>Ga0316193_10003255_pt1 | contig 11670 bp, 8 predicted proteins | sample MerIslsedime2_MG_FD_207735 | JGI IMG/M metagenome (GOLD analysis project Ga0316193, IMG submission 207735) | Coastal sediment microbial communities from Maine, United States - Merrow Island sediment 2 | ecosystem: Environmental > Aquatic > Marine > Coastal > Sediment | place: USA: Maine... | reverse complement strand
CAATGACCGTAATGCCTCTTCCATAAGCTCCCAGCTATCGGCGCTAAAACGATGAGATCTCGAAAGCAAATAGTCCCGCAACTTATCTGTAGATATGACGGCCTTGTCAATACTTGGATGTTTCACAACCAAACTCTAATTGCGGAACGCACAACATGCAATGACAATATTAGCACTGCAAGGTATTGATATCTCTGCGCGGATGAGTTTTTTGACCACACGACTAATGGCTTACTTATTCTTAATCGATATGGCGTTCCTCTTCCATGCCGTATTTCTTTAACTTCCTCCACAATGAGACCCGATCGATACCGAGGACCTTTGCTGCCCTTGTACGATTCTCCCCGCTGCGTTCGAGTACATAACGAATGTAGTCTGCCTCGCGTTCGGCCAAAGTAGGTAGACGCCCGGCTTTCTTACGCACAACATGCACCGCACGCTCTGCAAGGGTTGCTGGCAAGTCAGCTATAGTCAATTCTCTTTCCCTGGCCAGTGCTACACCGCGTTCCACGATATTTTCGAGTTCGCGGATATTTCCAGGATATTCATAATCAAGCAAGACGCCCATAGCCGCAGGATCAATATCCTCCACACTACGGTTCATTTGTGCCGCATGCTTGCGCAGAAAATAGAATGCCAGCAGCGGGATATCGTCACGGCGCTGCGCCAATGGAGGAAGATGCAGGCCGACCACGTCAAGACGGTAAAACAAATCCTGTCTAAAGCGGCCGGCGGCGACTTCATTGAGCAGATCACGATGCGTAGCGGTAATCAGGCGAATGTCCACAGTAATCGCCCGAGTGGATCCCAGACGCTGGACCTCTCTTTCCTGAATGACCCGCAACAACTTTACCTGCATCCCAAGGGACATTTCAGCGATTTCGTCCAAGAACAGGGTGCCGCCATTTGCAGCCTCGATCAATCCCTCACGTGCTTCGTTAGCACCGGTATAAGCTCCCTTCTCATGTCCAAAAAGTTCATTGGCCAGCAAATCCTCCTGCAAGGCACCGCAGTTAACCGCTTGAAAAAGTTTTTCGCCTCGATTGCTATGAGCATGAATAAAACGGGCCAGCAGCTCCTTGCCTGTCCCGCTCTCCCCTGTAATGAGTACGTTAGTGTCGGTAGAGGCTATTTGTCGTGCCGTTCCCAGCAACCGCTGCATGACCGCATCCTTGGTGATGATGGATGGCCCACTACGGCTGCTCGTCAGCTGCTCCTTTAGCTGCCGGTTTTCCCTCTTCAGATTGACCAGTTCCAGCGCGTTACGCACGACCTCCCGCACCTCATCCAGGCGGAAAGGTTTGGCAATATAGTGAAACGCACCCGCTTTCATCGCCTCCACGGCAGAATCGAGCGTGGCATAGCCCGTTATCAGCACGACGGCAGTTTCCGGGTCCAGTTCTCTGGCCCGCTTAAGAATGGCCATGCCGTCCACCTTTTCCATTTTCAGGTCGGTCAACACAACATCAAAACGGCTATTTTCCAGGGCCTCGATAGCGCCCATGCCGGTAGTCCGTGTGGTGACTTCATGACCTTCTTTGCGACACACATGTGCCAGGTTGTTAACCGCAGTCGCTTCGTCATCGACAATTAATATATGACCCGGCGGCGACTGGGATTCAGTCACTGGTTGACTCCTCGCTGGGAAGCAACACGATCACCTGGGTCCCCTTCCCCGGATGGGAGGTAATGGCAAGACAGCCGTTATGCTCGCGCACGATTTCCTGCACAATAAACAGCCCCAGTCCAACACCGTGCCCCGGCTCGCTGGTGGTAAAGAACGGGTCGAAGACTCTGGGGAGACGCTCACCCGGTATGCCGGGGCCATCATCGGCGACCAGTATCTCGATAAACCGGCCATCGTAATCTGTGATGCACTTGAGATCACCGGCCACCTCGGCACCCTCCGGAATCATCGAAACGCCCCGCTCACACAGCATGGCACTAATTCGCAGATGCCCACCCTGGCCGCCCGCATTCAGGGCATTCTGGATAAGATTGATAAACAGCTGCTGAAGGCGCTGCTTGTCTGCTTCCAGGCTGAGATCTTCGGGAATATTCAGCGTGAGCTGCGCCGCACTTTGCTGCAGTGTGTTACCAACGATAACCTGGGTCTCGTTGATGAGATCCAGCAACCTGAGCCGGGTCTTCTGAAAGATGCGTTGGCCGCCGAAATCGAGCAACGTTCGAACGATCTTCCGGCCACGCTCCGTTTCGCTGTCTATCTGTTTCAGCCAGGCATGAAGCTGGTCCGGATCTGCATCCTCCAACTCTTCACTGAGCAGTTGGCAAGAAGAGGAAATATTGGATAACGGATTGTTCAATTCGTGAGCCACACCGGCCGAGAGGATACCCAGTGACGCAAGTTTCTCTGACTGCAGCATGCGCTTCTGGCGAACCTCCAGCTCTTTCAACATACGATTGAAGGCATCAGTAAACGTGATGAATTCACGGTCAGCCGATGGTGGTTCCAGGTGTTTGAAACGTCCCCTTGCGATAGACATCAGGCGAGACTCCAACTGTTTGAGCGGGGTAACTGCCACACGTTTGAGCTGACGCCCGACGATATATATCGAGACCCCAATCAAAAAAAGTGAAATCAATAAAAACCATTGGGATTCCTGAATCGCTGTCTCCAGCAGTCGGCGCTCCCGATCAGAAAGCGATTCAACGGAGAGATAGGCACGGTGTCCGAGCGTCCTTATCTCATCCTGAAGTGACTCGAGAATGCGGCCCGATGTCCCGCTCCAATGCCCCAGATTGTTACGGTAGGCCTTCAGGGTCTGCATCATTGTCAACGGACCGGTTTCGCCCATGATCGCACCCAGTGCGGTTTGGTACTGCTGCAGGATTTCCAGAGACAAGGCGGCATGTTTGTCTGCCCTGGACAGCGAGTCAATATCCGCGTAGAGAAACAGGTTTTTTTCTTCACGGCGCATTTCCAGGACCGCATCCTTCAGGTCGCTAACCACCTTTCCCTCTGTCACCTGTTGCTTAAGAAACAGCAAGTCTGAAAAGGCAATCAGGCCAAGTACCGCGGTACTAATGACCAGCGTGATATACGCGCTGGTGATTTTGCCCCGCAGGCTGCTGAGATCGAAAAACACGGCCATAACAAAACGCAACCCTCTGTTTCAATTTGCAACAACTGTACCAGACATACGCGAACAGCTCATTTCCGGCATTTACTACTCGCACACCCCGACGACCGTTGCAACATGAAACACTGGGTGACTGAGGCGGATATATAACAGCTAATTAGAACAGTAACTTATGATCATCCGGATTTGGCACAGCTGTTGCAATATTAGGGTAGGTGAATATTCGGAATTGCAGATAATGAAAAAACTCAGTAGCGGCTTGAAACGTATTCTGTCCGGCCTGGCCCACCAGCATGCCGGTGAATTCTTATCCATGCACGACAAAATGAAGATAGTGGGTTATGGATCGGAATCCAGGAAAAAGCAAACCAAAGCCACTCCGCAGATGGCAAGGAGACCAGTTCCAAAGCGTATCGCCTTCATTAGCGACGGCAGCGGGTTTGGTGCCCCCCTCAATTACGTCATTGATGCCAGTGTGCGTCAGGATGCGCAGATCGATTTGCTGTTTCATGGCGTGACCGATATGGCGAGTATCTCTGCGCTAGAGAATCAGGTTCGAGAGGCCGGTCGTGACTGCCAATGTATCCAGCTTGGTGTGACTGCAGTCGACAGTATCGCCGAATACATCGGTAACCATCCCTCCCTGGTTTTTCTGGTAGCCATGCTGGACGATTCCGCCGCCAGGGTGCTGACGGAAGAAGTGATGTCAAAGCGTGGGGGTGGTATCCTTGTTCCGCTAGTGCTCATCAACGGCCAGTCATTAGCCCGACCTCATAATCAGTCAGCAGCATGAAGCTAACCATCGTGCGAAGCATGACACTCCACACCTGGCGATGCTACCAAACACCCTTCTTTGCTCGCAGCGATCGACTCATGCGAAGAGCGCGGAATACCCCCTGCGGGTCAAGACATTTTAAGAATTATTTATAAGAGAGAAACAATGAACAGACTTGCGGATGAAGAACAGACTATCGCGAAACCTGGAATAGTCAGCCCAAAACAGATTATCGCAGCCGTCGTATTTGCAGCGCTGGCCGCGTTTCTTGCAACAGTGGTACCCACAGTCGAGATAGCCTGGGTCAGCGCCATTTTGATGTTGACTATCTATTTGTTTGCTTTTGAAGTGGTCGGTGTGGATGTTGCGGCAGCAAGCATCATGGTGCTGTTGGGGCTGACCTCGCTACTGGCCCCCTTCATGGGACTGGGGCAGGGGCTGGTGGATAACAAGCACCTGTTCGACGGGTTCTCTTCCAATGCGGTGATGTCCATCATCGCCGTCATGATCATCGGCGCCGGCCTCGACAAAACCGGCATCATGAGCAAGGTCGCCGCCTTTATCCTGAAAGTTGGTGGTACCACCGAGGGGCGCATCATCCCGATCATCTCCGCCAGTGTTGGCTTCATCTCTTCGTTTATGCAAAACGTGGGGGCCGCCGCACTGTTCCTGCCGGTAGTCTCCCGTATTTCGGCGCGCTCCGGTCTACCCATGTCACGCCTGCTGATGCCGATGGGTTTTACCGCCATCCTGGGCGGCACCATGACCATGGTTGGTTCCAGCCCGCTGATCCTGCTCAACGACCTGATTCTGACTTCCAATAAAGCACTGCCTGCAACACAGCAGATGGAAACCTGGGGACTGTTCTCGGTAACGCCGGTAGGGCTAGCGTTAATCGCGACGGGTATCATCTATTTTGTTCTGGCTGGACGCTGGGTACTGCCAAAGACCAAGAGTGAAAGCAGTACCGTGGGTTCCGATCCCATGCAGTATTTCCATGACATTTACGGTGTAGATTACTCTCTTTCAGAGTTGGTGGTTCCGGAGGGTAGCGACCTGATCGGTAAAGAGCTGGATGACGTAGAGACAACATATCGGGTGCGGGTGATCGCCAGCAAGTGGTCTGGTGAAGAGTCCCGGATCGGTCCCGGCACCTTGGCCCGTGACACTGAGTTCCAGGCAGGTATGGTACTCGGTGTGGTGGCCGATCCGCATGATCTTGCGCACTTCGTAGAAAAGTACAGTCTGAAAAAGCGCAGGCGACTACGCACCTTTTCCGAGTCGCTCGCCACCACCAAGGCCGGTATCGCCGAGGCACTCATTCCCCCAGGTTCCGATCTTATTGGCAAGAGTGCCCGTGATATCTGGATGCGCAAGACCTATGGTCTGGCCATGATCGGGCTGCACCGTAACGGTGAGACAATGCGTGAGGGAGACGATATCCGCAATATGCCTTTCCAGGCAGGCGATACCCTGGTAGTGCACACGGCCTGGGATGCGCTGGCAAGGCTTGAAAAGAATCGAGACTTCGTGGTGGTGACCACCGAATATCCGCGCGAGGAGTTGCGTCCCCACAAGGTCCTGCCAGCTGCCATTTTCTTTTCCATAGCCTTATTCATGGTGCTGTTCACCGACATCCGCCTCTCGGTGGCCTTGCTGACGGGCGCCATAGGTATGGTGCTGTCGGGCGTGCTGAAGATCGAGGAGGCTTATGAGGCGGTAAGCTGGAAGACGGTATTCCTGCTTGCCTCGCTGATCCCCTTGGGTCTGGCGGTAGAGACCACCGGTACCGCAAAATGGATCGCCGACCAGGTGCTTTCGGTGGTTGGCCATATGCCGATCTGGGTAATCCAGTCGGCAGTTGCGGCACTGGCCACCTTTTTCACCCTGGTGATGTCCAATGTGGGTGCAACCGTGCTGCTGGTGCCGCTGGCCGTCAACATCGCTATTGGTGCAGATGCCAACCCGGCTGTGTTCGCGCTCACGGTAGCGATCGCCACCTCCAACTCCTTCCTCATCCCCACCCACCAGGTGAATGCCTTGATCATGGGTCCGGCAGGCTACCGGGTGCCTGACTTCCTGAAAGCGGGCGGCATTATGACAGTACTGTTTCTGATCGTAATGCTGGTAATGATGAATCTGGTGTTCTAGGGGCTTCTGATGAGATTTCAAAACAAGATCAAAACAACTCTCACCTTACTGTTGCTCGGCCTACTGCCACAGGGGTTACTGGCCGCCGAGCAAACTTCCAGCCACCTTGACCTTACCGGGCACTGGGTGGGCTGGTTATCTATCGGGCTATTTGTGCTGGCCTATGCGCTGGTCATGACAGAGGAATTCACTCATCTGCGCAAATCCAAGCCGGTTATCATCGCCGCGGGATTGATCTGGGGGTTTATCGCCTGGGTATATGCTGCCCATGGCCTGACCACGGCAGCGGAACATGCGGTAAGGCATAATCTGCTGGAGTATGCCGAACTGATGCTCTTCCTGCTGGTGGCGATGACTTACATCAACGCCATGGAGGAGCGCAGGGTGTTCGAGGCGCTGCGCGCCTGGCTGATCCGTAGCGGATTCGGTTTCCGTTCCCTGTTCTGGATCACCGGCACCCTGGCATTTTTCATCTCTCCGATTGCGGACAACCTGACCACCGCCTTGTTGATGTGCGCCGTGGTGCTGGCGGTTGGCGGCGATAACAGCCGTTTCGTCACCCTGGCCTGCATCAATATCGTGGTCGGCGCCAATGCCGGTGGTGCCTTCTCGCCTTTTGGCGATATCACCACGCTGATGGTGTGGCAAAAGGGGATGGTGCAATTCTGGACCTTCTTTGCCCTGTTCCTGCCGGCCGCAGTCAACTTCGTTATACCTGCTGCCATCATGCATTTTGCAGTGCCCAACCTTAAGCCAGCGGCATCGGGAGAACGGGTGCAGATGCAGCGCGGGGCGCGGCGTATAATCGTGCTGTTTCTCGCCACTATCACCACCGCCGTTTGCTTTCACAACTTCCTGCACATGCCGCCGGTGATCGGGATGCTGACCGGTCTCGGCTACCTCCAGCTGTTTGGTTTCTTCCTGAAAAAGACCGCCCACCGGGATCACCAGGGCAGGCCGGACAATCCTGAACACGATGCTCAAATGGGCACGCCGGTGGCATTCGACGTATTTTCCCCTGTGGCGAGAGCTGAATGGGATACGTTGCTGTTTTTCTATGGCGTAGTGCTCTGTGTGGGGGGGCTAGGTTTTCTCGGCTACCTGAGTATGGCGTCCCAAATGATGTATACAGGCTGGGGCCCCACCAATGCCAACGTGGCAATCGGGCTGCTTTCCGCCATCGTGGACAACATACCCGTGATGTTTGCGGTTCTCACCATGAATCCGGACATGTCTACGGGACAGTGGCTGCTAGTAACCCTGACCGCCGGTGTCGGTGGCTCAATGCTTTCCATCGGTTCCGCCGCAGGCGTAGCACTCATGGGACAGGCCCGGGGGAAATACACGTTCTTCGGCCATCTCAAATGGACTCCGGTAATTGCCGTTGGGTATATAGCCAGCATTCTTGTGCATATAGCCGTCAACGGCTCGTATTTCACGGTCGGTTGATCATGATGGGGCAACTAAAATTCACGGCAATGAATTGGGTCATTGGCTGAGCCGGGCATGGCAAGCGCCTTCAGCAATCGACTCCCTACACCTTGTACCAAATCTTCGAGTTGATCCTTGAGCACACGATTCTCTGCGATGAGATAATCGATGACCGCCTGTTTCTGGCGGTTACGCCAGCCGGCCAGGGCAAGCACGAGAATGTGGAATGCTTGTATGACAGGGGTCATTGCACGAATAGTTTTTCGGTTATATTGAACAAGTTCCCGGACTTTGTGCGCTACAGCGTGCAACGTCTGAAAACCCTAAGCCCCAGCATGGGAGGGCGGGACAAAATTCAGCCGGTCATAAAAGTCAGCAAATGCAGGCGTTGTATAGGCGGAAACCTGAGCAGGTTGAGCCGCCGAAGCGAATTATTCTCGGAGCCTGGTGAAATAATGAGCAGCGAGAAAATCTAAGTGTTTTATATTAACTGGAGGCGACGCCCGGAGTCGAACCGAGGTCCACGGATTTGCAATCCGCTGCGTTTCCATATAATTCTATTACATACAGGCATTGCCACTCTTATTGCCACTCCTGTACTCCATTCGCAAATAGTCCCCGACCGCACAGGCGCACTGATTTAAGGGCGTAGGTTACCAAGCAACGAATTTTTGCGTCGAATGGGTATCCATCAGTGGCGATCGGTTCCGGACAAGCCCTATGCCGTGAAACCACCGTCTATGGTCAGGCGGGCGCCAGTCACATAACCTCATTCGAGGCTTGCCAGATAAGCCACCATGGCGGCAACCTCACCACCGCTGACATATCGCTGTAACGCCATGACCAGTAACAGCATCTTTGCCAGGTCACCGTCGACAGAATTCATATAGGTGTCAATCGGGCCTAACTGGACGTTTCGGTCAACAACGTGAAACGAAATGTCGCCCCTTGGTCGACGTGCGCTTCCGCCCAGATCGTTCCCTCATGGCGCTGGATAATGCGCTTCACAGTCGCCAGCCCTATGCCTGTGCCGGGTACTGTCAACTTAAGGGGAAATCGCCCGTTTTCCAGCTTCCCAGAGCTCTTCCCGCGACCAGCAATCAGTGGCTTACGGCCCAACTAGCTGGTCGAAATTCGTACAGTCCGGTTTAAGTTGACAGTGCCTATGAAGAAAACTCCGCGAGGAGACGGAAAAACCAAGATCAAAACCAATCACTACGGACAGAGTTACCGCCGCCCATCAAGGCTAGCGCAAGATTCAGAGGAATATAGCCTATAAACCGGCCTATATAGCGGACGTAATAGAACCAAACATCAAGCTTTTAAAACCCATAACTATATGATAATGTGATATTTATGAATGATTCTTATGCGGACATAAAAGCGGCCAAAAATGCGGCCATACGAGAGGATTCCGACAGAGGAGAGCTGGTGTCACTCATGGAGCCAATGAAGATCTCAGAGACTTCGCGCCATCGCGGTGACCTCACAGATCTGTCGGTCGAATTGGCGGCGCACTCGACAGGATTTCGGCGCAGCCTTCCAGAGGGCGTTCTAACGGCCCTTGCTGATCTGGTTCGGGCGATGAACTGCTACTACAGCAATCTGATTGAAGGCCACGATACGCACCCGGTTGATATTGAACGTGCCCTCAATAATGACTACAGCGATAACGCCGATCAGAGAGATCTTCAACTTGAGGCCAAAGCACATATTGCTGTTCAGCAATGGATTGACAAAGGTGGCCTCCACGGAAACGCAATGAGCCAGGATGGCATCTGCGAGATCCACAAGCGCTTCGGGGATCTACTACCGGACAAACTACTCTGGATCGAAGATCCTGAGACGGGCGAGCGGATGCAGGTGGTTCCTGGCGCTCTTCGCGAGCGCGACGTCAAGGTTGGACAACATATTCCAGTGAGTCCCGGCGCGCTCCCGCGTTTTATCGAGAAGTTTAAGCAAACATACAGTGGCCTTGGTAAGGCAGAAAGCATCATCGCAGCCGCAGCAGCCCATCACCGGTTGCTATGGATACACCCATTCCTGGATGGCAACGGCCGCGTGGCACGATTAATGTCCCATGCGATGCTCCTTGAGGCACTCGACACCGGTGGCGTCTGGTCCATTGCGCGCGGCCTTGCCAGAAACGTACGCTCTTATAAGAGTCACTTGGCAGCGTGCGATCTCCCACGCCGAAACGATCTGGATGGTAGGGGTAATCTCAGCGAGGAAGGTTTGGCATCCTTTACGTGCTTTTTCCTTGAAACCTGCCTTGAACAGGTGAAGTTCATGGAGGATCTCGTGCAGCCAGACCGGCTCAGGAACCGCATTCTACTTTGGGTCGAGGAGGAGGTTCGCGCAGATGCTTTGCCACAAAAGTCCGGGCGTATTCTCGAAGCAATCCTTTATCGGGGCGAACTACCGAGAGGCGATGTTCCGCAATTACTTGGCGCGAGCGACCGTCATGCGCGCCGCGTAGTGGCCGCCCTGGCTGAACACGGTGTGATCGTTTCCGAGAGTACGCGCGCTCCGCTCCGTCTTGCATTTACGGCCAAGCTGGCACCACGCTGGATGCCAGGACTGTTTCCGGAACAACGCTAAGAAAGGAGTGTGAGAGAGCAAACCATGCTGATCCCTGACCACGAAACCGCCGTTGATTTTTTGAATTATGAAGCGATCGCTCGAACGGTTGTCGAGCTTCTCAACGATAACCGGAGACGACCACTCACTATTGGAATTCATGGTGACTGGGGGGCTGGTAAATCAAGCATCCTGAAGATGGTTGAGGATGATTTATCCGAGGAAAAGGATGTCGCTTGCCTTTGGTTCAACGGCTGGGCGTTTCAAGGGTTTGATGATGCCAAGACTGTTGTGTGTCCCGAAAATCCGTAACACAGTCAAATCGAAACGTTCATGGTATTTGTGTTCATGCAGCGAGCCGCTCGCATCGTAGCGAAGGCTACATGAGTTGTTGCGGACGAAAACCAGAAACTTTGCGTCCACGTACAAGCTATCAAGTGGACGCGTGCCATTGTCACTTTTCGGTGTAGTTTTGGGTCGTTTTCAGCGGTTTTTTGCAGGCCAAGGTGGCAAAAGCAGCAGCAATGCGTAATCAGTTTGGAGGCGACGCCCGGAGTCGAACCGGGGTCCACGGATTTTCAATCCGTTGCCTTTTTATTTATTTCAATGGGTTACAGGCATTGCCACTCCGAATGACACGCCACCTTAAAATTCTTCCTTCGATGAATTTGCTTTGCATGCCTCTAACGATACCCCATCCACCTTCGGGGTATGAGACATACGCATACGCAGTACAATTTTTTGCGGTCCATATAGGAGCACGGTTGTTGAATACGAGAGCGTCCTCGGACTGATCATTGAATGTCTCGATCAATCCGACTAGAACCTTTCTCAAACTGGTAGGGGCTTTACTGGACACGCGCCCCAATTTTTAGAGAGATTCATCCAAATCAGCGGAAGAGATAAAGATAAGCCCGTCACCCGCTTTGCCACCATCAGCATTTAGGCACAGTTGCCTCTGCCCGACTACCGCTACAGAGCCTTAACCGGCCGTCCTCGAACACAACACAGCTGCCGAGCTTCCTGCTTTCGCGGTCCAGAACCCGGGCCAGCCAACGGCCGTCATCCGGCGAAGCCTGTCGCAGGCGGAAGCGATGGATCTGCATGGGCCACATATCCATTCCCAGCAGCTGGCCGTGAGCGTCGAGTTCCGGCAGATACATGACTGTCAGGTCACCGCGAAACTCCTCGTGGCTGCTGATGCCTTCGTAGTCATTGAGGAAATCGCCACAACCGTACAGGATCAGCTTGTTCCGGTAGACTTCGATACCACGCGGATGATGCGAGGAGTGTCCGTGCACCAGATCTACGCCGGCCTGATCGATAAGCGTATGGGCGAAGTAGCGCTGCTCGGCCGGGATCGCGTAACCCCAGTTGCCTCCCCAGTGAATGGAGGCTATGACAATGTCGCCACGGTGTTTGGCGGTGCTCACCTGCGTGGCGATGGATTCGACACTCGCCATTGACAGATCCGGCAACAGCCACACCCCCGGGTTGCGCCTGCTGGCCGCCCAGGCACGCCCGATACCGCTGCTCGTCGATCCCATGGAAAACACGCTCACGCGGCACTGCCCGCCGAGATCGATCACCGCTGGCGCGCTCGCTTCGGCAATATCCCTGCCGGCACCGGCG
>Ga0316193_10003253_pt1 | contig 11672 bp, 10 predicted proteins | sample MerIslsedime2_MG_FD_207735 | JGI IMG/M metagenome (GOLD analysis project Ga0316193, IMG submission 207735) | Coastal sediment microbial communities from Maine, United States - Merrow Island sediment 2 | ecosystem: Environmental > Aquatic > Marine > Coastal > Sediment | place: USA: Maine... | reverse complement strand
GCGCCTGCTGATCGGACGCGTCGACGCGGAGCAGCTCGCCCTCAAGTAGCGCGAGCGCGGCAACGATTGGACCCTCGTCTTCGCCGGCGGCGCCGTGAACGGCCAATCGATGCGCTACGAAGAGTGGATACGCTTGCAAGCGTCCCGCGAGCTCGTCCTCGGTCATGTAATACGCAGACAACTCGAAGGTTGGCCGATCGTGCCGCGCTGCGTGTTCGTCCTTGGCGTGATGTTGCTCGTCGCGCACCGACCCTGCGATGGCCACCGGGTCTGCCAAGACCAGACGTGCATCTTGCGGGATGTAATCGAATAGCGTGTCGAGCCCATCGAAGTAGGCGGGAAGCAGCGCATTCGAGATCAGTGCGCCCGAGCCACGGTCGAGCTCGGCGGTGAGCTCTCTTGCCTGCAAGGTCGGCATGTTCAGCTCGTCGCAGAGCTCGCGTACCACGGTCTTCGCTCGGGCAATGGCGGCTGGCGTGTCGGGGACCTCTCGCGCGGATGCGAGCTGAACTGCGTCGGTTTCGTCCGCGGTCTTCTGATCGTCAGGACTGAAGCGGCGGATCCTCGAGACCAGGTCATCGTCGAGCTCGATTCGGAAGGGCAGTGCCCCATCGGGTCCGTAAACGTCGATCAGCGACCCTCGCGCGGAAAACGTTCCGCGATCTTCCACCAACGGTACGCGAAGATAGCCCAGCTCCAACAGCCGCCGTACCAGCTCGTCGCGCTCGATGTGCTCCGCGATCTCGATCGACAGCAGACCCGACTGGACGTGTTTCATCGGGGGGACGCGGCGCAGAAACGCCGGAGCCGGTACGATGAGCACGCGCCACGGTTGCTCCTCCACGAGCTGCGCCAGCACCGCCATGCGCTGCATCTCGGCCCGCCGGTCCGGCACCACGTCCAACAGCGGGCTCGTGTCGGCAGCGGTGAAGAGCAGAACCTCGCCGTTCTTGTCTCCGAGGAGAAAGCGAAGGTTCGACTCGTGCCGGTACGCCTCGTCGAGGCTTGCGGTGACGACGATGAAGCGCTGTTCGGGATGAGCTGCGGCGGCTTCTGCGATGGCCCAATCGAGCGCGCCCATCGGGAGTGATGCAACGTCGATGCGTTCGTCCGAGCCGAGCGATTCAACTAGGTCACGAATCGATGCGTTCGCGTTCTCGAGTGCCGCCTCAAGCGACATCGAGTTGCTTGCGCGTCACTTGCCGGATGCGCTGGGCCAGCCATGGAGGTGTCACCACCGTGCTGGCCATCACCATGAGGACGATGGCGGTGTATACGCCCGCCTTGATGAGCGGCTTGCCCTCGAACTGAATGCCCGCGCCGACATTGGCGAAGATCAGGCCGACCTCGCCACGCGGCACCATACCGATGCCTACGGTGAGCTTGTCTGCGCTTCCGCCGCGGACCCCCAGGCCCGCAACGAGCTTGCCCACGACCGCCACGACCGTCAGCGCGAGCGCGAGGAGCAGGGGCTCCGTCCCGATTCCACCGAGTTGGACCATCATTCCAGTGCGGACGAAGAAGATGGGCGCCATGACGGCGACGATCGGGCCGATGATTTCCGTGAGGTCGTGCGCCGACTTTCGGCCGAATGGCTTGACGTGAACCTCGTCCAGGATGAGGCCGGCGGCAAACGCGCCGACGATGGGCGCCAGCCCAGCAGCCCCCGAGATGCCCGCGAGAAGCAGGCAGAGGCCGATGGCGACCGCAGCCAGGACGTCGGGTGTGCGGAGCTTCGAAGCTACCCGAAAGACACCCGGCATGACGTAAGCGCCGAGCAGGAGTGCACCGACGAGAAAGCCGGCGGCAAGGCCGATGATGATGCTGAGATCCATGGGCCCTGGAACGGCGCCGAACTCGGCGATGCTGGCGACCACGGCAAGAACGATCAGGCCCAGCACGTCGTCGATGACCGCAGCGCCCAGGATGACGCGGGTCTCGGGGCGGGCCATCGCGTCGAGGTCTTTCAAGACGCGCGCGGTGATGCCCACGCTCGTCGCACACAGGGTTGCGCCGATGAACAGGTGAAGCGAAAAGGGCGCGTCCGGGAGTAGCCAGAGGCTGACTCCGTATCCAAGGAGCCCGGGCGCGACCACACCGATGACCGCGACGAGGCCGGAGGTGGGCGCGACCGCTCGCATTTCGGTGAGCGTCGATTCGAGCCCTACCTCGAAGAGTAGAAGCACTACACCGAGCTCCGCGAGGAACTCCACGGGCACGAGCTCGGCCGCGCCATCGAAGGTGTGAATGCCGACCAGGTATAGATTGCCGAGGACGATGCCGGCACACAGCTCACCGAGCACCGCCGGCTGATTCAAGCGCACCGCGATCTCGCCGCCGAGCTTCGCGGCGAGGAGCATCCCCGCGAGAATGAGCCAGATGTCGTAGCTCAGCCCGTGCGCATCACCGCTTGCGAGAGCGGTGGCAGGAATCGCCGCGAACAGAGCCAGCAGCAGAGAAAAGCGTGCCGGTCGGCGGCGCATCGCGCGGGACCATAGATACGCGGGCACCGCGGGGCAAGCGCGCGGCGACGATCCGGTCTTGCCAGGGGCCTCGGCCTCGGGTAAATGAATGGTCATTCAGTCAGGGGAGACGAATGGAACGAAGCATATTTTCGGAAGAACACGACATCTTTCGGCGGAACTTCCGACAGTTCGCCGAGACCCGGGTCATGCCCCAGCAGTCGAAGTGGCGTGAGCAGGGAGTCGTCGACCGGGAGATCTGGCTGGAGGCGGGTGAGTCGGGTTTCCTGTGCCCCTGGATGGAGGAGGAGTACGGAGGCGCCGGCGGCGACTTCCTTCATTCGGTGATCGTCATGGAGGAGCTTTGCCGAGCCTACGAGTCCGGCTGGGCGGCGAGCCTGCACTCCGACATCATCGTTCCCTACATTCACTCGTTCGGTAATGCCGAGCAGAAGGCAAAGTGGCTGCCAGGTTGTGCGAGCGGCGAGACGATCAGCGCGCTCGCGATGACCGAGCCGGGAACAGGATCCGATTTGGCCGGCATCGCGACGACCGCGAAGCGCGACGGGGACGAGTACGTGATCAACGGTGCGAAGACGTTCATTTCCAATGGAATGTCCTGCGACCTGGCCGTGGTTGCCGCTCGCACGGAGAACTCGGACGACCCGCACCGCAGCTTGTCGTTGTTCGTCATCGAGGAGGATAGGTCAGGTTTCATCAAGAGCCGCAAGCTCGAGAAGATGGGCATGGAAAGCCAAGATACCGCCGAGCTCGCGTTCGACGATTGTCGGGTGCCCGCCGAAAACCTTCTGGGTCAGGAGGGTGCCGGCTTCATGATGCTGATGCAAAAGCTCCAACAAGAGCGGCTGTGCGTGGCGATCATGTCGCAGGCGAGTGCGGAGAAGGTGCTAGAAGACGCCATTGCTTACACGCAGGAACGCAAGGCGTTCGGGCGATCGATTTCCAAGTTCCAAAATACGCAGTTTACGCTGGCGCAATGCGCCACCGAGATCGAAGTCGGCCGGGCGTTCCTCGACAATCTCATCACGCAGCACCTCGCGGGGAAGTACCTCGTCAAGGAGTGCTCGATGGCCAAGCTCTGGCAGACCGAGATGCAGGGCCGCGTCGTCGACGCATGTTTGCAGCTCTACGGCGGTTACGGCTACATGCTCGAGTATCCGATCAGCCGTGCGTACATGGACGCACGTGTTCAACGCATCTATGCGGGGACCAACGAGATCATGAAGGTCATCATCGCGAAGCAGATGGGCCTTTAGCAAGAAGCGCTAGCCATTTCGTGCCAGCTGCGTGAAGAGCCACCTCTTTTTGCCGAAAATGCATATGCGTTGAACCGGCAGGAGATGGACAGCGATGTCTTTGCGGCAATTTACGTTCGACGGCCCTCCTCCTCACTTTCTTGCCGAATCTAGATACTCCAAGCGATTGACCAGCGCCGGCCGCGATGGTTATCTGGCCCCGGTGACAACCGACTCTAATCCTGACGACGGTGACGACCTGATCGAGGGTGATGAACCGATGTCAGCTTTGGAATCGGACGCTGGGCCACGCGTCAGCCGAATGCGTGTGGGGGGCGAGGACATTCTCGTCTTGAGTGTTCCGCTACCGCGCTTGCGGTATCCCGAAGGCACGACGTCGGCGGAGCACGAGATCATCGACGCGGTGTTGCGAGGTCTCACGGTCAAGGAAATCGCGGAGCAACGCGGTGCTTCCTTGCGAACCGTGACTACGCAGCTCGGGACGATTTTTCGGAAGGCCGAGGTCAACTCGCAAGCGGAGCTGATCGCGATCATGACCGACGAAGCCGACACGTGATCCGCGCCTCTGCTGCGTCGCTCTTCAACTGGAGCAGTTAAAAAACGACGCAGCCGGTCAGCCCGTTTCCGACCGGCCGCGTCGATGCTTAGCCCGAAAGCCAAGCGTCTGGCTTAGCGCACAATTCGGAAAAACTGGTGCTTTGCTTCGCCCTGTGCCTACTTACTACATCGGCGCGGCTGCGAGAGCCATACGCAATTGTTCTCATTCCATACGAAATTGTTCACTGGCTTCCGCACCACGGGTCTCCGAAACGGGTGCGACGTTACGCTCGCGCCAAGGCTGTAATGAATGCAGCCATGCCGGGCCAGGGCATTCCGGGGGGCAAGTTGATGATCGGTTGTTCCATGCCGAGCTCGCGTCGGCGCGCGATCTCTCTTCGGCAGTAGATCGGATCGCCGGAGATCGTGAGCGCTTCGATCATATCGTCGGTCACCGCGTCCGGCGCCCGCTTGCGCGTCGCCTTGTCGCCATAGAGACGTGCGATCTCTTTGCACTCGTCTGCGTACCCGAAACCGCTGAGGAGCTGTTTGTAATAATCGCCCATGCCGCCGATGTAGAACGAGATGACCTCGCGCGCTTTGGCCGAGGCGCCCTTTCCGGGAATGGGAATGACCGTGATGAACGGCGCGGTCGTGATCTCACTTGGATCGCGGCCAGCTTTTGCGGCCCCCTCTGCGATCCATGCGCGACCGTCTCCAAGTCGGTTGTAAGGCCAGAAAACTGGCATCCAGCCGTCCGCCATTTCGCCGATACTGGTGATCGATTTCTGCTTCAGAGCAGCAACGTAGATCGGGATGCGCGAGCGTGTTGGCTCGAAGTCGAGTGTGAAGGGTCGATACTGACGAAGCTTGGTATCGGCTTCGTTGAGGGGATGGCGATCGAGCATCGTGCGAACGACACGGATCACGTCTCGAGTCTGCGTGAGCGGCTTGTCGAAGTCGCGTCCATGCAGCCCCTCGATGACATTCTTGCCGCTCGTCCCGATGCCTAGGATCAGGCGCCCGCCACTGATCTCGTCGAGTGTCGCCGCCTGCATTGCAATCAGAGCCGGCGAACGGCTGAACACGTTGATGATACCAGTGCCGATTTTGATTCGCTTGGTCTTGAGAGCGATCTCGGTCAGCAGTGAAAAAACCTCGTACCCCCAAACCTCGGGCACCCAGAAGGAGTCATATCCGAGACGATCGGCTAGGACCGCGGCCTTGACGTAGGTCTTGCGATCGTAGTCGCGCCAGAAAGCTAGAAGGCCGGTGGATTGCTTGCTCAGCATTGTCGTGCTCCTCGAGAATCTTGTAGGTCAAGGGCAGTAATAGTGCCAGCGCCACCGTTACTTGCCGGTGAACTGCGCCTTCCGTTTCTCCAGAAACGCCCTCACGCCTTCCTTGAAATCTTCGCTCTGATAACACTGCTCGATCGATTTTTTGATTCGTGCGGCGTCGTGTTCGGATTCGAGCTTGGCGAGCTCCTGCATGCTGATCTTTGCGCTTCGGATCGTGAGCGGGGCGTTGTCGGCGATCATGTGGGCGAGCTGGTCGACGTTCTCATCCAGCACGTCTTTGGCAAACACCTCGTTGACCAGTCCGATGTGGCGGGCCTCATCGGCAGGGACGCGGCGTGCGGTGAACAGCAAGTCTGCCGTTTCGGAAAAGCCGACGGTGCGGATCAGAGCTCGGATGCCGGCCGTGTGGTAGCCGAGGCCGAGACGGGCGGGGGGGACGGCGAAGCGAGCGTCGTCGGCCGCGTAGCGGAGGTCTGCTGTCAGCGCGATGGCGGCGCCGCCACCGATGCAGAAGCCGTGAATCGACGCGATGAGCGGCTTCTCGAGTCCTTGGAGGGCGGCGAATGCACGTGCGGTCATCGCGTCGTATTCGCGCCCGGCGTTCCCGGTCCGGGTTTGCTCGAACTCCGAGATGTCGGCGCCCGACACGAATGCTTCAGAGCCTGCGCCTCGCATGATGACGACGCGAACGCTCGGGTCTTCCTGAACAGTTCGCACCACCTCGGGGATTGCCTCCCACATGTCGACTGTAATCGCGTTGCGGCGCTTCTCGTGGTCGAACACCACGCGTGCGATCGGTCCGTCTCGTTCGATTCTGACTTCGCCACTCATCTCCGGCCAGCCTAGCAGCAAAAGATGTGAGGGCTCGACCAGCTCGCAGCGCAGTGGCATTGTCGCTCGCGCGAAACTAGAGCATACGGTTGATGACGGCCTTGCGGCGTATCTCGTCGAGGAAGATCTTTTCCTGCCGCGTCATTGCCGCGTCCAGCATCTCTCGATAAAGCTCCTGCTTCATCTCGTCATAGGACGGGAAGCCCTCGCCCACTTGGCGATCCTGAAGAAAGAAGATGTGGAAACCCGAGCTGCCTCTCACGGGGCTGCTGATCTCTCCGGCGTTGAGCGGCAAGAGCGCGCGCTCCAATTCCTCGGGTAGGTCGCCCTGGGTGAGCCAACCGAGGTCGCCACCACCTAGTTGTGGTGCCCGAGCGTTGAAGTTTTCCGGCGTGAGCGAGGCCCGCAGCGTTTCCGCCTCCTGCAGCTTCGCGGCGACTAGGATCGCCGAGGCTCCTTCTGTAACGGGAACCACGACGTGCGAGACCTGAAAACGCAGCTCGCTGCCTTGCTCGCGCGCGCGCTGTTCGTAGCGCGATCTGACCTCTTCTTCGGTCACGTTGACTCGGGAGCGAACGCGCTCATTCATGACCTTGAGCCGGATGAGCTGTCGCTTGAGGTCCCGGCGGTACCGGGGCTCGCTGAGCCCCTGTGACTCGAGAGCTTCCTTGAACTCTTCTTCGGTCATGTTGTTCTGCAACCGTAGGTTTTCGATCGCATTATCGACGTCCGCGTCGGTCACGCGGATGCCGCTGCTTCCGGCCAGTTGGCGAATGAGTTGTTCGTCGACCAGGAAGGTGAGCAACTCCTCGTAGAGCTCCTTGAGACGGGACATCCGCTCCGTCTCCGTCGATGCCTCGGCAACCTGGGGAAGAAACGGAACTGCGCGCTTTCGAAGGTCGCTGAGAAAGATCGCTTCGTTGTTTACCGTGGCTACGACCCGTTCGACGACGTCGGCGCTGGCCGAATTGGTCATCAGTACGAAGACGAACATGGTAACGGCGAGACGGTTCATCATTGGCCCTGTGGGAGCTCCGCTCCGCCGACTTCGATGCTCTTCAGCGCGTCGTAGTCGACTTCAACCTCGACCTCTTCACGAAGCCGCTCGGTCAGCGCCGCCATAGCGGCTTCTTTCCTCTCCCGAGTGAGCTTGTGGCGAATCGCCCGCTTGGCCTGCTCATACGTCCGCTTCAGCGCGGGGCGCTTGCCGGTCAACATGATGATGTGGAAGCCGTCACCCTCTTCGATCAGCTTGGGATACACGGTGCCCACCTTGTCGAGGGAGAACGCGGCCTCGCGAATCGCCGCTGGCGGCTCCCCCTCGCCAGTCGCTTCGAAGAACTGGAGATCCCCACCGTGGGCCTTTGTCTTCTCGTCCTCGGATTCCGCACGAGCCAACTTGCGAAAGCCCGCGAGGTCGGCCTGCTTCGCCCGGGCGAGGATCTCTTTCGCGCGTGTGCGGTCCTCGATGAAGATGGTACTCGCGCGAACTTGACCGGGACGATCGAACTCGAGCGGATTCGCGTCGTAGACCGCTTGGACGTCTGCGTCGGTGATCCCCGACGCCTCGAGCGGTTCGTCGACTTCCTTTTTGACCATTTGCTGGATCATTGCGTTCCGGCGTGCGCGAATGATCTCAGGCTCTTCCCCGTAGCCGAGCCGCTTCGCCTCATACACGAGAAGCTCGAAGCGAACGAGGTTGTCGAGGAACTCCTTGCGGCGCTCCGGGCTCTCGAAGCGCGCGCGTAGATATGGAGACTGCGATGCGAGACGGTCGGCGAGCTCTCCGACCGTGATCGTTCGGTCACCCACCTTCGCGACCACCTCGTTGGCCTGAGCTTCGGTGAGCCCGTGCTTGGGCCACTCTTCTTCGACGAGGGGCGCTTCTTCCACCTTCTTCGAGCAGCTCGCCGCGGTGACGGCGAGTACGATGATGACGGCGCGTTTCCAGGACATCGTCAGCCGGGTAGCATATACCGCATGGGCGGCAACGAGGCCAAAGTTCAGGCGGAGCCTCGGCCTGCGAGGACCTCGCGAACCTTGTCGGTCAGGTCGTCCAGCTCGAAGGGCTTGTCGAGGAAGCCGTCGGCCCCGTAGAGCGGTGACGTCATTTCGTTGAGGCGCTCGCCGATGCCCGTCAACATGATGACCCCTGTGCCTCCCAACGATTCATCTTCACGGATTGCGCGGCACACTTCCCAGCCGCTCATCCCCGGCATCATGACGTCGAGCACGACGAGGGTGGGCTTTTCGCGCCGGGCGAGGCGAAGTGCTTCTTCGCCGTCCGAAGCTTCGACGATCTCGGCAGGGAGCGAGCTCAGATGCCGCGCAACCAGTGCCAATATCTCCAAGTCATCGTCGGCGACCAGGATCTTGGTCGCGGAGTCGGTCGTCATCGTTTCATTGCTCCTGGATTCACGAGCTCGGGTGGCATCCTCGTTCTGTTGAGTTGCGTTGTCAATGGACACCGTGGTCCGGATCGATGAACCCAATTCCAGCGCTCGGCGTCCAGCCTTCGAGTCCGCTAACCACCCGCAATTTCACGAAATCGCGATCGCGATCGACGATCTCCCCGCGGTCGCCCCCTCGGGCCTCGCCGCGAACCTGAGCACGCGGATCCGGCCCTTCGCGAAGGACCACGCGGTCGTCGAGCGCCACGGCGCGTGGGCCCTCCCGGAGCAGGCCCGCTTTGGCGCCGAGCCCGAGCGCACAGAAAAGAAGAGCAACACCGGACGAGACCAGCAGCGCGTAGAGCCATCCGTTTCTTCGTCGGCCGATCGCGGCCCACCCGAGAGCGACAAAGAAAAACAGGTTGGCCACCAGCAGTGCGATGGCGAGCGCATCCTCCGACAGGCCTCCGTAGACAGCGTCGCTGATCGAGCTGCTCCGCTGGATCATCGCTTCCCCTTCCGCCTCGGCCCGCCGCTCCTCCAGGGCCTTTTCCGCGGCTCGCAGGTTTTCGGACGCTTTGCCGTCGCCCGGCCGTAGCGTGAGAGCTCGCTCGTAGTTGAGGATGCCGCGAGGGTAGTCGCCAGACTGTGCGAGCGAGGTCGCCAGGTTGAAATAGACGTCGGGGTCGTGAACGCCAGCTTCGATGAGCTTGCGATAGTTGGCAATCGCGCCGAGGTGGTCGCCCCGTGAAGCCGAGACGTTTGCCGTTTCGAAGATCCCGGTCAGAGACGAACCGCCGGTCGCTCGGTCCGGTTGCTGCGCGGCGGTTCCAACCGGTGCGAGGAGAATCGCTAGCGCGACGTACCACGCTCGCATCACTTCTTCCTCCGCGCACGCTGGACGCGTTCGATGATCGCCGCGGTTCGTTGGTGACACCGCTTCATCTCGTCCTTGCTCACTCCGGACGCCGCGAAGCGCGCGAAGTCGGCGCCTTCGAGCTCGTTGATCACTCGTTGTACCAGATCATCGTCGAACCCTTCGGCGATGAGCCGCGTCCGGAGCTGCGCGTGCGGCAGACCGCCAACTGGCTCTCCGAGCCGGGAATCGAGGGCGTGCGTGATCGCAGCGACGATGCGGTCGTAGAAGGTCCTCGGGTCGTTGGCCTGTAGTGCGTTCTCTGCGTTGCGGATCAACTGGCGCTGAACGACGACGGTCGTGGAGCTTTGTTGCTCGCGCCGGCGCGCGGCGCCTGCTCCGAGCATGAGGAGGACGAACAAAACCGGCGGGAACGCAAGAAGCCACGCGAACCATGCCCGTTCACGCACAGGCGTCTCATCTCGCATTAATGCGCTGTACATTCGGATCGGGCCGAACGCTGCTGCGCTGGGCTTGGGCGGGGTGTCGATCGGCTCGATCTCGGGCCGGGAGGGTTTGGCCGCACCGCTCGCCGCAAAGGTGAGCGCCGGTGTGCTCGCTGTGTCGTACTTTTCGGCGTCCGGGTCGAAGAAGTGGAGATCGATCGGCGGCACCGTGTGCTCGCCCGGAGCTTCGGGAATCAGAATCCACTCCCATGACCGGGTGCCCGAGAGCTTGCCGCCTTGGACGTGTCGTTGATCGCGAATCGCGGGTTGCAATGTCCGCACCCCGACGATGGGTGGCACGTGAATGCGAAGATCCTGAACGTTGCCGAGTCCAGCCGCATCGATGCGCAGTGTCACCGCGTCGCCCGTGTCCGCCGTGGCGCGGTCGAGCCACGCCTGCACGGTGTACCTGCCGACGACGGCGCCGGGCGGACCAGGCGAGGGGAGGGGTTTGACGTCCACGGTGACGGGCACACCGACGCGCTGAACGCGCTCTGGAGCATCGAAAAGGCTTCCACCTCCTACATCGAAGGTGACCTTCGGCGGACCGATGGTGAGCTCGCCGGAGCGTTGCGGGAATGCCGCGGAACGCTGAACCACATAGGCGCGGTAGTTCGCGCCCATCACCGGGACAGTCTGAGACTGCAAGCTCGTGATCGGCTCGTCGTGCACCCAGAATCCATCCATGGACGGCTTGCCCGGCATGACCGACTGCGGGGAGAGCCGAAGTCGGCTGTAGAGGTACACCGTTACGTTGACTTGTTGTCCGATGTAGACCTCGTCCGGCTCGACGACCGTCCGAAGGAACGCACGCTCGTCGTACCGTGCGCCCGTTAGCTCGGAATCCACGGTTGCGCCGTGCACCGCCGCCGGGTCCGCACCACCGCCCACATTGCCGACCCCCGGATGGACGACCAGCGTCAGCGGCGCGCTGCGGTAAACCTTTCCATCGACTTTGGCCACCGCCGGGGCGAAGTCATAGGTGCCGGCGACCGTGGGGCGCAGGACGTAGATGTTGGTGATGCTGGACTCCTTCTGAACCCCGGAGCCGAAACCAAAGCTGAAGTGCATCGGGCGCATCGTCTGATGCGAGATGATCTCCAGCTCCGGGTACTTCTCGAGGTCGCTGAGCTCCAGGTTTTGAATTCGCCCGCCCCCGCGTACTCGGACGTTAACCTCTAGCCGCATCGCTTCGCCAACCCTCACTTCGGTGGGCGTTGCGCCGAGGGTCACGGCCACCTCCGGCGCGGCCGCAGCAGTCGCGGCCCACGGGAGGGCGGCTATCGCGACAAACGCGAGCGTGAGGAGTCGCATCACCAATCTTTCTCCGGCGGCGGTCGCCCCGCGTTCCGACGGCGCGCGCGCTGCAGCGGGAGGTTCTCTTCGTTTTGCTCCAGCGCGTCGAGAAAACGCTGCACCTCGTCTCGCGGGATGGGCTGAGGTTGCTCCTGCTCTCGCGCCTGCGGGGACTCGCTTTCGGACTCGCTCTCGGGCTCGGACTCGCTCTCGGGC
>Ga0316193_10003252_pt1 | contig 11672 bp, 11 predicted proteins | sample MerIslsedime2_MG_FD_207735 | JGI IMG/M metagenome (GOLD analysis project Ga0316193, IMG submission 207735) | Coastal sediment microbial communities from Maine, United States - Merrow Island sediment 2 | ecosystem: Environmental > Aquatic > Marine > Coastal > Sediment | place: USA: Maine... | reverse complement strand
CAGCTGAAACTCTTTGTTTAACGCCTGTCAGTGCGTAAGTGAGCAGATTCGAAGAGCCCGGTGCGGTAGTACCGCACGCCGGGATCTGTGAGGGGGCGGCTGGGTAACTGTCCGTTCTACCTTGATTGAATCATTCGACTTTCAAACTAATTAAGCAATTTCAGTTGGTTATGAAATTGGCACATCAATTGCTCTGAAGATATGCAAGAAAGACGAATTCGTAAAAAGCCAAATCTTGCATCTGATCGTCATTCCAGCAGTATAGTATCTGTATCCGACTCGATCCGGAAACAGGAATCCGTTATTTTCATCATGTTATTGATGCCGGATCAAATGCGGCATGACGATTCAAGGACCGCCTATGGAATCATTAAAATTATATCTGACGGGTACGGCACAAATAAACAATCACTCGGAAAAAAGATACGATGAACGCTGCAGCTGTGAGGCGATTGCCAAATGGTCTCGTTTTAACGAGACCATGCAATTTGATGCCAAAATCCTAAACTATAGTCGAAGTGGTATCTACTTAGAAGCTGGCCAGGCTATAAAGCCCGAGACGACTGTTTTCATTAGATTAGAGATATTGCTTTCGGGTAGTTGGGGTTCCTCAGATAGGGGTTGGTTGCGCACCCTTGCGCTTGGCAAAGTCAAATGGTGCAGGGAGTTAGAAAGAAATAGTGATACATATTTTGGAATCGGTGTCCAATACTATAGCGCCGAATAAGATAATAAATGGAACACGACAATAGACCGTTTAGTCTAATAGATGGCGCTACCGGAGAAACTCTCCAAGTTATTCGGGAAGTCAACGAGAAAAAGAAAATTTCGGAAAATCCTGAGCTGCCGTTGGAGGATCGCCTGGAAGCCTATGAAGACATCTTTGATTCGGAAGTCGGAGATACATCGCTCGTCAGGGCACGCAACATAGAACGCGAGAAAGGGCTGCGCCAGATCTATTTGAAATTCGAGGGCGGTAATCCCACCGGGACCCAGAAGGATCGCATCGCTTTTGCCCAAGCCATGGACGCGTTGCGACGCGGGTTCGAGACGATGACAGTTGCCACCTGCGGAAACTACGGCGTCGCGGTGGCGCTTGCTGCCAGTTTCGCGGGTCTACGCTGCCAAGTCTACATCCCGCAAAAATATCATACGAATCGTGTCAAAGAAATGACCAGTTTGGGGGCTGACATTGTTCGGGTACCGGGTGATTACTAAGACGCTGTGTATGTTTCCGGGGAAGACGCCCGCAAAAATGAATTCTATGACGCAAATCCTGGGGCTAGCAATACCCTGACCCAGCTCCGGGCCTACGGCCAGATTGCGTATGAAATTTATGATGAACTCCGGGATGCCCCCTTAGCCTTCGCGGCACCGGTCTCCAACGGAACGACTCTATCCGGTATCTACCGGGGCTTTTTGAGCATTTACCGCCGCGGTAAGACATCAAGAATGCCGCGGGTCGTCGCGGGCTCTTCTTTTCGAAAAAATCCGATTGTTCACGCCTATTTGAATAATTCTGCGAGCTGTGAAGATTTGAACCCTGGCAAAATCCGCAAAACCAGCATAAATGAGCCCTTAATCAATTGGCACTCCATCGATGGCAATTATGCCCTGGAGGCGATTCGCCAAACCAGTGGATGGGCTGCTGATGCATCAGACAGAGCCATGCGCACCTATGCACGCCTCATTCGTGAAAAAGAGGGATTACAGGTGCTGCCGGCTTCTACTGCTGGGCTGATTGCCTTGATGGACAAACATGCGAAGGAGCCGTTGCCGGGTGATCGTTATGTTGTCGTACTAACCGGTAGAAAATCATGAAATCCAAGCAGATGAATCCGTGAAAATTATGCCAAACGAAAATACGATGCCCAAAGAAGATGTCTTAAAAAATTCAGCGAGCGATCCGCTTTCTGTGCTCAATGTCTTTGAGTGTCTGGAAATCGGCCCGGTAAGGCTGGAGCCCAAACGATTGATTGCTCCCTATCGCCTTTTTTACAATGGGAAAATGGAACAAACGGAGCTTATTTATAGCTACGAGGAAGCCGTGTTTAATCCTATTGAACCCGAATCTCAAAATCTGGCCAATATGATCGCCGCCCAGGTAGCCTTGAATTACGGTCTGTTTTGCGAAACGATGGTGTTCCATGGCCTTTTTGATGACATCGACCGACGGTTTATTCGAGGCATGGCGGAAAATACGGCGCGGGAAATTTACGTTAAAAAACTCCTGGAACCTAATCCATTCCTCGTGGGACCCACCCTCGGGATATCGCCTCAAAAACGGCAGAAATATCTTTGGGCCAAGCTGCAATTTCCACAGATGATTCGAAGCAAAATCAGATCACCATGGAAGCCCTGGTCGGTCCAAAGAGATAAACATTGTATTCTTTCCAGCGGCGGCAAAGATAGTTTATTGAGCTACGGACTGCTCGATGAAATCGGCCTTGAGGTCCATCCGATTTTTGTCAATGAGTCCGGACGGCACTGGTTCACCGCCCTAAATGCATATCGTCATTTTAAAGACAACATATCCAATACGGCTCGGGTATGGGTGAATTCTGATCGCTTGTTTTCCTGGATGCTGAAACGCATGCCGTTTATTCGAAAAGATTTTGCTGATGTGAGATCCGATGAATATCCCATCCGTCTTTGGACCGTCGCCGTTTTTTTATTCGGTGCTTTGCCCTTGATGCGCAAAAGAGCTATTGGCCGACTGCTCATCGGCGATGAGTTCGACACTTCTGTTCGCAAAACCAGTTTCGGAATTCCCCATTATGACGGCTTGTTTGATCAGAGCAATTATTTTGATCAAACCATCACAAATTTTTTTATGCGCAAGGGATGGGCGATCAGCCAGTTTTCCATTTTAAGGCCATTGTCGGAGCTTCTGATTGAAAAGATTCTGGCCTTGCGATACCCTGAGCTCCAGCAATTTCAAACCTCATGTCACGCCACTCATAAAGAAGACGATCGCATCTATCCCTGCGGCAAATGCGAGAAATGTCGCCGAATTGTCAGCATGTTGTTGGCACTGGATGTCGACCCTTCGAACTGCGGTTACCGACCAGTACAAGTAAAAAATGCGTTGGCCGGATTTATAAAAAAGGGCGTCAGCCAGGAATCCAGCGGAGTCCGCCAGCTAGGTTACATGCTGCTGCAAAAGGAACTGTTCGTTCCATCCGAAAATCAGAAAAAAATGTTTAGCGAGCAGCCGAAAGTTCTGAATCTACGGTACGATCCCAGGGTGTCACCGATGAATTCCATACCAGTGGATTTGCGGATACCTCTGCTGCAGATTTTTATGCAATATGCCGACGGGACCATGCGCCGCATCGGTAAAAACTGGTCGGCGTTTGATCCACTTAGCGATTCCAGTCTGCATCAACCGTTTGCCTTTGAGCTCGATATAAATGGGCAAAACCGAACCTCGAAAAGGATAGATCGCTCTATGGGTCACCAACGGTATCTGTGGGGCGAACTCACCTGGCCGGAAGCGCAGGAACGCTTCCAGCAGGTGGATATCGCCCTGCTTACCGTGGGCTCCCTTGAACAGCATGGGCCTCATCTGCCACTTGACACGGATGCTTATGATGCAAAATATCTGGCGCTTCGGGTTGCTGAGGCCTGCAGCGATCCCAAACCACTGGTGCTGCCCAATATACCGTACGGTGTTTCTTACCACCACGATGAGTTTAAAGGAACCGTCAGTATTTCAAACGATACGCTTGCCAAACTCGTCTATGATATCGGCATGAGCATATCGCATAACGGTATCCAAAAACTGGTGATTATCAATGCCCACGGCGGCAACAGTCCGGCGCTGAATTATGCCGCTCAAATGATCAATCGCGACGCGCATATTTTCGTGTGTGTGGATACGGGGGAAACCAGCGATGTTGATATTTACGCCCAGGTCGAGACACCCAATGACGTGCATGCCGGTGAAATCGAAACCAGTACTAGTCTGGCAGTACGACCTAATTTGGTCAAAATGGATCAGGTCCGCAGGGAAGTTCCAGAGTTTTCCAGCCGATACCTGGACTTTACCTCCAAGCGCGGTGTTTCATGGTACGCTTATACGCAAAAAATTTCACAAAGCGGGGTGATGGGCGATCCGACCAAAGCAAGTGCTGAAAAGGGCAAAAAATTTTGGGAAATCATGATTACCCACCTAGTCGCTCTAGTTGAAGACCTGAAATCGATGACCCTAAAAGAAATTCATCATCGGAATCTTTGAGCGATGTGTATCCAATAGGAGAATTGGAATAAGGATTCATATATGAAAAATGTAAAATCGATCAAGACCATATGTCTAAATCTGGCGCTGATTTTTGCAGGCAGTGTGCTATGTGCTGTTGCAATCAAAGGCATCCTGGTCCCCAAACAATTTTTAGCCGGCGGCATTACGGGACTGGCTCTTCTGATATACTATGTTTTGCCAATTCTGCCCGTGGGGGTGATATATTTTTTGTTGAATATTCCCCTCTTCATCGTCGGTTGGTTGTTTGTCGGGCGTCGCTTTTTTTATACAGTATCGCAGGGGTCCTTATCTTTTCTGGGGCGATGCTGTTGCCGTTTCCCATAATTGAGATTCACGATATGATTCTCGCGGCTCTGACTGCGGGAATCATCGCAAGTGTGGGATCGGAAATTATTTTAAAGTCCCTGGGATCTGCCGGCGGATTGGATATTCTGTCGGTTGTCTTGTATAAAAAATTTTCCGTCAGACCGGGCACAATTACATTGGTGTTTAATGCCATATTGATGGGTACCGCGGCATTTCGCATTCCACTTGAAATGATTTTGTACACCCTGATTTATCTTTATGTGACGTCTCATTTTTATAATCTGGTACTCGTGGGTCTCAGCCAGCGAAAATTGATAATGATTATTTCCCGGCGCTGGCAGGAGATATCACGTGAAATTATGGATCATCCGCACAGGGGTGTCACCGTCGTGCGCGGTGAGGGCGGTTATACCGGTCAGGAATTACACATTCTGTACTCGGTGATAACATTTACGGAGCTCTCGCGGTTCAAGGAAATTATCCGCAAGATCGACCCGGAAGCATTTGTCGTCGTAGCGGAAACATTGGAAGTCATGGGCAAACATATCGGCAATCAACCCCATTGGTGATATGTCTGCTCTCACGGCTAAATCTTGTGGAACAGCGGCTGGGGATTTGAAAGCAAGTTTAGGTTGGTCGTTTACTTTTGCACCATTTTGTACAATACAGATCAGCCGCCGCCTTTTATGGTCAATACCTAAGATCAGGGCTGCCGGCCAAAGGCTTCCCAGACATTTTCGAATATTTTGCCATTGACCTGTCTTGACCCTGCTGAATTTTTCAAAATTCCTCCGGCAGATAAACATCGAAAAAGGTTTTTTCGCCGAGTAGCGAATCAATTTTTCCCTGGATCTTCCGGGTCTCTTTCTTATCCATCCAGTTTCTCCAATCGTCCACTGTTTCCCATTCGCTAATGACGATATATTCACCAGGATCGGTTAAACTGGAAAAAGTTCCCCTTGAAATGAAACCATTCTGCTTTTTGGCGAGATCTCGAAGTTCCTTGAAAAGGGGGATCAGGTTCTCCTTTTGATCAATTTTAAACAACCGTTTGCTGAGTATCGTTACGGACATGTATTCCTCCTTTTGATAAGCAATCAAATGTTACGAGCTAAGTTAACTGAATCGAACGAAAATATCGCCTATAATATGACGCTTCCATTAGTTGGGGAAAAAAATGCAGGCCTAAACCGAGATATTCTATATATAGTCCGCGCTGATCAGGTCGAAGGACTGGGAGCCGAGGTCTAAGATGGCGAATACGCCCGCTTGAATTCCCATTTCCATAGTCGACTCCTAGGGACCACGAAATTGGATGCCAGGGGCCGCATCGAACCGTAGCCTAATTCCCTGATACGATCACAGGGCAGAGTTCGATTCGCCACCAGATATTGTCGCACGGCTTCGGCGCGCTGGTGAGAGAGATGCTAGTTAACTTCGTCGGAGCTCATACTGTCCCTATACGAGCAATCGCTGAATCAGTCTCGTTCGCGGATGCTGAGCAGCGGCACCGGACAATGACGAAACATCTTTTCGGCCTGTGAACCAAACAGTATGCCGGAAACATTCCCACGACCTTTGGTACCCATAGCCAACATATCGACTTTTTTTCTTTGGCTGTTTCTACTAGTTAGGTAGGTTGGGTAGATCCGCCTGGTGGATGACACGAATAAGGAGTCTCTACCCAACCTTCTACGAATAACCATCAACTCATAACTTCCAATTGGTTTTAGCTCAACTGGGTTTTATTTAATGATCAACTTTTTCAAACCGTTTAGGCGCACAATTTAATCAATACATGTCCTCAGACATTTCCGGCATCGCCGATTTCTTTTTCTTCTCCGGTTTTTCGGAGACCATGGCCTCGGTGGTGATCATCAGCCCGGCCACCGATGCGGCGTTTTGCAAGGCGAGGCGGACCACCTTGGTTGGATCGATCACCCCGGCCGCCACAAGATTTTCGTATTTTTCGGTCTCGGCGTTAAAGCCGAAATCGTCTTCGCCCTCCAAGACCTTGCGCAACACCACAGATCCCTCGTGGCCGGCGTTAATGGCGATATATTTTAGGGGTTCGCCAAGTGCCTTTTTCAAAAGGTTGATGCCGTTCTTCTCCTCTCCGGACGCTTTGACTTTGTCTAGGGCATCAATACAGCGCACCAGGGCGACTCCGCCACCCGAGACGATGCCCTCTTCAACGGCGGCGCGGGTTGCATTGAGCGCATCTTCCACCCGGGCCTTCTTTTCTTTCATTTCGGTCTCCGTGGCTGCACCGATGCGAATCACCGCCACACCGCCCACCAGTTTGGCCAGGCGCTCCTGGAGTTTCTCCCGGTCGTAGTCGGACGTGGTCTCATCGATCTGGGTCCGTATCTGTTTGACCCGGCCCTGGATGTCGTCTTTCTTACCGGCGCCTTCCACGATAGTGGTGTTGTCCTTGTCAATCTTAATTATTTTGCAGCGACCAAGATCATTGATGGTCACGTTTTCCAGTTTGATGCCCATGTCTTCGGAAATGAGCTGCCCGCCGGTCAGCACAGCGATATCAGCCAGCATGGCTTTGCGCCGGTCACCGAAGCCGGGAGCCTTTACGGCTGCAATTTTTAAAGTCCCCCGCAACTTGTTGACGACCAAGGTCGCCAGGGCTTCGCCTTCCACATCTTCGGCAACAATCACCAGGGCCTTGCCCTTTTTGGCAACCTCTTCCAGTAACGGCAGAAGATCTTTCATGCTGCTGATCTTTTTTTCGTGCAGCAAGATATACGGATCTTCCAGGTTGACTTCCATTTTTTCCGGATCGGTTACGAAATAGGGCGAAAGATAGCCACGGTCAAACTGCATGCCTTCGACGATCTCCAGGGTGGTCTCCATGCTCTTGGCCTCTTCGACAGTAATGACCCCTTCTTTGCCGACTTTTTCCATGGCCTCGGAAATCAGATCGCCGACCTTCGGATCGTTGTTGGCGGAAATGGTGCCTACCTGGGCAATTTCCTTTTTATCTTTGGTGGGTTTGGACAGGCTCTTTAATTCTTCGACCACCGCAACTACGCCCTCGTCAATGCCTCTTTTGATCGCCATGGGACTTACCCCGGCTGCTACCAGTTTCTGGCCTTCACGGTAAATGGCACGCCCCAGAATAGTGGCGGTGGTGGTGCCGTCGCCGGCCATGTCACTGGTTTTGCTGGCGACCTCTTTGACCATCTGCACGCCCATGTTTTCAAATTTCTCGGCCAGCTCAATTTCTTTGGCCACGGTGACACCGTCTTTGGTGATCAGCGGTGAGCCGAACGATTTTTCTAAGACCACATTACGGCCTTTAGGACCGAGGGTCACGGCCACGGCATCGGCCAGGGTGTTGACACCCTTCAGCAGATGATCCCGGGCCCTGGAACTGTATGAAATCATTTTTGCAGGCATTTTAATTCCCTCCTTTGTTATTCTACGATGGACAATATATCATCTTCTTTCATGAACACATGCTCGACACCGTCGAGCTTGATATCCGTACCGGCATACTTGGCAAAAAGAATCCGGTCACCTTCTTTGACTACCAGCGGAACACGTTTGCCGTCATCTCCCATTTTACCGGGGCCGGCCGCAACGACTTTACCTCGCTGGGGTTTTTCTTTCGCCGTATCGGGAATAATGATCCCGCCGGCACTTTTTTGTTCTTCCTCCTCTCTGATGACGAGTACTCTGTCATTTAAGGGTCTGATTTTCATTTTACTAATCCTCCTTTAATGATTGACATGGTTGTTTTTCTTGGCTGCTATCAGAATTACTCAAAATGGGTTTGAAGCTTCTGACATGTATGAGTTTGGCGCCATCCAAACGTTCCGTGATTTTACCTTGTATCCCAACCCTGTTATGGAGTTGGTTTAACAATTCGCTTTCCATTCGGTTGTGCGCAACATGATATAAACCTCCTGAATGCGTACGAATGGCAATGCCTGTAATTTTGCCGCTATCATTCCATTTATTCGGTATGACTTCCCCTTCAATGGTGTTTTTACTGACTGCCTTTTTCATGCCCAATTGAACAATTTCCCCTGTTTGATATTGAATTTTCCTATTCAGTGCTAAGATTGGTTTCGTGTAGTCCAATGGATTTTAGCGGAATCCGGCAGAATTGGACTGTCAATTACTATGCTTGCCTTGGTGAAATTTTAGTTTACATAGCCAGCGTTAGATGGACTTTCAAAATACTGCTTTTTGCGGCGGCCGACGAACTCCAACAATGCTTGTTCCAGCCCGTCATCGATTGGTGGCTTGGTATATTCTTCCAACCGTTTTGGAAGGACCTCGGCTGCAACTTCTAAAGCATTTTTTGCACCATTTTTCCACCAACTCTGGTAATCATCTCGCGTAAATAAATTAGGCCGATATAGGTTGCGACAGTGCTTGAAGGTCGAAGGATGCACAAGATAATTACCATCACTACCAACGCTTTTGATGGTATCCAAATCAATGGACTCGTCCGTAATATCCATGGCGGTAAGTACTCTGCGGAGCATGCGGCACACTTCTTCATCAATCAGCCATTTTTCAAAACTCATTGAAATGTAAAAGCCCAGTTGGCCGCAGGCGTGAACGATAAAATTTGCTCCATTACGGACGGCCGTGCTCATCAGGAGCGTTGCCTCAGATGCAGCTTGAGCATCGGGACAGTGGGCATTGGTCAACATCCCACCGGTGCGACAGGGTAGCTGATAAAATTTGGCTAACTGTGTAATCGCAGATGCTAGAACGACCGCCTCGGGGGCTCCGGCTGCCGAAATTGCTGTTCTCATATCGGCCGGGGCGGATACGGAGCCATATACCACCGGAGTTCCAGCGCCAACCAGCTGTGATAAAACCAACCCGGCGAGTATCTCGGCATTTGCCAGAGCAAGCGATCCGGGTAAGGACAGCGGACCGCTTGTCCCGGACATTACCAGATTAGTGATGACTAGTGGTTGCCGCAAATGCGCCATCTCTATGATGGATTCCGCTTCTTCTGCGGTATATTTTAACGGTGACGCAGGGTTGACCACCGTGGCCATTACCGGGTGTTGCTTAAGCTGGTCTTTTCCTCCCCATACAAGAGCGGCCATGTTTAGACAATCATTAGCCGCCTGTCTGGAAGTTGCAGCGCCGGCATAGGCTTTATCACACAAGGCAATATTGGCGAACAACAAATCCAGATGGGCGATCTGAGGGGGGATATCCGTGGGTTGGACCATTAACCAGCCGTTCATATCCAGCTGATCGGAGGTTTGAACCAGTTTACAGCATACCTGGTAGTCGACCAGCGTCGCTGGACGCTGTTTGCCCGTGACGCTAGCGACATTGGGCGCTCCCCCAGTGGGTAGAAATACAAAGTCATCTCCTCCAATAGAAATATTATTATCTGTGTTACGGGCTCGAATCGTGAAGCGGGATGGGACCGTCTCTAGTGCCTTGCTGATTTTTTTTTCGGTGAAGAACACTCGGGTGCCATCTGTTTTGAAGCCATGATGGCGAAAAATGTCAAGAGCCTCCTCAGCAATGAATCTGACTCCGGTGTCTTTTAAAATTTCCATCGAAGAATGATGAATCAGGTTTAATTCATCAGAATTGAAAATTTGCATTCGATCGCACATGAAATGTTCCTCCGAAACCAAAACCGATTGCCATAGCGACTCCAGGCATCCGGTTAAAATAAACTGACCCGATGGCCCAATTTAAGTCGATTAGACTTTTAATTGCTTGTTTGCCGAACAACTCTCAAAGTGCAATAGACGTTCCAGATTTATAATAAATTGATATTACATATTAAATTTACTTTGTCTGATTAAAAACAGGAACTGGTAAGGCTGGATCGAAGATCTAATTCTTTAGCTGGAAAATATAATTTGGCGGGAATCCGAATTACATTCTGAAATTATTGTATTATTAAAATCAGAACTCTTAGTTCCGATTTTAGCCCATATCGGAATTACTAAGTCCTATATTTTTGTCAATGTTTTTAAAAATACTTGGATTCCGTTCACATCAGGGGGAATAATGAGATCTTTCGCGCAATTAGGTCGAAAAAATTATTCTATTCCGGGTTGCATTTTTGCTTCCATTCTTCAGATTTAATTCTATCATACTGGAATTAATTGAATTTTTATCTAAACCAACAATTCTTGGCTTAGATTTAACGGAATTTGTGATTCCAATTTTTGAATTCATCTATCGATGTTCTTCAAACACGTCCTGTCTGTGCCCTCGTTGCCTTCTCTTTCCTGTTTCTTATCTGAATCTGCAGAAGCAGGCCCCTCAAGTTCCGAAATTCCATTAAAATCGATGGGATTGTTGTTGGTTTATCCTATCTTAATTAGGGCTGGTGGGCCGGGTAGGTTACCGAAGATTTCTGAAAAAAAGAGAAAAAAATGGGTCAGATCTTTGATCTTTGAATTTGACAATTTATCGATTTATTCCTGGATTCGATGAAATTGTTTCTTCATTTTACGGCTGGATTTTAGTTTGGTTTCCAGACGCCCTCGGCTCTGGCTCACGGTGCTTTTATCTCACCCATTGAACAAAGTCCGCAGTTCCAAGAATCGATTGATGAACCACCTCTTCAAATGGGTTTTCAACTTCACCTTCAATTGCATGATACACATATTCCCCTCATTGGCGCCGGCCTTTTGCCGTGTCACCACCGAAGTAGGTGTTCAACAACCAGCCGTAATCGATATTCTTGTTTCTTTTTCTAAGATAACAATATCCCGCAAAAGTGCTCCAGGGATACTTTTTAAGGTACTCTGATTTTGTCGGAAACTCAGCATCTTTAAACCGACTTGTTCGGATCGGATTTAAATGTATATAGCGACTCAGCGGTAAAAGATATTCATCTTCATCGACCAGCAATGATTTGAACCGCCCTTGCCTCCGGCTCGGAGAGAAAAACATGGCCTGCTCGGCCATTGCGGCGATTAAACCTCACTGTGTAAGTGACTAAAAAATGCCGCATAAACTCGCTTAGATTAGCTTGCGGTGTCTGGACAAGCAGGTGGAAATGATTGGCCATTAACACGTAAGTGATTAGTTTAATATGGTAAATTTCACAGCTATCTGCCAACCCATCCACAAAAACCTT
>Ga0316193_10003249_pt1 | contig 11676 bp, 8 predicted proteins | sample MerIslsedime2_MG_FD_207735 | JGI IMG/M metagenome (GOLD analysis project Ga0316193, IMG submission 207735) | Coastal sediment microbial communities from Maine, United States - Merrow Island sediment 2 | ecosystem: Environmental > Aquatic > Marine > Coastal > Sediment | place: USA: Maine... | reverse complement strand
CGACCAGCGGGCCGTGCGTGGTCCCATCGTAGGCGAACTTGTTCGCGCCGCTTCCTTTCTGATAGTCCTGATACAGGGCGCGGTAGCCGGCGACAAGATTCCAGTCCGGCTTGAAGTTCCACCGTGCGATCAGTACGCCTTGCGCCGAAAGGTCCGACGAGCCGCCGATCCCGAAGCCGCCGACGTCGCCACGCAGCACCAGGCTCCAATTGTGCGGCAGATCCATCACCAGGCGGGCGCCGGCGATCAGGTCTGTCCAGGACGCGGAACCGCCGACGTTCGGTAGGGGCAGCTTCTGGTAATCGAGATCCACATCCATGCTCGTGTAGCGCCCTCCAAGCAGCAGGTCGACGGCGGCATGACCGTTGTTCGTGGACCAGGTGTTGGCGCGATAGACGCCGCCCAGCTCCCACAGCCAGTACTTGTAGCCGATGCGAATGTGGATTGGTCCCTCCTTGGCCTCGGGGCCGAGCTTCAGATAGGTGCCGTCGATGAAGAAGCCCCATTTGTTGTCCTTCAGTGCCTCGATGTGTGCTTCCGCTGCGAAATCCAGCACGTTCAGGACATCGCCGAAGCCCACATCCAGGTCCGCCTCCTGGCCCTTGACGGTCTGGGTGCCATTGATGTTCGCCATCCAAAGGTAGGCGGCAGTGCGGAATTCCCATCCCGCGCCGGTCTTGATGCTCGCGCTCGGCTCGGCCACACCGGTCGGTGTGTAGCCAAGGGACGCGGCCATGCACAATGCCGCCAACGTGCTGTTTCTGCGTGGTTCCAAGGGTTTCTTGAGCATGCGTGCTAACTCCTGCTGGGCAAAGATCGAAGGCTAGAAGACATAGTTCGTCCAGGCTGAGATCCACATGAGGATCTTCGCCAGGACGTTGATCGGATTGCCTTCGTCGGTAAACACGGTCGCCTGCGCCAAGGTGCCGAGCCGTAGCAGCTCGGCAGGCGCATCGGCAGGCATCTCGATGCGCACCGGATAGCTGTTCTGTGCGGAGGTCAGTGCCTGGAGCGGATCGGCTGCATCCTCCGGTGTGATCTGCCCCTGCACGACACCCGGTGGAATCGCGGCCACCTTGGTCTCGTAGATGACACCGGGGTCGGATACGAAGGTGATCATGACCGGCTGACCCGCGGCCATCAGACGCAGGCCGTTCTGCTTGAATCCGGCGGCGATCCAGATCTCGTTTGTCCCGATGAAGTTCAGCGCTGCCGCATTCGAATCGATGGTGAACAGGCTGTCACCGGCGGCGACCGCGTCAGACTGCGAGACGAGGACTTGGTCGACCTACGGGTGTATAACGCGCGGGGAGACACGGATGCGGCCGATCGGTTGCTCGAAGAGTCGCATCGGAAATGTGCGCTGCTGGCCGCCGAATGCGGGGCGAGGGCAACCTTGCCATGTCCTGTATACTGCTTGCTGAAACCGCTGCACCGGCTAACCGAAACCCCAACATGATCCCTCGCGTCCAATCCCTCCAGGACAAACCGGAGGCACCGGATACCCCCGAGCAACAAATTCCTTTTGAGGAGCTGCTCTCGGGGCTTGCAGTTCGTCTCATCAACCTCGGAGCGGAGGAGGTGCAGGCGGCCATTGAAGAGGGACTGCATCTGATCGGGAGATTCGCGATGGCCGATGAGGTTCGGCTGCTGTCCGTCGAAAGGGGTGCCCTGGGACATGAATTGGCCTATGCGTGGCTGGGCCGGGGAGAGCGAGGGGATCTGGCTTGTTCTTCGCTGGACTTCTTCGAGCGCTTTGCGTTTGCGGCGCAGATGCTGCGCGCGGGAAGGCCGATCATCTACGGCAGCCTGGACGAGATGCCGCACCAAGCCGAGGCGAAGCGGGGCTATCTGTCGAGCATCGGCCTGCTCGCGGCGATCGCGCAACCCATCATGGTCGATGCGAGGCTCGCTGCAGTCCTGTTCATCCATTGCTTTCGCGAGACACGTTGGCCGCGGGACCTCGTCGACCGGCTGCCGCAGGTCGCATCCATCTTCGGCAATGTGTTGGCGCGCAGGCATGCCGAAGCGCAGCTCCAAACACAGCTCGCATTCGAAACGCTCCTCGCCGATCTCTCCGCTCGCTTCGTCAACCCCTCTCCCGCCGACATCGATAGCGAGATCGAGGGCGCGCTCGCCAAGATCGGCGTGCTGTTCAAGGCCGACCGTGTCTTTATCGTGCGGTTTTCCGAGAAGCAGGTCGGAATGGAGGAGGGACTGACCCGTGGCTGGGTCGCCCCGGGCGTGTCGAGGACCGACCCGTACCTGAGGGGGCGGCTGTTCGATAAGAGCTTCCCCTGGATCACCGCCCGCTTGCGCGAGGGCAGGGTCTTCATCCTGCCCATCGATGAGTTCCCGGCGGAGGCGGTCGCGGAGCGCGACTATGTTCGGCAAGCGCGTGTTGCGTCGTCTATTCTCCTGCCGCTCGCGGTGGGCGGGACCGTCACCGGGGTGGTGATTCTCGACTCCTTCGATCGAGAACGGCGCTGGGATCAACTGTTGGCCCGGCGGTTGCGCGTGTTCGGGGAGATCATCGCCAGCGCCTTGCAGCGCAAGCACGATATGACGGCATTGCGCGACCGTGATCAGCTACTGCGCGCAACCCTGGAGCGCGCCCCCGCCGGCGTCGCGCTCGCCGACCCGCGCGGCGCGCTGGTGCAGGCCAATCCCAGCTTTTGCGGGATGCTCGGCTACACGGAATCGGAGCTGACGGGCAAGCGGGTGCCCGAGCTCATCCATACCGAGGACCGGCACCTGACCGAGCAGGCGCTCGCCGACCTGAGCTCCCGGGACCCCCTTGCTACCCGGAAAGCCCGCGCCTACGAGAAGCGCTATATCCGCAAGGACGGCACCGCCCTCTGGGCGCAGGTGGTGGTCAGCGACCTGCGCGACGCCTCCGGGACGCTGCGCTACTTCGTCGCCGTGGTCATCGACATCTCCGCGCGCAAGGCCGCCGAGCAGGACCTGAACCGAGCCCTCGCGCAGGTTCGCCAGCTCAAGGAGCGGCTGGAGGCGGAGAACCTCCTGCTGCGCGAAGAGATCGAGCTGCACCAGTCCCACGAGCAGCTCACCGGCGACGGTCCCGCGATGCGCGAGCTCAAGTCCCACATCGAGCGCGTGGCACCCACCGGCTCGACCGTGCTCATCTTCGGCGAGACCGGCAGCGGCAAAGAGCTCGTAGCCAATGCCCTGCACCGGCTGAGCGAGCGCCGCGATCGGCCGCTGCTCAAGGTCAACTGCGCCGCGCTGCCCGAGACCCTGATCGAGGCGGAGCTGTTCGGCCGCGAGAAGGGCGCCTACACCGGCGCCCTGACCCGTCAGATCGGCCGCTTCGAGGTCGCCGACGGCGCCACCCTGTTGCTCGACGAGATCGGCGAGCTGCCGCTGGCCCTGCAGAGCAAGCTGCTGCGGGTGTTGCAGGACGGCACCTTCGAGCGCCTCGGCAGCGCGCGGACCATTCGCGTCGACGTGCGACTGATCGCCGCCACCAACCGCAACCTGGAGCGCGCGGTCGCCGAGGGCCGTTTCCGCGAGGACCTCTTCTACCGGCTCAACGTCTTCCCAATCCGGGTGCCACCCCTGCGCGAGCGCACCGAGGACATCCCCGCCCTGGTCTGGACCCTGATCGGCGAATGCTGCGAGCGAACGGCGCGCAACATCCGTTCCGTGCCCAGCCGGGACATGTCCCGCCTGCAGGCGTACCCGTGGCCGGGCAATGTGCGGGAGCTGCGCAACGTCATCGAGCGGGCCCTGATTCTCACTCAAGGACCGATCTTGCGGATCGACGCACCGGGTCAATCGCCCCACGGCGCTCCGGCCGACGACGCCGACGAGCGCCTGGAGGCCATCGAGCGCGCCCACATTCGCGCCATTCTTGGCCGCACCGGCTGGCGTATCCGCGGCGAGCTCGGCGCCGCCGCCATACTCGGACTCAAGCCGACGACCCTCGAATACAGGATCAAGAGGCTCGGGCTTACGCGTCCCTAAGTGCGACTGGGCCGAGATACCCGACAAGGCGGCGCCAATCCAATCGAGGATCTCCAGCATTTTGGAGATTTACCAACCAGGCAGGTCGCCCCTCGCAGATTCGCCTCTCCTTCATCCGATCAAGCACCGACTCGCTCCCTGGGGCCCTCCCCAAGCCGGCGGCATACCGAAATAACTCCAACTATTTGTAGATCAATCTCCAAATAGCTGGATCTTCCGCTCTGTTTGGCACCCATTTGCCATCCGAGCACGCCCATTCAATTCTTCTACAACAAGCACTTAACCTACTTCCATGCGCTTTGGCGCGGAATTTGCTTTATCGTAGTCATCGCACAAGACAGACGCCCGACGCTTGCATGATCGAATTCAGCGCACGTGTCAGGACCCGCGAGACCGATCGCGCCTTGGTCCTCGATACGCTCCATCGACTCCTTGAGCCGACCCGGGTGCTATCCGGATGTGCGGGCTGCGATCTGTTTCAGGACGCGCAGGATCCGAATCGCATTGCCTTGTTCGAGCGCTGGGACGACGAGGAATCGCTGATCCGACACATTCGGTCGCGTCCGTTCAAGGCGATTCTGGCGGTTGTCGACCTGTCGGAGGAACAGCCGGACATCCGCTTCGACTGGGTCGTGCGGGGGCGCGGTCTGGACTACATCGAGCAAACCCTGAGCACTGCCATCGAGCTAGAGGTAAACCTATGAGATCGAGATACTGGATCAATGTCGCGAACGCCGCTGCGCTGGTGGCCTGCCTGGGCATGCAGACGCCTGCATTCGCACAAACGCCAGCCTTGGACTTGGAGGTCAGATCATCCGACGTGGGCGTCGCGACTGCCTCCGAGCCCGGCGAAGCCGCCGACGAGACGGCCGCGACCAACCCGCAGTGCGCGGCCTTTGCCGCCGACCCCAAGGCCGATGTCGGTGACATCATGCGGGCCGGCTGCCAGCCGACCCTGGCCCAGATGTCCGCGCTGATGGACAACCCGCTCGGCAACGTCGCGATGCTGTTCACCCAGTTCGATATGTATCAGTTGAAGGACCCAAAGTCCGGGCGCACCGAAGACAAGTACAACTACATGGGCATCGCCCAATTCCCGAAGGGTCTCGGAGAGAACTGGAACCTGATCAACCGCGTCGTCTGGAACGTACCCAGCATGCCGCTGAGCCAAAACAAGATCGATCGGGCCGGAAATTTGCCGAGCTCGCAATATGGTTCCTTCCAAGGCGATACCCTGGCGCCGACGACCTCACCGGTCCTCCCGATCGATCTCTTTTCAGGCCGCACGACGGGCTTCGGCGATATGTTCTACGTCGGCCTGTTTTCGCCGAAGAAGCCGATCGACATGGGCAAGGGCAAGTTTGTCTGGGGTGCGGGGTTCGACATCATGGCGCCCACCGCGAGCGAGGAGATCCTCGGCACCGGCAAATGGGCGGCAGGCCCGTCCGCCCTGGGCGTCTACCTGGGGCCGAAGTGGAAAGTCGGCGCCTTGGTGCAGCAGTACTGGGACTTCGCCGGCGACAGCGACCGGGACAACGTCAACCTGATGAACCTGCAATACTTCTACATGTATAGCCTCAACGAGACCACGTCCATCGGTGCGGCCCCCAACATCATCGCCAACTTCGAGCAGTCCGGCGGCAACAAATGGACCGTCCCCATCGGTCTCGGCATCAACAAGACCATCAACATCGGCAAGGTACCGGTGCGTTTCGGCATCGAGGCCTACTATTCCGCCATCAAGCCCGACGATGTAGTCGGCACCGAGTGGAACTACCGCTTCTATATGATCCCGGCCGTACCGTCGGCGCTCTTTAAGTGGATGCAATAGGTAGAGTTCGCCAGAGTAACCTGATCCAGTTATCCATACCCTTACGAGAGGAGAAAGGCCCATGAAGAACCAGTTGAGCAACATGCCTATTCCAGTGCGAATCATCTCGAAACGCTGCCTTGGCGTACTTTGCGCCGTGCTCGCGTACACGTCCGGTAACTCGGTCTACGTCCAGACCGCCATGGCCGAGGAATCTATGGCGCAGACGCGCCCCGACGCCTGGTATCCCCGCACGGAGAAGCTCGGGCCGGACGAGATGTTCGTCGTCGCGCTCGGCACCGGCATGCCGACACCCATCACGCGTGCCCAGAAGTCCTCGGCCTGGTACGTGGAGTTGGGCAACGGCGACATCTTTCTGTTCGACGTCGGCAGCGGCTCGATGGAGAACCTCTTCGCGCTGCGTCCCGATTTCCATCGTGTCGACAAGATCTTCGCCAGCCACCTGCACACCGATCACGTCGGCGACGCCCCTGCGCTCTGGGTCGGCGGCTGGCTGAGCGGCAGGTACACGCCACTGCACATCTACGGGCCGTCCGGCGCGGAGCCCGAGCTCGGGACCGCCGCTTACGTGGAGGGGCTCAAGAAGGCCTACGCCTGGGACATCGCGGGGCGTTCCGGCATCCTGCCGGACGCCGGCGGCCAGCTGATCGCCCATGAGTTCGACTACAAGCAAGACGGCGGTGTGGTCTATGAAGAGAACGGGGTCAAGATCACCTCGTTTCCTGCCGTGCACGTGATCGACGGTCCGGTCAGCTATCGCCTGGAATGGAATGGCCTGAGCTTCGTCTTTGGTGGTGACTCGGCGCCCAACAAGTGGTTCATCGAGCGTGCCAAGGATGCCGACTTCGTCATCCACGAACTGTTCTACACGCCCAAGGGGCTGGAGAAAGCCCTGGGCTGGCCGCCGCGCCAGGCGACCATCGTTTCGTCCTATATCCACACGCCACCGAGCGGGTTCGGCAAGATCATGGCCGAAGTCAAGCCAAGACTGGCGGTGGGTTACCACACCATTCGGCAGCCCGAGCTGGATCTGATGATGATCGACGAGGTCCGCAAGGCCTACGACGGGCCGCTGGTGATCGCCGATGACTTGATGGCCTGGAACATCACCAAGGACGCGATCGTCCAGCGCGAGGTGGTCAGTGCCGAGCGCGTGCAGGCACCGCCGACGACAGAAGGCTTCATGAAGGCCGAGCGCAGCGGCAAGGCCAGCTATTCCGAGTACATCGACGACGGCAAGTGGGAGGGCTACACGCCGCCGCCGCTGCCGGAGCAATGAGGTTGGGGGCTCGCTCGAATGGGTCGAGCCTGCGCCACGCGGGGGCACGGAACGACTCAGCGGCTGTAGGGTGGGTCAAACATAGCGGACCCACCAAGACCGCAGGTGTCGGCGGCCCCGTCGTGCGCTCCTTTCTGGCTTTGCGGCTCCCACGCTCCAGCGTGGAAGCAAGGGCGGACGCTCTGCGTCCCGGGATGCGGCCGAAACGATGATCAAGGCCGGACTCTACGCCGCCCATGGAGAGGGATGATGGAAGCGAGTGACGCGGGACCCGAAATGCGCACTCCGTTGTTACCGATGCTGGTCGGATGGTGGCTCATGCTCCTTGCCTGGGTCCCGGTCGCGGCCGACTGGATCAGCCTCACCGGCGCCGAGACCGCCCCCAACATCGCCGAGATCACGGTCTTCGACGACCGTGTCGAGGTGGCGCTGGAGGTCTACGTCGGTGACTTGGAGCGTTTCGAGGCGCTGATCCCGGGCAACTGGATCAAGGACGCGCCGAGCGCCCGGCCGGCACTGGCGGAGCGTCTCGCACGGTTCTCCGAACAGGGCCTGCGTCTTGTCACCGACACCGGCGAGACCTTGCAGGCCAAGCTGCGGCTCGCCGAGCCGCGTCTGCGCAAGGACCGCTTCTCCCCCTTTGCCGGGATGATCAATCCCTTCACCCGCCGACAGGTTCCGGACGCCCCGGCGGACAAACGGGTGCTCTATGCGGAGCTGGTCTATTCGTTCGGCGAGGCGGCACCCAAGACGCTAACCATCATCCCGCCGCTGGACGCCGATGGGCGAGCGCGGGTCACCGTCGGCTTCATTGTCTACCACAAGTCCGTCCCCGTGATCGACTTCCGCTATCTCGGCGCCCCCAGCACACTGACCCTGGACCCGGACCCCTGGTACTCCAAGTTCGATAATCCCAACCTCAAACGCCACCACAAGGACGCCCTGATGTCCTTCCTCTACGTTGAGCCCTACGAGGTGCGCCACGAGATCCTGACGCGGGTGAAGGATCTGGCCGAGTGGATGGACCTGGGCCTGCGCGGCGAGCGCTATATCGAGGTCGACGAGCTCGAACCCCTGAAGCAGCGGATCGGCGCGTTTCTGCTGAAGAAAAACCCCGTGACGGTGGACGGAGAGCCCCTCAAGCCCATCCTCGATCGAGCGAATTACGTGAAGGTCGCGATGACCGGCATCCGGATCCTGGAGCAACCCGAACGCCTCGAGGTCGACTCCGCCATCGTCGGGGTGATCATCAGCTACATCACCGACGGCATGCCCCGGCAGGTGACGGTGGACTGGGAGCTGTTCACCGACCAGATTCAGCGCGTACCCGCGACGGCTACAGACCCCGCTGGTCCGCTGCCGACCTTTCTAACGCCCCAGGACCCTGTCCATACCTGGACCAATTACCTCAAGAACTACGAGCTGCCGACGGTTCACCGGAGTGCCGTCGCGGGCTCGCTCGGAGAACTGCGGATTCCCGTCGTCAGCCTGATTTGCCTGATCGGCCTCTTTGGCGCGGGGGGCTGGATGCTCATCAACCGACGCAACCGCAAACGCCTTCGCCTGCCGCTGGCCGCTGGAGCTCTGTGCCTGACGATCGGGGCGGCCGCCTATCCCTTCGCCCGGATCACCATCGACCGTCCGGCCCAGATTGCCGGTGAGCTGGACGGCGAACGGGCGGCGGCGCTGCTGCAAACCCAGCTGAAGAATGTCTACCGTGCCTTCGACTTCCGCGACGAGGAGGACGTCTACGACAAGCTGGCCTTGAGCGTCAGCGGGGACCTGCTCACCGACATCTATCTGCAGAACCGCCGCTCCATGGCCATCGCTCAGGCCGGCGGGGCTCAGGCCAAGATCAAGGAGGTGGTTGTGGAGGCGGCCGACGCCGAGCGGGTCGACGGCGAGGGTCTGACCTACGCCCTGCATGGCACATGGACGGCGCTGGGCACCGTCGGCCACTGGGGGCATGTCCATCAGCGCAAGAATCGCTACGAGGCGGTGGTGACCGTGCAAGCGCAGGACGGCGCCTGGAAGATCGTCGATCTGGATCTCAGGGACGAGCAACGCCTCGATCAGACGCCGCAAACGGGCACCGCCGGCCAAACAGGAGCCGAAGGCATCGCTACGGGAGGACCCTCGTGATCCGCATCCGCAGCCTGGGTTTCGGCTATCCGGGCAACGCCTTCCGGCTGGACATTCCGGCGTTCGAGGTTCAGCAGGGCGAGAAGCTCGCGGTGATCGGGCCGAGCGGCTCCGGCAAGACGACTCTGCTCAATCTGGTCTCCGGCATCATTACCCCGAATGCGGGAGATGTGCAGGTAGCGGATACCGCCGTCAGCACGCTGAGCGACGCCGGCAGGCGTGATTTTCGCATCCGCAACATCGGCTTCGTCTTCCAGGACTTCGAGCTGCTGGACTACCTGAATGTGCTCGACAACATCCTGCACCCCTACCGCATCACCGGTGCCCTGCGTCTGGACGGGACGGTCCGGGCACGGGCCGCGGAGCTCGCCGGGCAGATGGCGATCGGCGACAAGCTCAAGCGCCGCACAAACGACCTCTCCCAAGGCGAGAAACAGCGCGTGGCCATCTGCCGCGCCTTGCTGCCGCGCCCACGGCTGCTGCTCGCCGACGAGGCCACCGGCAATCTGGACCCGCGCAACAAGGCGCACATCCTCGACCTGCTGTTCGACAACGTCGATAGCCACGGCGCCACCCTGCTCGCCGTCACCCACGACCACGAGCTGCTGCCCCGGTTCGACCGCGTGGTGGATTTCGCCGAGTTTCAATCGGGGGCGGCGGCATGATCGACAGCCTCTACGTCGCCTGGCGCTACGTCACCTTCAACTGGGCACGGAGCCTTACCCTCATCGCCTGCGTCACCCTGATCGCGGTCCTGCCCCTATCACTCGAACTGCTACTCGACGAGAGCGAGCGCCAACTCCTGGCCCGCGCCGAGACCACCCCCCTGATCGTCGGGGCCAAGGGCAGCTCGCTGGATCTGACAATGAACAGCCTCTACTTCGGCGACACGGTACCGGAGCTGATTAGCATGGCCGCCGTGGAGCGCGTGTCCGAGACCGATCTGGCGCTGCCGATCCCCCTGTCTGTGCGGTTCCAGGCCCGAGGATTCCGGGTCGTCGGGACGAACCTGGATTACTTCGATTATCGGGGTCTTAGGATTGCCGAGGGCCGAAACCTCGGCCTGCTCGGCGACTGCGTGCTGGGCGCCCGTGCGGCGGCCGAGCTTGGCTTGGCGCCGGGCGATTCCTTGCTGTCCTCCCCCGAGACCCTGTTCGACCTGGCCGGCGTCTATCCACTCAAGATGCGGGTCGCTGGCGTGCTGGCGCCGACCCAGAGCGCCGACGACCTGGCCGTCTTCGTCGACGTCAAGACCGCATGGGTCATCCAGGGCCTGGTACACGGCCACCAGGACCTCAGGGATGTCACCGACCCGACGCTGGTCATGGATCGCTCCGACGGAACGGTGACGGCCACGGCCAAGCTCGCCCAGTACACCGAGATCTCCCCGGAGAACATCGACAGTTTCCACTTCCACGGTAGCGCGGCGGACTACCCGATCACCTCCGTTATCGCCGTGCCCCGGGACGAGAAGGCCGCCGCCATCCTGCGTGGCCGTTATGTCAGCGTGGACGCCGAGGCCGAAACGCAGCAGATCCTTGTCCCTGGGGAGGTGATCCAAGACCTGCTGGAAAACATCTTCCGCATCAAGAGCGTGCTGGATGCGGTCATTGTGGTCGTGGGGACGGCGACGGTTCTCGCACTCACGCTGGTGTTCGCACTCTCGCTGCGCCTGCGCCAGCGCGAGATGCAAACCAACTTCAAGCTCGGCTGCAGCCGCGCGACCATCGCCCGGCTGCTGGGTGCGGAGATCGTCATCATCCTGACGGCCTCGGCGCTGCTCACCGGTCTGTTGCTCGCAATGGTCACCCACTACGACGAGCCGCTGGTGCGGGCCTTGTTCATCCACTGACCATTCGGAGCGCATTCATGCCAGACGTGAAACGCACGGCAAGCCTGCTTGCAATCGCCCTGTTGCTGATCCTGGCCCAGCTGCGGACGGCCGAGGCCGAGGACAGGCTCCAGGTCTATGCGGTGAACTATCCCCTGGCCTACTTCGCCGAGCGCATCGCCGGGGATTTGGCCGAGGTCAGGTTCCCCGCGCCAGCCGATGTAGACCCCGCGTTTTGGATGCCGGATGCGGATACCATCGCGGCCTACCAGGCCGCCGACTTGATCCTGCTCAACGGCGCCGATTACGCCAAGTGGACCGACAAGGTCAGTTTGCCGCGCTCTCGCCTCGTCGATACCTCCCGTGGGTTCAAGGATGCGTACATCCGCCAGCCCGATGGTGTCGGCCACAATCACGGTCCCGGCGGCGAGCACGCCCACGGCGGCGTGGCCTTTACCACCTGGCTGGATCTCAGGCAGGCGGCACAGCAGGCAGAGGCGATCGCTCGCGCTCTGACCGACAAGCGACCCGCGGCAAAGGAGCGGATCGAGCGGAATCTGCAGGTGCTGCAAAGCGAACTGCTGGCGCTCGACGAGCGCATCGCCG
>Ga0316193_10003248_pt1 | contig 11678 bp, 12 predicted proteins | sample MerIslsedime2_MG_FD_207735 | JGI IMG/M metagenome (GOLD analysis project Ga0316193, IMG submission 207735) | Coastal sediment microbial communities from Maine, United States - Merrow Island sediment 2 | ecosystem: Environmental > Aquatic > Marine > Coastal > Sediment | place: USA: Maine... | reverse complement strand
TCCAGAGCAATAGTCCGCTGAATTGCGCCATTTTTTGCGTCAGGGGCGTCGCCAATACATCCGCGCCGGCGATTAGCTTGTTTATTCGACCAATCTCGGTCGCATCGCCGGTGGTAACCACTACACCGGTGCCGCTGCCGTAGGTAACCAGGGTTGATGAGTAAGCCATGTTGCTTCGGTCAGCCAGTCCAGCGTCAGGAGAAACCAGCTCGGGTCTTTTCTCTACTGGCACGGATTCGCCCGTCAGCGACGACTCATCGATCTGTAACTCACGACTGTTGAGCATGCGCAGATCAGCCGGGACCTTGTCTCCTGAATGCAAATGCACCAGGTCTCCCGGAACAAGTTCAATGGAGGCTACTTTTTGCATCTGCCCTGCCCTGATCACCCTGGCCTCGCCATCGATGCTCCGCGTCAGCGCCTCAATGGAACTGACGGCCTTGGATTCCTGAATAAAACCGATGACGGCATTGATCAGTACCACGCCGAGGATCACGCTCGCGTCTACCCACTCCCGGAGAACGGCTGTTATCGCAGTGGCGCCAAGCAGGATATAGACGAGCGGCTGGTGAAACTGCATCAGGAGCAGAAGCCAGGGACTTTGGCGTCTCTTTCGGGTGAGGGCATTGCAGCCGAATTCGGCCTGACGGCGCTTGATTTCGAAGCTGTCGAGGCCGCGTTCAGGGTCAGTTTCCAGGAGGCCAAGTACTTCAGCATCCGGCAGCTGGTGCCAATGTTTAGAGAGCAGAGTCTGCACGCGTCGCTATCTCTCTACAGGATCATATATTTACAGTTAGCCTCGCTATGGATGATACTGCCATACGGAGTTTCCGAAGCGAGTTGCCTTGTAACACTATGATTTTCAGCGAGAGAAATTGATGCTCAGGTCTGTTCCAAAGTTTTTGGGATGGGGCGCGATTGTTGTCATCGCCGTAGCATCATTGGTGTCGGCATCCGTTTACGTCGTCACCTACCACCCGGACGCGATCGAAAACGAAGCGATTGTTTCGACCGAACCTGCACCACAGGCTAAGCCCGGTCAGCAACTGAAGGTATTGAGCTGGAACGTCCAGTTTTTCGCTGGCAGGCCAAACAACAAATTCTTCTTTGACGGTGGCACTGATCCCTGGCCATCACAGCGCATGGTTAACTCAACCGCAATAGCGGTCGCAAACATCATTAAGCAAGAAGATCCCGATATCATTTTCCTGCAGGAACTGGACGACGGTGCGGAACGAACTCGCTATCACGACCAACTGCAACAACTGCTGGATTTGTTACCGGCAAAGTACGCCATGCACACATCGAGCTTCTATTGGCTTGCCGATTACGTTCCTCACGGTGAGCTTCTGGGTGGCGTAGGAATGAAGATGTCGATTATTTCCAGGTATCGAATCGAGCACGCCACGCGATACGCGCTGCCGAACATCACGACGGATGACATTATTACCGAGCAATTCAAGCCGAAAAGAGCAGTGCATGGCGTGTACCTGCCAATCGAGGGCGGTGGGAGGGTGAATATCCTCAATACGCATCTTAGTGCTTACGCCCAGGGCACAAATACCATGGCGCTCCAGGTTGCATCCGTCGGTGAAGTATTGAGAGACATTGAAGCAAATGGAGAATCTGCAATATTGGCGGGTGACTTCAATCTTGTACCGACAGAATCCGCCTATCAAGAACTGGGAGCGGACAGTCGCAGATACTACAATCCGGCTGGCACTGAAATCGCGCCATTATTAGATAATTACAAATCTGTGCCGTCACTGTCCGAAATGCTTGGCGACGATCACCAGGACTGGTTTACTCACATCGCGAACGATAATCAAAGCGAAATGCCCGACAAGACTATTGATTACATTTTTTACACTGATGAGCTGATTCTGGGTGAGCACTACGTCCGATCGAGCGATACGCTTAAGATCTCAGATCACTTGCCGATCGTGGCCACGTTCACCTTGCCAGCCCCTCAAAGTCGCTGAAGATCTACGTAACGTACCGGATTCCATAACAACTACGTGATCAGATGCGTCAATGATCGCCTGCCGGTGCGCGACGCAAATGCGCGTGATCTGCATGTCCGAGAGATTTTGAATGATGATCTCTTCTGTAACCGGGTCCAGGTTCGCCGTGCCCTCGTCCAGAATAAGAATCTCGGGGTCGCGGTATAGCGCACGTGCAAGAAGGACTCTTTGCTTTTGGCCCGCGCTGAGCGCTCCGCCCATGTCACCGATCAGGCTGTCGTAACCCATGGGCATACTATTAATGTCATTGTGAATGGCCGCTGCGTCGGCGCTGGCCCGAATCTTTACAAGGTCAGGCTCTGAATCGAAAAACGCGATGTTGTCCGCGATTGATCCGGCAAGAAGCGCATCCTCTTGCATGACTGTGCCAATCTTGCGCCGGAAACAGTTGTGACCGATTCGTTGCAGCGAGTGACCACGGAAGTTCACCTGGCCATCGTCGGGACGAAGCAAACCCAGCAAGATCTTCATTAACGTTGATTTGCCACATCCGGATTGACCGACCAGGGAGATCATTTCTCCTTTGGTGATCGATAGCGATACGTTCTTCAGTATCCACGGCTCCTCAGCGCCGTAGCGAAAAGAGACGCGGTCAATTTCAAGATAGCCGCCACCCTTTCGGTCCTCGAACTTCGGCGTCGTGAGCTCCGCCGGAACTGCCTGAATTTGCTCAGGCTCTGCGAGCCCGATATCGGCGATGCGCTCAAGATGCAGACCCAGAAGCCTGAATTCGATCAGGCGCTCAACCAGCACAGTCGCTTTGTCCACGAACTGATTCTTGTACGCTATGAAAGCGAACAGCATGCCGATCGTAAACTGGCCATCGACAACCAGTTTCGCACCAATATAAATCACCAACGTATTCTCGATGCCGAATAACAGACTATTAGCTGCATTGAACCCAATGCGCAGTTTCCCGATCTTTACACTGTTGTTAATTGCGTCCGCGTATTTGTGTTGCCAGATCGAGTGCCGATCAGACTCATGACCGAACACTTTGATCGACTGGATACCCCTGATTGATTCGATGAACACCGATTGCTCTGCAGCCGTCGCCGCGATTTGATCGTCATTTCTCTGGCGTAGCGGTGTGTAGAGCGCCAATCGTAGCAGCAGGTAAAGTACCAACGCTCCGACCACGACTGCTCCAAGCTGGACACTATAAATAAGTATCAACGCCAGCGTTGTTGCCGCCAGCAATCCGTCGATGAAGGCCGCAACCAGCCCTTCGGTAAACAAATCGCGGATCGGTCGGGTGGACGAAAAACGCGACAAGATGTCGCCGACGTGCCGCTTTTCAAACCATTGCATGGGCAGACGCAGCAGGTGCTGGAACAAATTCGAAACCATCTGGTAACCCAGCATGTTGCTGAGATAAAGAACAACATAGCTGCGCAATGCACTGGCAGTGGTATTGATGAGCATGAACAAGCCGAAACCGATCGCCAGAACGGTTAGTAAGTCGGTGTCAAATGTTGTCAGCACTTCGTCGACAACCAGCTGCATGTAGAACGGCGACGCCAGCACGAAAAGTTGTACGATCAGCGACAACAATACAGTTTGTGCAAGCGCCCTGCCCAGTCCACGTGGCCGACCGAGCAGGTCCGTCAGTTTCATGGATACCCGGTTTTTCCGCCGTTTGAACGTCGAGCCCGGACGCAGCTCCAGTGCAATGCCAGTGAACTTCGATGAAAGTTCATCCCGAGTGCACAGACGCTCGCCTCTTGCGGGGTCGTGAATCAGGTAACCCTTTCGATTCGTTTTTCGCAAGACAACGAAATGATTGCCGCTCCAATGGAGCACACAGGGTAAAAGCAGACGATTTAGTGATTCGAGTTCAAGTCTGAGGGCCCTGGAGTCCAACCCCAGGCGATTCGCTAATGCGATCAGCCCTTTTAGTGTTGACCCCTTGAGAGAAACCGAATGCTTCAACCTCAAGGTGCCGAGATTGATATTGTGTCCAAAGTAGCTGGCAATCATAGCGATACATGCCAGGCCACATTCCGCCGACTCGGATTGCCGCATTATCGGTAGTCGGCGTCGGCTGGTAAAATTGAGGTTCTGCACCCACTCGTTCACGTCCTGCCCCGCAAACTGGTGAGCGGCTCAAATATCCAACGAATCAGCGACCGCTCTTCTAGAACAATATCGGCACGAAGCAGCATGCCGGATTGCAACGGCAATCGTTGACCAAAGGCATCAACCGCTTGCTGCTGCAGCCGCACGGTTACCCGATACGACGGCTCGACAAGCTGTACATTCGCTCGCAACTCCGAAGGTGCAAATACGGCGAGCGATATCTCTGAAATCGAACCTGAGTACACACCAAACCGACGGTAATCGAATGCTGCATACATCAGGCGGACTTCCTGGCCTGCCTTTACGAACCCGATCGCCCGAGTCGGTACGAACAGATGGGCTTCCAGCCTGCCGCCGTCTGGTAATATAGTCAGCAACGGGACCTGGCGGTCGACAGTAGTGCCTGGGATCGCCCTCAGCGCTGTCACCGTTCCCGAGACCGGGGCAACAATCGAGTTTGCACTTCGATCAACCAGCTCCATTTTCCGAATCGCGAGCTCCGCCCTCGCGGCAATCAATTCTGAACGGCGTTCGTCTGTCTCCAGGGGCAAACGCTGCAACGCGAGTTCAACCTGGACTATCCGCGCATCATTCGCCGCCCGCTTTTGCAGAATGCTGGCCAGAACCTGTCGATTGACGAGCATGTTCTCTTCACGGGATTGATAGTCTTCTTTGCTGATAAACCCCTTGTCCATTACCTGGCCTACACGCTCGAGGTTTTCTTGCAGATTGTTCACCAGGCCCTGTTGTGCCCGGACTTGCACAACAATCGTTTCGCGCTCCGCTTGCAGGCCCGACAGTTCTGCGATCAAACGCTCTCGCTCGGAAGCCCAGCGCTGCTGCTGAATGTCGATTCGATGTGAGATTTCCCTTATCTGGGTTCCCAATGCCCGCAGCATTTCGCTGTCGACTTCCACGCCATCACCTGAGACGCGCTCACCATCGATTGTCATCAATGGGTCATCCTTAATTACCGGCTGACCTTCTGACACCAACACGTCACGAACGATACCCATCCTCGGTGAGTGAATTGTGACGATGCCTTTGTCCGTTGAAAGAAACCCGACCACCGTCTCTTTTCGTGCATACGTACCACTCGAAATATAGACGAGGACAACTACAACGATGATTGAAAGAAAAAGTGTCAGTGCTGAAAACGCCAAAGGCTGTGCAACAAAGACATCACCCAGGAAATGCTGCTGCCTTGACTCGATCGCTTCCTTGCGAAACAGACCGCTCACCATTCGCTCCGCCGCTGGTCGTCGTTTTTTCGAAAGAGAAACACTGAGTGTTCACGGTACCACCACCGATCGAACTATCAGAAGCGAAGTAATGATGGAAAGTCTTAAGAAAGCGAAGTCTTGAATCAAATCTCCACCCCGCTTTGGTGGTATTCTGCAAATCATCCACTTCTAAAAGGACGAATAATGGCAACTTACGAATGCGACAAATGCGGCATGGCTGTCAATGCCACCTGTGCCAAGTGTGACGAAGCACTGGTCAACGATACACTGACTCTGGACAACGGTAACGAGGTTCAGATTTCCAAGTGCCCCAATGGCCATGGCAAGATCAAATCACCGCTGTGTTGCGGGCAGGATATGACCTGCCAGGTCGCCTAAGGCCCATAATCGAGACGTATACCCTTGTTTTAGAGCTGTTTTCGCCCAAAATTTCTCACTCAAATACCCGAGGATGTGGGAAGAGCTATGAAAAACTGGGCTGCATATGTCTTTTTGGTACTGGGCTTCGTCATCTACGACAGGGTCGTGGAAGCCGATCGCGACGGCACCGGCGCGATAGTCGGCGAAGGAACTGTAGACGCATTCAAAGTCAGAGTTGGCGATTGCTTTAACGATTCCAGTTCGATGGATGAAGTCAGCGACCTGCCTGGCGTTCCGTGTAACGAACCTCACGACAACGAAGCATTTGCCTTGTTCGATGTCACTGTCGAGAATTACCCGGACGGTGATGCGATGGGTGAACTCGCGTATAGCTCCTGCATGGAACGATTCGAATCATTTGTCGGGCGCGATTATGAATCGTCGTCGCTTGAAATATTCACGATGTATCCGTCGTCCGAGAGCTGGCAGCAAAATGACCGCGAAGTGGTTTGTGCCGTCTACGATATGGACGCCAATAAACTAGTCGGCAGCGTAAAGGATCGGTCGCTGTAGTTTATTCACCAGCATTTGGTACAAAGTTCATTTCCGGCAGTCCCATGCTCGGAAAAACATACTCTGTCAGGATCTCGTCACCCCATAGCTCGGCGTCGGATGCATTGTAATTTCCGGCCGTAATGACGGCGCGATACCTCTCATTCTTGCTGAACATTGTCACACCCGCCAACATCATTTTTGTTGTCGTCGAGAGCAATTACTCAGACATGGACTCGGAAACAAATAAACGGTAGTCCCAGGTCCGGCAAGCCGAATCCGGCCGGTGATCGCCAAGTATTCATACATCTTCTTATTCCCTATATTTATTACCGCTATTCTGGACAGCCTCCGGGTTATTGCTGTGGTCTTGCTAGTCGCCTCACCTCGAGCTTATTGGAGGTAAATTCCGGGCGATCGACAAATTGATGCTTTGACCGCTCATGGCCGAAACCGAAGGCCCGGGCCTGAAATTCACTTTAGGCAGACAGCAAATGTGGAAAGCCACGATAGATAATATCAGCCAATCGGCCTACGCTATTTCACGAGACAGTGGAGGATAGAACAATGGCCTTGAAGTTTTCGTTGAAATTCGGATATATCGCTGTGTGTATCGGGCTTGCTGGCTGTGAGCGCCAAATTAGTTATGCTGATGATGTTCAACCCATATTTCTTGAGCACTGTGTTGAATGCCACAATCAAGCTGGCGAAGGGTCTACCGCGAGTGGTTTCAATGTCCAGGACTATGACAGCGTAATGAGCGGTACAAAATTCGGGGCGGTAGTAGTACCGGGTAGTAGCATGTCAAGTTCCCTGTATTTGATTATCGCAAATAAAACGGCACCGGAAATCCAGATGCCACCACACCACAAGGAGTCGTTGTCCGTCGGGCGAGGAGCTGCGTTATCAAAAGACAAGGTAGAAAGCATTCGAATCTGGATTGATCAGGGAGCGAAAAACAACTAGCCATTAATTCCCTTTCAGCCAAATTGCGTCGCACACCGATAACATGCAGCATCGGCGCACAACCCGAACGCGGACCTTGAATTGGAAATACTCAGAGGGTCGGCTAACAATCAAAAGCGAACAACGCGGCATCTCAGCAGTCCAGTCAGCCACCATTTCCATCAGCCCAAACTTGAATGGCCGCTTTCGGGACATAGCAGTCACTCAATCCGCGTAAAATGATGCGTAACGAGTGACCGCTTTCGGCCAGAAGGAGACGCTCAGGGCGACATAAACGGCTCGGCGCGTAGTGCCTCGAGGTGCCCGATCGCAACTTGAGCTGCGCCTTCGATGACAGATTGGGGCGCCTTTGCTCTAAGCATTACAAACATACCAAGAACGGATGCCGTAAAGAACCCCGCCTCCTTACGTGAATCCACTGAGTGGGAGAGCTCACCCTTATCTCGGGAGTTATGCAGCGCGGCATAAAACGCTTCGGACAGTCGCTCGAAGTATCGCTGGACGAAGCCGGCGCCACTAGGGTCATTGGGACCGAACTCGACCGCAGTGTTGCACAGCAAGCATCCTCGACCCGCAGCAGGACCCTTAATCGCTGACGCAAAGAACTCCAGCAGCGCGCGCACTTCTTTGATACTCGCGCCCGGTTCCTCCAAAGGTCCGAAGTTCCGCTGCACTACCTCCTCGTCGTAACGATGCAGCGCCGCGTCGAAGAGTCCCTGCTTGCTCCCGAACTCCGAGTAGATGCTGAAACGATTGACCCCGAGACCCTCGACGAGCGTCTCCGCCGAGGTTCCAGCAAAGCCAGTGTCGCGGAATATCTCCATAGCCTTTCCGACCAAAACATCGCGGTCATAGCTTTTTTTGCGTCCCATTGAACGTTCTCATTTGACAGCCTCAGTACCATATGATATCTAAACGATCGTTCAGATAAAAGCCCCACGTGGAGGATACAAGAGATGAATGATAGAACAACGCTAGTAGTTACGGCCGTCCCGAACCCGAATGAGATGGAATCTGTACAAAAGTACCTACAGGGAGTGATGCCACTACTAATGAGTGCCGGTGGCAGTCTCGTAAAACGCTTGAAGGTCGACCAGGTGATCCACGGAAAGCCGAATGGAATGGTCCTAGTGATGGACTTTGACTCGGCGGATGAGATTGCCGGGATGTTTGAGTCAGAGGACTATGCCGCCCTCATTCCAGTACGTGACAAAGGCTTCGCAGAGATGAATATACAGCTCACTCGCGAGATGTGAGCGTACAAAAACTGTGATCAAGAACGGCTGCTTTGGGTCACAAGCGGTCATTCACTGCAATATTACTCCAATGGCCGCTTTCGGGTCAGAGCAGTCATTCAAACTGGGGAATTGGATACAAATCGAATGGCCGCTAACGGCCAAAAGCGGTCATTCAGAAATCTCCTCAATCTGCCAAGGCTCTCCCACTGCCGCCCGATTAGCTCGGTACCCAGGAGGCATTCGTCCGATCTCCAGCAGAGTTCGATCGTGCTCCACAATCTCGCGCATAGAGACGATCATCGCGTCGTCTAACGTCACATTCTTGCCCGTTAGAAATTGCCAGCCGTGATCGTCCTTATCATGCATGACGAACAGGATTGGGGCACCTTCGTGGATGATTTTCTGGATCGTGAAGCAGCCGACGTTTTCTGCCTGATCAAATGTCCATTCCATGATCTCGACACCCTCCTCAGCTAGAGAATCCGTAGCCATAATCGATAAGAAACCGGCGGCTAATGCAATTCTTACCACCGTCGCAACAACCCTATTCTTGTGTTTGAGTCTCATTCGAACTTCATTTCATGACCGTCTGCTTTGGGTCAGTAGCAGTCGTTCAGCAGTTTAACACTCCACCGTCTGCTTACGGCCAATAGCAGACGCACAGAGAGGATATTGAAAAATGAAGTACCCGACGAGAACCTCTTAGGTACCGGAATACACTTCTTTGAGAAATTCGTCGAATCGTGGGTCGTCCCGCAGATTGTCAAAAAACGGATTGGTCTGCGAGCTCAATACCCCTTGGTCATTTAGCGCGAGTCCGCGGTAAAGCCATCTCATCGCCTCATCGTTTTCGCCCCGCATCGCGTGCGCCATTGCTACCTGGGCCGCCCAGTTATCCGCGTCGTCGAGACTCAGCAGTTTTTCCAACGCCGTGTCGGACTGGTCGTCGTCGCCGAGCGCATGAAACGTCATTGCCTGTCCATAGTACGTAAAGCCATCAGCCGGCTCAGCATCGAATTCGGCTAGCGCCTCCTGGTAATTTCCGGCCAGCAGCAGCGACTCGCCGATCGCGGCGTGTATGGCCGCCGAGTTAGGATTTATAGCCAGTAATTCGCGAAATGCTTTCACCGCATCATCATATTGTCTTGCGCGCATCAATGCGTGTCCGAGACCCCAGTAGGGTTGGCCCGAAAGCGGGTCGAGCCTGACTCGTTCGCGCGCAATTTCCACCCACATCTGGTGATCGCCCTGCCGCGATTTCAACGCGGCCGTAATTGCACGCACTTCGATATTGCCGGGATCCAGATTGATAGCCTTGTCCAGCAGCCGAGATACCTTTGTGAGATCCCGATCGTAATTTAAGGCAACTCTAGCCTGCAGTACGTAACCACCACTATAGGTCGGTTCTGCTGCGACGGCGCGCTGACCGTAACTGCGGGCACGCTCGAAAGACTGGCCTATTGGTTGGATAGTCCAGCCGGCAAAAAACACCTCTGATTTGCCAAGCAACACCAGGCCCGGCGCATACTCCGGATCTATCGTCAGGAGTTGTAGTAGCAGGGCTTCTGCGTTGCTTACGCTCGCTTCCGTTTGCTTGTCATAGAGCGGGAGGGCTTTTAGATAGAGTTCATAGGCCTGCGAATCGGTGACGTAAGCATGCGGCAGTTCATCAACCAGTTGTATTTTCAGCGCATTGACGACTTGTCCCGCAATTTCGTCCTGAATCTCGAATACGTTCTCAAATTCGCGATCCCATGTCTCGGACCAAAGATGCGAATCGTCGCTAACTTGGATTAACTGAACCGTGACTCGAATATCGTTACCGGACCTCCGAACGCTGCCGACGAGAACATGATCGACGTTCAGCTTTTGTCCGATCTGGGCGGTTGTGAAATCCTTGCCCTTCAAAAATGCCACTGATGGGTGTGATGTCACCTGCAGTTGCTGAATCTTACCAAGCAGATCTATTAGTTCCACGGTCATGCCGTCCGAAAAATACTCTTGTTCGGGGTCTGCTGATATGTTGATGAACGGCATTACTGCGATTGCACGGCTAGAGTCCTGCGGTGCAGGTGGGCTTGTCGCAAACTTGTCATAGACAAAATATCCGAGCGCCGCGATCAGCAAACTGATAATAAGGAAATCCAGTTTGCGGCCGGTGACAGGTGCAATTGATTCACCGGCCTGGATATTCCTTTCTTTTTTCAATCCATCTGGCGTGAGTTCAAATGCCCAGGCGAAAAACAACGCCAAAGGAAAGCCGAGGATAAGGAGCAATGCCACTCCGGACTGGAACCAATCCGGCAGATGCAGTGCTGGAACCAGGGTGTCCGACACCTGCAACAGCAACCAGGCAATGATCAGATAGGCTCCGCCAACCCTGAAGACGTTGCGGCGTTTGAGTTCTCGGACGAACGGCATGGCAGCTCCGGCTTGGATCGAGAGAGGCTCCTGATCCAGATGCCTAAGAATGGCCTGAATTGCGTTGGTTTTCTAGTTTCTCACGAGCTAATTGGCAGCTTCGTTGATGTCTGCTTTGGGTCAACAGCAGCCTGTCAGCAGTTTATCACTCCACCGACTGCTTACGGCCAAAAGCAGCCGCTCACGAGCAGTGTGCATTGGTTTGTTGCACTCAAAGCAATCACTGTCCTGATTCGGCCTCTAGGCGTGCGCGCATGGACTGCTTGACCTCTTCGAACGGAATCTGCTCAAGGGCTATATGCCGCCCAGCTATTCTCAGTATCCTAGCGGTGACTTCAGATCCGACTGGAGACCATTCGTTGGCAATATAAGCCTCATGATCCAATCCGCGCATCAAAATAATCTGAAGAAGGGCTGGAAAGCCGACACCAATATCGACGTATGCACCGTAGTGTGCTCGCGCGACTACAGGACCTGTGACTGATTGCCCCTCAGAAAGTGCGTCAACAACAGTCTGCCAATCTTCTTCTCTATCGTTTGATTGATAGTCTCCGAAGATACGTTTCAGATCGCTATGTGGGTTTTCGTCGCCAGTCATGAGAAATTCTTCGAACGGCTGCTTTGGGTCAATAACAGCCGTTGAGTCTATCACCAGGTGAACGACTGCTTTCGGCCAGAAGCATTAGTAATCGGGCGGGTCTCTCGAGACCTTGTTCCCAGTACGATGGTAGTACACATCGTTAATGGAGATAGCCATGATTTACTATGCCGGACTCGACGTCTCGCTGCGAACC
>Ga0316193_10003247_pt1 | contig 11678 bp, 9 predicted proteins | sample MerIslsedime2_MG_FD_207735 | JGI IMG/M metagenome (GOLD analysis project Ga0316193, IMG submission 207735) | Coastal sediment microbial communities from Maine, United States - Merrow Island sediment 2 | ecosystem: Environmental > Aquatic > Marine > Coastal > Sediment | place: USA: Maine... | reverse complement strand
ACGGTCGCCAAGCCAATCCCGGTACCCGGATAAGTCTCTTTCGGGTGCAGCCGCTGGAAGGTGCCAAACAGCTTGTCGACATACTCCATGTCAAAGCCGACACCATTATCCCGTACAAAGTAAACCTTTTCGCCATTGAGCGTGGTGGTAGCAAACTGGATTTTTGCCGTTTCCTGTTTTGACGTGAACTTCCACGCATTCTCCAGAAGGTTTTTAAGCGCTGCGTAAAGCAACTCTCTGCTCCCGCTGACGATTACATTCTTCTCCACATGGTATTCAAGCCGTCGATTTGGCTCTTCCGACCGGAGTCGCTCGAAATACTCCCCCGCACATTGGCTCAAGTCGACCCTGCCAACAGACATGTGCCTGCGTGTGATACGCGACAGTTCCAATATGTCATCAATGAGTTCAGCCATGTGGCTACCAGCCCTGATCACCCTTTGCAGGGCGTCTCTGGCATCACCACGCAGGGACTCTCCAACCTCTTCGGCAAGTATCTGACTGAAGCTGGTAATGGATCTCAGCGGTGCCCGAAGGTCGTGGGCGATGGTATAACTGTAAGATTCAAGCTGCTGTTGCACCTGTTTACGCTCACCGATCTCGTGCCGGAGTTTTGAATATGCCTTGCTCAACTTTGACTGTATTCTATGCAGGTATGCGTAAAACAGAACAATAACCAGGCCGGCCAATACGATACTGGATAACACAAATACGGTGCTCAGCGTCTTCAAATCGCGGTGTTGGGTGGTGGTATTCAGCAATATCCAGATGTTGCCAAGCAACTGTTTGCGTGCGTCAACAGCTGGCAGGACACTGGCATCGTAGATCTGATCCTCATCACTTATCGTTACGGATACATTTTCTTCAGCACCCTGTCCGATCTGCTGAAGCAACTGCCTGGGCAATACAGACAGGGTTTTATCAATGATCAGTTTGTCCGGAAACTGATTCCAGTCCACCCGACGTCCAAGCTGTTCCTGCATCTCTGACCATGCGTCAAACTCGAGGTACCGCTTATCGATCGCAACAACCAGGTCGGCGCCCGTCGTTCTTTTTACCCGTCGCGTCAGATGCTCAATATTTTCACCCAGTTCTATATACCCGACCAGCTGCCCGTCGATAAGCCAGGGCTTGACAACTCGAAGCACAAACTGTCCAGACGCGCCCAATTCGACGCCCCACGCCAGATCCTGGGTCGTAAATGCTTCATCCAGGGTATAGCGGTTTATCCGGTCACCATACAGTTTTGGATTGTGCACGCGCAGGAAATTGGTCCTGTCCAGCGCGAAGAAATAAAAGTGGGATACCCGGCCTTCCTTGCTGATCCGTTTGTAAACTGGCAAGGCTGCTTCAAGCAGTGCCTGTCGATCCTCGTCCAACCATGCCTGTTGAATCAGACTGTTACTCTCAATGAAATCAGTCAGGCTGCCCAACAGGCTGGCGGCTTCCTTCAGGTTCTCGGCATAGGCAATCCAGACATGCTGTTTCAGTTTTGCCGAGTGTGCCTCGATAGTGCGCTGTTGCAACCAGTATGCCCCGGCCATTGCGCCCAATAGCGTAAACACGACAAACAGCACAAAGGGCGCCAGGATGCTGGACGTAATTCTTTCAACTTTTGCGTCATCAGTTGAGAAGCGTGTCTTTTTCGATAACATGGAAACCAGGGCATCCTTCCCTAAGGCTGTTCGGTCTGGTTCTTCCCCCGGCTGAGCGGGTTATATAGTTTCACAACTTCGTTTTATACCGCACTTAGGGCCGTGCAAACAAATAATTGTCCAAAGATTGCGCTGGATGATTATTTGTTTCCACGGCCCTTACGCAGGTGTTTTTCGATAATTCGTGAAACAGCCACGAAACCCATGGTCGCAGTCACAAAGGTTGCCGATCCGTATCCCATGCGACAATCCAGGTGAACACCGTGAATACCCGGTTTCTGGTAGCCAACGCTGCCGTCCCCTTTCGGGTACACCTGCTGTTGACTCGAAAAGACACATTCAACACCGAAATAGCGTTTCAGATTTCGTGTATAACCATGCTCGGCACGTAAGCGGGCACGCACTTTTGCGGCCAGAGGATCGTTAAATGTACGCGCCAGATCCTTTACCATTATCTGTGAGGGATCGGTCAGTCCTCCCGCTGCCCCTGTCGTTATCACAGGGATTCTGTTGCGTTTGCAATAATAAATGAGCGCCGCCTTGAACTTGATGCTGTCGATGGCATCAATAACGAAATCAAACCCGCTGTCAACGGACAGGTGGTCAAACAGGTTTTTATCGGTGATAAAATCGTCAACGACGTTGCAGTGGCATTGCGGATTTATTTCCTTCACCCGTTCTGACATCACAACAATTTTTTTCCTGCCCAGGCTGCTGTCGAGCGCATGGACCTGCCGGTTGATATTGGTCACACATATTTCATCATAATCAATCAGGGTCAGTGCACCTATGCCGCTACGTGCCAGGGCTTCGACCGCCCAGGAACCGACACCACCGACACCAATGACACAGACGTGCATGGCCCGGATCTGCTCCGCCGCAACAGCGCCGTACAGGCGCTGTATACCGGAGAATCGTTCAACACTGTCAGATTCTGACATCATCAGGACGGCATCTACGGCAACGAAAAAACGCTACAGGCGTTGATAGTGGTTTGTCGCGCCAGAAAATCAGCGTCTTCATTGCGCACATCGGCCAGTGCACGCAGGCAGTGGGGCAGATACTCCGGGCTGTTACGCTCACCACGGTGTGCTGCTACCACCATGTCCGGCGCATCGGTTTCAAGTACGATAGCATCAACAGGCAAGTTTTCGGCGAGCCGCCGAATCCTGTTGGAACGCTGGTAAGTCAACATACCACCGAACCCCAGTTTGAATCCCATCTCGATGTATTGACGGGCCTGCTCAAGGCTGCCATTAAACGCGTGCGCGGTACCGCCCCTCACCCTGATACGGCGCAAGGTCAACAACACCTGATCATGGGCTTTGCGTACATGAAGAATAACGGGAAGACCGGCATTACGCGCCACTTCCAGCTGGGCTTCAAATAGCACCTGTTGTTTATCCCGGTCCAGCTCGCGGACAAAATAATCGAGCCCGATTTCCCCCACCGCCACCGGCCGCTGTTTCTCTATTTCACGTTCAAGCGCTGAAATATCCTCCCGCTTATGTGCCTGCAGATATACAGGGTGCAAACCCAAAGCTGGAAACAGAGCCTGCTCGGATCGACACAGCTTAATCAATCCGGCCCAGTGGTCTGCATCGACAGCGGGGATAACCATGCGCCGCACACCCTGTTGCTGCGCGCGTTCGAACACCTGCCGGCGATCGGCATCAAACGCTGCTACGTCGAGATGACAGTGGGTATCGATCAGTTCCATGGTAGTGCACTAGCGTCATGACGGCGCTGTTTGCCGACCCAGTGCCGCGGCCCGCGTACCCGACCATACCAGCTGGAGCTGTTGTTGATACATGTCGGCGATTTTGCCGGGTTTAGTGGACAACAAGGTCAACGGAACACCGAAAACCATGCCCAGCAGCAACGACAACAGGGTCGGTATCAGCGTGTTTTCGGGAAGCTCGCCGGTTTTGATGGCCATCTCCAGTTGCGGCACAATCCAGGCATCCACCCCTTTTACCGGTGTTGTTTCGATACCCGCCAACTCCGGAAACGCAATGCTCCTTTCAAATGGACCTAGCTCAATCGATGTGTTTAAACGTCCCCCGCGAGCCAGCCAGGCTATCAGTTCCTGCATTAGCCCTGGACGACTGACGCAGGTTCGCGCACTGTGCGCAAACAGCTGATGAATCGCTGACAACCCCTGGGAAGCCTCGGCGGCTACCTGAGCGTGCCAGCCAAGTTCCAACAGCCAGAGCTGCGCCAGGTAAGCCATCAGCGCCTGCTTGCTGGGGAAATAGTTGAAAAAGGTAGCTTCTGAAACCTCTGCCTCACGACACAAGGCTTTCACCGAAACCTCAGACAGTGCCTGTTGCACAAGCGCCTTTGATAACGCGCTGGCCAGCGCCAGCCGGGTACGGGCAAACTTCCTCTGACGTAATTCAGACATGAATCACATTATAGTTAACTCTATGTTTAGATAAAGCACCAGTCCGCATTAAACACGTAGGTAGCACCGCAGTACGCTCTCAACGACTCCATACCATATTAGTTAGAGACAACCCTATAATTATAGATTCAACTATTTTGTTTTAATTACAATGAGAAATCGTTCGATAATGGACGCTACGAAGCGTAACGAATGAAGCGTCCAAGGGCTTGGAAGTGCGTGACACGTCGCTCTTGACAGGCCAGTTAGATCGGGAAAATGGCGAGCCAATCCCTTGACATATTACTTGCGTGGGAATATAGTCCCAAAAGTATGTCTGAGAAGATCCAGCAAACCCTGTCGCTCGCCGCGCTGTCCATACTCCGTCCATTGGTGAGGATACTGTTGCGCAATGGTGTTGCTTACGGCAGTTTCGCCGAACTGGCAAAAAAAGTCTATGTGGACGTGGCTTTCGAGGAATTTACACCGGACACCAAAAAGCAGAGCATTTCGCGGGTATCGGCTTTAACCGGGCTGACACGCAAGGAAGCGAAACGGCTTCACGAACTGGAGCACACCGATTCACACCGTAGTGAACAACGTTATAACCGTGCCGTGCGTGTCATCTCGGGATGGGTGAATGACAAGGAATTTCATGATGCACTGGGACAAACGGAGAGTTTACCGATTGAAGGCGCCAAGGCCTCATTCTCTGCACTGGTCAAGAAGTACAGCGGTGATGTCCCGACTCAATCAATGCTGTCTGTCCTCATTTCAGCTTCCGCCATTGAAAAAATCGGCGACCGGGTACACCTCGTCCAGCGCGCTTACGTCCCGGGCAAAGACCCTGCCGACAAACTCAGCATTCTTGGTACCGATACCGCTGAACTGATTTCCACCATCGATCACAACCTCGTGAGTGATGAGAAAGATCTTCGCTTTCAGCGCAAAGTCTCGAATCACCATGTTCAGGCCGATGTAATCCCTGAATTCCAGGCACTCTCGTCCCAAAAAGCCCAGCAACTGCTCGAACAATTCGATGCCTGGCTGTCCGAACATGAAGTCGATTCAGGCGAACAGGACTCAGATCAGGGCCACTACGTCAGCCTTGGCATCTATTACTACGAAAGCTCAAAGCATCGGGAGACACCGTCATGAGTACGGTCTGCAGATTCATTTCAGCCAGCCTGGCCATTCTACTTGTCGCCCTGAGCGGCTGTGGCGGGAGCGGGGGCGGTAGCACCGTGGCAGGCATTGGCGGAACAGGGAAAATCGCCAGTGGCACCATCACTGATTTTGGCAGCATTTTCGTCAATGGCATCAAATACGATATCGATAGCGCATCACTTGAAGTCAACGATGATGACAGCGCCGGACTCAGCCAGGATGACCTTCGTATCGGCATGGTCGTCACCGTTACCGCCGTCGTCTTCGACGACGACGGCGACGGCAACGACGACAACGGCGTCGCCAGCCTGGTGGTCTACGACAATGAAATCGAAGGTCCGGTCAGCGGCCTTACCGACCCTGGTAATGGTTTGACAAAATCCTTTTCGGTAATAGGTGTCGATGTCGTCGTTGACGGCACAGGCACTGAATTTGATGACGGTGAAGCACCTGGCTTCAGCTTCGCCACCATCGCCAACGACGATGTTGTCGAAATCAGTGGTTTCATAGATGGCTCGAACATCCTGAACGCAACCTATATCAAGAAGACAGATGATTTTGTTTCAGGTGGCAGCGAGGTCGAATTCAAGGGCACAGCGGATGCCGGTACAGATGCCGGTGCCGGTGACAGCTTTACCCTCGATGGTGTCACTGTGAATATCCGCGCTGATGCCGACCTCAGCGAGGTTCCTGGTGAACGCGTTACCGATGCAATGTTTGTGGAAGTTAAAGGTACGCTGACCAACGACAACCCCCTCACTATCGATGCCTTCCGCATTGAGCAGGAGGATGATGGTCTGGAGGAAGATGCTGGCGAGATAGAACTGGAAGGGCTTGTGTCCGACTTCGTCGACAACAGTAATTTCAGGGTTGACGGCCAGCTGGTGGATGCCAGCGATGCGGAATTTAAACCCACTGATCTTGATTTGAAATTGAGTGACGGCATGAAGGTTGAAGTGGAGGGCACTATCGAGGGCGGTATCCTCAACGCCAGGAAGGTCGAGGAGGAGGACTGACGCGACGCCCCGTTATATACCCTCCCGACCCGAGCAGAGAGGATCAGAAACTCTTAGTAAGGCTGCCTGACCACTGGATCGCTTCTTTGTGAGACAATCAGGAACGACTGCATCGCTCCGGTCGCTATAGAGACTGGCGTATCCGGCGTACCGGTTAACGCGTTTGTCGCCGGATCGGTGATCTGGTACAAGAAATCCACCGGCACACTCATCACTATGCTTTCTATACCTTACTCGTTTAATGCGTTTTCACGCTGGGCACTGTTGGTTGCTGTTGCTTCGCTATTGGTTGGTATCGGCACCCTATCTCATGCCAGGCAGTATCCCATCGAAGGATATCCCGATGGACAAAGCTTTACCCAAGGGGATGCCATCAACTTCCATGTCTCGTCGGAGATCGAGCGATATCACGTCACTATTCGGCGTATCGGTGCCCGCCGGGAGACGGTATGGGAGCGTGATATCGAGAGCGGAGCGAAGCACCGGATGCCGACAGATGCCTCGGCGCAAGGATGTGACTGGCCGGTGTCCTTTTCTGTCACTGTGCCGGCCGACTGGAAAAGCGGTTATTACGAGGTGTTTTTCGGTGCCCCTGATGCAGATAACAAAGATCAATGGATAGAGGGGCGCACATCATTTTTCGTGATTCGCGCAAAAGAACCCGGTGCGACCGCAAAAATTCTGTTGCAACTCACCACCAACACCTATAACGCATATGATAACTGGGGGGGATACAGTCTTTATGCCTTCAATAGTGAAGGGGGTAGGCAGGGACGCAAAGTCTCTTTTTCCCGGCCGATCACGAGCGCTGCCTGGGAGTGGGAGATTCCCTTCATCCAGTGGGCCGAACGCAATGCGTATAACCTTGAGTATGCGGTAAACAGCGATCTCGAATTTCACCCGGAACTACTCGATCATTACCAACTGGTCGTCAGCGTAGGGCACGATGAATACTGGTCTGCGCCCATGCGGGACAATATTGAGAGATTCCTATCGAAAGGGGGGAACATGGTGTTCTTCGGTGGAAACTCCCTTACCTGGCAGGTTCGTTTAGAGAATGGCGGTAAGGAAATGGTCTCATGGAAGGAGGCATATCGCGAAGATCCACTCTACAACCCAGACGAAAAAAGTCCGCTGTTGTCCACCCTGTGGAGCCATCCTCTGGTGAACCGGCCGGAGAATCAGTTGGTCGGAGCAGGGATGATGTTCGGTGGCATGCATCGCAGCAAGGGACAATACATGGACGGATCGGGTGCGTTTACCGTCTACCAACCAGACCATTGGGTTTTCGCCGGAACCGGGCTCAAACAGGGAGAGCAGTTCGGTGCCGGGAAGCGCATTGTCGGTTACGAGTGTGACGGTTGTGAACACGCCTTTGTGAACGGCAGGCCGGTACCAACCCACCGGGATGGAACACCAGAAGGTTTTTTGATCCTGGCGCTGGCACCGGCGAGTTGGGCGCCGGACGAGTGGCAATGGTATGAGAGGTGGGAAAGCGGCCGCATCGGTAATGCCTGCATGGGCATACACGGTGTTTCGGCGGGCGGCACCGTTTTTACCGCGGCGACGACCGGCTGGGCACGGGGTCTCCGGGGGAAGGATCCCATGGTCGAGATTATTACCCGCAACGTGCTGGACAGATTGTCCAAATAGCGACCGCTCTCCCTCTTCGCGATGCTAGGGGTGACGGACACCCTGGGTACAGCGAGCAGGACCGGCTCGTCTGCAACAGCAGTTAGCCGAATTTACCCGCTCGTACCCAGGATGGATGAAACAGCCATGTAGCATGGTTACTGGAGCTTCGCCTCGCTTGCCAGGGTTGTTGCTGCGGCCGCAGGACGAACTCGCTGACGCCGATGCTGTTGGTAGGCGATAGAGAGGTCCTCTCGGCTCTCCCGCAGGCCAATAAAGTGATACACCGCGTAAAACAGCAGGGCCGCATTCGCGGCCGCAAACAGGCCGTGAGTCCAGCGGTCGTTGAAGATATCGACGCCGGCGCCGAGCAGCCAATGAGCAACCAGCAGATATTCGAGCAGGATATAAAAAGCGGGGGCAGCCGTGCGTCCGTCCACTTTGGGTGTTCTCACAAACGGGACTTTGGTCTTGAGAATAGCCTGTTGGATGGACTTGATCACCCCTCCCAGGTTCACCGGGATGAGCAACAGGTTGAGCGCGTATACCCGCAGTATGTCACCGCCCTTGTAGCCGAGATGCAGTAGATCTCTTCGATACAGCCAGAAATACGGCAGTGCGGTCAGTGGCAGCCAGACGCTATCGATAGCGTCGGTGAACGGAATTGCCAGCAGCACCAGCAAGCCGATATTGACCGCCGCTATCGATGACAGATAATGAACGCGAAAGAAGCCCTCCATCAATTTGGATCGGCCACCGTTTCGTCTCGCCAGGTAACGCAGCAGCTTTGGAAGTATGATCAGTCCACCGTTGGCCCAACGCCTGCGCTGGATCAACAGCGAGCCGAAGTCAGGGGGCGTGGCGCTGTAGGCGAGACGTTCCGGGTAGTTCAGCAGGCTCCAGCCGCGGTCGATGAGATCAATGCTCGATTCCGTGTCTTCGATAACCGTTCGATCCTGGATGAATCGTTGAATCGGATAGCCACGCTCGATGTCCTGTTCTGCAATATCGTCCAGCACCTTGCGTCTGATCAGGGCGTTGGCGCCGACCCAGTAGGTGCCGGAGTGCCCCGTGAATCCTTGGTGGATGATGTACTGAATATCGGTTGTGGCCCCGGCAATTCGCTCCAGGGTACTGGCGGGATCCGGAAAAGCGCTGTACGGGGTCTGTGCAACAGCAACCGAGGCATTTCCGGGTTGCTCCATGATTTCGATAAGCCGCAACGCATAGTCCGGCAACAGCACACTGTCCGCGTCCAGAGTGATGAGATAATCCGCTGCAGGAATCTGCAGCGTCGCATCCTCTGCGGTTGTCGTTTCCTCCAGAAAATTCCTTGCTCCTTGCGAACGTTCACGAAAGGTCTTCCCCATGAGACCAATATAGCCATTCAGATTCATGGCCTTGTTCGGTTCGTGAGAAAGGTTTTCGTAGCGCTTTCTTTCGAAGCCGGATACCTCCACATTGAACAGCGTCGCTAACCGATTGTATTCCCGTTCGATGCGTTGGATGCTGGTATTGTCACAGTTACGCAGCTCCTGCGCCCTCTGCAAATGCAAAACCCGATACTCATGGAGTATCTTGAACAGATAGACATGTTCCGCCTGGTTGTCCGGCTGATAGCCCTTGGTGTGACCGCTTATCCAATCTGCTGCATCCTCGTAAAGATGCGCTAAGTTATCCAGTTCCTCTCCCAGCACAACGGCGGCTTCAGTCTTGCGCCTCCTGAAAGATTGTAACTCCTGCTGGAAACGCTCGTTTGGCTGCTCAAGCAGAAATTGGATCTCAGCGGGTAATGCTCTTATCCGGGACAGATCAGCGGTATCTTTGGTCGCTGCCAGGAAATGGTGGATCGTCGATCAACAGGGCGATGCGCCGGTTGGGATGCTCCTGCAGCACAGCCGACATCATGGTCATGAAAACCACGGATCGTTCTTCCTTGTAGGAGGGGATCAGGGGAGTGGAACAACAAAATCAAATTTGCCCCCGGTGCGAAATTCAAGGCGTTCGTCGCCAAGAATGCGCTGTTGGAAATCGGCGCCATGCATCGCTGGCATCACAGGACCAAATCAAACCGGACCAAGAGTGATCCGGTATTCTTTCTGAGCTGGAGTACCTCCTGGGATTTCGGGGAATTCGCCAGAAAATCTTTCGGCAAGGCGGACTAGTTCTGTCACAGTGTGGAAGATCTGTTGATTGTGAAGTGAATCTTACGACTGAGCGACGACGTAGCGCGACTAATTGAGCTCAACACTTTCGGGTAACAGAATTTCCATGGAAATCGGCAGGTGGTCTGACAACGGATAGTCCAACACTTCGGCATGCTCCACTTCGACAGTTGGTGTCACCAGGATGTGATCGATATTACGCTTTGGCCGCCAGCTGGGAAACGTGTGCAGACCGTGCAGCGGTTCTGTCATGAGAGTTTTATTGACCAGCAACTCCATCTCTTCACTTTCAGAACGGCAGTTCATGTCACCCATTAAAACGACGTGCCGGTAATCGTTTATCAGATCGCCTATATAGTCCAGCTGACTCATACGGCCGCGACGGCTCAGGGCCAGGTGCACAATCAGCACCACCAGCGACTCATCGCCATCACCAAAACGCACCGCCATGGCACCACGGCCAGGTATTCGCCCCGGCAGTTTATGCTCGGTAATACCGCTTGGTTTATAACGGCTCAACACACCCAGGCTGTGCTGGGCGAGACGTCCGATTCGGCGATTGGTCTGGTCATCCCAATACGGGAATCCCGCATTGGCCGCCAGGTACTGGGTAATATTGACAAAACCACTGCGCGCACTGCCGGCATCTGCTTCCTGTACACCGACCACATCATACTCACTCATCAACTGGGCGATGTTATCCAGGTTGGCGAAACGTTGCGGGTGGTGCAGAACATGTTTCCAGCTATGCGTCAGATACTGCCGATAACGCCGGGTTTTGATACCGATCTGAATGTTGTAGCTCAGCAGGCGCAACGTTCTATTCGGTGCATGCTGAAGTTTCTTGGCATTCGCGTTTTTTGGCATTTCGTTTAAATCGGGCAGACCAGGTTGCCCAGTTGCTCTGTCAGTTTTAGATTCTCGCTGTAATCCACCGGGCAATCGATAATACTTACCGTCGGCTGCGCCAGTGCTTTCTTAAGTATACCCTGCAACTGTCCCGGACCGGTGACCCGGTAACCGGCTGCGCCAAAAGATTCAGCATATTTCACGAAATCCGGATTGGTGAAATCGACGTGAGAGGAGCGCTGAAACTGATGCATCTGTTTCCACTCGATGAGCCCGTAACCGGCATCGTTCCAGATCAGAATCACAACCGGAACCTGCAGGCGCATGGCGGTCTCGATTTCCTGGGAATTCATCAGGAAACCGGCGTCGCCGGTAACAGCGACGACGGCGCGGTCCGGAGACACCAGTTTGGCCGCCACGGCACCGGGCACGGCGATCCCCATGCTGGCGAAGCCATTGGAGATAATGCAGGTGTTGGGTAGTTCACAGCGGAACATACGAGCCATCCACATTTTGTGTGCCCCGACATCGCAGACAACGATATCATCGAGTTCCAGCACGGTGCGCAGATCCCAGATAATTTTCTGTGGTTTGATCGGAAAGCCGGTATCTTCGCTGTGCCGATTCATATCCTCGATAAGCGCTTCGCGCAAGGGACGCATCAAATGCCCCTGGTGTGGTGTGGTCAGCGCTGCGATACGCATCAGGCTGTGCTTGAGGTCACCCAGCACACCGACTGCCACAGTGTAGTGCTCATCCACCTCGGCCTGGGTACGGTCGATATGGATAATGGTACGGTCACGGGTGG
>Ga0316193_10003246_pt1 | contig 11679 bp, 9 predicted proteins | sample MerIslsedime2_MG_FD_207735 | JGI IMG/M metagenome (GOLD analysis project Ga0316193, IMG submission 207735) | Coastal sediment microbial communities from Maine, United States - Merrow Island sediment 2 | ecosystem: Environmental > Aquatic > Marine > Coastal > Sediment | place: USA: Maine... | reverse complement strand
TGTACTGGCGCCGTTTGACCGGGTTCATTTCGGCGGTCTTGCCGCCCATGATTCTAATTCTCCTTCCATTGGTCTGGCTCTCCGAGGCGATTACCGGCTTCATGAGACGTCGAAGGGTCGCCGAGAAGCTTTCGCGCGAAGAGTTCGCGGCGTTGGCGCGCGTCGGCGAAGAGCAGGGCGTGTTCGACGAATCGGAAATGAGAATCCTCCGCAATCTGTTTCTCTTCGGCTCGCTGCGCACGAGAGACATCATGACGCCGCGCACCGTGATGTTCTCGCTCGAAGAAAACACGACGGTGCGGGATGCGATCGCCGAGCGGGGCTCCATGGTTTTTTCGCGCATACCGATTTGGAAGGAAACTCCCGACCAAGTGACCGGATACATCTTGAAAGACCAGCTGTTGCTACGCGCTGCGCGCGACGAGCTCGACCTGCCCGTCCATGCCTTTGCGCGAGAGGCGTTGATGGTGCCCGACACCGTGCCCCTGCCTGCTCTCTTCGAGAACCTCCTCGATAACCGCGAACACATCGCCGTGGTCGTCGACGAGTACGGTGGTGTGGACGGCGTGGTCACCATGGAAGACGTTCTCGAGACGCTCATCGGACTCGAGATCGTCGACGAGATGGATGGTGTCGAGGACATGCGCGCGATGGCCCGCGCCAAGTGGGAAGCGCGCGCGAAGCACATCGGGAGCAATCCGCCCGACGCGCCCATGCCATCGGACCCCGTGCAAGGCTCATGAGAGCCTCGCTCACCGGTGGTGGTCTTCCCGCTTCGACCCTCGAGCGATGGTTCTACGCTCTCAAGCCCGCCAGTTGGCCGAAGCTCTTCGTGCCCGCGCTCTTTGGGCAGATCCTAGGCGCGAGCCCAGCCGAGGGGCTCGACCTGCCGGCATTGGGCTGGGGGCTCGGCTTCACGGTGCTTGGGCTCGGTTTCATCGTCCTGCTGAACGACTGGGGTGACCGAGAGGTCGACTCACTCAAACGAAAGATGTTTCCCGACGGCTGCTCGCCAAAGACGATTCCGGACGGCATTCTCGATGCGCGAGCAATTGGGGCCGTGGGCTTTCTCCTTGGAGCCGCAACCCTGCTCGTCGCTGCCGGCGCGGAGCTCGCCTTACAGCGGCCGGTCGCATTCGAAGCGGGGCTCGGATGCATGCTGATCTTCGTGGCATACACGCTGCCCCCGGTCCGGCTGAACTACCGTGGCGGGGGAGAGGTTCTGGAGATGCTCGGCGTCGGGGTGGCGCTCCCGCTCTACAACGCATACTTGCAGGGAGGTGCCATCGCTCCGCGAGTTTGGCCTTGGATCGCGGGGTTCTCGATGTTGAGCCTCGCTAGCGGCGTGGCGAGTGGGCTCTCCGATGAAGAGAGCGATCGCGCCGGGGGGAAGCGGACCTTTGCGTCCACTTACGGGAACCTCGCAGCGCGCAGGGTGACCGAGGCGTGCGTGCTGCTCGGTGCTGCAATCTGGGTCGCCGGGTCCGTCTCGAGACCCGATTGGATGGCGATTTGGGCCGTCGCACCCGCCGTGGCGATCATACTGTGGAACCTCGTTGCGATGCGGAAGATTAGCCACACGGCCGTCACCAACGCGTTTCGAGCGCAGGGTGCGTACAAACACTTCCTTCACCGAGCGATCTGGCATAGTACAACCGTGGCTGCGGTCCTTCTGTGGCTTCAACCGGGGTCGGCATGACGGCGCACGCGATAAACGAGACGAACACCCCTTTGGCGGAGATAGACGCACGGATCGAGCAGCGACCCTGGGGTCCTTTGACCCTCGACCCAAGCCGGTCATCCGCAACCTCGCTGACCGACCTCGTCTCCCAGCTGGCGGACACCCACCAGTCCCCTCTCTTGGCCGCCGCGGCCTCGTCGGTCGCGGAAGCGCAGCTGCAGAGCTTTCCCGAGAATCTGTTCTGGGATTTCGATTTCTATTTAGCGTCCATCCATCGCTACGCCTCGACTGCGCCCGACTACGCCGGCTGCTTGGAGAACGTCACCGGCATCACAGTTGGCCTGATGAAAGCCCATGGACAGCAATCGACGATTCGGTTTCGCTACGTACACGACTTCATGTACGGGTTTGACTGGGCCCGCTGGGTCCGCCGCGATCCAGAGGCGCGAAACGAGGTCGAGCCTTTTGGTCTCGATTTTCTCCGGCAGACCGAAAGTCGAGGCCAGGACATCGTCACGTTGATCGAAGCCGATGACGAATGGTACCCGAGGCTAGCCGACGGAGTTGCGCGAAATCCATTTCCGTTTTCTCGCGAGCCCAGCGACGAGCTTCCCCTCTACCGACTTCTCGCGGAGCGAGGTCACGTACCAGTTGAAGCGTGGCGCCTCGATGCTGAGCCCGATGCGAGTCGAGATTACGACGAGCTTCGCGAAGATGCGGCAGCCTTGCTCGGCGTGAGCCGCTAGAGCTTCAAGATCATCGCGAGCATCCAGAGCGCAACCAAGAGATTGATCGCGACGCTCGACCACACGGCTGCACGGAACGGGTCGTCAGCGCGAGCTCCGGCCAGCAACGGCAGCAGCGTAGCGATCGCTACCACCGCCTTGGCCGGCACGGAGATCAAGGGCGTCCAAAGGAACACCCCGAACGCGGCGAAGGCGATCCCTGCGGATGCAAAACGGCGTGCAGGCTGCATGCCGTGTCGCACGGGCCACGTATTCTTGTGCGCACGTGTGTCGTCCTCGACGTCGGGGAGCGCGGTCAGGACGTTGCTGCACACACCGAGCAGGGCAGCCGGCGCAATGACCCATCCTGGCGCGAGCACACCCTCGGCTTGCATGTAGTAGCCGATGGAAGGGAGTCCGATGCCCACTCCGATGCCCTGAAGCAGCTCGCCGCCGCCGCGGTAGCTCAATCGCACCGGAGCGTAGCTGTAGAGCCACATCAACAGTAGGGCGGCGATGCCATAGAGGGGCGTCCAGACGCGTCCGACGAACGCCAACGCGCACGAGTAGACGATGAGCAGAACAGCTGCAGCTCGTGCGGCGCGACCCACCTGCGTTGGCGTGAGCTTTCCTTCGGGGATGACGCCGGACCCTCCCGAGAGCAACGTACGTCGCCCACTGTCGGTTTCGTGGTCCGCGAAGTCGTTGGCGAATATGACAAACAGATGATCCAACGCGCCCCACAGCAGCGCCGCCCCGAACCACAGCCAGCTGAAACGTCCCGTCACGTGCCAGGCGGCTACCTGTCCTAGAGCCAGCGGCACGGCAATGTTGACATGCGCGAGCGGCCGGGCTGCCTGGATCCAGCTCTTGATTCCAGTCACGTCCCTCGATATCACGTTTCGATCCTGCTAGGTGTTCGATGTGCACGCGCCCACCCGGGAACCCCTCACGCGGCCCGTTCAGTTCTTCACCGGCAAGGGCGGCGTGGGGAAGTCCACGGTCCTCGGGGCTCTTGCCACGGTTGCCGCGCGAGCCGGAAAACGGCCGCTGATTGTCGAGTTGGGGATTCACACATCGTCATCGCGTTTATTTCAGGGTCCAAGCGTCGGGTACGAACCGGCCGAGGTGGCGCCGGGCGTGTACGCGACGCGGGTCCTGTTCGAGCCAGCGCTGGTCGACTACATCACGTCGCGGCTCAAGCTGCGTCCCATCGCGAACCTCGTCGCTAGGAACAACTCTCTGCGGCGCCTATTCATGGCGGCCCCGGGAGTGGACGAGATCGTGACCTTGCACCGTGTCGCGCAGCTCGCGGCCGATGAGCGATGGGGCCCGATCTTGGTGGACTTGGAATCGACCGGGCACGCGTTGATGTTTTTCGACCTTCCGGGCGTCCTCGAAGTCTTTCTCAAGGACGGACCCCTTCGCCAGGTGCTCGATAGTGCGACTGCACTCGTCCGTGACGAGCAACGATGCGCGGTCCATATCGTCACGGTGCCCGAGCCTTTGGCCGTCAATGAAACGATCCAACTCTACCGGAGGCTTCGCGAGCGGAAAGACCTGCACCTCGGTTGCCTGTTCATCAACCGCATTCCTCGCGTTTGGCTCGACGAGGACGAGCAGCAGTTGGTGAAAGCCGAGCTGGACGGCGTCAGCGCAGGCCAGCCTTGGCTTCCTGACCTGGCGCTTGCCGACTATCTGGTTCAGCGACGAAAAACAGCAGATAAGTGCCTGCGTGGGCTGCGTCGGGACATCGATTTGCCCACGATGACGTTCGATGCCCAGGATGAGGACAGCTTCGCCACCATTGAATTGCTGTCCGAGGCGATCGAGCACGCGGAGGTCTGGTGATCGAGCTTCCCGACGATTGCAGGCTCGTCTTCTGCGTGGGCGTCGGCGGAGTGGGCAAGACGACGTTTGCCGCGGCGCTGGGGCTTCGGGAGGCATTGGGGGGAAAGTCTGTCCTCGTCCTGACCGCCGATCCGGCGCGCCGACTGGCCGACGCGCTCGGCATCGACGGTCTGCGCGATGTCCCTTCCGACATACCGCTCCCCCCGCATGTACAGGGAGGCGAGTTGCACGCCGCCATGTTGGAGACGAAAGCCAGCGCGGATGAGATCATTCGACGCGCGGCCGGCGACCAGGCAAGGGCCCAGCGCGTCCTCGACAACCGCATCTACCAAGCGTTCTCCAACACCCTCGCGCGGTCTCACGCGTACGCTGCGATGGAGCGGGTTCACGAGGCGGTTTACGACCCGCGCTACGACCTCGTCGTCGTCGATACGCCGCCTGCACAAAGCTCGATCGAGATTCTGGACGCACCGGCCCGCCTGGTGAGCTTCCTCGATCAACGCGTGGTCCGCTGGTTCCTCCAAGCCTCGGATGATTCGCCGACGCTGCGCGGAGGAGCGATCGCACAGAGGCTACTCCGAGCCGTTGCAGGGGATTCTCTCGTCTCGGCCCTCACCGAGTTCCTCACCGAGATGGCCTTCCTTCGGGAAGGGTTCGCCGAGCGGGCCCGGGAGGTCCGTGACCTGATGCGATCCTCGAGCACGAGCTTCGTTCTTGTTTCATCCGCGGACTCGGTTGGAATCGAGGCGGCCAGGTCGGTTGCCGCCGAGGTCGTCGACCGGGATTTCGAGCTTGCCCACGTGGTTTTCAATCGGGCGTTCATTCCGGAGATCGGCCGCGCCGATCACGCTCCGGTCAGCTACCCGGACTCGCTTGCCGCGCTCGTCCCGAAGCTCGAGCGGATGCGCGCGTCGCTCATCGAAGAAGAAGAGCGCAAGCACTCGAATATCGTCACGTTCTGCGCAGAGCAAGGGATGCGGGCGTGGTCCCTACCCGAGGCGACGCGGCCGCTCGGCGATACCTCGGCCTTGGCCGCTTGGATCGACCGGGGGCGTCCGGTTGGGCCGCTCGCGTAGCGTGAACCCGCACTTTCGTGCCATTCTCCCGGCCATCGAGGGGCTTCATGCAGCACATCATCAAACACGACCTCAGCCCAGAGCTGGCCAAGAAGGCCGCGGACAAAGCCGCGGAGCACTACACCACGAAGTGGGCGAAGTACGACGCGAAGACGACTTGGCTCAGTGACACCAATGCGGAGATTTCGTTTCACGTGAAAGGCGTGAACGTCGTCGCCAGCATCGAGATGCAGCCGGGGCAGGCCGTCATCGACATGCAGAAGGTCCCGCTGCTTCTCCGCCCGTTCAAGAACATGGCCCTCGACGTCGTGCAGAAGACGATGGAAAAGTGGATCGTCCGGGCGAAAGCCGGGGAGCTGGGATGACGCCCTCCGATCTCCGGATCGGAGCCCTGGGAGCCGCACGAATCACGCCGATGGCACTGGTTTGGCCCGCTCGGAACATCGCCGGCGTGTCGGTGACCGCCGTCGCGGCGCGCAGCCGGATTCGGGCCGAGAAGTTCGCCCGAAAGCACGGCATCGAGAAGGTCTACGACGACTACGACTCGCTCCTTCGGGATCCGGAGATCAACGCCGTTTACAACCCGCTTCCCAACAGTCTGCACGCCGAATGGACGATGCGCGCGCTCGATGCGGGCAAGCACGTGCTTTGCGAGAAACCGTTCACCTCGAACGCGTCGGAGGCGGAGCAGGTGCATCGAGCCGCCGAGCAGAGCGATCGCGTCGTCATGGAGGCGTTCCACTACCGGTATCATCCGTTGGCCCAGCGGTTGCGCGATCTCGTTGCGTCCGGGGAGCTTGGTGCACCGCGCTTCATCGAAACGTGGATGTGTATTCCGCTTCCGTTCCCTCGGGACATTCGCTATCGCCTCGATCTGGCGGGAGGTGCGACGATGGACACCGGTTGTTACGCCATTCATCTCGCTCGGACGATCGCCGCAGAGGAGCCCATCGTCGTTTCTGCGCGCGCGAAGTTGGCCTCGGAGGGCGTCGATCGAGCGATGGAAGCCGACGTGCGCTTTCCGAGCGGAGCGGAGGGAAGAATCAACTGCTCGCTCTTCTCCTGGAAGCTCGGTAAAATCGCTGCTGTCGTGAAGCTCGAGGGTGGCGAGATCCGGGCGTTCAATCCCATCCTTCCCCAGTTCTTTCATGGTCTGAAGTGGCGCAAGAATGGCGGCTCGTGGACCAAAGAGACGTTCCCGAAGAAGGCGACGTATGCCTACCAGCTCGAGGCCTTCAGGGATGCCGTCGTCGAAGGAAAGCCGTTCATCACGACGACCGGCGACGCGGTGAAGACTATGAAGGTGGTGGACGCGGTCTATCGGGCTGCGGGGATGGTCCCCCGTGAAGCCGACGCTTAGCACCGGCCACGGGGCTATGACCCCCACACTATCGCCTAGGCGCTGATGAACTGCTTGAGAGCGGCGTCGCCGTGGACGTTGCGGAGCTTGCGAAGGGCTAGGGCCTGCAACTGGCGAATGCGCTCGCGGCTGAGGCCGAACTCGCGGCCAATTTCCGCGAGGGTGTGGGACTCTTTCTCGCCGATGCCAAAGCGCATGCGAATGATCCGCTGCTCGCGTGGATTCAAGGTTTCGAGTGCCCTGATCACGGATTTCGATAGATCCTCGCCGATCACGGAATCCATCGGGGTGCCTGCCTCCTCATCGGAGATAAGGTCGCGGAGCTCGCTATTGCCGTCGTTGCCGACCGGCATGTCGAGCGAGACCGTGTCGCGCGAGATCATGAGCAGATTGGCCACCTGGTCTGCGGGAAGCTTCATCCTTGCGGCGATCTCCGCCGGGGAGGGCTCTCGTCCGAGCTCACCGGTGAGCTTTCGCGTCATGCCGGTGACCTTGGTGAGGAGCTCACAGGCGTGAACCGGAATGCGAATGGTTCGGGCTTGGTCCGTCGTTGCGCGGGCCATCGACTGACGAATCCACCACGAAGCGTAGGTCGAGAGCTTGTATCCGCGGCGGTAGTCGAACTTATCGATCGCGCGCATCAATCCCATGTTGCCTTCCTGGATCAGGTCCATGAAGGGCAGGCCGCGCTTGAGATATTTCTTCGCGATCGCGACGACCAGTCTGAGGTTGGCTTCGACCATCTCGGCCTTCGCCCGCTCGACGTCAGCGTCGGCGGCGGAAACGGTCTTGTGCAGCTTCCGGAGCTGGTTGACTGACAGTCCCGAGTCGGCTTCCGCCTTCTTGCGAGCCGTGGAGCCTTCGTCGCACGACTGCACGTAAGAATCGAGAGCGCAAAGCACAGACTCGAAGCTCGACTCGATGACCGCCTCGCGAACTGCCAACTCGCCGGCGACGACACGCTCACGCACTTCGGTGATCTCGTCGGCGTGGAGCTTGTGGTCGACGACCGCATCGAAAATGATCTGACGACCCCTTTCGATCTGACGGGCGAGCTCCACCTCGCCTTCCCGCGTGAGGAGGCTGACGGCACCCATCCAATCGAGATAGGTCTGCACCGGCTCCGCGCTGAGGAGATTGGTCTTTTCTGTCGGCTTGGCCCCACGCCTTCGGTCGGATTTCCGGTTCTTGCCCTGTTTGACGGTCACCTCCACCCCGGCGTTGTCGAGTCGGCGAAGGAACTTTCGAACATTCCCCTGAGTCGCCCCGATTTTAGCGATGACCTCAGACGCCTCGTTGTAGGTGATCCAACCCCGGGCTTTCACCGCATCGATCACTTCGTTCATCATAATGGTGTCGCTGGACTTTTTTGCTGACATTGCTGCTTCTCCGCTGTGACTAGGGGTGTGGTACCACCAGGCTGGAAAATTAGCAACGTTATGATCAAAAAAATCCAGTTATACTGTGAACGGAACATCACCGTTGGGTATCTCACCTTGACTCGATCCTGAAAAGAGTTTTGCTTTCATGCCTTTGAGTGGACCGGGCCTGCCCGAGCGTTCCTGATTGAATCCTCATTCATTTTTAGGTTGCCGGCGGCCGTGAGCAACCTCTAGGATGCCTTCGGCATGTCCGAACAGCGTTATCCCGTCCTGCGTTCGAAGGCCGATACGAAGTCCGAGACGTATGAGGCCAACCGCGAGGGCAATCTAGAGGCGCTCAAAGAAGTCAGTGACGCGCTCTCGAAAGCCAATGGTGGCGGCGGCGAGAAGTACGTGAGCCGGCATCTTGCGCGCGGCCGCATCCTGCCGCGTCAACGCATCGAGATGCTCCTCGATCGCGATAGCTTCTTCTTGGAGATCGCGGCGCTTGCGGGTCACGGCATGAAAGGCGAGACGTCCGGCACTTCCGTCGTCGGTGGTGTCGGCCTCGTCAGCGGCGTCGAGTGCTGCATACTCGCGAGCGAGGCGACGGTGAAGGGCGGCGCGATTAGCCCGACCAGCATGTTGAAAACCGGCAGGCTTGCCGAGATCTGCGAGCAGAATCGGTTGCCAGGGATCAGCTGCATCGAATCTGCCGGCGCCGACTTGCCGAAACAGGACCAGATCTTCGTTCCGGGCGGCGCGGGGTTTCGTCATCTCACGCAGCGCTCCGAACACAAGATTCCCACCATCTGTCTCGTCTTCGGGAGCTCGACGGCCGGCGGCGCGTACATGCCCGGCATGAGCGATTACGTGGTGATGGTGAAGGAGCAGGCTCAGGTCTACCTCGCGGGGCCTCCTCTGGTGAAGATGGCCACGGGCGAAGAGACGGACCACGAGGAGTTGGGCGGCGCCGAGATGCACTCTTCGATCAGCGGCGTGTCGGACTACCTCGCCGAGGACGAGATGGACGCGATTCGCCTCGGGCGCGAGATCGTCGCGCATCTCGAATGGGAAAAGCGCGGCAAGCTTCGGCCCCGCCCGGTGGAAGCGCCGCTGTACGATCCCGAGGAGCTCCTGGGCATCGCATCGGCCGACGTGCGCGTTCCTTTCGACCAACGCGAGGTGATCGCCCGGATTGTCGACGGCTCTCGCTTCAGTGAATTCAAACCGCTTTATGGCAAGACGATGCTTTGCGGCTGGGCCCACATCCACGGCTTCCCCGTCGGCATCATCGCCAACAACGGGACCATCTTCAGCGACAGCGCCAACAAAGGGGCGCAGTTCATCCAGCTCTGCAACAGCAGCAACGTTCCGCTCGTGTTCCTGCAGAACACCACCGGCTTCATGGTCGGCAAGCAGTACGAACAGAACGGGATCATCAAGCACGGCGCCAAGATGATCAACGCCGTCTCCAACAGCACCGTTCCGGCGGTCACCATCATGACAGGGTCCAGCTACGGTGCAGGCAACTACGCGATGATGGGACGGTCGTATTCTCCGCGTTTTCTCTTCACATGGCCCAACCACCGGATTGCGGTCATGGGCGGCAAACAACTTGCTGGCGTGCTCGACATCATTCAGCGCGACGCCGCCAGGAAGAAGGGCATCGAGGTCGACGAAAAGATGCTCGAAGTCGCCAAGATGATGACCGAGAAGCAGATCGAAGATCAGTCGACTGCCCTCTACGCGACCGCGCGCATTTGGGACGACGGCATCATCGACCCGCGTGACACGCGGACGACGATCGCGATTTGCCTGTCCGCCGCATACAACGCTCCCGTCGAAGGGACCACGTCATGGGGCGTCTTTCGTCACTAGGGAGCAAGCGGGCGTTGAGCAGTACGATTCAGAAGATCCTCGTGGCCAACCGTGGCGAAATCGCCCGACGGATCATGCGGACTTGCCGCAAGATGGGTATCGCGACCGTGGCGGTCTACTCCGATGCAGACGCGAACATGCCGTTCGTCGCCGAGGCCGACGAAGCGATTCGCTTGGGGCCGGCCCCGAGCACCGAGAGTTATCTGCGCGTCGACAGGATCCTCGAAGCAGCGACCGTCACGAACAGCGACGCGATCCATCCAGGGTACGGTTTCTTGGCCGAGAATGCAGGGTTCGCGGAGGCCTGCGGCAAAGCGGGCGTCATCTTCATCGGGCCCACGCCGGCGGCGATTCGATCGATGGGTTCGAAGCGCGAAGCCAAAGCGTTGGTCGGTGAGGCGGGCGTTCCCGTGATTCCTGGCTACGACGGATCGAACCAAGACCCGGAGGTTCTCCGCAAAGAGGCGATCAAGGTCGGCTTTCCCGTGTTGCTCAAAGCAAGCGCCGGTGGTGGTGGGAAGGGCATGAAGCTCGTCCGGGAGCAAGAGGAGCTCCCAGACGCCATCGCATCCGCTGCGCGTGAGGGCCAGAGCTCCTTCGGGGACGGGACACTGCTGGTGGAGAAGTACATCGACGACCCTCGTCATGTCGAGATCCAGATTCTCGGCGACAGCCAAGGTCACTTGATTCACCTCAATGAGCGTGAGTGCTCGATCCAGCGGCGGCACCAGAAGATCATCGAAGAGACGCCATCGCCCGCGTTGGACGCGGCGCTTCGGAACCAGATGGGCGAAGCTGCGGTCCTGTGCGGCAAAGCGATCGGCTATCAGAACGCCGGCACGGTCGAGTTCATCCTCGCCCCCGACCGGAGCTTCTACTTCCTCGAGGTCAACACGCGCCTCCAGGTCGAGCACCCGGTCACCGAATGCGTGACGGGGCTGGACCTGGTCGAGGAGCAGATCTGGATCGCCCAAGGCGAGGCGCTTCGCATGTCGCAAGAGGCGGTTCGTTTCGAAGGCGCAGCCGTCGAGGTTCGCCTCTACGCCGAAGATCCAGCCGCCGGTTTCCTTCCGCAAAGCGGGACGGTCATCGATTGGGACCTGCCGCCCGCAGAAGGATTGCGGGTCGACAGCGGCGTCGAGGCCGGCAGCGAGGTCGGAATCCACTACGATCCGATGCTCGCGAAGATCATCACATCTGGCGAGAACCGCGCGCTCGCCCTTCAGCGGATGCGGCGCGCGCTCCGCTCGCTGAGTGTGCAAGGCGTGACCACCAATCGCGCGTTCTTGCTCCGTGTCCTCGATCACCCAGCGTTCATCGCGGGCGATATCGACACGCACTTCATCGATCGGCACCTACGAGACGAGCTCGGCGACGGCGCTTCCGAAGCCGATGTGCAACGAGCGGCGATAGCGGCGGCGCTTGCGGACCAGCAACGCCGCGACCGCGAGCGGGTGCTCGTGCCTCTGGTCCCATCGGGGTGGCGAAACAACTACCACACGCCACAGTCGGTCGAGTACGAAGCAAGTGAAAGGGCGATCCGGGTGGACTATCGCCACCTTGGCGGTGACCGGTTCACAGCTTGGACTGGAGACGAAGCGCGCGCGGTCCGGGTGGTTTCCTGGGATCCGCCGCAACTGATCCTCGAAGAGGGTGCCCGCCGGTGGCGCGCGCGTATCAGTTTCGACGGTGACCGGACGTTCGTCCACACCTCTGATTTCAGCATTGCCCTACTGCGCACGCC
>Ga0316193_10003245_pt1 | contig 11680 bp, 6 predicted proteins | sample MerIslsedime2_MG_FD_207735 | JGI IMG/M metagenome (GOLD analysis project Ga0316193, IMG submission 207735) | Coastal sediment microbial communities from Maine, United States - Merrow Island sediment 2 | ecosystem: Environmental > Aquatic > Marine > Coastal > Sediment | place: USA: Maine... | reverse complement strand
CTCTTCATGGAGAAGATCATCGCGGACTCCGGTATACCGCTGCTACAGCTGGGAATTCGGAATTCGGAATTCGGAATTCGGAATTCCCACCCTTCCACCCACCGATATTCAGAAAATGGGGTGGGTGGGCGGCATTCAAAATTCAAAATTCAAAATTCAAAATTCACATGAGCTCCCGTTTCACCCTCAACTCCGAGTTCGAGCCGGCCGGGGACCAGGTGCAGGCTATTGAACGCCTGGTCGAAGGCGTGGAGGAGGGCGTCGCGTTCCAAACCCTGCTCGGCGTCACGGGGTCGGGCAAGACCTTCACCATGGCCAAGGTGGTCGAGGCGACCAACCGGCCCACCTTGGTCCTCAGCCACAACAAAACCCTCGCCGCGCAGCTCTACCAGGAGTTCAAGGCCTTCTTCCCCGACAACGCCGTCGAGTACTTTGTCTCCTACTACGACTACTACCAACCCGAGGCCTATGTGCCGGCGAGCGACACCTTCATCGAAAAGGAGACCTCGATCAACGAGGAGATCGACCGCATGCGCCTGTCGGCAACGCGCTCGCTCTTCGAACGTCGCGACGTGCTCATCGTCGCATCGGTGAGCTGCATCTACGGTCTCGGTTCGCCGGAGGCTTACTTCGGCATGCTCCAGCTCTTTGAGAAGGATATCGACCAACCCCTCGACGAGGTCCTCCAGCAGCTTGCCAAGATGCAATACGAACGAACCCACCTCGATCTCGCCCCGGGATCATTCAGGCTCCGCGGTGACTCGCTCGAGATCTACCCTCCATATGACGACACCGCGGTCCGGGTCTCCTTCTGGGGCGACACGGTGGAGCGAATCGAGCGTATCGACCCGGTGCGCGGCGCGGCTCTCGAGGAGCTCGAGCGGCTGCCGATCTATCCCCGCACGCACTATGTGACGCCGCGGTCACAGCTCCTCAAGGCGATCGACGGCATCCGCGTCGAGCTCGACGAGCGTCTCATCGAGCTCAACGCCGACGAAAAGCTGCTGGAGGCGCAGCGTCTGTCGCAGCGCGCCCACTTTGATATCGAGATGCTCACCGAGCTCGGATACTGCCAGGGCATCGAGAACTACTCCCGCCACCTCACCGGGCGTGCCCCAGCCGAACCGCCGCCGACCCTCCTCGATTACTTCCCGAACGACTTTCTGTGCATCATCGACGAGTCCCACGTCACGGTGCCACAGGTCCGCGGCATGTTCCACGGTGATCGGTCGCGCAAGCAGACGCTGGTGGATTTCGGCTTTCGCCTGCCCTCGGCGCTGGACAACCGACCGCTCACATTCGAGGAGTTCGAGGATCGCATCCGGCAGGTTGTCTTCGTGTCCGCGACCCCCGCACCCTTCGAGCTCGAGAAGAGCGAGGGTGAGGTCGTCGAGCAGCTGATCCGCCCCACCGGTCTGCTCGACCCCGAGGTCCTCGTGCAACCGGCAACCCACCAGGTCGACGATCTCCTGGCCGAGATCCGAACCGTGGTCGCGCGCGGCGAACGGGTGCTCGTGACGACCCTCACCAAACGCATGGCCGAGGATCTCAGCAGCTATCTGGCGGAGGTCGAGGTGCGGGTGCGGTACCTGCACTCGGAGATCCACACCCTGGAGCGGACCGCAATCCTCGCCGATCTCCGCAAGGGCGAGTTCGACGTGCTGGTGGGCATCAACCTCCTGCGTGAGGGGCTCGATCTCCCCGAGGTCTCGTTGGTGGCGATCCTCGACGCCGATCAGGAGGGCTTTCTCCGTTCGGAGACCTCTCTCATCCAGACCGTCGGCCGGGCCGCTCGCAACGTCGAGGGGCGGGCCATTCTCTATGCCGACAAGGAGACCGGTTCCATGCAGCGCGCCCTCGCCGAGACCAGTCGCCGGCGCGCCCTGCAGGCTGCATACAACACCGAGCACGGGATCGAGCCCCGAACCATCATCAAGGATGTGGCGAGCCCGTTGATCGCCATGGGCGAGCTCGACTACTACGGGCCCGGCGGCATTCGCCTGCGAGTTGCCGACGGCAGCGACGCGGAGATCCCGGATGATGCGCTCTCGCTCAACCGGCTGATCACCGAGCTCGAGAAACGGATGCGGACCGCCGCCAAGGCGCTCGAGTTCGAGGAAGCGGCGCGCCTCCGCGACCGGCTCCGGGAGCTGCGCCGACAGCAAATTTACAAAAGCTGAATTCTCAATTTTGAATTTTCAATTCTCAATGCCACCCACCCATAGGAGGCTTGAGGCCTGCCTACCCGCCCTTTTCCAGTTTTGAGTTCTTGGTTTTGAGTTTTGAGTTGCCGCCCACCGCCCCATAGATTCCTCGACTCGGCCGTTGGCCTCGCTCGGAATGACACCTTCTTCGTCTCACCGTCCTTTCAATCCGACCTTGGTCCTCCAATTTGTCATCCCGACCGAAGGAGCGGAGCGACGGAGTGGAGGGATCTGTGGGGCCGGGCGGGAATTCAAAATTGAGAACTCAAAATTGAGAATTTGAGCCGCTAAACGATCCTCACCACGATGAACGCCATGTAGGCTGCGAAGAGTGCCAACATCAAACTGCCTTCCCAGCGGGTGATGCGGCCGTCTCGAAGCACAAAGAGCCCGACCACGACTGTTGCGCCGATCAGGATCGGGATGTCCCACAGGATCACGTTGACCGGGACAGTTGCCGGCCGGATGGCGAAGGCGGTACCCACCACGAGCCCGAGATTGAAGACGTTGGATCCCAGGACGTTGCCGACCCCGATCTCGCACTCGCCCTTGAGCACCGCGACGACCGAGGTCGCGAGCTCCGGCAGCGAGGTGCCGAAAGCGACCACCGTGAGACCGACGAGCGCCTCGGAGACCCCGAATCGGCGGGCCAGCTCGACACCCCCGATGACCAACAGCTCGGACCCACCGACCAGTACCGCAATACCGACGACGGTGAGGATGAGGTGGCGCGAAACTGGGCCCGCGACCACGGTCTTCTCGTTGCCCTGTTTTCTCGCCGTGATGAGGGCTGTCGCAATGAAAACGACAAAGATCGCCAACAAGAGGAGTGCGGTCGGTCGGGAAATGAACCCCTTGTGGGCAAACAACACCAGCACCGCCGCCGGGATGAGTCCAAAGCAGAGGTCGCGGTACAAGAGACGACGTCTGCCGACTACCTGAATCGGCACCAGCACCGCGGCGACGCCGAGGACCAGGAGCAGATTCATGATGTTCGATCCGACGGCGTTTCCCAGGCTGAGGCCTCCACTTCCCTGGAGAGCGGCCATCAGGGAGACCGAGAACTCCGGCATCGAGGTGCCGAATCCCACCACGGTCAGACCGACAATCATCGGAGCGATACCGAGCTGAAGCGCGAGTCGCGACGCGCCGTCCACCAACCACGACCCGCCCAGACCGAGGCCGACAATGCCGCCGATCATAAAGAGCCAGGGAGCGAGGATCTCGAGTGTCACAACGCGGGGAATCCTACCACTTACGCTCATGCGTCATCACGTGTTGAGCCCGTCTCCGTGCCCGTCTCCGTCTCCGTGCCCGATTCAAGAGATGCTGGATTGCCTAAAACGGTACGCCAAAGCTGACGAAGAACTTGCCGTTCGATTCGCCTTCTTCGGAGTTGACGTTCCAGCCGTACTCGGCGCGCAGCGGGCCCGCCGGGGTTCGATATTGGAGGCCGATGCCGGGGCCCCAGCGGATGTCGCCCAGGCGGACCTTTGAGGGCGACTCCCAGACGTTGCCGGCATCGACGAATATCGCCGCGAAGAACTCTCCGGCGATCCGTCTCCGATACTCGAGGTTGAGGAGGATCAGGGCGTTCCCACCGATCGCAATGTCATCGAGGATGGTCTGGCCGGGAATCCCGAGACGGTCAGTGTCGAAGGCGCGGTGGGAGGTGCGTCCGCCGGCGAAGAACCGGTAGGCGAACGGGATCCGCAGATTCGCCGGCAGGTCGGGGTTGCCGCTGATCGGTTCGATGGCCCCGAGCCGGAGCCCGATGGCGCCAAAGCCCCTCATGATCGGTTTGTAGACGGTCCCGCGAGTCTGGATCTTCACAAAGTGGTTGTCGGCCTCGAAGGCCGGAAAAGCGTATTGCACCGAGGCCGAGGCGAAGACGCCGCGGACGGGCGCCAGCGGGTTGTCACGGGTGTCCCACTCGATGCTTGGTGTGATCGAGGCGACCTTCGACTCCTGCAGCTCGTCGTCGAGGGCTGGGGGAATGTCGTCGGGGATGTTCTCCGGCTGGATGATCTCGTACTCGTAGCGGAGCCAAGGACGGAAGGGGCGGTTGAGCCGGTCACCGAAGTCGAGCCACAGTCCCCGGCGCCTTAAATCGCGGTCGGCAAGCACCTCGTAGGAGCGATAGACGGCGAGGTGTCCCGGGATCGGCAACCCGAAGACCCGCTGTTTCCGGAGACCCAGCGAGTACCGTTGTTGTCTCTGAGACAGCGAAGCTTCGGCGGAGAAACCGTAGGCGCGGCCGAGGACATTGAGGTGAGACCAACCGAGGATGAGGCGCGCTGCATCGACGTTCGAGTAGCCGACGCCGAAGAGGTACGACTTCTGCGCGCCCTCCTCGCAACGCACGACGATGTTGCGTTCCACCCGGTGTTCCTGACCGGGCATTGGCACCAACTCGACCCGACGGAACAGACCGAGCTCGAAGAGACCACGCTGCGCCTCCAACATTCTTTTGCGGGAAAGGGGCTCTCCGGTGCCCACACCCGCCCGGCGAATCACGTCGGCAACCAATTTTTCGCGAGTGTGGCTCAAGCCGGCGATGATCACGTTGCCGATCCTGACAAACGGCCCGCGCTCGACTCGAAAGATGACCGCCGCCCTGCCGGGCACAGAAGTGTCGACCTCGGGCTCGACTCGGCCCTCGGGATAGCCGGTGTCGGCCAGCGCCTCTTCGAGGCGCCGGTCGGCGCGTTCGACTGTGCCTGGGCTCCACGGGGTGCCTTCGGTGAGCCCCAACGGCCGTTCTTCGAGTTCAGCCGCCGCCTCCACCGGCAGACCCTCGATGCGGACCTCGGCCATGAGCCAACGCGTACCTTCCTCCACCGGAAAATGGACGTGGACGGCGTTCTCTTTCTCCGACAGCGTGATTTCTGGTCGACCGACAATCACATACGGGAATCCCTCTCGGTGATAGCGATCCTCGACCGCCTTGCGATCGATTTCGAGCGTCGCGTTGCTGATTTTTTGTTTGAATCGCCCCCCTGTTCCACCGGTCTCGACCTGGACTACAGCTCTGAGCTCTCTTTTCGAAACATGGTCTGCGCCGGGAAACTCGATCGCGGCCACTTTGAGCTTGCGGCCCGGGTCGATTTCGACTCGCAGCACATTCTCGTCGCCCTCGGTCGCCAGGTCTGCCTTGACCTCGGCCAACAGGTAGCCGGATTCCTGCAAATGCTCCTGAATCTGTTCGGCAAGCGCTTCGGTCTGCGCCGGGTGCACCTCTTCCTTGGACGGGTCAGGAAAGGCTTTCTCGGCGATCTTGGTGCTTTCGGAAGGTGCTTCAAGATCCAGCCGGTAGCGAGGCCCGGTCTCCACCCGGAGCCTGAGCTCGACCTCGGCGCCTTCCGCGAGGCGTTCGACCTCGAGCACCTCCGCCTCCCAGAAACCCATCTTCCGCAGATTCGACTCGGTGCGGGTGCGCAGACGATCCTCGAGCTTGATGGTGTGTTGAGTGCCGATCTTGAACTTCGGTTGGGCCTCGACAGCATCCTCTTCGTTGTCCAAACCTGACAGCGCGACGGAACCTACCACTTGTCGCGGCCCGGCCACCACCTCGAACTCGACCGATACCGCGTTGGTTTTCCGGTTGAAATCGAGATAGACCTCGACCTCCGCGTCGGCGTGCCCTCGATCGTGAAGTCGGCGCTCCACCCGCCGTCGGCTCGCCTCGATGGCGGCCACCGTGACGGGGTCGCCGACCTTGAGCTGCAACCACCGGTTGACCTTGACCCGCAGGATGGGGCCCTTGGTGTGGACCTTTATCTGGGAGATGGTCGACCGGTAGCTGATGCGAACCACCACATCGAGCCCCGCGGCCGTCTCCGCCGATTCGACCCGTAGCCACTCCACGTCACCGCCCGCGTAGAGTGCCATGATGACCTCGCGCAGACGCTGGGCGTCCAGCGGCCTCCCAACCTGAAGCTCGAGGACGGCGCGGACGGCCTCTTCGTCTACCGGACCGATCGCCTCCACGCGAACGCTCGCGATCGAGGCGCCGTCGGGGGTTGCTGCGGAGAGTGTGGGAAACGACACCAAAAGGGCGAGCGCCAACCACCGGCAGGACCGATGAAGCTTCGCAGCGGTATCGTGCGATGACGACATCATCAGTACGGGCGCCGCATCTTGAGGTCAAAGGACAGGGACCGGTCCTCGTGCTGGGCGGCCTCGATAAAGAGCCCCGGCGCAAGGTACCAGCGGCTGACCACGATCTGCTCGCGGTCGCCGGAGAGGTTTGTCTGCAGAATGACGGTCCACGACGGGGTGAGCTGTTTGATGACCGACAGTCGCGCGGTGAAATTGCCGGTGAAATTATCTTCAAAGGGGCCGACCCGCACCTGATCTACGGGTAGGACGAGATCGCCGCGGCGACTCAGCACTGAGGTCAGCTCGCTCGAAAGAATCGACGACGCCAGACCGAGCCCCATGGCGCTGCTGCCGAGCGAGCTGCCACGGTAGCCGACGCCGAGCAATGAGTAGATGTCGGGGAGGCTGAGGGGCGGTGTCGAAACCGCGGTGGAGACGAAGCGGTCGAGGGTGCCGGCCAGCTGCACCGTGATCTGGTAATCCTGAACCCAGGTCGATGCCTGGAGGTCGATAAAGGGGTCGATGGCTTCCGGGTTGGAGAAATTGAGGCTGCCGCGTTCGATCTCGTACCGGTTGCCGAGAAGGGTTGCATCGCCGCCTTCCAGCACCTCGACCTGACCGACCAGACCGGGTCTGTTTGAGGTTCCGGTGACCTCGAGACCGGCGGATCCCTTGAGACGGACGAACGGGCTGCGGAGGTCGATGGTCTCGTCCGCCTCGACGTGGAGGTTGAGGCTGAGACCTCCATCGGCCGTTGATTGGCCGGTGGCGCCGATCCAACCGATCAACATGGTTGCGAGATCGTCCTTTGTAGTCAGGGACATGCGGTCCACTTCGAGGTCGCCAGATAGATTGAGATCGTCCACCGGTCCGTTCAGACGCCATGTCCCCGACAGGCGGGCGTCGAGATCGGGGAGAACCTCGAAACGGACGCCGCTTGCCGTGCCCGCAAGAGAGAGCACGATGGTTTCGTCACTCTCCCGGATGCGACCGCTGCACCTGCCGCGACCCCCCATAAAGCGGAAATCTATCCCTTCGAGCAGAACATCACCGGACGAGAGCAGCACGGTGCCGTTGACCTGGGACAGGATGGTGCGGGTGCCGGGCAGCTTAAACGACCCCTTCTCGATCTCCGCAATGCCCTCGAAAAGCGGGTCATCCACCGTGCCCAGAAACTCGACGATGCCTGTTGCCTGTCCTGCCGGTTCCCAGTCGGGAAGCATAAAGCGTAGCAACAGGGTGTCCATCGTGCCCGAGAGGTTGCCCCGAAAACTGCCGTCGGAACCGATCATCCAGCGTACGAAGAGCTCGTCCTCCCGTGCGCGGAGCCGCAGACCGGGGACCTCGAAGCCATCCTCCGAGAGGAGAAAACGTGCTGGCTCGACGAGTTGTACCGGCTCGTTCTGGAGCTCGAGATCGAGGGCGTCGACGAGACCCGTCAGCCGCGGCAGCGCTTCGTCTCCCCACTCGACGCTGAAGGTCGCACTGCCGGTGCCGGTGAGCGGCACACCGGCTTCGGGTGCATATTGATCGAGCAGCCCACTCGCCGACAGCAGGGCCAGCGCGCCATCGCCGCGAAGCGTTCCTTCCGGGTCCCGTTCGAGCGTCGCGTGGGCGTCGGCGACGCCCTCGATGGCGGCCGCCACCTGGACGCCGTCGGGGTCGGATCGCACCTCGAAATGGCCACCCTCAGAATCCGCCACGAGCTCTGCGGTTGGTTCTCCGGCCAGCGGAAAACTGAAATCCAAACGGATATCGGCGAGCTCGCCCGCAAGACGGGGAATTTCCTCGCCGAAGGCGGCGAGTGGCATCTGCGGCCACCGCAGCGAGCCGCCGACCTCGGCGCCGCCGACGTTCCACCACAGGCCGGCCTCGAGCCCCCGGTCGCAGCGGAGGTCGGAGCATGAAAAACGTCCATCGGCGAGACTGATCGAGGACGAGGCACCGCCAAGCTCGAGCCCGGCGAGCGCGAGATCCTCGAGATCGATGGTCCACCTGCCTCGCGGGAGCAGAATCGGACCCTCGAGATTGCCCGTGAACGAGATCGAACCGGAGTCCACCCAATCTTCGAGGTCGGCCCACGTGGCGATGGCGGAGAGCGGGATGCGGTGCCCTCGGATCTCCAGGTCGAGTTGATCGTCGCCGACAGCCTCGCTCCAGGCCAGACCGCCCTCGATCTCGCCGAAACCGTCGGCGAGCTGGAATCTCCCCGAGCTCAATCGAAGCTGTGAACCGGCGATCGTGGCTTCCACCACGAGGCGATCGAGCTGGATTGGGGCCAGGATCAGCGGCTGTGCGTCCACGCGTGCGTGGACCGCGAGGTTGGAGAATGGGCCGCTGAGGTCGACCTGAAGGTGGCCGGTGCCCGCCAGCTCGTTGGGCAGCACCGTCGATCCCACCCAGGCGTTGACCAGCGGGCCGATCTCCTCGAGGGCAGCCGGCTGCGCATCGATCGCCCATGCCGGCTCCCAGGTGCCGAGGTTGAGAGCACCCTGCCACCGCGCACGGGAGCTGCCGATCGCCAGCTCCTCGGCGTCGAACCGCAGAAAACCTTCTCCGGTGAGACCAACGAGGATGGGCCCGTCGATTGGAATACCGGGTGCCGCACCGTGAAACTGCAGCGAGGCGTGGCCCTTTCCGGCGCCGAAGGCTCTGCCGTTCCACGCCCCGTTTGCGTTGAGATCAATATTCGCGGCGAGGCCGGCGGACTCGACCCGGATATTGTCGAGGAACCCCTCGAGCGAGATTCCGGTTCCGCGCAACCGAACCGAGTGCGGGAAGGACCCACCAAACTCTCCGAGGTCGTACTCGCCGGCCAGAGTGCCGCCGTGGAAGGTTGCACGGGTCAGGGTTCCGCGGAGGCCCCTCCCGACGAGAGCCAAGCGTCCCGTGACGTCGTCGAGCGGAAAGCCCGCCGCCTCGAGGTGAGGGGCCTGTACCTCGGCCTCGATGAGGGCTGCGGCTGTGGTGTCGAGCACTACCGAGACCTCAGCGGCGCCCGACAGCAACCCGTTGGCCTTGATAAAGCCGTCGAGCCATCCCACATCGAGCGGGCCGCTGAATTCGAATCGGGCGCCGCCTGCGGCCACCCGCCCGCGACCTCGGAGGGCAAAGCCGGTGCTGTCGAGCCGATAGTTCGAAAGCTCGAAGGCGTCGTCGGCAAGGGAAAATCGTGCGTGGAGCGCGGCGTCGACGGGTGGCATCTTGCCAATTTGCGCCGTCGCTGCGGCGATCTCGACATAGCCTCGTGCCTCGTCGCCATCTCTCGTCCAACCCGTGCGGGTCCCCTTCAAATCGAGGGCCAGTCCGCCGGGAAGGTCGACTCCTTCGAACTCGATATCGGAAAGCTCGAGATGGCGGACCTGGATTTTGAGCGGCCGGCGGTCGCTGTCGGACGGCTGCGGGAGGCCGTCGAGCGACAGACGGACACCGCGTGCCGCGACGGTGCCGAGCTCTACCGTCCGTTCGGTCAACCACAGCCTGCCGAGATCGATCTGCAGAGCTTCGACCTCGGCGGAAATGCCGGCGGCCCTCAGACGCACCTGGCCGAGCCTCAGACCGGGGGGCAGAGCGCCCCAGTGAAGGTCACCGATCTCGAGCTCGACGCCACGGTCCGCCGCGACCTCCTCGAGCCATCGCCGGGCCATGCGGCGGGTCGGTTCGGCCTCGAGGAAAAACCGCAGCAGGACCCCGAAGACCAGGACGAAGGCGATTGCCGCCAGCACGGCGGTCACCGTGCGTTTCAGATGGCGGTATCTCACCCGCCTCGCTCCCCCCATTTCAGCTTTCGGTGCAGGATCTGGAAATAGGTACGGTTGGGATCGGTGATCAGGTAGACCGGGTCGTGGCAGCGCTCGATCCGTACCAGATCGTCGGTGCTGAGCGGAAAGCCCTGCTGTCCGTCGAGGGTCAGCCACACCTCTTCGGAGTGACTCTCGAGACGGACCTCGACCTGGGCGTCGAGCGACAGCACGATGGGTCGGTTGGTGAGACCGTGCGGGCAGATTGGAGTCACCACGACGGCTTCGAGTTCGGGATAGAGGATCGGGCCGCCGGCCGACAGATTGTAGGCGGTGGAGCCGGTCGGGGTCGCGATGATCAGCCCGTCGGCCTTGAAGCGGCTTACAAACGCTCCGTTGACGTGCACCGAGAGCACCAGGATGCGGGCCAGGGCGGATTTGTTGACCACCGCGTCGTTGAGCACGCAGTGGGTGATGACTTCGCGGTGCGGGTTTTCGACGGTGACCTTGAGTCGTTCCCGGCGAACGGTCTTCGTCCGCCCGTCGAGGGTCGCGTGAAGCATCGGCAGGAGGTCTTCCGCCGGGTGTTCGGTGAGAAAACCGAGCGTGCCCATGTTGATGCCGAGGACTGGTGTCCCGCCGACTTCGCCGCGGGTCACCGAGAGCAGGGTGCCATCGCCACCGAGAACGACGATCAAATCGACGAGCCCGGGGAGGTCCTTGCGCTCCACGTCGTCCGTGCTGCCGAGCGCCGGTGCAGATTCGCGATCGATCACCGTTTCGAGCTTGAGTCGGTCAAGCTCGGTCAGCAGCTGCTTTCCGGCCTCGGCCGCCTCGGCGCTCGTGGTCTTGAGAACCACTCCAACCTTTTGAATCGAAGGCTGCGTCATCAAAGCCATTCTACGGCAATTTGCGCAATCAGCCCGCCAACCTTGGGTGTGAAAATCGCAGGCGAGGGATACCACAATATATGGTAGGCATGAGTCTCAGAACCACAACATCTAGTGGTTCATGGAGGCTCTGCCCCGGGAGTCGAGAAATATGCCCGTTCAGACCGTATCTATTTGACACTCAAACCCTTGACATGCCGCTCGCGGCAGACCATCATGGGGTGGTCAGAAGTGGTCCAAATAGGTCTGAAGTGGAATAAGATATCCCCAAGGGGCCCACTTCCTTGTCTGAGGGGGCAGCGTGGAGCGTTTCAGAGGTGGATTCCCGGCGACGATCGACGCCAAAGGCCGCGTCAAGCTGCCGGCTCGTCTGCGCGAGCAGCTCGATGGCGCCTTTGGTCGCGAGATTTACGTTTGCTCCTTCTTTCCTCACGAGCTAAGAATATACCCGCTTCCGGTGTGGCAGGGGGTCGAAGAACAGTTGCTCAAGAAACCGGCCATGAAACCGGCTGTGCTGAAGCTTATCGAGCGGGTCAACTACGGCCGGCTCCTCGAGATGGACGACCAGGGCCGAATCCTCGTGCCTGCGCTGTTGCGGGAGATGGTCGACGTTGAAGGGGAGGTCGTGGTCTCCGGTCGGATCAACCACCTCGCCGTCACCAACCGTTCGCGAGCCGCCTCCTTCCTCAAGGAGGCATCGCTGAGCGACGAGGAGCTTGAAGAGCTCGCACAGCTGGAGCTGTGA
>Ga0316193_10003242_pt1 | contig 11686 bp, 7 predicted proteins | sample MerIslsedime2_MG_FD_207735 | JGI IMG/M metagenome (GOLD analysis project Ga0316193, IMG submission 207735) | Coastal sediment microbial communities from Maine, United States - Merrow Island sediment 2 | ecosystem: Environmental > Aquatic > Marine > Coastal > Sediment | place: USA: Maine... | reverse complement strand
AATAGACATGCATCTGTTCCTGAATCAGGGAAGATTCCCCTTTCACCAGACCGTTAATCATTTCCCGAATCGGCCAGATTTGCTTGCGCAGATATATCATCTCTCGTTTCATCTCGTGGATGATCTCTAAGGTGTCACGGGTGGGATGATCAAGGAGTTCTGTTTCAAGATCTTCAATTTTGTCGCCCAGTGCTTCCAGAATGATAAAGTAGTGATCCACAATGGCATCAATGAGGGCATAGGCCAGGTAATCGCATCCTGCTTTGCGAATTCGGGTTTTGGGCTTGCGGATTCTTTCTCTGACGGTTTTGAAAACATCGCCCTGGATTTCCTGGAAAGAAATCAGAAAATTCGACCCCAGAACCAGGCTGAACTGCTCAGAGCTGATTTTTTCGGCATTTTCGTTGTAATGCAGCATTTTTAGAATGACAAAAATAAGATCTTCGAATTCCTCGGTTTTGGGTCGCTGGCCGGTATTTAAAATGTCCTCCAGAACCAGCGGATGGAGGTTAAAATGTTGGCCGACTTTTTCGATGATATCTATTTCATGCAGGCCGTCGATGTTGATCCAGGTCACCGTGGGTAAGTCTTTAAGTGGAAACGCCGCTTCAATGCCGTCGAGCACTCTTTCTTGCAAATGCGCCTCATCATAGTCAATGAGGGTGATTCGGGTTTCATCCACCTTTTGTTCACCAACATGAACCAGCGTTCCCGGGGATGATCCCGCCTTCTTAAGTTGTCTTTTAAGAAATCTCGGCATAACGTAATTCCTTTCCGATAGAAAAAAAATCAAGGTTCCTGACCTTTGAGCATTTTTAATTTAAACTGGCGTTTATCGTCGTTGGCCACGTAGATGGTTCGGGACGGAAAGGCAAAATCGATATCTTCGGCTTCAAACCGGCGCATGGTCTCAAGACAGATTTTTTGCAGCCATTCCTGATAATCCCAGTAATTGGGCGGATGATACCAGACAACCACCATTATATTCAGACTCCAGTCGTTAAAGCCGTTAAAAAAGACCCGGGGCGGAAAATCTTCCTTCATCCCTTCGTGATTTTCCAGAATTTCCCGGATGATTTGGACGGCCTTTTCAACTTTGTCCGGCGGGGTATCATAGGTGATTCCGATATTGGTTAACCATCTGATATGGGGCCGTTCGCCGATGTTTTCCACAGAAGAGTTAACCAGCTTTTCATTGGGAATGGTCACCAGATGACCGGTAAGTGTTCGTATTTGGGTACTCCTAAAGCCGACGTTTTCAACGGTCCCGTCATATTTGTCAATGGTGATTCGCTGGCCCACCTGAAACGGTTTGTCGAAAAGGATAGTGAGTGTTCCGAAAAAGTTAGCGATGGAATCTTTGGCAGCCAGGGCCACGGCCAGACCGCCGATGCCCAGAGAGGCCAGCAAGGGGCCTATTTTAAGCCCGGTCATATTCTGAATGATGATCATAGCACCGATGAGAATAATAAACAGGCGAATCGTTTTGCCGACAATGGGAACCAACATGTCGTCGATGGTGCTTTCGGTAGCAGCAGCCCATCTTTTCAGATATACGTCCAAGATCCCTACCAGACGGAGGATAAACCAAAAAATGGCGATGGTTGCACCGACATATGCAGCCTTCTGGGCCACCAGATGTACCAGGTTTTCTCCGGTTTTTGTATGGAAGTGGATGTACAAGGGTGATAAGGCGCCGTAAATGCCGTACGACCAGACAAACAGGGAAAGGGGCCTGGAGAGAGATTCCAGAAATTGCTTTCTCCATGAGATGATATTTTCATGCGGCGGTGTCTTTCGAATGGCAATATTGATCACCCATCTAAGCATCCGCTCGAAAAGGATCACCAGAAAGGTCAACAAAAGACAAAAGAGCAGTTTTAACCAGGTAATTCCTAAGAAAACTTCGGTATCTATCCATTTACCAAGTTTTGAAGATGCTGCATCACTGAATTTGTCGATACGCTGTCCAATTCTTTGGCCGGCTTTGTCAACGGCCGTTTCTTTTGAGGTGTGGGTTTCGTTCTTTTCGGCATGGACCTGAGGGGAATCTATCTTGTTTTTGCTTGTCTGGGCGGTCTGGGTTGAAACAGATTCCTTAGGGCTCTCTCCTTTTGCAACGGGTTTGGCGAAAGGACTACCGGATGACAGTACCCAGAAAATAATGCTAAAGTAAAGGAGGGTTCTTAAAACCGACTTCAATCTTAAATACATTTTTTACCCTACATCATATGAAGATTGTTCAACATTAAAGCGGCTTCCGGGAGAATGGATTCAACATTATAAAATCAATGTTAATTTCTTCGAATAAGTATAACCTAAAATTTTTAAATGTCAATTTTTAGAAATAGGATGCTTATAACATATTATTTAGGTTGACTGAACAAAGGGTGGAGAATAATATAACGGAGCAACAAACATGTTCATTAAGACTCGAACTTCCTTAAATATCAACAGAAAAAAGAAGGCATGTCGGCAACACTCAATTTTCAGAGAAAATTTTCAGCATTACTGGTTTACGGCAGGCCCCCGCTTGTTTTTGGCGGTATGCTTTGCGCCTTTGCGGTCATGTGGACCCGCAACCCGATGCTCTACACATTGGGGGTGCTGCTGCTTCTTATTTCAATGTGCTTTGACCTGATGGACGGATGGCTGGCCACCCGTTTTCAGCTGCACTCCACATTGGCGCATCTTGCCGACCGGGTCATGGACAAGATTGTATATTCGCTCATTTTCCCACTGGTGGCCGTGGGCGCCATGTGGCGTCTTCTTTTTACCTCTGCTGCCGGCACCAAGGCTGAATTGCTGCACAGCATTTTTGTTTTGATTCTTTGCGTAACGGTTTTAATTCGTGATAATTTTGCCCATTTTATGCGTTTTTTCGCCATGCGAGCAGGGCCGGAACCCGAAATAAAAGAGTTTACACGTCTCAGAACCATAGTGGCGGCTCCGGTCGGCACGCTCTTATATGCGCATGCTTTTTTTGTAACCGGGGGCCCGGATTTCAAGATTTACACCTGGATTTCCTGGTTGGGGAATCTACCCCTGCGCGTTTTGTTTTTAATCGAGATCATTTTCTTGATCATAAATTTTGGATCTATCGCCGCATATTGTCGGAAATACGGGACCTATATCCTGGACGAGATCTGTGATGAGGATGAACGCATACGGCGAAACATTTTGTCTTTTTTCCCAAACACATTGACCATCATGAACGCAATGATGGGGTTGCTGGCACTTCTTTTTGCTTATCAGAATCGTTTTCGTGAGGCCTATCTTTGTTTGATTGGCGCTGCCATTTTCGACAAACTCGACGGAGCCCTGGCCCGAAAATTGGGCCTGACAGAGCCCCTGCCCGATCAGGAACGCATACCTCGGATCAGCTTTGGCGGTATTCTTGATGACATTGCCGATGCCGTCAGTTTCTGTATTGTTCCGGCCTGGATGTTTTATTTGTCTTTTGCAAATACATCTGATCCCGTGATCCGGCAACTTCCGATTGGATGGGTTGCATTACTCTATGCACTTATGGGGGGCGCCCGGCTGGTTTACTTTACCTTTGACCGCACCCCTGTTCCCGGATTTTTTAAAGGCATGCCGACACCGGCAGCAGCATTACTGGTTGCAGCCCCATTGATCATGTTCAACCAGGCCGTTGTAGGATCTTTGGAATGGGCTCGCCACTGGGGTGTTTTCTGTTTCGGTCTAATGATTTTTACAGCTATTTTAATGAATTTTTATCCCATTCGCTATTTGCATCTCGGCCGTTTTATGGACAAGCATTTTTGGTTTGGTCGCTTTAATATGATATTGCTGATTATTTCCATATTTACACCCTATTTGGGATATGTCGCGTTAACGTATATGTTTCTTTATGTCCTTTCACCCCTGGTAACCCGACACATCCTGTTGAGACAAAAATAGAAGGGTTGTTGTAAAACTAAAATAATGCGGCGACAACACCGCAGATAGTGACTTCAGGGTTTCAACACTTCCAAACATCTATTCTCATCAGACTGGAGAACATATGACAACCATCGGTACCAAGACCGAAAACCACCAAAAAGGAGGTACCCTGGGAACGTTTGCCGGTGTTTTTACGCCCAGCGTTTTAACCATTCTGGGCATCATTCTATTTTTGCGACTGGGCTATGTGGTCGGCAATGCAGGATTCGGACGCGCTTTGATCATTATCACCCTCGCCAATGCCATTTCGGTTCTGACCAGCATATCTTTGTCAGCAATTGCCACCAATATTAAAGTCAAGGGAGGCGGCGATTATTACTTGATTTCAAGGACCCTTGGCCCGGAATTCGGAGGTGCCATTGGTTTGGTTCTATTTTTAGCGCAATCGGTTTCAATCGCTTTTTACTGTATTGGATTCGGTGAAGCCATGACGGTGCTGCTACCGAAAAATATATTTGCCAATCCCAGGATTATAGCAGTTTTAGCCATATCCTTTTTGTTCATCTTTGCCTGGCTGGGTGCCGATTGGGCAACCCGTTTCCAGTATGTTGTCATGGTGCTTCTGGTGGGTGCGCTATTGTCTTTTTTTGTTGGCGGTATCCCACGCTGGGAGTTTTCGACCATGGTTGAGAACTGGAAACCTCCAGCGGAAAGTCTCAATATCTGGGTGTTGTTTGCCATCTTTTTTCCGGCGGTGACCGGTTTTACACAAGGGGTGAGCATGTCCGGAGATCTTAAGAACCCCGGGAGCAGCTTACCGCTGGGAACTTTTATGGCGGTGGGCATCTCGATTATAGTTTATTTTGGGGCTGCCATAGTGTTTGCCGGTGTTCTTCCCAAGGAGATAATGATCCAAGATTACAGCGCAATGAAACGGGTGGCACGTTTTGGCTTTCTGATTGATTCTGGAGTAGTGGCCGCCACATTATCATCGGCCATGGCCTCCTTTTTGGGAGCACCGCGAATTCTTCAATCTCTGGCTTCGGATCGAATTTTTCCATTTCTGCTGCCGTTTGCCAAAGGGGATGGCCCTTTAGATAATCCACGGCGTGCGGTGCTGTTGTCGGCATCCATCGCTCTTGGAACCATTGGTTTAGGGCAACTGAATCTCATCGCTCGTGTCGTCTCCATGTTTTTTCTCATTTCCTATGGATTGCTAAATTACGCAACTTTTTACGAAGCCCGGACCGCCAGCCCCTCTTTTCGTCCAAATTTCAAATGGTTTGACCTGCGTCTCAGCCTCTTGGGATTTCTGGCCTGTCTTTTGGTAATGCTGGCCATTGATTTTAAGGTTGGACTGATTGCCGTTTCCATATTGCTTGCCATTCATCAGTATCTCAAACGAACAAGCGGTCCGGCGAGGTGGGCCGACAGTCGTCGATCCTACTATTTACAGCGTGCCAGAGAGAATCTTTTAAATGCTTATATCGAGCCGGAACATGATCGTGACTGGCGCCCCCAGATTCTTGCATTTTCCAAAGATGCCCATAGGCGATCAATGTTGTTGAGTTTTGCCTCATGGCTGGAGGGAAAAAGCGGTCTAACAACCGTTGTTAAAATACTGGAAGGCAAGGGTGTGAAGATGCTCAAGATGCAGGAGGAAACCGAAAAAGAATTTCGATCGGATATTTCCGAGCAAGGTTTTGATGCATTTCCCCTGGTGGTTCTTGGTTCGGATTCTGAGGTCGCTCTAAGCACATTGATTCAGTCGATCGGTATCGGACCGATGAAGGCCAACACCATTCTTTTGAACTGGCTTGATCCAAAATCGAAAACTCATGATGCCTTTCGAGAACGTTATTTCATCCGAAACCTCAAAGCAGCATATGGTATAGGGAAAAATATTGTGATTTTGGGTGCCGATGATAACAAATGGGAACAGTTTCAAACAGCATCGGTTAAGAAACGGCGTATCGATGTCTGGTGGTGGGGTGGTGCCACGAGCCGATTAATGCTGCTGTTCGCGTATCTAATCACTCGCAGCGAGCCTTGGGAAGAAGCTGAAATTCGTGTTTTGGCTGCCGGTTATGCTAAAGACAGTCCGGAAGCTATGGAAGATCTGAAACACAGCCTAAACGAAGCGAGAATCGAGGCGGAACCGATCATTATCACCGACATCGATACGAAAAAGCTTTTTGAATATTCCTCGGATGCTGCTATTGTTTTTTTGCCGTTTCGCCTATATGGAAACCAAGTAGACTGCCTTATAAATGCGCCTGTGGAGGAAATCCTTCCCCGGCTTCCACTCACTGCGTTTGTTCTGGCTGCAGAAGACATCGAACTTGATGTCAAACCCGAAGAGGGGGCTGCCGGCGAAATGGCGGCAGCCATGGATGCACTTAACGATGCCGAGAAAATAGCCGGTGAAGCCGAAAAAGAATCAATCAAAGCGCGAAAAATCGCCGAATCCGCCAGAGAAAAGCTGCTCGAACTGGAGAGCAAGCCAATTTCAGAAGAAGAACAAGACCGATTTTTAAAATTGAGATCAGAAGCAGATCAGGCGGATAAGGAGGCTGAAAAAGCCTTTCGCCAGGCAGTCAAGGCAAAGGCTCAACTTGAAGATGCCGTCAAAAAAGTTAAAGACTTTAAACCGGATGTGGATAAAAAGGGATTAGAAAACCCATAGGTATTTTCTTTCAATGGTTAATTCCTGTTCCATGTGAGATACTCAGCGATTTAGTAAAAGGAGGCTTGACGGATAAATGCAAAGTGTCATATTTGATGAATTTGTAAAATGGCGAACGATTTAGTCTTTAACTCAAGTTTTGCATCCATATGATTTTACCTTAAAAAGTTTTCCCGGCCTGCTACGCTGTATAGGCGTTGCTAAAAATGAAGGGTGCTAAACTCAAATTATAAGTTTTTAGGAGATAATACAATATTGAGGAAATTATGGACCATATTTTTGTTTTTATAGATAAGATATCAGAGACATCCGGAATAAAGGCGACATCCCTTCATCTATCGTTCAAGGCTTTGACCGCTATTATTGGATCATACATTATTTGGGTCATATTAAAACGCATTCTGATTTCTTTTGAGAAAAAGACCCAAAAAAACAATTTTCTTAAAATCAATATCGAGATTTTTAGCGTTGCCCGAAAGGCGCTTTTCTATGGTCTGATACTTGTCACCGGTACCTATCTCATCAGACTTTTCGATGTTTTGCTTTTGGAAAAAATCTTTCATGCACTCGTGATCATACTCCTGGCATCTCCAGCCAAAGATTTCTTGATAATCCTGCTGGAATACTTTGAAAAAAATATTATCGACAAAACAAAAACCAAAGTCGATGATATCATTTTCGACCTTATCAATAAATTTTCAGGGGCGATCATTTATGCAACAGCCGGCATTTTGGCACTGGACATTCTTGGCATTAATGTTATGCCATTTATTGCAGGTGCCGGTGTGGCCGGTATTGCCATCGGCTTTGCCGCCAAAGACACCTTGTCCAACCTTATCGCCGGTGTGCTTTTGATTATCGATCGGCCGTTTGAAGTGGGTGACCGGATCGAAGTGTGGAGTGCTCCGGCAGGAAGTGCTTCTTGGGGAGATGTCATCGATATCGGTCTGCGGGCTACCAAGATCAAGACGACGGATAATATTGTGATCATTATTCCCAACAATGAAATCATGAAACGGGATATCGTCAACTACACCATTATTTCAACGAATATCAGAGTTCGCATCAACGTCGGTATTGCATATGATGCGAATATTGAAAAGGCAAAGGATTTAATCTTAAAAGTAGCAGAAACTGTAGACTGGATTTCAAAAACGCCGGCCCCAAAGGTTGTTGTGAGAAACTTTGGAGAATCGTCGGTGGATCTTCAGCTCAGGGTATGGATTGATGATGCCAGAAAGCGAATGGATACCATTTCCCATGTCACAGACAAAATAAAAGCAGGTTTTGATGAACAAGGTGTTGAGATACCCTATCCGAAACGCGACATTACCATCACCCATCGGTCGGCACCGGAATTAGAAACCCGGCAACATGCATCGAATGATAAAACGTCTTGATTTAGAATGATATTCAAGTTATTAAATAAAGTTTAAATTTGAATTTCCCTGCTACTTGTAGAAGATCCTGCCTCTCAAGGTAACGCGGAATGAATTCAAATGAAAATCGTAACATGTTTTTATTATTATGAAACTCACAATAAACGAAGTTGCCCAGTGTCTTCGTCTTCCGGTTAGCACCGTGGAGCGATGGATTCGCCAGGGCAGGATACCCATACAAAAAACCGGAAATAGATATCTATTTAATGAATCGACGCTGGAAAAATGGGCTGCGATGTATAAACTCCCGTTTTCACTTCCTGAAAAAGTGAATGCAACACCACAGCAGATAAAAATGGAAAACCTTCTGCCTTCAATGAAACGTGGTGGTCTTTTATATGATATAAAGGGGGATGGTGTTGAAACGGTGCTGAAAAACGCTGTTGAGAACATCCATTATTTATCCAGCAGCATCAAAGAAATACTTTATTCAAGCTTGCTTGAAAGGGAACATTTGACATCAACAGGTATTGGTAAAGGGGTTGCCATCCCCCATCCCCACGATCCCTTGAAGGATATGATAAAAAACTCTTTAATATCCACCTGTTTTCTTGAAAAACCCATCGATTTCAAGGCCGTTGACGGCAAACCGGTGTTTGTTATGTTCATCCTTTTAAGTCCGTCAACGAAAATCCATCTCCATCTTCTTTCAAGGCTTTCTTTTTGTATCCGTGAAAACGCATTTGTGGAATTTTTAAAAACAACCCCTGATTCAACGGCGTTTTTTTCAAACATTGTCGACTTCGAAAACCGACTCGTGAAAGGAGAGGGTTATTAGGTATTGAAAAAAATGCGGATTTTAACATCATGGCGGTATCCTGGAAACTGGCCGATTTTCCGATTTGATGATCGACTTCTGCTCATATTGATGGCCGCCATCGTGGGGAATTTTTCCGGTTTGGCTTCGGTGGCGCTCAATCGGAGCCTTGTGATGATGTCCGAGTGGCTTCATCATTTTCGTCATTACTGGTGGGTATTTGTTCTTCCTGCCGTCGGTGCCGCCCTTTCTTCTTTGTTTCTGGAAAAAGTCGTCAACGAAGGCGCCGGACACGGTGTTCCGGAAGTGATTTACAGCGTGTCTCGTTACGGTGGTCTTTTGAGGTTCCGCTCAAGCTTTTCCAGGCTGATATCGAGCTGTTTGACCATCGGCACCGGAGGGTCGGCGGGCCCTGAAGCACCTGTTGTGATCAGTGGAGCGGCTATCGGTTCAAATATCGCTAAGTATTTTTCCTTAAACGATCGGCAGCGGGTAACTTTGGTGGGTTGCGGTGCCGCCGGTGCCATATCTTCCATCTTCAATGCACCGATTGCCGGAATGGTTTTTGCCATTGAAGTTATTGTGGGTGAATGGAAATCGGTCAACATTGTCCCCATTGCCATTGCTTCGGTTGCCGGTACAGAAATCAGTCGTCTTCTTCAAGGGAATCAGATCCCGTTTAGCCATCACCTTTTCAATATCGATCTGCTAAATATCTTTGCCTGTCTCGGGTTAGCCGTCCTGTCTGCAGCGGCCTCTATTCTCCTTACGCGCATGCTCAGATCCATGCATACTGTATCACACAAAGTTTCAGCTCCGGTATGGATTCGGGCCGCCATGGGCGGATGCGCGGTGGGTGTCATTGGCCTTTTTCTTCCTGTGGTACTGGGGGAAGGGTACCATACGGTCAAAATTCTGATCGAAGGGGAATACGGCCAAGTGCTTGCCGTTTTAGCACTGGCGTCATTTGCCAAAATTGCAGCCACTGCCTTGACCCTGGGCTGGGGAGGTTCCGGCGGAATATTTGCACCATGCCTGGTTATCGGGAGCCTTGTCGGGGTGACCTATCATCATCTTCTTGCACTGTTCTGGCCGTCCGCATCATGGGTCAACGAAGGATATTATGCACTACTGGGAATGGCGGGGCTGATCAGCGGCATGCTGCAGGCGCCGTTGACCGGAATTTTTCTCATCATCGAAATTACCGGAGGATGGGAAGTCATTCTCCCCTTGATTATTGTGTCTGCGGTGACGACCACGCTCTGCCATTATTTCGAGCCGGCATCCTATTATCTAAAGGATCTTGTGGAACACGGGCATCTATTAAGACCCGGCACCGACGCCCGGGTTTTGTCAGATCTGAATGTCCCGGAACTTATTGAAAAGGATTGTATTATCGTCAATCAGAATATGCTTTTGAGGGATTTTATTGCTATTATTAAAAAATCACACCGGAACTTTTTCCCGGTGGAAGATGACAAAACCGGTCATTTTCTGGGGATTATCCATTTGGATGATATTCGGCCATACCTGTTTGATCCGGTGATGTATGATGCCGTTATTTTAGGACAAATCATGAATACTCAGGTCGAAGTGGTTCATCCGGATGATGATTTGTTAGATGTTGCTCGCAAAATGGATATGAAAGGCCTGTTTTCCATGCCGGTGGTGGTAAACAACAGATTCTTGGGTCTTATTTCCAAAGCGACCATCCTGGATCAATATCGTAAAGAGCTTATGGTTCAAACTAGTCACTAAATTGGAATTGAAAATGGGATGAAAAAGTAAAAAATGATAAAAGGAGAACCAAATGGAGAACCGACTACTTCATATTTTTAGAAATAATCCCTTTGGGAGAGAAACGCTCCTTCAATCGATCTATTTTTGCAACAAGGTAGGGGCTTCTCCGGTGATATACATTCCCAAAACCACAAAATTTTTGATGTATTTTGACAACGATGTGGTCCAGGTTGATCTTGACAAATCTTACCTCATATCCCCGGAAACCGCTATACAACGTGCAACCGAATTGGTTGAACAGGGAGGAATAAGTGCGCGATTTCTGGATCCAAAGCACTTTACGGCCTCAACGCTGCCGGACATACACACGAATTTTGATTATATGTGCTGTCCCAGGAGCATCAGTGACATGTCTTCAAAAATCGGCCTTGGATATATCGGACCCCGTGTGAGACGGATTGTGAGGTCTGCCCGATTTCCGGTTTTGATTACAAGCCCTGTTTATAAAGAGTGGAAAAGCATCTCGGTTTTCTTTGGCGGTTCGGCCAATGCGATTAAGGCCCTCCGGTTAGGGTTCCATATCGCCAGAGCTTCAGGCATACAGCTGGATGTTTTCACGCAGACGGAGAAGTTCTCCAAAAAAGACTACCGGCAGATGATTAAGGACAGAAATCTAGAAGAAGAAATGGACCTCTATGTCAAGCAATGGCATTTTTTTGAAAACAGGGTCTTTGAAGAAAACCTTTATGATGTTCCACACGATGCACTCGTAATTCTGGGTGCCTTTGGACACGGTGTCATTCGAAACTTTGTTTTTGGAAGCAAGATGGAGAAGATACAGTCCACAATTTCCAACAATCTGTTAATCGCAGGACCCAATTATACGACAATTCGTTAATACATGACAGAAAACCATATTCTTGTTATCCATCACGGCGCACTGGGTGATGTTGTCTCCACCTTCCCGGCACTTTTAAGACTTAAAAAATTATACGGTTCCATAGCAATTATCTGTCAAAGCAGCATTGGACAACTCGCCCAAGAGCTCGATATCGTAGATAAATGGTTTCCTTTGGAGGCTGCAGCCTTTGCATCCCTCTATTCGGGTCATATCGATCCGATTGCAAAAAATATTCTGCTCTCTTATCGTAAAATCAT
>Ga0316193_10003239_pt1 | contig 11688 bp, 9 predicted proteins | sample MerIslsedime2_MG_FD_207735 | JGI IMG/M metagenome (GOLD analysis project Ga0316193, IMG submission 207735) | Coastal sediment microbial communities from Maine, United States - Merrow Island sediment 2 | ecosystem: Environmental > Aquatic > Marine > Coastal > Sediment | place: USA: Maine... | reverse complement strand
GCAACATCGTCCGAACTCGCTGTCGCCGCAAGCACTTCGTAGTCGACTGCTATATTTCCTGTTGAACCACCGTTACGCATCACCTCGAGCGTCACTTGATTGCCTTCCGTTACGCCGTACGATGTCCGTGCATAGGACAAACTGCCTTGTGGCACGTCTCTGCTGTGGTCTTCGGCCAGGTAAAAGCCACTGCTGATATCGCTTATCGCAATATTTCCGCTATAGAAATACGGGTATGCACCCCAGGCGCCGACGAAGCTGCTGGTATCGGAAAACGGGTACGTGTCGAGGTTGCCAACTGCCATGGGTGATGTCGGATCACTGATATCAAGAATGGTCAACCCACGACTGTAGTTGGACATATAGTAACGATTGCCCCGCACGAATCCGTTGTGATCGATTGCCGAGGTTGAGCCCGACCAGTTGCCGATCTCGACCGGGTTGGTCAGGTCGGCAACGGAAAAGACGCGCAGGGTCGTTTGCAGGCCAAATCGTTGCTCGTCGAGTTCGTCGTGGACATACAGGTACTGCTTGTCTTCCGACCACCAACCCGAATGCACGTAGGACGCGTTGACGTACGCGGTGGCGCTTAGCAACGCGGGATTGGTTATATCCGTGATGTCCCAGATTTCAATCTCATTTTCATTGAAGTCCAGCAGGACTTCACAATGCGTGCCGCCATTCACGCACTGGGTATCCTTGCGAGCGTCGGTGACAATCATGGACGACGCATCGTGCATGTAGCCGGCATTATTTGCGTTTCCGATGAACTCAGGTGATTCAGGGTTCGCCAGTGAATAGGCGCGATACCTGCCGTTGTCGATATTGCTCCCGGCGATAATTAGTGTAGGCGTCTCGCCAGTCAATGAAATGCCGGTAGTGAAATCGGTGTTGGTCGCATATACATTATGTGCCGATGAAAAGTCGCTGCTGTAATTTACGCGGCGAACGGAGTGCGGCAGTCCGCTCAGATCAATGACAAACAAACCATCGCTTGCGCCGTCGGTTGTGACATACGCGTAGGCCTTCCAGCGTGCCTCGCCTTGATCGAAAAACTGGTAGACCTTGATGTCGCGCCAGGTCGCAGTCCGGCCATCGACGTGCGCCACTTCGGCAGGTTCTTCAGCATTTGTAATATCGAGAATGGCAGTACCTGAATCGAATCCTACTATCGCGTACTCACGTTTCGTATTCAGATCTACAAATCCCCAGACGTCGGCAGACGCATTGGGTGATGCGCTCACGTCTTCGAATGCCATATGAGAGAGAAGATCTACCGAATCGCAGCTAAGGCCATTCACCGTCCCGCCGGTGCAGGGTGCCGCGGTCATGCTTGATTGCAGTTGCGAGTTCAGCGTTAGCAGCTTTTCCGTTTGCAGGCGTTTCTGACGTTCTGCGCCCTTGCCGTCTGCAATCACGTGAAATCCGCGTCTTTCCATCTGGTTGCGGAACTCAACCGGCACGTTCGTCAAGGTCGAAATGTGATTGAGCGATGGCCGGAAATCGTTGTCCAGCTGAAAACCGCCGAATACGTCGATTGTGCCGCTCACAAGGTGGAAGAGGTCTTCGGCATCGGCGATTTCATACGATCCGGCTGAGACCCTGATCTGGCCTCCTTTGCCGGCACGCTTCAGCGCGTATGCGATGGACTGGCATGGACTGCTGCGGTCCTTGCAGTTTCCACTGTCCCGCCCCTCCGCGGCGACAAAGAGCGGCTCGTCGTTGTCGCCGTGCGCCAGCACGAGGCCCGGCATACAAAGAGCTGCCACAATTACGGCCAGTTTTCTGAATTCGTTGCTCATCTCAATCCCCGGGAGACGCTTGATCGTGCTGGTTGAAAGCGTATCAGTACGGCCTCAATACGCAATACAATTAAGACATAAGAGCGGCTTCGGCGTTCAACAATTGCTTGCATGGTCAGGCATTATCCGGATGATTGGCGCCTTCGAAAACGACGGAATACCAGGAATTGAAAAATAACGCGTTGCTCTTTAAGGCCGGGCCCGGCGCCTACAAGGATGTCAGGGAGCGGGGATTTGCGGAAGAACGCATTGGCACCATCGCAGGGGCCTCCGGCGGTGCCAAGTGGCTTGTTTTAAGCCAGCTTGATCGCGTCATTATCGAGCGGTTGCTGCCAAAGCTCAGCGGACCGGTCCATCTGCTGGGTTCCTCGATCGGTTCATGGCGATTTGCCTGTTATGCACAGGCCGAACCGCTGGCGGCGCTGGAGCGATTCGAAACTCTTTACCTGGAACAGAGCTACAGCAGCGCAAAACCCGATTCCGATGAAATCACGCGCGTCGGGCGCGACATTCTATTGCAGATATTGGGCGACTCGGGTGCGCATGAAATTGTCACGGGTCCAAAAATGCGGCTGCATATCCTGTCAGCGCTGAGCCGAAATATTACGTCAAGTGACATACGTCCCTTATTGGCTGCCGGCCTTCTTGCTGCAATTACTGCCAATTTGGTCAGTCGCCGGGCGTTGGGACTGTTCTTTTCTCGTGCCTTGTTTTTCGATGCCCGTGACCTGCCGCCTTTTTATAATGCGCCGGGCTTCCCGATGGAGCGTATTCGACTGACCGAAAAGAACCTGCTCGATGCCGTCGTGGCGTCCGGATCCATTCCCATGGTATTGAACGGCGTCCGGAACATTCATGGCGCTCCCTCGGGGACGTATCGCGATGGCGGAATAATCGATTACCACCTGGATTTACCGACCAGCGATCCGGATCGCCTGACGCTGTTTCCGCACTTTTTCGACTGGCTGAAACCGGGTTGGTTTGACCGACAATTGTCATGGCGTAGCCATGACCCCGCACACACCGATCGAACTATCCTCGTTTGCCCGAGCCCGGAATTTATTGCAGCGCTGCCGAACGCCAAGGTGCCGGATCGCACCGACTTCGTGAACTTCCCGGAAGCAGAGCGTATGCGCATATGGAGAAACGCGGTTGATCAATGCCGTATGCTGGCCGATGAGTTGAACGACGTGCTGGACAAAGGGCAACTGGCTGCGCGTCTTCAGCCACTGTGATGGCTCTCAAGCAGTCGATTAATCTTGATATTTCACATAAGAAAAAGAGTATAACTATCTGAAATAAAAGCAATAATAGAAATTCTGTTTTATCGATTCATGTGAAATATTCGTGTATAGTTATTCACTGTGCAGTGCAGCATTGGAAGGAGACGGCACTTTGTCAGCAAGGACAGACTCACCCTCATGGCTGTGGTCGTTATTGGAAGCGCCTCGTGCGTTAACCGAAGCGACATCGCTGATCCCGGCGCAATCGCTATTGAAAGACCTGCCACCGGGTGACGGTCACCCGGTGATGACGCTGCCGGGTTTTCTTGCGACGGACCGTTCGACGCGTGTGTTGCGGCGCTACATTTATCACTGGGGCTACGATTCATTTCGCTGGCGTCAGGGCAGGAACCTCGGGCCGAATCGCAACAACAATCTGGAGCGCATGCTGGACGTTCGCCTGGAGAAGATTTACAAAGAAACCGGTCGTAGGGTCAGCCTGGTTGGCTGGAGCCTCGGTGGCTTGTATGCGCGTGAGATGGCAAGGCGCAACCCGGAACTGGTCAGGTGTGTCATTACGCTGGGAAGCCCGCATGGCAACCCGAAAGCGACTAATGCCTGGCGTGTTTATGAAGCGGTCTCCGGCATCAGCGTCGATGACACCGAAATCCAGGAACGTGTTGAGAAGTTGCGAAAGCCTGTGGGCGATGTCCCAGTGACGGCTATTTTTAGCAAAACGGACGCGATTGTGTCATCGGACATCGCTAAACTGCCGGCGGGCAGTAAAGTAGAGAATATCGGTATTAGTACCAGCCACATAGGGATGGGTTTCAATCCAATTGTCCTGTACCTGGTGGCCGACCGACTTCGACAACCCAAGGAAGAATGGACGCCGTTCGAAATAAGCGGTATCCGAAATATTTTTTATCACTAATAACCGCGCCTAAAAGAGGCGCACCGAGAAATCGTCATGCAACAGTTATCAGGTCTGGACTCAACGTTTTTGTATCTCGAAACCGGCAATACCCCGATGCATATCGGCAGCATGGCAATCTACGATCAGAGCACGGCCCCGGGCGGGCACGTAACATTCAAGGACATTCTCGAGTTTTTTGAGAAGCGGCTGCACAAAGCGCGCTCATTTCGGCAGCGGATTGCCAAGGTACCTTTAAGTCTCGATCGGCCTTACTGGATCGAAGACCCGAATTTTGACCTTGAATTCCATGTTCGCCACATCGCGTTGCCAAAGCCGGGTGACTGGCGGCAGCTATGCATCCAGACTGCACGACTGCACGCACGACCGCTGGACCTGACCAAGCCTCTGTGGGAGGCCTATGTTATTGAGGGCCTGGACAATGTTGCGGGCGTCCCAAAAGGCAGTTTCGCACTTGTAACCAAGATTCATCACGCGGCGATCGATGGCGTCTCCGGCGCGGAAATGTCGGCCGCTATTCACGATTTAAGTCCCGACGCCGAAGTCGAAGAGCCGATGGAGGAATGGTCTCCGGAACGCCTGCCGACAGGTCTGGAGATGCTCAGTAGGGGCGCCCTCAGCACCGCACAGGCACCGGTTCGGTTTGGCAAGTTGCTGTATCGCTCGGTACCCGCACTTTCACGTGTCATTGGCGGATTAGCCACGAAGCAATTGCACTTGTCCGGACGCGCACCTCGAACGCGATTCAACGGTAAAGTATCGCCACACCGCGTTTTTGACGGTCGTCAATTTGATTTGGACGAGGTGAAGGCGATCAAGAACTCGCAAGCTGACACTACCGTGAACGACGTCATCGTGTCTGTTTGTGGCGGCGCACTGCGAAAATATCTTGAGGCCAAGAACGAATTGCCGGATGAGTCGCTTCTAGCGATGGCGCCAATGTCGGTAAGGCCCGCCGACCAGCGCGAATCTGCTGGAAACCTCGTGACGGCAATGAGCCTGCCAATACGCACCGACATCGCAGATCCGTTAGAGCGCCTGTTGGCGGTGAATGCCGAAAGCCTCCAGGCAAAGAAGCTAACCCATACCATGGGCCCGGATCTCGCTGCGGACGCAGCTGAGTTTCTGCCGTCTACGATCTCGGGTTTAGTCGCTCGAACGTATGCAAATTCAAGATTAGCCGATCGAATGCCGCCGATATTCAATACCGTTATTACCAACGTTCCTGGTGTGAATGTGCCGTTGTACTCCATGGGCTCGCGAATGGTCGCGTCCTACGGGCTTGGTCCGGTGGTACATGGTCTGGGATTGTTCCAGCCGGTCCTGAGTTACAACAACAAGATCACCATCAGCGCGGTTTCGGATCGCCACATGATGCCCGATCCGGCATTTTACGTTGACTGCTTGCAGCGCTCCTACGATGAGTTGAAACTGGCAACTATTGAGAAGCCACGGAAACCAAAGTCTGCGCCTCGCAAAAAGAAAGCAAAAAAGAAAGCGGCCGCCAAGAAAAGTGCATCCACAGGCAATGGGGCGGTTCAACCCGGGGCCTGAGCGGAGAAAACCGTCACGCTTTTGATGACAGTGTGTTGAGTTCCGTCAGGTAAGTGTGAATGGCGTCGACATCTTCATTCATCAGGTAGTCTTTCTCGTCTTTCCAGCCGCGCATCATCGCGAGGTTGCGTTCGTTCACGACCAGGTAATGTTCGCTGGTTTGTGACTCTATTTCCCACCCGGGTACGGCTATAACAGGACGAATACGTATGTTGTGGCCAATCTGCTTCTGCAATATTTTCGTCAGTTGTTTCGCTTTCTGGCCTGCATCCGCGATCGAGCGGGTCTTTTTCCCGGGCGCAAATGATAATTCCTCATCGCGAAGCTGTACACGGTTGTCTTTGCCGGGTCGTTCGGCAACGACGTTGACGGCATAAATTCCATGCAAACCGACGACGACATTGTCAATCACACCGCTAGCACATCTCACCTCATGAAACACTCGATTTTGATTCGCCGTCAGCCTCTGCAGGCTATGCCCGACCGCAATGTTCGCATCCCGTACAAAAGCGACTCGTCGACGTTCCGCAACGACTCGTACAAACCGATAGCAGCCGTAAGCAGCTCCAAGCACAACGATGGACAGGACAAGGATACTTTGCCAGTTGGGCAGCGCGCCGTAAGTATCCTGAGGCCGCAAAACGACGGCAATGCCGAAGGTAACGATAAACATCAGGGTCAGTGTGAGGTAAAGCGCTTGTTCACCTTTTAGTTTTTCGAGCTGGTCCCGAAAACGCTGCGCTGCCTCCACCATGATGCTGTTCGGAAAGTTACTCATGTTGGCGAATGGTTGAGCCAGCAAATGCCAGGATTTGACTGCCAGTAAAATTACGATCGTGCTCGCTAGAGCGATAGTTGCGGCGCTGGCAATTGCCTGGAGAGTCATGCGGTTGATTCCCGGGTTGGGCAGGGGATTCGCTCAGATTAGCCGTTGCTGCAGCAGGTGCTCTGTGACGCAGTTCACAACGACGCAAATCAGATTAGATTCAATTGCTTACATTGCTGTTTTGTGATGCGGATCCGGATGATATGTGAAAACGATCACAGCTAACTGCGTGGTGCAGAGGTAGGCTGGATACGATTTAATTTCAAACTAATTCAAGACCATCGATCTCTGGAGTTCGATATGAATAGCAAATGGATAGTAGTTGTGGTTTCCCTTTCAGTGCTTCTGCTTAGCGGTTGTGCAAGCATGAGCGGAGACGAATGTGTCACCAGCGACTGGCAGGCGATTGGCTTTGAGGATGGTTCGCGTGGCTATTCCGCCGACCGTTTGGGCAATCACCGAAAAGCGTGTGCGAAGCACGGCGTAACGCCGGACTTCCAGGCGTACCAGACCGGTCACGAGCAGGGCCTGACCAGTTTCTGCCAACCCTCTCGCGGATTTAGCATTGGCGCGAATGGTGGCTCTTACAATGGTGTATGTGCAGCGCATCGTGAAGGTGACTTCGTTGACGCGTACAACTCGGGTTATCACCTCTATAATCTGCGGTCTCGTGTGAACTCGGCCAATAGCCAGATCAACTCGAAAGAGAGTGAACTGAAAAACAATCACGAATTGATGAAAAACAAGGAAGTCGCGTTGATCGCACCGGATACTGCGACGGAAGAACGGATCAGGATCGTCGCTGACCTCAAAGATCTCGCAGAAACCAACGGCCAGCTCGAGGCGGAAATCGATCAGCTAATCGAAGACCGGGCCAGGCACGAGCATGATCTCGAATCTTATGAGGAGATTCTTGCAGATTCGGGCTACTAGGTCTCCGGTTAGTTATTGCCGTCAGAGTCTTTGCGACGATCTCTACCGGTTCGCTGTTCCTGTTTCAGACTGCCGGTGGCAGCGCCCATAGTACCCCTGTACGGGTTTCGCCGGTCATCGTGGGACCGGCGATCCTTGTAGTGAACGAATCGGCACTGACATTCCGGCGCATCACAGTTTGGTAATGGAAAGTGCGGCGCATCGCTTGCCAGATAGCGCTCTCCCTGAATTTCTTTCGCTGCCGTACACGCGTTGCCACCCAGTCGGATCGATACCGCGTGAAATTCCGTATTCTGAGTTTTTTCGGTCGTGCGGCCCGCAGGCTGTTTGGGCGCAGGTCGCTCAGCAATACTCTTCTGCGTACGCCGCACAAGAAGCAGCGCGGCGAGCAAGATAACGATAGCGATCAGGCTGGCGGTGATACTCATAGCGAATCGATTTCTCTGCTATTGATGGTCGACCTTGTTCACATACTGTATCCCGGATCAGGGGAGGGCGCACTATTTCTGTAAATACGACGACCTAGGCTGCGTTCTCAAGCGACGCCAGGATGTAGTTCTGGACCAATTCGAAGGGGGACTGGGACGCGCTCGTACCGTAATTGTGCCCGGTAAATGTGACAACCAGGTTAAGTGAAGGGATGCAAAATATATACTGGCCGCCATAGCCGCGGGTTGACCAGGAATCAATTTTCTGGCCCTCAAATTCGAAATCGTCCCGCCACCATTGGTACCCATAACCGCTGGTCTCGGACCAACTTACATCCACATGGCGCGTCGTGGAAGATTCCACCCAGTCCGAGCTGACAATTCGCCGGCCATTCCACAATCCCCCACTGACAAAGACCTGACCGAACTTGGCCATGTCTCGTGGTTCAAGATACAACCCGCTGCCACCATTCGGTAGACCGGTTGCCGTTCGTCCCCACTCAGCCGTCGTAATTTGCAGGGGTTGGAAAAGATGCGAATAGGCAAAATCCGCCATCGGCACGCCTACCGCATTTTCGAGCGCCTGGCCGATTGTTATCGATGCGGCGGTATTGTAAGTAAAGGTGGTTCCCGGGTGGCTCTCCATTGGCCGGTCCAGCAAAGCCTTTGCGATATCAGGTTTGAATGTGACCACCTCGTATAGGTCGTTACCGGGGTCGCCGTAAGGCACGGACCATTCGTCCCAATAAATGCCAAGTCGCATTGTCAACGCATCTTCCAGTGTCATTTGCCCTTTGCGCCATTCCCATGCTGCGTAGCTGCCATAACTGAACAAATCGTAAAACCGAACCTGCGTGGATGCGATATAGCCCTGATCGATTGCAATACCAATCAGGGCCGATGTAACGCTCTTGCTGGTTGAGTTAAGAATGTGGCGCGAGAGGCTTCGGTTGTTAATCCACTCGTCGTATTCGTCCAGTCTTGTACGCAACGATGAATACAGAAGCAGCGTGTTATTACGAACGATCACGACTGAATCTATTCCTTCGACCTCTCCGCTGACCACGCGCCGCATCATGTCAGTAATTTTTTCGCTATTAAATCCGTGATCGTCCAGATGGCCGGTCGCCCAACCGTCGCCCGTCTGTTGCGGAATAGAGTATTCGTAGGTAAGCGGTGCAGGATTGAGTGGAGCGGGCTGGCTTTCGTTCGCCGACGTGCCGCTACCGCAAGCAGCAAGTAGCAAAGTCAGCGCAGCTACGCCAACCGCGCGGTTAGCACGAAATTGAAAAACAGGTATCACAATCGGCCTCTTAATGGGCTTTCTAGGTGTCGCTCTGAATAATCAGATTACTGTTTATGCTCCCAAAAGTCAGCGTTTTTGATGCCCAGCGCCTTCGGGTCGAACGTATATTTCTCAACGCCTGATTTACGCTGTGTTTCGTAGTCTCTGAGTGCTCTTAACGCAGGCTTCGACATAAAGAAAATGATGAGTATGCCGATTATGTTTAACCACGCCATCAGGCCTACGCCGATATCACCCAGGCCCCACGCGAGATTCGCGGTTTTGACGGTGCCGTAAAAAACAGACGCCATCAGGCCGATCTTTAACGCAAATATCATCCCGGGGATTTTTATCGTTCGATGAATGTAAGCAACATTGGTCTCGGCGATATAGTAATAAGCAAGCAGTGTTGTGAAAGCGAAAAAGAATAGAGCAACCGCAACAAATGGCTTGCCGACACCGGGCACAACATTGTCAAGCGCGTATTGTGTAAATGCAGGGCTGTTTGCCGCTATGTCCGCGGGCAGATGCTGGATGAGGAAACCGCCGTCACCACCGTGCACGTTGTAAGCGCCAGTGATGAGAATCATAAACGCAGTAGCGGAGCAGACGAACAGGGTGTCGATATACACTGAAAATGCCTGTACCAGGCCTTGTTGCGCCGGATGCTCCACTTCTGCGGCGGCGGCTGCATGAGGACCGGTTCCCTGGCCGGCCTCATTCGAGTAAACGCCGCGTTTCACTCCCCAGCCAATGGCGGCGCCTACGCCTGCCATCGGTGTAAATGCATCGTTAAATATCATGCCGATCACTTCCGGAAGCTTGCTGATGTTCAGGCCGATGACGACCAGTGCGGTAAGCACATAGGCCAGTGCCATAAACGGCACTACGAATTGTGTGAAATGGGCGATGCGTTTGACGCCGCCAAAGATAATAACGCCAAGAAAAGTGACTATCGTGGCACCTACGATGATCTTAGTGATACTCAGCACGCCTATTACTGTATCTATCGTGCCATATGTACCCACGGCCACCTCTACTGCATGGCCTATGCTGTTGGATTGAACGCCCGGCAACAGCAATCCGGTGGCGACTATCGTTGCGATAGCGAATATCCACGCATACCACGTCTGGCCCATCGCTTTTTCTATGTAATAGGCCGGACCGCCGCGGTATTGGCCTTCATCCACTTCTTTGTAAATCTGGCCTAGCGTTGATTCGACGTAGGCCGTCGACGCTCCCAGGAACGCGACTATCCACATCCAGAACACCGCGCCCGGGCCGCCAAAGCCGATCGCTGCGGCAACGCCGGCAATATTACCGGTACCGACTCGTCCGGAGAGCGACACGGCGAGTGCCTGAAAAGTTGAAATGCCTTTATCGGAGCTTTTTCCGGAAAGCAGCAATCGCCACATTTCCCGGAACAGTCGAACCTGTACGAAGCGAGTGAGTATCGAGAAAAACGCACCGGCACCCAGTGCAAGATAAATGAGGTAAGGGCTCCAGATGTAGCTGTTCAGCGTTTCGACGATCGACTGCATGATCGGGCCTTTTGGAAATTGTTATTAGCCGCGAATACTACCCGATTTGGCGGGCGGATGGTCCGGCATCTAGTTGCTGTCTGCCTCGAATCTAAATGACAACAGGTGCCATTCGGCGACGTCCGGTGCGTCCGGCCGCATTTTATGATCAATGATTTCGCTGTATGTACCGCGAATTGAAATCCTGATTTCCGTAAGCCGCAGCACGTCTTGTCGGTTAGTGCCAGAAAGCGTTATCTGGATTTCGCCGGGCCCGGTTTGTTTTTGCACTCTTGCGTTAAGGCTGACGATGCGTGAGTTGACACGGTAGGTGAAACTGCCATGAAGACATAGCTTGCCGCTCGAGTCGCAAAACGTCTCGTTCTTTTTTATATACAACCTCTCGGCCGCGGCGGCGCCGGATGCCACCAATAGTAGTAGCACGGCCTGAACGATTAATCGTATTCTTTCACCTGGTAGTTTTCCTGGCACGGTTTGCTACTACTATCAGTGATCGCTATTTGCTGAGGTACCGTATGGACATCAGTTTTCCCTGGTCAAATTCCAGCACGGCTGCATTTTGTCCGGACGATCGATTGTATTGCCATATATGTAGCTCGGTTTTTCCTACAACACGATTACCCGAGCGAACGTCGTGCTCTTCGATCGTGGTCGATGACGGTTTGCCGCAGTATTTTTTGACCTGCTCCATGGTCATGCCGACATCGACGATTTTACCGCCACAACGGAGAGTTTCAGCCGACGCCGTAGCTCCGATTAAAAGAAACGCAATTAGTACGGGGGTTTTGTACTTCATGTTTGTCTCCAGCGCATATTTGGTCATTATGCTATTTGCCGCCTGTGATTCTATAGTGCCTATGATTCTATAGCGTTAATAGTGTACCCCGTAAAATGAACAAGGCATGAATTTAAGGGACAAGGTCAAATAATAGTTGACTCACATTGACGCGAAGCATATTAATTAGGATCGCATAGCACAGGATTAGCAAGATATGACGGTCATATACCGAGGTCTTTACCTGCTCATGCTCTGTGGCATGGCCACCGCATCATCCGCCGAAACCTGGCACGCCGATCCGGTGTCGGGCTGCACCATATTTGATGACGAAGATACGACTGCTGCCGTAATTGTTAGCTGGTCTGGCGGTTGCGACAGCAAGAA
>Ga0316193_10003238_pt1 | contig 11688 bp, 9 predicted proteins | sample MerIslsedime2_MG_FD_207735 | JGI IMG/M metagenome (GOLD analysis project Ga0316193, IMG submission 207735) | Coastal sediment microbial communities from Maine, United States - Merrow Island sediment 2 | ecosystem: Environmental > Aquatic > Marine > Coastal > Sediment | place: USA: Maine... | reverse complement strand
ACCAGGGCGTGGTCAATACTGCCGTCCAACAATAGAGACTCCAGTCGATCTATCGCAACCAGTTCCACCTCAATAACCTCGGTTTCGCTGCAGTGTGCTTCAGCGCTGGATGCCTGTACATCTGCGTAATAGGTGTGCAAAGCATTATTAAAAAGCGCAGGATTGGGGTTTAACACACCCAGGCTATGGACTTCAGTAGCCAAATAGCCCGTCTCCTCCTCGCATTCGCGTATGGCAGCCGACACGGGGCTCTCCCCTACATCTACCATGCCGCCGGGTATCTCCAACGTGACACCCTGGCTGCCGTGTCGATATTGCCTGATCATCACAATTTCGTCGCGCTGCGTTATCGGCACTAAATTCACCCAGTCGGGACTGTCTATAAATACAAAGTTGTGCTCCTTGTCAGTGTAAGGCGAGCTCTCACTGGCTTCACAAAAATCAAGTATGCGCGTCTCCTGTAACACCCGGCTCGCTTTCCGGCTCCAGCTTTTTATCATGCTGCACTCTTTATCGATTAGGCGGAGCCCTGAATGATACTACCGATGTTGGCGTAGCAGCGGTAAGCACCCCTATCAAGCGCACCTCAGACGAAACTGATGATGGTGATGAAGAGGACTAAGCCCCTTTCAAGAGCCGGCAGGCCCTGACTCAGTGAGTCAGGGCCTCAACACGACACGTTAAAACCTGTAGCCAACACTTACGCCGACGACGTAGACCACCGCATCCGTATCCATGGTGAAACTCTCACCTATTTTGTGGCCGTCGATACTGGCTAACTGCTCAATCTCTCCGCCTCCAAGAAACTCAGCGATAGCGTAGGTGTGAATGTTCAGCCGGTCAGTGATCTGAAAAATGCCACCTATAGACGTTTTAACGATTTCCTCGACCGGGATATCGGGCATCCTGTCAGAGTCATCCACGGGTGACTCATCCAGACTCAGCCCCAACTGCAATGTGAAACTGTCGGTGAAAGCATACTCCCCGCCTATGGCATAGCGATTGGCATCCTTGAAATTCCGGTCAATAATCAACTCCGGATAGCCTTCAATCTGCAGATCCGTACTCTCGAAGTCATCGAAGAATACCCGCTCGAAATCCCAAAAAAAGGTAAACGCATTACTCAGCTGATGTGAGCCACTCACAACCACGCGTTCCGGCATATCCCATGTGAGGGAGTCATCGACTTTCTGATAGGTTTCGTCCGACAGCAATTGCCCTTTGATAGTGGCATTTCCCTCAAATTCAAAATCCGACATGTAGTTGTAAGCCAGCCCGAGCCGGTGTCCGGGAAGAAACTCATAGGTCAGGCCCACCACCACATGTGCTTCTATATCGTCTCCTTCCAGCTTTACCCGGGTACCCGACTCACCGCCCAGATAGCTCCGGATGCTTGTCAGGGTTTCCGCGGCTGATTCGGGGTCAAGGCCTGACTCCCCGATAGCTCCTTTCAGGCACAGCGCCTGAGCAGGCGGGGGCAAGCCCTCGCATTCTCTGGCCAAACCGACAAAATCGATGACACTAGCAATATCGTCTCCCGCTGACGCACTGAGCGAAGGCAGGTCCTGTTTCTGCTCGAAGGAACCATAGATTGCACCAGCGCCGATACCGAAGGTCCACTGATCATCGAAGCGCCAGGACAGCGAATTGACCAACCCAAGCACCTGCACCTCGTTAGATGTCACTATAGGACGCGATCGGAAGCGTCTACCATAATCCATCCCCTGGCCAGCGCTTGCGCCCAGGCCAATACCCCAGGTCAGCCTGTCACTCAGTGGCCGCACATAGCCCAGCGTTGGAATAAAGCTGGAATTCTGCGCGTTGTTATTAGAACAAGTGTTTTCGGCTTTACAGTCCCAACCTTCATTGACCTCCCAGTCTGGAAAGACCCCCGTCAGGTTACCGCCTATCTGAGCGCCATTGAGTAGTGACATTGCTGCAGGGTTATTGGTGATCGCTGCCGTACTACGGTCGTAAACAGCAGAGCCAGCGTTAGCCAGCCCAGTCACCTGGGACGGCGCATTGACCATAAATCCAACCGCGGAAGCCCCTTCACTACCAAGTAACAAGACACAGGAGGTTAACAACGAGCGCCGCCAGGCACGACCGGGACAGTTCTCTTGGATCATGGTTACACTCATTTGGTTTATCATTACGTGGCTAACAGTATAGCTATCATTCAGTTTATGTCGCCAATAGTCATGCCCCTGGCGGCAGCAGCCATGTCGAAAATAAGTGCGCGAACAGATAATAAGTACATCACTTCATAACTGGGAGTAACTGATGTCACAGGGAATTGTATTTTTGCTTTTCTTGGCTTTTGCGGGGTCATCCGCAGTGTCCTGGCTTGTTTCAGAAATCGAATTCTGGCGCGGCCTGAGGGCGCGCAACCGGAGGTTTGCCGAGTACGAAAGGCTCAGGGGCGAACGCTCTTAAGATACCCTCGGTTTGTAATGGCAGCAGCTAAGAATTTGCCGTTATTGGACGCGGCCACCCGGGGGCCGAGACGTCTTCCCACTGTCATTTCAACAGAAGTCACCAGGGCGATTGCGCGGTATAATGGCGTGCCTTGAAGCCAATTATTCCGGAACCCCTATGCGACTGATGCTCGCCCCCATGGAGGGCGTAATCGATCACACCATGCGCGAGCTACTCACCTCCCTGGGCGGTGTAGATCGCTGTGTCACCGAGTTTGTCCGGGTCAGCGACCGCCTGTTGCCACCCAGGGTGTTTCACCGCCTGTGTCCGGAACTGGACCACGGTGGTACCACTGCCAGCGGCGTCCCGGTGTATGTGCAGATACTGGGGGGCGTCCCCCAGGTCGTCGCCGAAAACGCGGCCAGGGCGGCGGAACTGGGTGCACCCGGCGTGGACCTCAACTTCGGCTGCCCGGCCAAAACGGTGAATCGCTCCGATGGTGGCTCTATTATCCTGCGCGATCCTCAGCGGGTGCACGACATCACCGCCGCCGTGCGCAATGCCGTGCCCTCGCATGTGCCGGTGACCGTAAAAACCCGGCTGGGCTACGACGACAAGGAGCGGTTCCTGGATATCGCGCGTGGTATAGCCGCAGCCGGGGCCACGGAACTGACCATTCACGCGCGCACCAAACGCCACGGTTACAGGCCGCCAGCCTACTGGGAAGATATTGCCGCTGCCCGGGAGGCCATATCACTGCCGGTGATTGCCAATGGTGAAATATGGAATCCCCAGGACGCACTGCGCTGCCGGCAGGTCAGTCACTGTGAAGACCTGATGCTGGGCCGCGGCGTGTTGTGTCGCCCGGACCTGCCGCGCTTGATCGCGGCGATGGATCGTGGTGAATCTGTCGCTTCGCTGCACTGGCCGGATATCGCCCCACTGCTGCTGCGCTTTTTCGCACTGCAAAGGGAGCACTACGATGCCGGCCATGCCGGCAATCCGCTGAAACAATGGCTGGTATACCTGCGCAGTTACTTTCCCCAGGCGTCGCTGCTGTTTGCAAGGGTAAAGCGCTTGCGTGACCCCGACGAGATCGCCACCTTGCTGACCGAACATGCGGCGCAAACAGCGCCCGCGCAACAAAGCGCCGCCTGACCTAGCGTTTCACGCTGAGTAAAAACTCCAGCCGTTTGTCAGGCAACAGTACGGTGCGACCGAATTCGAATTGGCTCAGCAGTTTCTTCAGGGAACCCTGCCCGTGGGCGACATATCCCGGCAAGGGGGCCGGCCGCTCCCGCACCGCCAATTGATTATTTTCACGGATAGCATAGAGCCGATCCGCCGGACGGATTCTTGGATTATGGGCTGCAAAACCGTGCACCATACTTGCCGGGTGCAGATGGTTGCGCAGTATGTCCTGCAGCTCAGCCAGCCACTGCGCGTCGAGAAAGTTCAACAGGTCCCAGATCAGGCACAGGTCAAAACGCATGCCCGTGGGCAGATCCAGCAGCGCTGTGAGCTGCTCCCGAGGCGGTACCTCGTCGCCCTCCTCCAGCGCCAGCGGTAGCTCGGCAAACAGATCACAGAAGTACAGCTTGCTGCGGTAGCGGGAAAAGAACTCAATGGTTTCCGGCAGCGCGGGGCCCAGATGCAGCACCGTCAGGCGCCGGTCTTCATCAACGTGTTCGAACAGAGAGGGCAGCAGTTGCGAGGACTGCGTCTCAATCATGGCAGATGGGTTCCACTGGGCGCCGCCGCGGCGGCGCCATTAATCAGCTAGCCGCTTTTCTGCTCCAGCGGTTTACCCGCCAAATCTTCAGCGGGGCTTTCGATACTGCGCTGGGAGGCGAGGGACACCTTGGCAGATCCGGTATCACCGGGATCCATGTCGATACTCCCCTTGAACACGGCACCGTCTTCCAGCGTAACCCGCGGGGCTACGATATTGCCGCGCACATTACCTGACTTGGATATCACCACCTTCTCGTTGCCAGTGATATCCCCCGTCACCTCACCGTCGACTTTTACCACCTTGGCGGTGATATCGGCGGTGACGCGTCCGGACTGGCCCACGGCAACCTCCTGGCCGCCAAGGTCGATACTGCCTTCCACACGGCCATGCACCAGCAGGTCTTCATCACCGCTGACAGTGCCCTTGATTACAATACTCGGTCCAATCATCGCATCGCTCCTCGCCGTTACAGGTTCCGGGGTTACCGGGACAGAGGTCGTTGCCGCTGTCGACTCTCGCGCCGGCGGAGTGGCTACCGGCTTGTTTTTATTACGTTCAAACATCGCTTTCGCACCCTTGTTTCATGGTGGGCCAATCATCCTAGCAGCCGAAACCGGCTTAAACCAGTCAACAGCGCCAGGAATCTGCGCTTTTCTCCAGTTTCTGTCAGCGCCTCAAAACAGGGTTGGTACCACCGCATCGATGAGTCGCGGGCCCGCCGCCTGCAACGCCTGCTCCAACTGCTCATTGAACTCCTGCGCGGTGGTGGCGCGGCTGGCCTGCACGCCCATGCCCTGCGCCATGGCGACAAAATCCATGTCCGGACCGCCAATATCCAGCGTGCTGGCGGCCTTGGGACCCGGGGTCCCACCGCGGGCACCGGTGCGCGCGAACTCCATTTCCAGAATGCTGTACTTGCGGTTGTTGAAAATTACCACGGTGACGTCGAGATTTTCCCGCGCCATGGTCCACAGGGACTGAATGGTGTACATGGCACTGCCGTCCCCCTCCAGGCAGATCACCTTGCGCTTGGGACAGGCGATCGCCGCACCCACCGCCGCCGGCAATCCCCAGCCGATACTGCCACCGGTCTGGTTGAGCCAGTCGTGGGGCTGTGTCGTGGTGGTCAGGGGAAAGATCGCCAGGCCGGTAGTGATGGCCTCGTCCACCACAACGGCATTTTCGGGCATATAGTGCGCCAGGGACAGGGCGACACTATTGGCATCCAGGTCCCCGGACGGCGGCTCGGGAATTTCCAGCGGATGCACATCGGGCTCTACGTCGATGGCGTCCAGGCGCTCCAGCAGTGCTTCCAGAACCTGGTCGATATCGTCGTTGGGGCCGGCCAACTGGAACTGCTCGCAACCCTCCGGGGCAATCGCACTGGGCACATTGGGATAGGCAAAAAAGGATACCGGCGCCTTGGCACCAATAAGAATCAATTGCTGCACATCCTTGATGCTGTCGATGGCCAGCTCCGCGAGGTAGGGCAGGCGATCGAGCACCGCAGTGCCCGCGCCCCGGAACACGCGAGCGGGGAAGGTGTCGGTGGTGACCCTGGCGCCGCTGGCCTTGCCAATGCGGCTCAGCATCAGGCCGCGATTGCCGTCCACTTCGCGGCCACCTATCATGATCATGCAGTTTTTTCCCGAGCGCAACATCGCCACAGCCTGATCAATACGGCTCTCGGGCACCGCGGCGGCGGGCGCTATCGCCACGGCACCTTCGGGGCCGTTGCTGTTATCTCCCCAGGAGACATCGGCGGGCAGCATCAATGTGGCAATCCGGCCTATCCCCGCCTGGCGCACCGCTTCAGCGGCATCACGGGCGATATCATCCGCAGTCCTGGACGTATACACCCAGTCCGAGACCGGTGCGGCAATGCCCTCGATATCCGAGGTCAGGGGCGCGTCGTACTCCAGGTGGTAGGTCGCGTGATCGCCCACGATATTAATCATGGGGATATTACCCTTCCTGGCGTTGTGCACATTGGCCAGCGCGTTACCCAGACCCGGCCCCAGGTGCAACAGGGTAGAGGCGGGTTTGCGCGCCATACGGGCATAGCCATCGGCGGCACCGCTGAGCACCCCCTCGAACAGGCACAGCACACAGCGTATTCCCTGCACCTCGTCCAGGGCCGCCACGAAATGCATCTCCGAGGTGCCCGGGTTGGTGAAACAGACCTCGATACCATTGGCGGTGAGTGTGCTCAGCAGACTTTCTGCTCCATTCATAAACGTTACTCCAGTTTCATTCAGTATGTGGTTTCAGGCTGCGGCAACTACGTTATGCGCGGATTTACACTAACTATAGTTCAGCCGGGTACATCTGACTAAGCGCGATCGATGCGCGGCACCGAGGCCAGCAGCGCTCGCGTATAGGGGTGCTGAGGGGCCGTCAATATCTGCTGCGCACTGCCCTGCTCCACAATTTTTCCCCGTTGCATCACGCCCACGTGATGCGCCAGGCTGGGAATGATAGACAGGTCATGGGTGATGAACAGGTAGGACACCCCGAACTCCCGCTGCAATTGCTGTAACAGCTGCAGCACTTCAGCCCGGATCGACACATCCAGGGCGCTGGTAGGCTCATCGCAGATAATCAGTTCGGGCTCTACTGCCAGGGCGCGGGCGATCGCAACCCGCTGCAATTGACCCCCGGAAAATTCGTGCGGGTAGCGCTGGCCTACGTCCCGTGACAGTTGCACCCGCTCCAGCAATTGCCCTATACGTTCCTGGCGTTCCATGTCGTCCAGACCCAGCCCGAGACTGATCATACCCTCGGCGATAACTTCACCCACGCTAAGCCGCGGGTTCATAGAGGAAAACGGGTTCTGGAAAATGACCTGGATCTGCTTGCGAAAGGGCAACATGTCACGGCGACCCAGGTCGTGAATCGCATTGCCCTGGAACCGGATAGTGCCACCGGCGATATCCTCCAGATTGAGGATGGCACGCCCCAGCGTGGATTTACCGCTGCCGGACTCGCCCACCAGGGCATAAGTTTCTCCTCTGCCTATGCTCAGCGATACCCCGTCCACCGCGCGGGTGTAATCCACCACCCGTTGCAATACACCCTTGCGAATGGGGAAGTAGACTTTCACATCTTCCAGTTGCAACAGGGGTTCATCTACGGCGGCGCTCTGGAAATGGCTGAGGTCGGGTAATGCATCGATCAGGCGCTGGCTGTAAGCCTGCTGCGGGTTGTGAAAAAAATCATCTACCGGGGCCTGCTCGATGATTTCACCACGGTACATCACTGCCACCTCGTCGGCTGTGTTGCGCACCACACCCATATCGTGGGTAATCAGCAGCACCGCCAGGTGGCGCGACTGAGCCAACTCGCGAACCAGTTCCAGCACCTGTTCCTGAATGGTCACATCCAGGGCGGTGGTGGGCTCATCGGCAATCAGGATGTCCGGCTCACAGGCCAGTGCCATGGCAATCATCACCCGCTGTTGCTGCCCCCCCGACAACTGGTGGGGGTAGAAGCTGAAACGGCTGTCCGGGTCCGGAATTCCCACCTCTGCAAATAATTGCACAACCCGTTTGCGCAGGGCATCGCCGCGCAAATTGGTGTGTAAACGCAGGGTCTCAGCCACCTGCTGGCCCGATGTCTGTACCGGGTTCAGCGCGGTCATCGCGTTCTGGAAAATCATCGCCACCTGACGCCCGCGCACCCGCTGCATTTGTGCCTCGGACAGGTCGAACAGGTCCTCCCCCGCCACCTGCACGGCGCCGCCGGTGATCGCCAGGGCCTGGGGCAACAGGCGCATGGCCGCCAGCGAGGTGACCGATTTACCGCTACCGGACTCCCCTACCAGGGCGAATATTTTTCCAGGATGCAGGTCGAAGCTGACACCCTTGATAATCGACTCACCGGTTTCCACCAGCGCCACCGACAGGTCAGTTACGCGCATCGGAATGCCTGTCGCCTTACTCATGTTTCCGACCTCCGCCGGCCGCTGCGGGGATCAAAGGCATCGCGCACCAGGTCGGAAAACAGGTTGGCCGCCAGCACCAGGGCAAACATGAAAAAGAACGCCCCGGTCAGGGTCCACCATACCGGGGGCTGACGCGAAAGTTCCGAGCGGGCGCCGTTGATCATATTGCCCCAACTCCCCATGGAGGGATCTATGCCCACCCCGATATAGGACAGCACCGCCTCGGCCAGCACCAGGGCACTGAAGTCCAGCACGAAGGTGATCATAATGATATGCACTACGTTGGGCAGGATATGCCGCGCCAGTATACGGGTGTGGCTGACGCCAAAGGCATGTGCCGCCTGCACATACTCCAGCTGACTGATCTTCAGGGTTTCCGCCCGGATCAGGCGACACAGGGTGGACCAGCTGGTCACCCCGAGAATGAAGCACAGGGCGATAAAACGCGCATCTGCTTTTTCCATGCCGATGGAGAAAAAGTCCGGATTGAGATCGATATAGACCTGGAACAACAGCACCGAAGCCGCGATCAGCAAAATACCAGGAATTGAACTCAGGGTGGTGTACAGATACTGCACCAGGTCGTCTACCCAGCCCTTGAAGTAGCCCGCCATCACCCCCAGGGTCACCGCGATGGGCAGCATGATCAGGGTGGACAGGGTGCCCAGCAATACCCCGGTGCGCACACCTTTGAGGCTCTGGTAGAGGACATCGGCACCCCCGAGGTCGGTGCCCAGGATATGGTAATAACGGCTGATACTGACCGCCCACACGCCCACGCACAGCACCACCGCCTGCACCGCCCAGGACGCGTGCCAGGGATGCGGGCTATGCCGCAGCAGCAACCATTGCGGCGCCAGCCACAGCGCACTCAACAGTATGCCCCACAGCAACGCCGTGCCACTGCGAGCCAGCACATCCGGCCACTTGTCCGCGGGATCCGCCAGATGCTGACCGGCATGCTCCAGGGGCGGAAAGTCACGTACCGCCCTGCCCTGCTCATCTTTCATGTTCTTTTTCTCGAACGAAAGCAGGGCAAAGGGTGCGGAGTAGGTGCGCTCGAAACGCTCTCCCATGCCGCCCAGTAATACATCCAGCACACTGCTGACCTTATTGTTGTAAAACACTTCCTGGGTCGCAGCTGCGGTGTCCCCTGCAGCCGCGGCCGGAGTGTCCAGCGCCTTGCGAAAATGCAGGGAATCCAGCAGGGCGATACCCACATAGGTGAGGATAACGGTAAAAGTCACCATACCCAGGCGGGTGGAAAACACCTGGGACCAACGCTCGCGGGTCTGCGGATCATTACGCAAGCGATAAAAGAACAGCACCAGGGTGATTACCAAAAGGAACACCAGGGTGTCGGACCACAGCAATATCGGTTTCACCGGCGGCGCTCCTCAGCTCAACCGGACCCGGGGGTCAGCCCAGGTATAAGAAATGTCAGTGAGAATCAGGCCAAAGATGTAGAGGATGGAGCCGATAAACACCATGCTGCGCACAATCGCGAAATCCTGGGACTTGATGGCATCCAGCATATAGCTGCCGAGTCCCGGAATACCGAAGAAGGACTCGATCAGCAGGCCGCCCATGAACAGGGAGGGAATCAATACCACCACCCCGGTAAGAATGGGGATCAGGGCATTGGGCAGGATATGCCGGAACAGGATACTGATTTCACTGGCGCCCTTGGCGCGGGCGGTGCGCACATAATCCTGGTTCGCCTCCTCCAGGAACAGGGTGCGGTACCATCTCGCCCCGGAGCCAATGCCTGCGACCACTCCCACCAGCACCGGCAGTATCAGGAATTTCCAGGCCTGGCCGTCGGCATGAAAGCCAGAAATAGGCACCAGCTTCCAGGTCTTGGCCACCAGGTATTGGCCGCCGATAATGTAAAACAGGTAAGAGATCGACATCAACGAGACAAACAGGAATACCGCCCAGCGATCCAGCCGGGTGGCATGAAACATCACCACCAGCAGCGCCACGCAGATATTGACCCAGATGCCGATAATAAAGGTGGGCAGCGCTACGGCCAGACTGGGCCACATGCGGGTGGAGACATCCGAGGTGATATCGCGACCGCTCTCGGAGCGTCCGAAATCAAAGGCAAAGAGTTTTACTGATTTGGTAAAAAAAATGGTATCCGTAAGTGATTCCAGTCCCGTGTTGTTCCCATTGACGAACAGCGGTTTGTCGTAGCCGTTCTTGGTCTTCCAGGCCGCTATGGCCTCAGGGGTGACGTACTTTTCGCCCAGTTGCGACACCGCCATATCATCCGGAGAGTTCACCACGAAAAACAGCAGGAAGGTCAACAGGTTGACCCCTATCAGTATTGGCACGGCGTAGAGCACACGCCTGATGATATAAGCAAACACGATTACTCCTGGTGATTCCTGGCGGTAGCGTTCTGGCGACGCCGGTAGGCACTTACACCCGGCCATACCAGTGCCAGTAACACAATGACAATGGCATACAGCGGCCAGGTTACCGGCTGGTTCCACAGTACCCGCATGGACTGGCGCTGCGCATCGTCTATGCGTATATATTTCAAGGTCGCCTTGGATATACCGTGCCGCTTGGTATTGTATACCCAGCTGTTGTTCAGGTAGATATCGCGCGGATAGAACGCGTACAGCCACACCGCCTCGCGGCGGTAGATATCCACCATTCGCGCCACCAGCGCGTCGCGCTCTTCGCCCGGCGGCAGCACCCGCACCTGGCGAAACAGCGTGTCGTATTCCTCGTGCTTGAAATTGGAGTTGTTGGAGCCGTCACACTGGCACTCCAGTGGACTCTCGGGGCCGTACAGCAGGAACAGGAAATTTTCCGGGTCCGGATAGTCCGCCAACCAGCCATGGGAAAATATCTGGGTATTTCCAGTGAGCAGTTTTTCCCGGGTGCGGCTCCAGTCAGCAGGGCGAAACTCAACCTGCACACCGATCTGGGAAAACTGGCGATCGATCCAGTTCATGGAGGTATTGCCGATGGCCTGGGACTGCACATCGATAAATATCTTCAGCGGTTCGCCGGTGCGCGCATCGCGGCCATTCGGATACCCCGCCTGTGCCAGCAGTTCCCTGGCGTACTCGATGGGCTTGCGCCGCGGCTCGCCGTCGACCCAGTCATAGACGTAGGGGTTGATGCCCTGCTCACCCTCAATATGTCCGGAAATACCCGGCGGAATCAGATTGTGGGCGGCAATGCCATTGCCCTTGTAAAAAATGTTCAGGTACTCCTCGGTACTGAAGGCAATCTGCAGGGCCTGGCGCAGCTTGCGCTTATCTTCGGTATAACCACCCACCAGCGGGTCGCGCATATTAAAGCCATAGTAATAGATGCCCGGTTTGACATCCGGAGACATGGTGATGTTGTGCTCACTCAATTCACCGGAGACTTCCACGCCGTCCGGGCCCACCACAAAAGCCTGGTCAAAGACGCCGTTGGTATTGCCATGCACCTCGCCGGAGCGATCGTAATAACCCTGCAGGAACTTGGTCCACAGGGGCAACACCTCCTTCTCCAGGCGAAACACTGCCCTGTCTATAAAAGGAATGGGCTTGCCGGCGTCGTCTAGAAAACCCGCCTCGCGATC
>Ga0316193_10003237_pt1 | contig 11691 bp, 10 predicted proteins | sample MerIslsedime2_MG_FD_207735 | JGI IMG/M metagenome (GOLD analysis project Ga0316193, IMG submission 207735) | Coastal sediment microbial communities from Maine, United States - Merrow Island sediment 2 | ecosystem: Environmental > Aquatic > Marine > Coastal > Sediment | place: USA: Maine... | reverse complement strand
TCTCCGGAAACCTCCTCACCGTCAATCGAGAAACTCAGTGCGCCGTCGCTCGATGCCTCGGCAGTGATTTCGTCCTCATCTTCTCCTTCGCTCCCCGCCACACTGGCATGGCCCTCTTCGAAGGCGAAGAATGCAACATCGAACCACCATTGAGAGCTCAGATCGGCACCGGTTGTTTCGTCGAAGGGGATGAGGGCGGCAACCCGGTCGCCCGCCGGTGAGCGATAGGCGGTCACCGAATATACCGTTGCGCCGTGCCTCACCGTCGTCCAGGAGGTTCCCTCCGAAAGCCATCCGAAGTCGACGGAACCAAGGTCACCACCAACCACCTCCGTACGGTCACCGATCTGCGCCCACCAGAGGATTTTGGACAGCGGGTGAGGAGGGTCTGCCGCGAACTCATCAAGGGAGGCAAAGGCGGCCTCGGGTCCCGCGTCAGAGGCGATTTCTATCACGTTCTCACAGTCGTCCAACAACGTCCAACCGAAACGGTCGAACTCGGAACCGACCCGCACCGATGTGTACTGGCCCATCAGGATGTAGAGACCGAACGCCCCCAGGGCCACCGCGAAGAACACGGGCAACACGCCGATCAGCAGATAGGTAATGAAGAGGCGCACCCCGACCCGATACGTCAACCAACGCCACATACCCCAGGCCAGGACCCACAGGCTGATCGCCACCCAGATCCAGGCGAGCGTAGTTACGAAGATCGAGAAACCCGACCCGGAAGCAACGGCCGAGATCAGGAACGCCATGACGACGAGGGCAGCGCCGCCGATCCACCACCATCGGCGGTCGAGTTTCAAACCGTGTCCTCCGCGTCAGAGCCATCGTCGGCCGGTTGGATCAACCAGGGTTCGCTCGCGGGCGGCGCCCCATCCGGCTCGTGACAGCGCCGGCACCGGGCCTCGTAGGCCCCCGTCGCACCCACCACGACCAGCTCATCGCTTTCGATCAAACGCTGGGTATAAGCTGCCTGCGACCCACAGCTCGTACAGATGGCGTGGATCTTGTGCACTTCCTCGGCCACCGCCAACAGTTCGGGCATCGGCCCGAACGGGATTCCCCGATAATCCATATCGAGGCCGGCAACGAGCACCCGCTTACCGAGGTTGGCCAGGTGTCCGCACACTCGCGGCAGCGCATCATCGAAGAACTGTGCCTCGTCGATTCCAACCACTTCGGTCCGCGGATCGAGCCGCGGCATGATCTCGTCGGCCCGTTCGACCAGCTCGCAGGGGATCCGCATCTGGGTATGGGAGACCACATCCCCCTCGGAGAAGCGGTTGTCCAGCTTCGGTTTGAAGACCTGGACCCTTTGCCGGGCAATCGTCGCCCGCCGCAGCAAACGGATGAGCTCCTCCGACTTACCCGAAAACATCGGGCCGGCGATCACCTCGATCCAGCCCGCACCTGGTCGCGTGGGATTCATCAGGACGCTCCCTTCGAGGCCAACAGATTAGCAGGGAAAAGGGCTTGGGGCTTGGGCCCTGGGGCTTGCGGATATTTTACACCCGCCTTCAGACCCGAACTGTTCGATTCTCAAGCCTCAAGCCTCAGGCCTCAAGCCTTCCGCTTACTTGTTTACCATGTGGACCGCCTGCCCCAGAGCGCCCTCGATAGCTTCTTGCAGCGCTTCCGACATCGTCGGATGGGGATGGATTGTAAGTGCCACATCCTCGAGGAACGCGCCCATCTCCAGCGCCAGCGTCGCTTCGCCGATGAACTCGCTGACTCCGCGCCCAACGGCGATGACGCCAAGCAGTTGCTTGGTGTCGGCGTCCGCGATCGCCTTGACAAAGCCGTCGGTCGAATCGAGGGACATGGCGCGACCCGAGGCCTTGAACGGGAAGTTGCCGGTGACGACGTTGTAGCCCTCTGCGGTTGCCTCGACTTCTCCGAGACCGACCCACGCCACTTCGGGATCGGTGTAGATCACCGCCGGCACCACGTTATCGAAGGCCGCCGGTTTACCCGCGATGACATCGGCTGCGACCTTGGCCTCCTGATAGGCCTTGTGGGCCAACAGCGCACCGCCAACCACGTCGCCGACAGCGTAGATGCCCGGAGCGTTGGTCTGCATGCGGTCATTCGTGACGATGAACCCTTTGTCGTCCGTCGTGACCCCTGCGGCTTCGAGGCCGAGGCCTTCCACATTGGGCACCCTGCCCACGCTCATCATCACGACATCGGCCTCGAGTCGCAGCTCCTCGTCCTTTGGCCCCCGGGCGACCACGATCGACGGATCGCCGACCTCGAAGGACTCGGCACGGTGGCTGAGGTGGAGCTTGATCTTGAGTTTCTTGAGCTGGCGCGTGAGGGCCTTCCCGACCTCCGGATCGAGATCCGGCGCCACCTTGGGCAGGAACTCGACGATGGATACCTTGGAGCCGAGCTTGGCGTAAACGGTGCCCAACTCTAGGCCGATATAGCCCGCCCCGATGATTACCAGCTGTTTCGGCACCGACTGCAGGGAGAGGGCCTCGGTCGAACCAATGATTTTCTCGCCATCATGCGGGAAGGCGTCGAGCGCCATCGGTCGCGAACCGGTGGCGATCACCGCCTGTTCGAACTCGATCTCGACTCGGTCCTCTTCCGACGCCACCACCAGCGAGCGGTCAGAGAGAAATTCGGCCGCGCCGTACACCACCTCGACGCCGTTCTGCTTGCACAGGAAGGCGACACCCGAAGTCAGCCGCTCGACGATGCCATCCTTCCACTCGACCATTTTCGGTAAATCTACCGTCAGGTCCTTGACCGAGAGGCCCATATTGTCGGCGTGTTGCACCTCGAAGGCGAGGTCCGAAGCGTGAATCAACGCCTTGGACGGAATGCAGCCGACGTTGAGGCAGACCCCGCCGAGGGTCGGGTTCTTTTCAACCAGAATGACGTCCTTGCCGAGTTGGGCAAGCCGGAGCGCGGCCACGTAGCCGCCCGGACCGGCACCTATCACCACCACCTGACAACCGCGGGAAACAGAGCCAACAACCATTACATCCTCGCCATCAGCACCATCGGCTCGGAGACCAGGCGCACCATGTCGCTCATGAATCTCGCCGCCTCGGCGCCGTCGATATACCTGTGGTCAAAAGAGATGCTGAGATACATCATCTTGCGGATCGCGATTTCGCCGTCCACCACCTCGGGCCTCTCCTTGATCGCGTGCAGCCCGACGATCGCCAGCTCCGGCTGATTGATGATCGGCGTTGCAAAGACCCCACCCAGCGGTCCGATGTTGGTCAGGGTGCAGCTGCCGCCCCTGATCTCGTCGAGCGCGAGTTCACGCGAACGGGCGCGTTCGGCCTTGTCGGCCACTTCCGCCGCCAGCTCCACCAAGTCCTTGCGGTCGGCGTCGCGAATCACCGGCACGATCAGGCCTTCCGGGGTGTCAACCGCAACTCCGATGTTGTAGTACTTCTTGAACAGGATCTCCTGCTGTTCTTCGTCGACCGAAGCGTTGAAGATCGGGTACTTCTCGAGGGTCGCGACGAGCGCCTTGATAAAGAAGGGCAGAAGGGTGAAACGGACGCCGGTCCGCTCCTCGATCACCGGTTTGGCACGGCGGTAGTGTTTTACGAGATCGGTGACGTCTGCTTCGTCGACGTGGGTGACGTGGGCTGCGTTGTGTTTGGACGCGCGCATCGCGTTGGCGATCATCTTGCGTAAATGACTGATCGGGACCCGCTCCACCTCGCCGTCGGCGGTCGCCGCCACGACTCCGGCCGGCGCCACCGGTGCGGCGGGGGCAACCCCTCCCCCATCAGCGGAACGCTGCACGTCCTCGTCGGTGATCCTTCCGCCCGAACCGGCCCCGATGATCTGCGAGAGGTCGACTCCCAGCTTGCGGGCCAGAGCGCGAGTGCGCGGGGTCGCCAGCGGACGACGGGCTGCCACTGCCTGCACAGCTGGCGTGCCCGTTTCGACCGCCACCGGAACAGACGCTTTTTCGATCGTAGCTTCAACCGGAGCTACGTCGTCCTCGGGCAGCTCTTCGTCGGGGGACCCGATGGTCACCAACGCGTCGCCGACAAAAATCGTTGCGTCGGCCGCTACGTGCACCCTGAGCACGGTGCCGGTGTGGGGCGACGGCAGCTCGACAACAGCCTTGTCGGTCTCGACTTTGAGCATCGCCTGGTCTTCGGCGACAGTGTCACCCTCGGCGACCAGCCACTCCACCACCCGTCCTTCGTGGATCCCCTCGCCCACATCGGGGAAATTGAAAACGAACGCCATCTCTCAGCCTCTCTCCTGTTGATTTTGGTCCGGCTTCGGCCCATATGGTAGCGGATCGGATTAGAAGGCGAGAACCTTCTCGACTGCCTTGACGATTCGCTGCCGCGAGGGCAGGTAGAGCTTTTCGTTCTGGGCAAGCGGGAAGACCACGTCAAAACCGGTAACCCGCTGCACCGGCGCCTCGAGCTGGAGCAACGCGTGCTCGCTGATCTGGGCCGCGATCTCAGCCCCGAAACCGCCGGTGCGGACGGCCTCGTGAACCACTACGGCGCGCCCGGTCTTGACCACGCTCTCGATCATCGTCTCGCGATCGAGCGGGTTGAGAGTGCGAAGATCCACGACCTCGGCGCTGATGTCATCGCGGGCCAGTACCTCGGAGGCGTCGAGACAGACCCGGACCATCGCGCCCCATGCAATCAGGGTCACATCGGTGCCTTCGCGCGCAATGTCGGCCTTACCGAGAGGCACCGTGTAGCTCTCCGCCGGCACCGCCTCGCGAAAGGCCCGGTAGATCCGCTTCGGCTCCATGAAGAGCACCGGGTCATCGTCGCGGATCGCGGAAACCAGCAGTCCCTTGGCATCGTAGGGGTTCGACGGCACCACCACCTTGAAACCCGGAGTGTTCAGGAAAAGGGCCTCGTAGCTCTCGGAGTGATGTTCGGGAGGATGGATGCCACCGCCGTAGGGCATGCGGACCACCATCGGACAACTCAACCGTCCGCGGGTTCGGTTGCGCATCCGTGCCGCGTGACCAAAGAGCTGGTTGATGGCCGGATAGACGAAACCCATGAACTGGATCTCGGCGACCGGCCGGAACCCTGTCGCGGCCAGACCGACCGACATACCGATGATCGCGCTTTCTGCAAGCGGTGTGTCAATCACCCGCTCCGAGCCGAAGCGTTCGATCAAACCCTCGGTCGCGCGGAAGACCCCTCCGTCAATGCCAACATCCTCACCAAGGACGATGACCCGCTCATTCGCATCCATCTCCTCGAGCATGGCGTCGCGAACCGCCTGCGCGATCGTCAACTTCTCAGTCGCCACCTCGGGTACCGCGTGCAGCGAGCGCCCCTCGGCATTCTGCCCGCTCACGACTGGATCTCCTCGAGGAGCGACTGCATCTGCTCGACCACATGTGGTGGCATGGCCGCATACATCGAGGTGAAGATCTCCTCGGGCGCCTGCGGCTCCATCTCCTCGAGGGCTTTGACCTGGCCGTCGACCCAGCTCGTCGCCTCTTCGAGCAACACCGTCTCCTGATCGTCATCCCAAAGCCCCTGCTCGACAAGGTACCGCCGGAGGCGAAGGATCGGATCGCGACCCTCCCACTCCTTGAGCTCCTCTTCGGGTCGGTAGCGACTGGCGTCATCGGCGGTCGTGTGGTCGCCGAGTCTGTAAGTGACAGCTTCGATCAGGGACGGCCCTTCACCGCGCCGCGTCCTCTCGATGGCCTCGGATGCCGCAGCGTAGACCGCAAACACATCGTTGCCGTCAACCTGAACGCCGGGAACGCCGTAGGCGTGCGCCTTCTGGGCGAGGGTCTCGGCCGCAGTCTGGCGATGCAGCGGTACCGAGATCGCCCACTGGTTGTTCTGAATCACAAAGACCGTCTTGGCGCCGAAGACGCCAGCGCAATTGACCGCCTCGTGGAAATCGCCCTCGGAGGTCGAGCCATCACCACCGAAGGTCACCGCCACCGCGTCCTCGTCCCGCAGCTTGAGAGAGAGGCCAACGCCGGCGCCGTGCTGCCACTGGCTCCCTACCGGAACCGCGACCGGGAAACAGCGAATGTCTTCGGGATACGAAGAACCGCGCTCGTCACCCGCCCAGTAGGCGAAGACGAGGTGGAGGGGAACTCCGCGCAGGACCATGATTCCGTGCTCGCGGAAGGCTGGGATCAGCCAGTCATTTTCGCCCATGGCGAGCGCGACGCCTGCCTGTATCGCCTCCTGACCCTTGATCGGCGGCCAGGTGCCCATCCGTCCCTGTCGCTGCAGCTTGAGGGCCTTGGTGTCGAAGGTGCGCATCAGCACCATGTCGCGGTAAAGATCTCGGATGCGGCTGGGATCGATTTCGGGCATCAGGGCGGCGTCCACCCTGCCCTCGATATCGAGGATCTCCAGCCGTTCCGTCACCGCTTCATACACCTTCGATCGAGGCATACGTTGATCCCCCTCCCATCTGTCTTTTCGTTTACGGACAACACCAAATGGTAGCAGGGTATTTCGAGGAGGGCTTGTGGCCTGAGGCTTGGGGCTTGAGGCTCTCGCTCGAGGCTTCGCGGCTACGGCACCGGGGACCAACGGGGCGTCTGGTACGGCGCGAGAAATTCTTCCGGCACGGGTTCCAGCGGGCACCTCCGCGCCTCCAAGCCGAGGGCGTCAGTAAGCCCCTCGACGATGGCGTCTCCAACCTGTCGCCAATCCGCGCCCGGCAACGCCGGAGCAAGCCCAGATCGGATCTCGTTCACTTCAACGCCGAATACACGGGCGTAGAGCTCCGCCTCGAATCCGAGCATGATCGCGGCGTGGATCAGGACCGAGCCACCGCGCCGGGTCTGGGCACAGCCAACCACCTTTTTGCCGTCAGCCACCAGGGTGTCCGAGAGCTGGTCGAGAAAGCAAACGGGCGAGCGCACCCGGCTTGCACGAGCGGGATCGGCAAGCCGCGATACGTCAGAACCTAACGATCGCAACGCGGGCCCGAGCACGTCCAGGAACCGCCCGTAGAGACCGACGATGCCAGTGGCCCACGGATGTTGCATCGGCAACACCAGACCGACGCCGACGTCGCCTCGGTGAATCACGCCGGTGCCACCGGTCAGGCGCCTCAGTACCGGCATGCCCTCGGCGCGGCAGAAATCGAGATCGGCCTCCTCGGCCATCTGCGCGTAACCCAGCACCACCACAGGCCCTTCCCACGACGTCACAAAGACCGAGGTCCGGCCCTCGGCGGCCCGTTCCATCAGCCAGGCTTCACGCGCGAGGTCCTCTAACGGTGGGCCATCCGAGGTATAGACATCGAGCGAGGATGTTGAGGTCACGGTTGAGATTGAACCATACTCCGCCCACAAATGGACTCAACGAACGTGAGAAGGCATAATCTCCACGCCATGTACTGCTCCAACGCCAAGTGCCCCGATTTCGTCGCCACCGGAAGCCACGGTGAGTACGTCGCAGGTGTCACCACCTGTCCGGCGTGCGGAGAGTATCTGGTTGATACCCTCCCACCCACCACCGACCTGCCTCGCGAGCAGAGCCATTACACCGACGTCGAGCCGGTCTTCGAAACCGCCGATCCGACCGAGGTCGTGGTCGTCAAGGGGCTCCTCGAAAGCGAAGGCATCCCCTACGTCACGACCGGGGCTGAGAAATTTGACGCATTCCGCGGCGCCCTCTCGCCGATGCGCATCAACCCCTCGGCGGGAATCGCCATCTTCCTCGTGCCGACTCCGCTCGCGGACACGGTGCGTCAGTTGCTTGCCGATTTTGAAAACGACGAATCAAGAAAATGAGCTCGTTTTTTGAATTCTAAATATCAGGATTTTATACAATGATTCTTTTTTTTGAAGTTCACTCATTTACACAAAAGATATTTCACGGAAATCCAGCCGGAGTCTGCCCTTTAGATAGCTGGATTGACGAAAAATCGATGCAGCGCATTGCAGCCGAAAATAATCTCTCAGAAACGGCGTTTTTCGTGCCGAAAGAAGACCACTATGAGCTGCGCTGGTTTACGCCAACGGTCGAGGTTGACCTCTGTGGACACGCGACTCTTGCCACTGCATACGTACTCTTCGACCACCTCGGCTACGAGGGTGACGCGGTTGTTTTCCAGACCAAAAGTGGCGAGCTTACGGTTTGGAAAGACAACGATTTTCTGGTCATGGACTTTCCGTCTCGGCCCGCTGAGACAACAGATATTCCAGAGCATTTGATCACTGGACTTGGACGTGAAATCGAAAACGTTTCCAAGGCGAGAGATTATCTCGTTGTCCTCGAAAGAGAAGAAGAGGTTCGAGATCTTCAGCCAGATTTTTCCGAGCTCGAAAAAATCGACTGTGAAGGGGTCATCGTGACTGCACCGGGCGACGAGGTGGACTTCGTGTCCCGATTCTTTGCCCCCCGCATGGGGATCGCCGAGGACCCGGTGACCGGAGCGGCTCATTCGACCCTCACCCCCTACTGGGCGGAACGGCTCGGCAAGCAACGGTTGACGGCCCGCCAGATCTCCGAGCGCGGCGGAGATCTGTGGTGCAAACAGACGGACGACCGGGTCCAGATCGCCGGACACGCGGTCCTCTATTTCAAGGGAATGCTCAATTGGAACGCGGAATGAGCTCGACAGCTCGGATCCCCCTTCGATGAGACGCCGCGACAAAGAGATCACGAGCCGCCAGGAGATTGACGCGATCATCCGTACCGCCCTGGTTTGCCGGATCGCGTTGGCGGACGGCAACGAACCCTACGTCGTACCGCTTTCCTTCGGCTACGACGGTGCGGCCCTTTTCATCCACACTGCAAAAAGCGGGCGCAAAATCGATTTCATCGAGGCCAACAGCCGCGTCTGTTTCGAGCTCGAGGCTGACGTCTCGCTGAAGACCGACGATCGCGACGCCTGTAAGTGGACCTTTGAGTTCGAGAGCGTCATCGGCTACGGCACGATCACCGAGCTCGAGACCGCCGCGGACAAAGCCCGGGGATTGAACCAGATCATGCTCCACTACTCGGGCCGCGAGTGGGACATCGATGAAGCTGCGACCGCCACCACTCGCGTCTGGCGGATCGATATCGAATCGGTGACGGGGAAGCGGTCGCAAGAGAAGCCGAGTGCGTCAGGTTGATATCGTCCCGCGGAGCGTCATCCTGAGCGAGGGAGCAAAGCGACCGAGTCGAAGGACCCCCTGACTTCTCCGGAGCCCGTCCCGAGAACGGACATCCTCGCTCATTTTCAGGGGATCCTTCGACTGCGCCCCGGCTCTCAAGCCTGAGAGCCGGTCTCCGCTCAGGATGACGCTTCGCGGTTTGGAGCTACCCAAATTCCTTATTCAACTAGAAGCGGTACCTCAACGTTGCCCTGAAGTTGCGTCCGGGCTCGGGCCGGTTGTTGAACGGCTCGTTGTAGAGCTTGTCGGTGATGTTCTCCAGCGCGACCAGGAAGCCGAGACCGAAGTTGAAATCGTATCCGCCGCGCAGATCGTAGACCGTGAACCCGACGGTTCCGTTATCGAAGAACGGGTCGTTCAGCGGAAGATCGGTCTGGCGATCGAGGAAGCGCAGGTTGGCTTCGGTCCACCACTTCGCGCGCTGGTAACGAAGACCGAGGACGACCTTGAGCGGTGGAATCGCCGACAGGGGCTCGTTGGTGATGTTGTTTTCACCCTCGATGAAGGCGATCGAGCCGAAGGCCGTCCACCAATCGGCAAAGATGGCCTGGAGGTCGAGCTCGGCGCCCCAGATCGTGGCCTTGTCGATGTTGGCGAACTGGGCCAACTCTATTCCAGTGACCGGATCCTCGATGTCGAGGAACTCGAGAGTGATGAAATCGGTGAGATCGTTATAGAAGAAGTGCAGCCCGCCGCTGTAGCGGTCGTAGCGAACCTTGGTGCCGATCTCGTAGTTCCACGAGCTCTCGGAGCTGAGGTCCGGGTTCTGGATGATGAACGCCTCCGCATTGGTGACTTGTCCGAAGAACGACCGCTCCTGGAGGTTCGGTGTGCGGAAGCCGCGGGCCACCAGCCCGGTGAGGTTGACGTTGTCGGTCACACTCCAGGTAACACCGACATTTCCCGACACCGCGGAATCCGTCACATCGAAGGATTCGCCCCGATAGTCGGGATCGTCCTCGCTGACAAAGCTGAAGGTATCGCCGCGCAGCCCGAGCTGAAGGGTGATCTGGTCGTTGATCGTCCATCCATCCTGGACGTAGACTCCGAGCCCGGTCTGCTCGCTCTTGGGTACTGCGACCTCGGTACTATCCTCGCAGGGCGTCATGAAACCACAATCCACGGACAGAGCGTTATCCTCCACGTTGTCGGTATAGAAATCGAGGCCGAAAGTGAGGTGGTGGTTGCCCGCATCGGCGATCGACTGCGCGTTGAAACCGATCGAGTCGATCTCCGACTGGGTGTAGCTATCCGAGAAGAAAAATGGGGAAAAATCGAAGATGCTTGCGCTCTCTTTGTTCACCGCCTGGTAGTAGGTACTCAACGAGATGTCGGACAGACCCCACACCGGGCCCGAGTTCCACGCCACCCCGATCTTGTCGCGATCGAAATTCGGGAAGGTGAACTCGATACCGGAGCTTTCGAGATCGAATCCGGGAAATCCCACGTCTTTGGTGCGGACAACCTCGGCATCGATCCGGAGAACTCCCTGCTGCCCGGTGAGGAATTTGAACCCACCGTTGAAGTTTGTCTGCTCCATGCCGCTATTCGGAACGGTGTTGTCCTCCCGGACCCAGACCCCCCTGGGGCCCACGTACCTCGGATCCTCCGACGCGCCGTCAGCGGCCTTGTAGTCCTCGACCTTTTCATACGATCCACCGGCGTAGAAAGAAAATCCCGATCCGGTTCCGGTCACCGACACACGACCCGCCTGCGAATCGGAAATCGTTCCATACTCGAGGGCCACATCTCCGCTGACCTTGAAGTCTTGCTGACCCAGATTGGGCTGGCGGGTGATGATGTTGATGGCACCACCAATGGCATCCGACCCGTACTGCACCGACGCAGGTCCTCGCAGGACCTCGATGCGCTCCACTTCGGCGAGGTTGACCAGCGCCGGCTGGATGCCGGCGAAGGTCGTGGACTCGCGGGAGTTGTTGAGGCGCTGGCCGTCGACCAGGATCAAAACCCTGTTCGAGCTCATGCCACGGATGACGGGGAGACCGCGGAAGGGTCCCTCACCATCGATCTCCACCCCGGGGATGGTTTTGAAGAGATCCGCCATCTTCTCGGGTTGGATCCTCTCGATCGTCTCACGGTCGAAGACCGTAATCGGCGCCGGAGCGTCACCGGACGCCTGCTCCTGACGACCCGGAGTGACGACGATCTGGTCCTTGAAGACCCGACCTTCTTCGGTCGCCTTTTCGGTCGTTTCCTCGGTTGGGGTCTCGGGCTCGGCCTCCTGGGCGAGGGCCGGTGCCGCAGCCGCAATCAACATCAGTATCAACACGCTGCGAAATAGGAATCGAAACATTTTCAGTCTCCTTGGAACATCTTCTGCGCCGCCTTGTAAGGGAAGCGAACCGCCGAATTCTAGGGAATGAAAAGCAATTTGTGTGACGAATCACCGAAGTTTTACCCCGAGGTGACAATCCCACCCACCCACCCGGATGCAGGGTTCAGGGTTCAGATTTCAGGGTTCAGGGTTCAGGGTTCAGGGTTCAGGGTTCAGGGTTCAGGGTTCAGGGTTCAGGGTTCAGGGTTCAGGGTTCAGGGTTCAGGGTTCAGGG
>Ga0316193_10003235_pt1 | contig 11692 bp, 9 predicted proteins | sample MerIslsedime2_MG_FD_207735 | JGI IMG/M metagenome (GOLD analysis project Ga0316193, IMG submission 207735) | Coastal sediment microbial communities from Maine, United States - Merrow Island sediment 2 | ecosystem: Environmental > Aquatic > Marine > Coastal > Sediment | place: USA: Maine... | reverse complement strand
GTCCTCAAAGTATGCCAAATTTTAAGCTAGATGGGTGAAATTCGAACGGAATCTCCGAACCCTTCGGAGAGCAAACTACCCGCTTTGCGCCCGGCTGCAAAGTGATTCCCACTCATTTTACGTAACGTTTACCTCAGCTAGCCGTACGGCGCGGCCGACCTCTGCCCCTAGCCCCAAAGTCAAAAGCCCGGACGGGGCCGGGCTTGAAGCTAAGTGTATGAAATAACTCTTAACTTACTCGGCACCAGGTGTGCCGCGACGTAGGTACGCGGGGATGTCGAGGACGGCCTCATCGTGAAGCGCGCTTGCCCCAAAGGCCCTCGTCCCAGCCGTCTGCGGGACCGCGGCGGGCACCCCCTCGAGCGTAGAGGAGAAATCTTCGGCCCGTACGGGTGCACCTCGCGTAGCCCTACTGGCGGAAGCGCCGTTCGAGCTCTGGTTGCTCGACATCGCGTGGTGAAGACCGAGCGGAATCGGCGCATGCGCCATCTTCTCAAACCCGGTGGCGATGACCGTCACCTTCACCGTGTCTGCCAGCTCGGGATCGGTGACGACGCCGAAGATGATTTCGGCCTCCTCGTGCGCTGCCTGCTGAACCAGGCCAGCCGCTTCGTTGATTTCGCGGAGCTTGATGTCCGGGCCCGCGGTGAAGTTGATGAGGATGCCGGTCGCGCCCTGTACCGAGACCTCGTCGAGGAGTGGTGAGTTCACCGCCATCTCGGCCGCCTCGAGTGCGCGTCGGTCGCCCTTGGCGATACCCGTCCCCATCAGCGCGCGTCCGTTGTTCACCATGATGGTCTTCACGTCGGCGAAGTCGACGTTGATCATGCCTGCATTGATGATGAGGTCGCTGATGCCCTGAACCGCTTGGAGCAGCACGTCGTCGGCGCGCGCGAAGGCATCGAGCATGGTGATGTCGTCGTCACCGAGCGCGAAGAGGCGCTGATTTGGAATCGTGATGATGCTGTCGATCGTGTCGATCAACTCCTGAACACCACGCTCCGCGTTCTTGGAGCGCTTGCGTCCTTCGAAGAGGAAAGGCTTGGTGACGACGCCAACCGTCAACGCACCCTGATCCTGCGCCACCTGGGAAATGATCGGCGCCGCGCCCGTACCCGTGCCGCCGCCCATTCCGGCGGTGACGAATACCATGTCCGCGCCCTCCAGTGCTTCGGACAGACGTTGCACGTCTTCGAGCGCCGCCTTGCGACCGACGTCCGGATTGCCACCGGCCCCGAGACCGCGCGTGAGCTGCGGACCGAGTTGGATCTTCACCGGAGCAAGACTGCGGTCCAACGCTTGCGCGTCGGTGTTGGCCGCAATGAACTCGACGCCGTCGAGCCCGCCTTGAATCATCGTGTTGAGCGCATTGCCGCCGCTGCCACCGACGCCAACGACTTTGATACGTGCATGAAGCTCTGCGTCGTCCGCGAACTCGATCGAGATAGCCATCGATTCCTCCTAAAAAACTTCCCTAAACCACGCGCCAATCTTGCGACTGAGTCCACGACTCGCGGTCACTTCGACTGTACGCTCGGGCGCGGACGTTCCCGCTAGTTGCTCTGCTCCGTGCTTCACCAGCCCAACGCCGGTTGCGTAGGACGGGCTCTTCACGACGTCGATTAATCCACCAATACCCGTGGGTGTCCCACGACGCACCGGCAGGCCGAGCACTTCCTCGGCAAGCTCTGGCAATCCATCCAAGAGCGTCGTCCCACCTGTGACGATCGCTCCAGAGGCCAACATGTCCATGTAGCCGGTCTCGGCAATGACGTGACGACACGCGGCGAAGATCTCTTCCACCCGGGGCTCGATGATGTCGCAGAGCACCCTGCGGGGCAGTGAGCGCGAAGGCCTACCCCCGACCGACGGGACCTCGATGGTCTCGTCGTCGTCGACCATTCGCGATGCGGCGCAGCCGTATTTGATCTTGATGCGCTCGGCTTCGGCCATCGGGGTACGAAGACCCGTGGCGATGTCGTTCGTGAGGTTGATCCCCCCGATGGGAATCGAGCTCGTATGCACGACCGCGCCGTCGACGTAGATGATGATGTCTGAGGTGCCGCCACCGATGTCGATCAGGACTCCGCCTATCTCTCGCTCGTCGCCGCTCAGGACGGCATGTGCGCTCGCGAGCGGCTGCAGTACGACCTCTTCGACGAAGAGCCCGCAGCGCTCGGCGCACTTCGTGACGTTGGCGACGCTCGTCGATGCGGCGGTCACCATGTGCACGCGCGCTTCGAGGCGGACACCGGCCATGCCGATCGGCTCCTTGATGCCGTCCTGGTCGTCGACGATGTACTCCTGCGGGAGCACGTGAATCACTTGGCGGTCACCGGGCAGGGGCACGGCCTTGGCCTGCTCGAGCACACGGGTGACGTCTTCGATCGCGACCTCGCGGTTGGCGATGGCAGCGACCCCGTCTTGGTTCATGCCCCGCACATGGCTGCCTGCGATGCCGGCGTAGACCGCGTTGATCTCGACGCCGGCCATCGTCTCGGCTTGCTCGACCGCGGCGCGAATCGCCTGGACGGTCGACTCGATGTTGACGACGACGCCCTTCTTCAAACCCTTTGAAGGAACGGAGCCTATCCCGATGATGTCTAGGCCTTCTTCGGACTGCTCCGCCACGATGGCACAGACCTTCGTCGTCCCCAGATCCAACCCTGCAATGATCTCGTTTTCCGCCATCCCTCGCCTCTCTCTGACCCATACCGAAACGGGATTTGGCGAGACAACTTTTGTGCAGAAAAAAAAGGGCCGAAATGCGTTTTTTGTTGGCCGCGAATTAACCCTTTGAAAAAGGGGACTGTCCCCTTTTCGGTCATGGGAGGCGGACGGTTACGCGTTCAGGACTTCGGACGTTGTCGAGGTATACGTAGGAAGGTCGCGTTTTCTCTCGGACAAGCCGTTCGAGGACTTGCCGGAAGCGGCGGAGCTTTTGGCGGTGTTGGCCGTTGCCGAGGCGCACGTTCATTCCGTCGTCGCCGACGAACAGCTCGATGCCGTTGGCGCCTTCGAAATGAATTTCCGAAACCGGTTCGCGCTTTGCGAGGCCGGCACCCTCGTAGTCTTGCAGGAGGGCCATGGACCGCAGAAGAATTGCGGTGCGGTAGTCGAAGTCATCATAGAAGCGCTCAGACGCGATGCCCGTGATCACAGGCAAATCAACGGGATCGTCGACGCCGAGGCGCTTGAAGACCGCGCCTTCATCGCTCACCAGGTACAGCTGATCCAGGGCGACCAGGGCGACCGGTTTGCGCTCGACGACCTCGATTCGAACACGGCCCGGAAGCTTCCGCACCACGGTTGCCTCTTCGATCCACGGATGTTGCAGCAAGTAATTTCGGGTACCTTCGCTTGAAACCTCGAAAATGTTCGAACCAATGCGAAGGCGGGCGGCCCGACGCACATCGATGTCCTCGAGTTGCTGGTTGCCCTCGATGATGATCTCCCGAATTGCGAACGCATCGGCGCTGTGGGCATACACGACAGCGCGGTCTCCGAGCCAAGCCATGGCGGCCAGAGCGATTCCTAACAGCGCAACCTGCCCTGCGCGACGAATCCAGCCCCGCCATCGAATGAACCAACCGCCCAGGTTCTCCCGAGCGGCTACCGCCCGCTCACGCCAGCTCCTCTTGGGCTCGGTTCGTCGGGGCTTTTTCGGGGCAGGTCTTCGTCGATTGTTGGCTCGGTCGGTGGGAGCCGCCTTCCTCGCCACCTTCGTGCGAGCGGCCTTCTTCGGGGCGGGCTTCCGAGTGGACTTCCTCGAAGCAGCCGTCCTGGCTGCAACGTTCTTGCGAGCAGGCTGCTTCGCCGGCTTTTTCTTCTCGGCCGGCTTCTTCTGGACTGGCTTCTTCCGCGCCGGCTTCTTCCCAACTGCCGATGGGGCACGCCGGCGGTTCATCGGCGGAGCACCTCGATGAGCTCCTCACCGGTGCGCGTGATGTCTCCGGCGCCGAGCGTGATCACGACATCGCCTGGGCGAACTCGCGCGCCAATCGCTTCGGCCAAATCCTTCCGGTCTTCCACCAACGTCACGTCCCGATGCCCGTGCGCGCGAATCGCTTCGGCCAGTCGACGCGCATCGGCCCCTTCGATTGGTTTTTCGCCCGCGGCGTAGACGTCGGTCAAGAATAGGACATCGGCCCGGTTGAAGGCCCTGGTCAGCTCGTCAAACAGGTCCCGCGTCCTGGTATACCGATGCGGCTGAAAGGCGACGACGATGCGCTCGCCGTAGGCCTTTTGTGCAGCCTCGAGGGTGACTTCAACCTCGGCCGGGTGGTGTCCGTAGTCGTCGACCACCGTGACGCCGGCCTCTTCCCCAACGATCGAGAATCGCCTCTGCACACCTTCGAAGCTCCGCAACGCCGAGCGAACCTGATCGTGGTCGATCCTAAGCTCGTCGGCGACGGCGATCGTCGCAAGCGCATTCAGCACATTGTGAACACCTGGCATGCGAACCTCGAACTGACCCAAGCTTTTACCGTGATGCTCGACGTCGAAACCTACAGAAAGGCCCGAGAACACCGGGTTGCGCGCTCGATAGTCCGCCTGCGCCGAAAACCCGTACGTCACGATGCGCTTGTCGAGCCTGGGTATGACGTCCTGCACGTTGGGATGATCGAGGCAGGCGATGACGAGTCCGTAGAACGGAACGCGATTCGCGAAATCCACGAACGCTTCCTTTACTGCGTCGAGGCTTCCGTAGTGGTCGAGGTGCTCCGGGTCGATGTTCGTGATCACCGCAACCGAGGGAATGAGATGGTGGAAAGAGCCGTCCGATTCGTCGGCCTCTGCCACCAGCAGGTCTCCCGCACCCATGGCGGCGCCCGAGCCGAGTGCGTTGAGCTTTCCTCCAATGATGACGGTCGGGTCCAGACCCGCCGCGCGCAGAACCGTCGCTACTAAGGACGTCGTGGTCGTCTTGCCGTGGGAGCCGGCGATCGCGATTCCGTCCTTGAGCCGCATCAGCTCACCAAGCATCTCCGCCCGGGGGATGACGGGTACCCCTGCCCGGCGAGCTGCAACGAGCTCCGGGTTGGTCGGTGGAACCGCTGACGAGAAGACGACCACGTCAGCATCGGTGACCTGCTCGGCCCCGTGGCCGACGTAGATCTTGGCGCCCTTTTCAGCGAGGCGACGCGTGTAGTCGTTGTCCCGGAGGTCGGACCCAGTCACTTCGAAGCCCGAGTCGAGGAGCACCTCCGCGATGCCGCTCATCCCGACACCGCCAACACCTACGAAATGGATGGACCGAATTCTGCCGCGAAACATGGTCGCTTACTCCCACACGGCTCCGTCGACGACAACCGGGCGGCGTGGGCGATGGCTCCCGGAGCGCAAAGCGACTTCACGACACCCCAGCCGAAGCATGGGCGACACGCCGAGGCCGCTGTACTGCACACCCCGAGGCGGCTCGCTCTCGGGCGCACCAGCGGATTCCCCAAGGGGCTGGGTGCCCCCGAGCCAGCCCATCATGTCATCGACGATGGCAGCCGCCGCATCGGGCCTGCCGTGATCGCGCGCCGCACTGGCCATGACCTGACGCCTGGCGGGGTCGTCCAGCAAACCTCCGAGGAGCTCCCCGAGCGCATCGACCTCGAGCTCCGACTCTCGAATACAAATCGATGCGCCATGCTCTTCGAGCGCCTTCGCGTTCTTGGCTTGGTGGTCATCGGCCGCGAACGGGAACGGAATCAGGATGGATGGGCGACCGATCGCGCAGAGCTCGGCCAGGGTGGTGGCGCCGGCCCGGGCGACGACCAAGGCGGCGTTCGAATAGGCACGGGCGATATCATCGATAAACGTGACGACCCTCGCGCGGATACCGAGCTCCCGATAGGTGGCCTCGACCTCGTCGCGCATCGACTCGCCGGTTTGATGCACGACCTCGATGTTGCGATGGGCGAGACCCGCTTGCGCCAGCGCGCGGGGTACATCCTCGTTCAACTTCCTGGCACCCTGCGATCCGCCGAGGACGAGCACCGTCCGCGCACGGGATTCAAAGCCCTCAGGGTCCGCGAGCGCGAGGCGTGCATGCTCGACGAACTCGCGCCGAACCGGATTGCCAGTGACTCTGGATTTGTTCTTCCCAAACACCTCTTCGGTCCGCTCGAACGTGATGTAGGCTCTATCGACGAAGCGAGCGAGAATGCGGTTGGTCATCCCCACGTGTGCGTTTTGCTCGAGAAGTGCGGTCGGCCTCCCCGAGAGCGAAGCGGAGAGCAGCACCGGACCGGACGCGTAGCCGCCGACGCCCAGTACCAGGTCCGGCTCGAAGTCCCGCATGAGAGCCGATGCTTCCTTCATAGCCGCCGGAATGCGCGCGAAGCTCTTGAACCGAGCGCCGACGCCCTGACCTTTGAGGGGGGTCACGTTCAGGAGCTCCAAGGCTTCGCCGCGACTCGGCAGAATACGGGCTTCAATGCCGCGGGCCGTACCCACGAACTTCACCTCGAGACCGGGAACTCGGCGCCGAAGCTCGTCCACGACGGCAAGCCCCGGGAAGAGGTGTCCCCCCGTGCCACCACCGGCAACCATGATGCGTTGGATCATCGTGCACCTCCTGTGGCCGTTGCTAGCCGCGCCTTGGGCCTCTTCGGCTTGCTGGGCTCCGGGGCTTCTGCGGCCCGCGACACCCCGTAGCGCGAAGTGTTGAGGATGATGCCGGCCGCGGCGGCGTTCACGAGCAGTGAGGAACCCCCGTAGCTGACAAAAGGAAGCGCCAGACCTTTGGTGGGCAGAAGCCCCATCGCGACCGCCAGGTTCGTGAACGCCTGAAGGCCGATGAAGAGCGTCATGCCAGCTGCAAGATAACCGGCGTATTCGTCTTGGGCGCGCCATGCCGCGCGAAGACCACGAAAGACGATCCACCCGAAGGCTGCGCAAAGGAGCACGACCCCGATGAAGCCGAGCTCTTCGCCGATGATCGCGCTGATGAAATCCGTGTGGGCCTCGGGCAAGAACAACAACTTCTGACGGCCGTCGCCCAAACCGACGCCGGTCCAGCCCCCCGAGCCAAAGCTCATCAGCGACTCGGTGATCTGGTACCCGGCACCCTGCCTGTGCTCGAACGGTTCGAGGAAGGCTGTGATGCGGCGCATTCGGTAAGGTGACGATGCAATCGCGCCATACCCAACGGGAAGCGCGATCAGTACGCAACCAAGCAGGTAACCCGCTTTGGCACCCGCTGCGAACAGCACGACGAAGGTCAAGAGTGCGATCATGACGGCGCTACCGAAGTCGGGCTGCGCCAGGCATAGCAGCATCAGCAGGCCCGCCACGAGCACGTGAGGCAGGAATCCGATTGAGAACGTTCGGACTCGCTTCGACTTCTTGGCCAGGGAGTGCGCGAGCCACATGATCATGGCGAGCTTGGCTAGCTCCGCCGGCTGCACGTTGACGGGACCCACCGCGAGCCAGCGGGTTGCGCCGCCGGCGCTTCGTCCGAATCCGAGGGCCACCGCGATCATCAGCAAGACCGCTACCAATAGAACGGGATACGTCGAGCGCCGGAGCCACTCGATATCGAGACGCGTGAAGATGATGAGGACGACAAACGCGACTACGGCAAAGACCGTCTGACGGATCAAAAAATGGAATCCGCTGCCGTACATGTTGTTCGCGTAGACGGCGCTCGCGCTGTAAACCATCACCACGCCGAACGCGATCAAGCCAACGAGCGTGGCCGCGAGAGTGACGTCGGCCGGGCCGGGCTCCATCGGTGGTGCGGGCTTCGAAGCGCGTGTCATGATTGCTCTCCCAGGGTTTCGACGGCTCGTTGGAAGTGGTCGCCTCGCTCGGCGTACGAGCGGAACATGTCGAAGCTCGAGCAAGCCGGCGCCAGAAGCACGGTATCTCCCGGGCGAGCTAGTGCAGCGGCGTGCGCGACGGCATCAGGCATCGAGGTCGCGCGCCGAAGCTCGATGGGCGAGTCTGCGAAGGCGCTCTCCAAGAGCGACGCTGCTTCTCCGAGGACCACTACCCCCCGCCCTTCCTCGGACATTCGCTGCCGAAGCGGCTGGTAGCTTCCGCCCTTGTCGACGCCGCCGGCGATGAGAACGATCTTGCCTTTCGACCCGCGCAGCCCGTCGATCGACGCGACCGCAGCGCCAACATTGGTAGCCTTGGAATCGTCGATGTACTCCACGCCATCAACCGAACGCACATACTGTGTGCGATGGGCCAGTCCCTTGAAGTCACGGAGAACCGAAGCGATGTCGTCGTCGCGAACGCGTAGCAAGCGCGCTGCAAGCACGGCCGCGCACGCGTTCGACACGTTGTGCGATCCACGGATCCTCAGCTCTGCGACGGGCACGCGCACGGAGCTTTGTGTGTCAGTGACCACGCCATCGACCACGCGAACGTCACCGGACCGACCGTCGAACAGGACCACGGTGGCGTCATCCACGATGAGCTCGCGCAGATCAGGGGCGTCAGCTGGGAGAATCGCGAAGTCCTCGGCATCCTGCCGCTCGAAGATACGCGCCTTGGCGGCCGCGTACGCTTCGAACGAAGGGTAGCGGTCGAGGTGGTCGGGGGTGATGTTGAGCAGGATGGCGACATGGGCCTTCATCTGCGAGACGCGCTCCAGCTGGAAGCTAGATAACTCGACGATGACGAGACCACCCGCCCCCCCGGCGTCGGTTCCGGCGGCCTCGATCATCGGGCGACCCAGATTGCCTCCGACGAAGACCGGGCGCGCGAGGCGGCGGGCCATCTCGCCGATCAAGGTCGTCACGGTGCTCTTGCCGTTGGTTCCGGTGATCGCGACGATCGGCGCGTCGATGAAACGCGACGCGAGCTCCACCTCGCTCACCACGGGCACGCCGCGCTGCTCGGCCTGCTCGAGTTGCGGCAGGGGTGGCACGCCCGGCGACACCACGACGAGATCCAAGTCTTCGAACGCGCTGTCGGGATGCCCCCCAAGCACGAGCTCCGCTCCGAGAGCCTCGGCTTCAGTGGCCGCGGCACCGAGAGCCTCGCGGTCACGCTGGTCGTTCACCCGGACCCGCGCACCACGCTCTCTGAGAAAGCGCACGACGGCCATCCCGCTCTCGCCGAGCCCGACGACCATCGTCTTTTTCCGAGAGAGCTCCACCGTCACCTCAACTTCAACGTGGCTAGACTGAACACGGCCAGCACGATCGCGATAATCCAGAACCGAACGATGACCCTAGGCTCGGGCCAGCCCTTCTTCTCGAAGTGGTGGTGAATGGGCGCCATCAGGAAGATGCGCCTGCCGGTGAGTCGGAAGTAGCCGACTTGCAGGATCACACTCACCGCCTCGACGACGAAGATGCCCCCAAGAATCACCGACAAGAGCTCATTCTTGGTCAGGACCGCGAGCGCTCCGAGGCCGCCGCCGAGAGCGAGCGAGCCGACGTCGCCCATGAAGACCTGGGCGGGATACGTGTTGTACCAAAGGAAACCGAACCCGACGCCGACCATCGACGCGGCGAAGATGCTCAGCTCGCCGGCACTCTCGATGTGAGGGATGTCGAGGTATCCAGCGACCACGTTGCCGAATAGCGTCAAGCCGGCGAGGTACGCGAGGATGGCGTACGTGCCTGCCGAGATCATGACGGGTCCGATCGCCAGACCATCGAGGCCGTCGGTCAGATTCACTGCATTGGACGTACCGACGATGACGAACGAGGAGAAGAGCACGTAGAGCCACGGTGGCAGCTCGATCGGGTACTTCGAGAACGCGAAGAACGGCGCGGCGAGCCGGTGACGGATCTCGAGCCAATCGCTTGGGAGACCTACCTCCCCGTAGTAGAGCCAGCTACACACGAGGATCGCGGTGCTGAACTGGAGGAGAAGCTTGTATCGACCGGAGAGTCCACCGGTCGAACGAGTCCGGATCTTGGAGGTGTCGTCGATGTAGCCGACGACCCCGTAAGCCACCGTGATCAAGGTCACGACCCAGACCATCGAGTTCGAGGGGTCCGCCCACAGCACGGTGGAGAGGACCAGCGCGAGCAACATGAGGGCGCCGCCCATCGTCGGCGTACCGGCTTTGACCAGATGCGTTTCGGGACCTTCCGCACGGATGACCTGCCCGATCTGCTTCCGCTGCAAGCGGCGAATGAACCAGGGATAGAGCCCAAAGGTCAGCAGGAGCGACGTCATCGTTGCCATGAGGAAACGGAACGGCACGTACCGGAGGACGTTCAGAAACGAGAGTGACTCGTGCGTGTGCAGCGGATAGAGCAAGTAGTAGATCATCGTTGCTCTCCCTCGAGGAGCGGCGCGATCACGCGCTCCATCTCCATCGACCGGGAACCCTTCACTAGAATGACAGCGTTCAGGGGAAGCCGGCCGAAAAGGCCGCCGCATGCGCTCGCATCCTCAAACCAGAGCGTGTCTGTCCCGCGAACGTTGGCTGCCGCGACGGCGTCATGCATCCCCTCTCCACAGCCAGCAAACAGAAATGTGCCGGCGTCGAAGACGAGCTCACCCACCTGTCGATGTGCCTCCCCGCTGCGCGCTCCGAGTTCCTTCATGTCGCCGAGGATGACGACCAGCGGCGCCTCACGCTTCTCGGCGATCGCGCGTGCTGTGTTCAACGCGACTTCGACCGACGCTGGGTTGGCATTGTACGAATCGTCGATGACCAAGCGTCCGTCCTTCCCTGCCAGCGGTTGCATGCGGCCCGGCGAAGGCGCGACGCCTGCAATTCCGCGGGCGGCATCCTCGAGCGTCGATTCCAAACCGAACGAGATCGCGAGCGCGCCCGCGGCATTGAGGACGGCTCCCTCCCCTAGCAAGCGCATCGCGATTTCAACTGCCTGACCGCGAACCTGAAATCGTGCCTGGGTGCCGTCTGCATCGACGTCCCAATCGATGACGCGGACGTCGTTGCCCGCAGCGCGCCCATAGAACAGCTTGCGTTTGGCGCGCACCACCGCCGCGCGTTTCTTGAGTGGCGCGTCATCGCCGTAGGCAATAGCCACCCCGTCCTGCGGGATGGCTCGCAAGAGCGAGACCTTCTCATCCGCCACTGCTTCCACCGAACCGAGCCCCTCGGTGTGCGACAGGCTCGCGCGCGTGACGATGGCGACGTCGGGCGCCGCGATCTCCGCCAAACGCGCGATCTCTCCAGGTTCGCTGGTTCCCATCTCGATGACCGCCGTGTCGACGGTCGCGTCGAGCTGGAAGAGCGTCATGGGAACGCCGACCCGGTTGTTGAGGTTGCCGGTCGTCTTGAGCACCCGGTGGCCCGCCGACTGCAACGCAGCGGCCGCGAGGTCTTTCGTAGTCGTCTTGCCGACGGAGCCAGTGATTCCAACCACCTTCCCGCTCCACGCCTCACGGTGGGCCCTCGCGAGGTCACCAAGCGCGAGCAGCGTATCGTCGACCTCCACGGCGCTCACGTGATCCGGAAGCCGAGTGCCGCGTTCCACGACCACCGCCGTCGCGCCCGCATCCACCGCCTGCGCCGCGAACTCGTGTGCGTCGAATCGCTCGCCGCGTAGCGCTACGAACAGATTGCCAGGCTGGATCGCGCGCGAATCCGTCACGACGCCGCACGCATCTTCCCAAGAAGGACCTCCACTCGTGCCGCGCGTCGCGGAGACAACCGTATCCCGGCGGAACTTCGCTTGGTTGACGGGGATCGGCGTCGCCATCATGCCCCTCCTTTCACGCCAGCGATTGCCGCGCGGGCTTCCTCGCGGTCGTCGAA
>Ga0316193_10003234_pt1 | contig 11694 bp, 9 predicted proteins | sample MerIslsedime2_MG_FD_207735 | JGI IMG/M metagenome (GOLD analysis project Ga0316193, IMG submission 207735) | Coastal sediment microbial communities from Maine, United States - Merrow Island sediment 2 | ecosystem: Environmental > Aquatic > Marine > Coastal > Sediment | place: USA: Maine... | reverse complement strand
TCTTCGAGCAGGAGGACCAGGGGCCGGTGGAGGACGCCGCAGGCGATGTTGACCCGTCGTTTCATCCCGCTCGAGAAGGTCTTCGTCAGATCGTGGGCCCGGTCGGCGAGACCGGTCCATTGAAGCGTCCATTCGACCGCTTCGCGAAGCTCGCCGCCCGTGAGACCGTGGAATCGTCCAAAGGCGTCGAGGTTCTCGCGGGCGGTCAGGTCGGGATAGAGGGCGATCTCCTGCGGAACAAAGCCGAGTTCGTGACGCCCGCCGCTCGGGGGCAGCCGCCGGCCCAGCATCTCGATGGATCCCGAGTCAGGGGCCGAGCGGCCGCAGATGCACCGCACGAGAGTCGTTTTGCCGGCGCCGTTGGGGCCGAGGAGGGCGAGACGTTCGCTGCGCCGCAACTCGAACCCGGCGTGGTTCAGAGCGGTCGTCGTCCCGAACCGTTTGACCAGATCACGGATCCGAAGGGCGTATTCGGAATCCGCACCATCTCGAATCGTGGTCCCATCGCTCACCATCATTCGGCGGGCTTTCTCGGTCGCGTCCACAGGTCGTTTCGTGGTTCGTCGCCGGGACCCTTGCCCCACCTTCTGGCCGTCCAGGACTTGGGCCCGGCGCCGAGAACGAGGGAGATTTTGCGCGCCTTGCTCGTCGATGTCCGCGAATCCCAGGATCGCGGGCCGCGCTCGAGAAGCAGCCGGCCGATATCGCTGTAGACCGCATTGGCGGCCGCCACCGCCCAGGCCGATCGGGGCGGTAGCTGCGAAATCCCGAGCCAGGCCGACTGATAGTAGCGGTCGGCCTCGAAGAGGATCCTCCGGACCACCTCGAAGACACCATCGCGATACTCGGGCACCGCGAGACCGCCGGCCGGGACACCTGCTTCGGTCAGCCAGTCGAGGGGGAGATAGACCCGTCCGACCTCGGCGTCCTCGACAACATCGCGGCAGATGTTGGTCAGCTGGAAGGCGAGCCCGAGATCGGTGGCGCGGTCGAGCGTCGGCTCATCCCGGACGCCCATGATATATGCCATCATGACCCCGACCACCCCGGCCACGTGGTAGCAATACTCAACGGTGTCCTCGAGTGTGTGGTACTCGCGGCCCTCGACATCCATGACAAAACCGTCGAGGTGGTCCATGGGATAGCGGTGGGGGATGTCGCAATCGGCGACGACCCGTTGGAGACCGGCGAAGATGGGGTCGTCGGTGGATTCGCCGGAGAGGACGCACATGGTCTCGCTCCGAAGCCGGTCGACCCGCACCCGACCCTCTTCGGGTGGCAGCTGGGAGCCGTCGAAACCGAGCTCCTGGTCGTCGGTTTCGTCGTCGCAGTGGCGGCACCATGCATAGAGCATGTAGGCCCGACCGCGGGTCGCGGGGTCGAAGAGTCTGGCGGCGGCGGCGAAGCTTTTGGAGCCCTTTTCGATGACGGCTTGACCGTGGTCGACGACGTGGTCCATGCGACCCCTCAGCCTTTCTCGCCGAGGAGATCACCGATCATCAGACCCGCGGTCGCCTTGGCCGAGTTGACGACGCCCGGGACACCCGCTCCGGGGTGGGTGCCTGCACCCGCGAAATAGAGCCCGCCGATTTTCTTGTCCCGGTTGTGGACCCGGAACCACGCGCTCTGGGTCAGGATCGGTTCGAGCGAGAAAGCCGAACCGAGGTGCGAGTTGAGGGCGTTCTGGAAGTGATCGGGGGTGATGATGTGGACGGTCTCGATGTCGGCCTGGAGGTTGGGCAGATACCGTTTCTCGAGGTAGTCGAAGATCTTGTCCCGGTAACGTGGGCCCTCTTCGCTCCAGTCGACCGGCGCGTTGCCGAGATGCGGGACCGGCGACAGTACGTAGAAGGCCTCGCAGCCTTCCGGCGCCACCGACGGATCGGTCAGGGTCGGGGCGTGGAGATAGAGAGAGAAGTCGTCGGAGACATCGGGTCCGTTGAAGATTTCTTTGAGGTGCGGCTTGTAACGGGGACCGAAGAGGATGTCGTGGTGGGCGATCTGGGTATGCCGGCGCTTGACCCCGAAATAGGCGACAAAGAGCGACATGGAAAAACGTTTGCGCTTGAGCCGCGCGGCTTCGCGCTGAGCGTCGGTGTTGTCGCCGAGCAGGACATCGTAGGTGTGGACGACATCGGCGTTGGAGGCGACGGCGTCGAAGTCGCCGTGCCAGCCGTCGGCCGTGGTCACCCCGGTGACCCTGCCGCCCGAGGTGTGGATCCGCTCCACCGGCGAGTCGAGCCGGATCTCGCCACCGAGTTCCTCGAAGAGCTTGACCATCGCCGTCACCAGCGCTCCGGTGCCGCCCTTGACGAAGAAGACCCCCCAGTTGCGCTCGAGATAGTGGATCAGGGTGTAGATCGACGACGAGGTGTAGGGGTTGCCGCCCACCAACAGGGGGTGGAAGCTGAAGACCTGGCGAAGGTGATCGTCCTTGATGAACTTGGAGATGATCGAGTAGACGCTGCGGAAGCTCTGCAACCGGAGGAGTTGGGGCGAGACCTCGATCATGCTCCAGAAGTTGAGAAACGGCGTCGCGGCCAGCTTGGTGTAGCCCTCGTTGAAAACATCCTCGGCGTAGTCGAGGAATTTCATGTAGCCGTCGACGTCACCGGGGCTCTTGTCGGCGATCTGTTGCGTGGTCGCTTCGAGATCGTTGGAGTAGTCGAAGGAGTAGCCGTCCTCCCAGTAGAGCCGGTAGAAAGGCATCACCGGCAATAGGGTGATGTAGTCGGACATGTCTCGGCCGGCGGCCGCGAAGACCTCTTCGAGGCTCGGCGGAGCGGTGATGATGGTCGGCCCGCCATCGAAGGTGTAGCCCTTGTCCTCGGTGACGTAGGCGCGTCCGCCGGGTTTGTCGCGCTTCTCGATGACGGTGGTCTGGATTCCGGCCGCCTGGAGACGCACCGCCAGAGTGAGTCCTCCGAACCCGCTGCCGATGACCGCTACATGTTTTTGTCTCACTGGGTCCCCCCGCTTGAAGATGAGAGTGTACTCTTTGCACCGCGGTTCTCGGCAAGACAACGGAGCGCCCGGTGAACCGGGACCGGCGGCTTTCCGATCAACACCCGGACCTTGTCAAACCATTTCAACCGGCCGGCGTAGAACCGTCGGATCAGCCCATCGGACAGACCATAGAAACGCTCGAAGATCCGGTAGCGCCGGTCGGGTTCGGCGGCGCGGAAGAGCATCCGGTTGAGCAGCCGGTAGTAGCCGGTGCGGCGCCACAATTCGTAGGAGCGGCGCCGGGTCAGTTCGAAAAGCGATGCGCTGTTGAAGCTCGGGATCGCCGCGATCTCGTCCGCCAGTCGAACCGCCTCGGGCAGCGAGTAGCCGGTGGTGGGGTGAAAGAAGGCGCCCCGCATCCCGCTGCGAGCCACCCCTGCGGGGCCGACGGCCCAGAAGGCGTTGATGTCGCCGCCGAGGACGATGGGTAGCACGCCCTCCTCTTCACCGGTGACCTCGGCGATGGCCCATCCCTGTTGTTCGGCATAATCCTTGACCCCGGCCCGCAGCCGGGGACGATCGAGGGCCGGACCATTGGCGTAGTAGGTGTCTTCGATAAGGACCTCGGTGTCAGTGAACGGCAGGGTGTAGACAAAGCGGTAGCCGTCGGTCTGCTGGACCGTGGCGTCCATCAGGATCGGCCCGGTCAGGCCGTGCGGTTCGGCGAGCCGGGCGAAGAGACCAAGGAATTTCTGATAGCCGATGTCGAGGTGAGAGCCGCCGGGGTCCCCGCGACCGTCGATGACCGCGCGGGCCTCGATGCGCCGGCCGTCGGCCAGGACGATGCCGTCCGGGGTGACCTCGGTGACCTCGGTTTCCAATCGCATCCGGTTGCCCAACACCGGGGCGATGACCCGGTGCAGTCGCTCCGATGTCACCGAGTTGTAGCCGTCCTCGATGGAGCGCCGCCGGTTCGGAAAGCGCAGTTCGTGGTTTGCCCAATGGTGGGTCACAAGGGGCTCGATCCACTGCCGTTGACCCGCGCTCAGATCGGAGTCGTGAAAGGACCATGTGTGGTTGGCGCCGAGGGAGGCCGCGCGTTCGACGACGAGCAACGAGAAATCCGGTCGCTCCATCAGGATCCGATGGGCGATCAGACAGTTGGCGAGCCCGCCACCGACAAGAATCAGCTCTGTGGTCACAAGACGGCCACTCGACCCCCGACGAGGGGGCGTAGGAGAGGCCGCGTTGCAGACGTGCTTCCCGCGGGGTCAGCCGTTGTGATCCCGATCGGCGGCAGGGGCGGTTGACGCAGTGTGTGGTTCACGGGTTCCAGATCGCTGCCAACTGTAGCAACGCGACGGTGGGGTGGCAAAGATCGGAGCCTGCTCGATATGCCTTGATGGATGACCACGAGGATCCCGTGGACTTCGACACACTCCCAGCCGGGTCGCCGAGTCAGACTCGATGTCCGCCCGGAGAAACCGGTCCGAGCACGGGCATCAAGTTCGTCGATGGCGACCTCGATGTCGGAGGCCTCGGGACCACCGAGAACCGACTCGACCCAGGCCTTCGGTCGGAACTGATCGAGGTCGGGTCGGTCGGTTGATTAGAGGTCTCGGTTTGCCGACAGTGTCGCCGCGCACCTACCTGAGGTTTGGCGGCACCAGGTCCTGCCGGATGACCTCTGCAACGATGGATGCCGAGCTTCGACCGAGCTTGGCGGCCAGCTTCTCGATGGTCAGACCGTCCTGGAATCCGGAGCTGACGATTGTACGATCCTCGTCGGTCCAGGGGAGGCCGGAGTTCATCGGTCTGCCGATATCGAGGTTCTGCCGCCGCCTCTCCTCGATGCTCATCCTGGGTTTCTTGGCCTGTTTGACGAAGTCGAGAACCGAGAACAGGGCCCTGATCACTTCCGGATCGTTGTACGGGCTGTCCGGGGGAAAGACCTCACCGGTGGAGGGGTGGACTCCCTGCGCGAGGGTCTTGACGATGTTTCTGGATCCGTTGAGTTCCATGTCACGCTCCTTTTCTCTTTCGCCGCCGGGTGAGAGCGACCGGCGGGCATCATGAGGTTGGGCGTGGACGGGGCGCCCGATCGACGGGCATAAATAAAGTATAACTCTGGGAGCGGAGTGTCAACCATTTCATTTCATCGTGGTCCGGGCGCTCTCGCCTGAGCTCGGGCCATTCATGGCCGACCTCCAGGCGTCGACCACCGGATCCTCCAGGAAACAGCTCGATGGATGCTACCGATCACAACCTCACAACTCAGCTCAACTGAGCCTACTCGAGGGTTCGGTGGGGCAGGCTTTCGATCTTGCTGGCCGAGGAGATGGTGATGTAGTCGAGTTTGCGCTGGAGCTCCCGGATGGTGGAAGCGCCGCCATAGGTCAGACCGGATCGCAGACCGCCGATGATGTCCCCGATGTAGTTCGCCATCTCCGATTCGGTGATGGTGTCCATGTTGGAGCTCATGATCGGCAAATCCAGGCGGAGTTTTCCCGATTTGTCGGTGACCGAGATGTCCACCACCCTTCTGGATTCCCAGTGGTTGTAGGACGGCACCAGAAGAACATCGTCATAGGTGATCGCATCAGTCATGCAGGTCGGGTCCTTCCTGAATGGGCAGTTCGCAGTGAGGTATCTCACCGATCGGGTTCACGAATCCGCTGCACAAAACGGGTGGCATCTTACTTTAACCCGGGCAGGCGGACAGCATCTCGCTCAGCGGGCTCGCGGCTCGACCTCGCCCCCTCTGTCCGCTACCCAGGAGTAGAGCACGGGAAGAACCAGCAACGTCAGCAGCGTCGTGGTGAAAACACCGCCGATGACGACCGTGGCGAGGGGCCTTTGGACTTCGGCGCCGATGCCGGTCGAAATGGCCATCGGCAGAAAACCGACCGCATCGGTGATCGCTGTCGCCAGGACCGGTCGGAGACGTTGTTTCGACGCCGTGATCACGGCGTCGTGGAGACCGGCACTTTTGCGCTTGACCGACCGGATCGCGGAGACCAGGACCTGGCCATTGAGGACCGCGATACCGGACAATGCGATGAAGCCCACCGCCGCGCTGACGCTGAACGGCATTCCCCGCAACCACAGGGCAAGCACGCCCCCGATCGCCGCGAACGGGATCGCGGTTGCGATGAGTAGCACGTCGCGCACGCTTCTGAGGCTGAGGTACAGCAGGAGGAGGACGAGGGAGAGCGTCACGGGAACTACGATGGCGAACCGGAGCTTCGATCTCTGAAGATGCTCGAATTGCCCGCCCCACTCGATCACATAGCCCTCGGGAAGATCGACCTCGGTTGCGAGGCGTGCTCGAGCCTCATCCACGAATGACGCGATGTCGCGGTCGCGGACGTTGCACTGGACCTTGATGAGTCGCCGTCCCCACTCCCGGTTGATGGTCGCCGGTCCCTCGATCTCCTCGACCGTTGCCAGGGTCCGAAGTGAGAGCAGCGGTCCGTCGATCGATGGGATGGTCGTGTTGGTAAGCGCGCCGACGTCGGTCCTCAATTCGTCGGGGAGCCGGACGACGAGCGGGAAACGCCGCTGGCCCTCGATGATTTCGCCGACCCGGCGGACGCCCACCGCCTCGATGAAGTCGAGCACGTCCCGGCCGGGGATGCCGTGGCGGGCCAGCCGGTCCTGATCGAGGCGGATCTCGAGGGTCGGTTGGCCGGTGATCTGGTCCCCCGCGACATCGGCCGCACCGTCGATGGTGAGCAGCGTCTCCTGGACCCGGTCGCTGAGGCGCCGGAGCTCCTCGAGATCGTCACCGATAATCTTGATCCCGACATCCGAACGGATGCCCGAGACCATTTCGTTCAGCCGCATCTCGATGGGTTGGGTGAAGACCATGTTGACGGCGGGCAGATCGTCGAGCACCTCCTGCATGACTGCGACGAGCTCGGTCTGTGACCGTGCCCGTCGCCAATCCCGCCGCGGGTTCAGCGCGATGAAGATGTCGGTGAGCTCGATGCCCATGGGGTCCGTCGCGACCTCGGCGGTGCCGATGCGGCTCCAGACGTGGCGGATCTCATCGGGGAACTCGGCCAGCAGGAGCTGCTCGATGCGGGTGTTGGAGGCGGCCGCCTCATCGATGGAGACTCCGGCGAGGCGGATGGTGTTGATGACGATCGACCCCTCGGTGAGTCGGGGAATGAACTCGCCGCCGAGCCCGCCGGCGATCATCGCGGTGATCAGCAACAGAACCGCCAGACCCAGAACGACCCATCTTCGGTGACCGAGCGCGGAGGCGAGAACACGGTCATACCCTCGTTGAAGGAACTCGATGAGCCGGCTTTCGCGCTCTCGCGCCCGTCGGGGGAGGACGTAGTACGAGAGGATGGGGGTGAGGGTGATGGCGACCACGAGAGCGCCGAGCATGGCGAAGATGAAGGTCCACGCCATGGGCCGGAACATCTTGCCCTCGATGCCTTGAAGGGTGAGGACCGGGATGAAGACAACGAGGATGATGCCCATCCCGAAGACCACAGGACGGGCGACTTCCTTGGTGGACTCGATGATGCTCTGAAGACGCTCGCCGGCGGTCAGCGGCCGGCCGAGTTTGTGTTGTCTCGCGGCAAGCGAGCGCATGTTGCTTTCGGTCACCACGACGGAGCCGTCGACGATGATGCCGAAGTCGACCGCGCCGAGGCTGAGGAGGCTGGCGGCAATGGCCAGCTCGTACATCCCGAGGATGGCGAAGACCATCGCCAGGGGGATCGCCGCGGCGACGATCAGGCCCGCGCGGAGCCTGCCGAGCAGCAGAAACAGCACCAGGATGACCAGAACAGCCCCGGCGACCAGGTTGTGGGTAACGGTGTCGAGCACCGATCGAACAAGCTCCGACCGGTCGTAGACGGTGGTGAGCACCACGTCGTCGGGGAGCGAGCTGCGGATCGCCTCGAGCCGTTCGCGGAGCTTGTCGGTCAGAGCCTTGCTGTTTTCGCCCATCAGCATGAAGCCGAGGCCGAGGACGACCTCGCCGGTCCCCTGGGCGGTGACTGCGCCACGCCGGATCTCGTGACCGAGGGCGATCTCGGACACATCCCGGATCAAAACCGGGGTTCCCTCGCTCGCCTTGAGCACGATGCTCCCGATCTCGTCGAGGGTGTTGACGCGACCCATGCCGTGCACCAACAGCGACTCGCCGGACCGGATGATCTGGCCGCCGCCGACGTTCTCGTTGTTTCGGGCCAGCGCGTCGAAGACCTGACCGATGGAGAGGTTGTGGCGGATGAGCGAGTCGGGGTCGACGATGACGTGGTACTGCCGCTCGAAGCCGCCCCAGGAGTTGATCTCGGCGACCCCGGCGATCTTCCGGAGCTCCGGTTTGACCACCCAGTCGTGCAGGGTGCGGATCTCGTCGAGACCGCGGTTCGGGTCGGTGGAGCTCAGGGTGTAGTGGAAGATCTCACCGAGTCCCGTGGAGATCGGACCGAGGGTCGGGGGGTCGATGCCGGGCGGAAGCGACACGCCGGAGACTCGCTCCATGATCAGCTGTCTGGCGTCGTAGACCGAGGTTTCGTCGTCAAAGGTCGCGACGATCTGGGCGAATCCGAACTTCGAAATCGAACGCACGTTGTCGAGACCGGGGAGGCCCGAGATGGCGAGTTCCAGCGGCAGGGTGAGCTGCTGCTCGATCTCGATGGGGTTGAGGGCGGGGTCGACGGCGTTGACCTGCACCTGGACCGGAGTTGTGTCCGGGAACGCATCCACCGCGGTGTCGAGCATCCGCCAGACGCCCAGCGAGACGCAGAGGATGAAGCCGACGATGACGAGGAGTCGGTTTCGGAAGACGAGATCGATGATGCGATCGAGCATGACCGGCCTCGCCTAATGGTCCACGCAACCGGCGCCGAGCCTGGACTTGAGCATCTCGGACTTCAGGGTGAAGCTGTGGGCGACGACGATCTCATCAGCGGGATCGACACCCGCAGAGATGGCGACCATCCGACCCGAGGAACCCCCGAGGGTGATCTTGCGCAGCTCGAAGAGGTCATCGGCCAGGCGCGCGAAGACAAAGGGTTGCTCGTCGACGTACTGCACCGCGTCGACCGGCACCCAGAGGGTGGTCTCGCCGGCAAGCCTCCGTGCACCGATGCTGGCGCGGCCGAACATGCCATGCCGCAGCTGCAGGTCTGGGTTGGCGACTTCGGCCCGGGCTGTGACCATCCGGGTCTCGGCGTCGATGCTCGAGCCCACCCAGGTGACGCGTCCGTGCGCCTCGAGCCCGGGTTGGAGATCGAAGGTCGCGACCACCTCCTGACCCGTCGAAATCTGTGACACGTCGCGCTCGGGGATCGACAGCTCCAACCACATGGTCTCCAGGCGCGCGACCCGGAACAGGGCCTGACCGGGTTCCACCGACTCGCCGACCACGGCGTGGCGGTCGACGATGGTCCCGTCGAGTGGTGCGACCACATCAAGGTCGGATGACGGCGAGCCCGTCTCTTCGAGACGACGGATGGCGCCAGCGCCGACGCCGTGGTCGAGCAGCAACTGGTGGGAGGTCGCCGTACGGCTCTTGGCGACTTCGTACTCGGCCTCGGCATGGTCGAGATCCTGTTGGGCTGAGATCCGTTGCTCCACCAGGCCCTGCTGCCGGGTCAGGATGGTGAGGTGGAGCTTCTCGTCGGCGCGGGCGGAGATGTAGGCGCTCTTGATCTCGGCGATCTCGGGCGAGCTCAGGGTCGCCAGAAGGTCGCCGCGCGACACCGTCTGGCCGACATCGGCGTTGACCTGCCGCAGCACGCCGGCGGCGAGCGGGGTGACCCGTGCATAGTGGTTCTCGTCCCAGGTCACCCGGGTCAGGAAGGTCCGGTCCGAACGGCCGGCCTCGACGACGGGCGTCGCGGTCGCGACACCCGCCAGCGACGCCGATCGTGACGACTCGAACCTGATCTTGAGCCCCGAGCCCGGCTCGAGGACAGAGGCCAGATCGGGGTGACAGATCCCGCACTCGCTCTCCGGGAGATCGTGCTCCACGCAGTAGAGCCCGGCGGTCACGGACGCCTCCGTTGGAGCGGCTTCCCGCAACTCGGGGTGGCACAAGATGCACTCGTCCTCGTACAGGCTGTGCTCGCCGCACCAGAGCCGGTCCGGGTCTTCGATTTCCGGGTGGCAGAGAAAGCAGCGGTCCTCGTAGCGGTCGTGCTCCGTGCACCACAGACGTCCGGAGTCCCGCAGACCCGAGTCGCAGATGAAGCATGTGGTCGCCGGTGAATCGTGGCGGGCGCAGCGCTCGGTCTGCGCCTCGAGGTCCCTTGAAGAGGGTGACGCTGCTACCGAGTCCGCGGGGTCCGGAGCGTCGCCGCCGCAGCCCCAGGCCAGCGGCAACACCAACAGGAGAGTCGTCATGAGTTTTTCGAGTGAATTCATCGGTGGTCTCCGCACAACTGAAAGCCGACTTCGAGTGGCCGGACCGCAGGTGGTCCGACCGGGCATGGTTCAGCGGCGCGGAGGCCTAGGTCAGTAGGACGACCGAGGAGAGGAGCGCCAGGGTGGGTCGGTGACCGTGATCGGGCCGAACGGGCCGGCCCACTTCGGAACCGGTGACACCAGTGAGCGGCGTTACCCGATCCGTGGTGTAGACGGCCATCGATTGAAGGTGCAACCTATCGTTCTTGAGCGGGAGCACCCGCATCGGTATGTCCACGCAGTCATTGCAGGATGAGCTTTCCAACTCCCACTCCGACGTGACCGAGAGGTTGTCGGGGTTCTCCGCGGAGCAACACGAGCAGACCGCCGTCTCGACCTTCACCTGCCCGTCGGGGCAGACGCAGGCAACCGCGTCGAAGGACGCACCGGCAGCGCCCATGACAAGCAGCACGGTCAACACAAAGGCCGTTGCGGGGGATCGACGGTGTGGTCGTTTCATCAGCTCGATTCTTGGCGGGCACGAGGGGCCCGCGCGCTGGGGACACAATCGCACAACCCGGGAGAAAGGTGGTCCATTCCGCACGAAAACCCGGCTTCGGTTCTGCCAACGCGAATCCCGCGCCTGCACATCGGCGACAATGTGTTCCACGTATCAGAAGCTGAGCTTTTCGATCCTTGCCGTTCCAGGCGGCCAGACAAGAGCCCATGGGCCTCTACCATCGCGGATCGTCATCGTGTGATCGCTGGTGCTGCTCCGTCGACATCGGCTACATCCCTGTAGCAGTCGGGTGCGTAGTGGTTGGCCTCCGATGGGTCGTGGTTGGGGTACCAGACCTGGGCGAAAAAGGGGTTTTGGCTTGCCTCCTCGTCGTAGTCCCAACCGATTTTGTGCGGTGAACATTCGGGGCACCAGTGACCACCCTTGAGCACCGTATTGGCTGTCATCACGAAGTCGTGGCCACGCCAGCAGCGCCAGAGCAGTTTGTGACCCAGGTCGCCTTGATCCATTGCCTGCGACAGGCATTCGCCGCCGCGAAACCGGGCAGCCTTTTGCATGCTCGCCAGACTGAGTTGCCCTGACGGTTGTGACTCGTCATATCCATGGTCGAGTCGTTGGAATTCGTTGAAGTCGGATTGTCTGATGTTGTCCCAATGGCGAGGGATGGCCTCCCAGCTCTCGAGGTCCTTGAAGAAAGCCGAGATGCGCCCGGGCAGTCGGTGCTTCAGCCAGTATTGTGTGCTGTCGGGGCTGTCGCGCGCCAGAGGCGCCATCATCCAGCGGCGGATCGCCGCCTTTGCGAATCCTGTCGACATCAACTGCCGAATCGGAGTCTTGCGCGGCGCGGTGACGTA
>Ga0316193_10003230_pt1 | contig 11698 bp, 8 predicted proteins | sample MerIslsedime2_MG_FD_207735 | JGI IMG/M metagenome (GOLD analysis project Ga0316193, IMG submission 207735) | Coastal sediment microbial communities from Maine, United States - Merrow Island sediment 2 | ecosystem: Environmental > Aquatic > Marine > Coastal > Sediment | place: USA: Maine... | reverse complement strand
GTGACATTTACGTTCCATGCGAGAAAGACGAAATAGACCGCCAGAGCCAGCAATACAACGCGCGCGACCGTCTCGATCAGTGGCAGCATGCTGGCAAACGAAGACGAGCGTCCGGCGCTCCTGGATACCGCAGCCAAAACGGTCGTAAACGCAGCTCGAAGAAACCCATACCAGGTAAAAATTGCGACTGTTCGAACAACGCCCAGTGAAATAAACAGGGCAGATTCGGAAAATTCCAGGATTCGGGCGGCAGCCGCGAGGCCGGTAAGTACGAAGGTGATGAAGACAGGCCGCTGCAACATCCTGATGAGTTCATCATCAAATTTTGAGCTCGACCGGCTGACGATTCTAAGCAATACCTTGGATAGAATAAGTTCTGCAATCATGCCGGCCAGTGTAAAGCCGACGATGGCGACGGTCGCCTTCAGATAGATGTTTGGGCCGAGGATCCCGGCCCATTCGATTACCTGTTCTTTGAATTCCTGCAACTTGCGACGGGTCTCAGGCTAACGACGGCAAATCAAAAGTCTTGGGAAAACAGGTCGTCGTCGGGGCTCGGCGCCTCAGGATCACCAATGCCGTAAGTTCGTGCCGGCGTCTGCGGCGATGTTGAATTATTTGCCGATGCTGTGTTGGCGTCCATGCCGGGCTGTTTCGGTAAGCGTCGTGTTTGCGCGGTCAATAACTGTACGAAATTGTTGGCCGCCTGCGGCGCAGCGTTGCCGGAGCTCTCGAAGATCTGGCTGGGTGTCATCGTTGAATCTGCGTAGAAAGCCGCATTCGATTTTCGGTCCATTGTGACACCGGCACCTTCCAGTGCGACGCCCGCGAACAATCCCCGACTTCTGGAGTACGAATACACTTCCGCTCTGAATCTAAGATCAGTCGATGCGCCGGTGTGGCGACCGACCGGACCTGCAGCAACGGATGCATCGGCTCCCAATGTCAGTTTTCCATTCTCAATGCCGTCTACGCCATGACGCGTCTTGAATACCAGGATGATGTCTGTGGACTGGGCACCTATCTGAAAGCCCAGGCTTCCGCCGGTCAGGTTGACGAATGCCGGATTACTCCAGGTATCGTCGTCCCGGCGCACGACCAGGACGCCTTTGCCACGACGCACACCAAGTCCGAAGCCAATCTTGACTACGTTCGGCACGACCGCGATCGCGTATGCGCGCGATAACAATGAAGGCGGAATGGATTGCTCGGGAATTCGCAGCAACTGATCGATTACGTCGGTGGCATCAGCAACCTTTTTTTCCTGCTTGGTAGCAGCAGTTGCGGGGACAGCCAATACCAGTGACAGCAATAACAACGCGGAATGTAAGCGTATACGCATTATTTTCATCCAATTTTCAGAATCTTGAGGGCCCAGGCGTTTGCAGCGCCAGATTGCTGCAACAACCTCATCAGACCACCGTTATGTTCAAAAGTGCCTGATAACGGCGATCATACGCCATTTTAGCTAATGTCTCACTAATATTGGCTACTTCATTGATATTGATAATGTTTAGCCTGACAAAATCGCTGGATTCTCGGCCAATATCGGTGGCAACGGGCACTCCAGCGTCGCACAGATCGCTCGCAGTAATTCCGCCTCTGACACGGTCAGCTTACCGTCGTACGCGATGGTCTTGCTTACCGCGCGAATGAGGCTTTGCCGACCGGCCAGGTTCATTCGCTGCAGCGCCGACAGGCTGCTATCCAGGATAGCGACGGAACTGACGCTATCGGAGGGCGACTCGTGCTCGCCGGCCCAGCCGCCGAATAACGCAATGCCCGCATCAAGTGCGCGTTGCCTCTGTTCCGGATCATCGTGTCCGCGGTCTGCGACGAGGCGCATAAGATTTACAGCCGCCTGCCGGGCCACTTTCTTGCTGACACGGTTGCCCGGTTTGCTGGCAGGTTGTGCGGCTTGCAACAGGTGGCCTTCGAGAATTCGGTAGAAGCAGAATTCACTCAAATTGACACGACCGTCCAGTTGCACAAGTTTGTTCACTATTTTCAGCAAGAATTCGATCTGCGCGGCTGGACGGTTCTTGAGCATCGGGAACGCGATTTCCAGCAACGGCAGGCGGTAAACGGGCCCGGCGTCGCGAATCAATTCGTAATAATGGCGAATCGTTTCGGCGCGCTCTCTGCCAATCTGCTCTTCGATAACGCGCAGTTGCTGATCGGCTTCGCTACTACTAATCGACAATGCAATCGCGAGTAACAAAGCGTCGTCCGGCGCATGAGCTGCGGCATACAAAGCTTCAGGAATTGATGACCGCAGCTTCTGTGCGTACATGACGTGCCTGGGGTCGGGTTGACCAACGGCGTCAGTAATTGTGTCACTGATAGAGGTGCTCTGGATATCGCTCATCGCTGCGGATGTTTCCGCACTGAAACCGGCGGCAGCCTCGGGTCTTGCCGCCTGATCGCGCATTTGCAGGCTGATCTCGGGATAATCGCGCTCGTCAAAATTGGGATCGAGCGCGTTGATGCGCTCGATCAATGGCGGATGTGTGGCAAACCAAGATGTCAGTCGCGCCGCGCCGCCCGCAAACAGCATATGACTCACTTCCTCCGGGTCGACTTTCTGTATATATGACCGGTCGCTGTAGCCGCCAATTTTTTTCAATGCGTTTGCGAGACCCTCAGTTTGTCGCGTGAACTGAACGGCCGACGCGTCGGCCAGGAATTCCCGTTGTCGGGAAACGCTTGCTTTGATTAATCGGGCAAAAAAGACACCGATCCAGCCGAGTAGTGCAAAGCCCAAACCGATAATCATGACGACTGGCGCGCTCTTGTTACGGCGGCTGGAGAAGCCGCCGTAATAGTTGCTTCGTAATATGAAGCGCCCAACGATACCGAGCACCATGATGCCGAACAGCACGCCCATCATCCTAATATTCAGGCGCATATCACCGTTCAGAATATGGCTGAATTCATGTGCAATGACGCCTTGTAACTCGGATCGGTCAAGTATCTCCAGGCAGCCGCGCGTTACGGCAACTGCAGCATCTCCGGGTGCAAACCCCGCAGCAAACGCATTAATGCCGTTTTCCTCTTCGAGCACATAAATGTCCGGCACCGGCACGCCGGATGCGATCGCCATTTCCTCAACGACGTTTCGAAGTCGCCGCCGTAATGGATCCTGCACATCCGGTGGGACCAGGGTGCCACCCATGTCCAGCGCCACTCGTCCACCGCCGGACGAAAGTCGGCTTGTCTTGTAAATAGTGGCACCGACAATAAACAAGGTCGAGATAGCGGCGATACCACCGACCAGCGACGCTGGCGGTACTGTGTGTGTTTCGCCGGTCGAATACAGAGCGGCTGAAACGATGGCGGTAATGCCTATTACAATAAGAACGGTGGCGACGACATATACGACGACGAGCCAGCGAGTAGCTCGTCTGGCCCGGTCTTGCGCATCAAAAAAGTTCACAGAACTCTCGTCGCCAAATTAAACAGATGCCAGGGGCAACTGCATTTGGCTGGACGATTAGCTGAAAGAAACAGCCGGAACTTCGCGTTTTTCTGCGGACTCGATTTCGAGAAAGCTCGCAGAATTAAAACTGAACATGCCGGCAATGATATTGTTCGGAAAGTTCTGCGCGGCGTTGTTGTAGCTCAATACGGAGTCGTTGAAGGCCTGTCTCGAAAACGCAACTTTATTCTCTGTGCTCGACAGCTCTTCCTGAAACTGCATCATATTTTGATTCGCTTTTAGATCAGGATAAGCTTCGGAAAGCGCAAAAAGGCGGCCAAGGGCGTTGCCCAGCATTCCCTCGGATGCGCCGAGTTTCTTGATGGCATCGGCATTCGACGGGTCTAGTTTGGCGGCATCCAGGCTGGACGATGCGGCATTGCGGGCAGTGATAACCGCCTCCAGCGTTTCTCTTTCATGCGACATATAGCCTTTCACCGCCTCAATGAGGTTGGGAATCAGGTCATAGCGCCTCGTTAATTGAACGTCAATTTGCGCAAACGAGTTCCTGACCCGGTTGCGTTGATTGACCAGATTGTTATAAATGCCGATAACATAAACGACCAGCGCGATAACTAAAGCGAGGAATATCAGAAATGACGTCACAATCCACCTCCCCGGTGATTAAACGTGGCAGCAAGGATAAACCCTCGCCGATTGTTTCTCTAGGGTTTCAGAAACAAGCAGTGCCCAGACGGGCTCAAGAATTCCTGTTTGCTGTTTTGGTGACGATTTTCGGAATTTCAAGTTCTGCACACGCGGACTGGTTCGGTGAAAGTCGTCCCATGATGGGTACCGAGATCAGTGTGTACCTTTGGCATAACGACGCTGTAGCAGGGCAGGCCGCAGTGGAAGCCGTGTTTGCAGAAGCGACGCGCATCGACAACATGATGAGTACGTATAAAGAAGACAGCGTTTTGTCGACGATTAATCGCGACGCGGCGGCCGGTCCGGTCGCGGCTGGCGACGAGTTATATAGGCTGATCTTGCGATCCCTGGATATTTCCGTGCTGACGCTGGGTGCATTCGACGTCACTTATGACAGCGTCGGACAGCATTACGACTTCCGCGAACGGCGACGCCCGGATGCGGCAACTATTGAAGACGAATTGCAGAGCATCGACTACCGACTTATCAAGATCCACCCGGATACACAGTCAATCGAATTTACGCAAGAGGGCGTGCGAATCAATCTGGGCGGTATAGCAAAAGGTTATACCGTCGAGCAGGGCGTCGACATTCTGCGTAAGCGGGGTATCGAGAACGCCATCGTGACCGCAGGCGGCGATTCCCGGCTGCTGGGAGACCGGCGAGGCAAGCCCTGGGTAGTCGGAGTGAGGGACCCGCGAAAAGATGGCGAAATAGCGGTGCGCATTCCGCTTGAAAATGACGCCATCTCAACGTCCGGTGACTACGAGCGATTTTTTGACGAAGACGGCATTCGCTATCACCACATCATTCAACCGGATACCGGTTTACCCGCGGACGGCGTTCACAGCGCAACCATCGTCGGGCCCGATGCGGTGATTACTGACGCGTTATCAACCTCCGTGTTCATAATGGGCGTTGACCGGGGTTTGCGACTCATCGCAACGCTGCCGGACTATGAAGGTATCGTCATCGATGCCACTGGCCGAATGTATTATTCGGACGGTTTGCGACCGCCGGAGTAATTCACTCTGTCGCCGAAAGGCGACGCTTTTTCCCTTTAAATTCATAAATATACAGTTATTATTGACTGCAAATGAGGCACCGGATTCGGACTCGTCGAGTCACCCGGACCTGAAGTTTGCCGAGATTTGCGACTCGACCTTATGTAAAATTGGAGGCTTGCTCCGGGTGCAGCGAAAATACTGGTCATCCAGGTATTTTCCGAATGACCAAAGAACTTATGTTCAGACAGGACCGGCCAATTGTGACGATCATCACGGCCCTTGTCTGGCGCAGGTTGCACCATAGAAATACGGAGATTGGCGTCGATCGCAGGGCATTGGCCTGCGTCGGTATGTGCGTATACATGCCGCTATTGTTCTGGAGAACAAAGGGAAAGGGACTATGAAGGGACTTAAAAATATTGTGCTCGGAGCACTTTTCACTGTATTTGCCGCGACCTCGCTGGCGTCGTCCGGCCTTGTCGGTCAATCGGCACCGGATTTTGCATTAAAAAGCGCAGTCGGCGAAAACGTGCGCCTAAGCGAACTACGCGGCGACGTCGTCATGATCAATTTCTGGGCGACCTGGTGCGGACCTTGTCGACAGGAAATGCCTTTGCTGGACGATTTGTACACCCGTTACGAGCGAGTCGGCTTCAGTTTGCTTGGCGTCAACATCGATGATGATTCAAGTCGTGCAATGAAAATGATTGAAGAACTCGGCGTAAATTTTCCAGTGCTGTTCGATTCCAAGAAAGACGTCAGCAAGTTGTATGAGGTTGAGGCGATGCCGGTGACGGTCCTGGTAGACCGGGATGGCACTGTGCGTCACATCCATCATGGTTATAAGCCTGGATACGAAGACAAGTACCTGACGGAAATTCGCTCACTGTTAAGAGAGTAATCAAGGCCCTGGGCCAACGAATCATCGTTGTTTCCAGGCAGGAGAGAGACTGTGTTTAAGAAACTGACAATCGGCCTTGCAACATTCCTGCTGGTTTGGATGGCAAGCGTTTCCGCTGTAGTTGCGCAGGATGCCGCAACCTCGGGGTCACAAATGCTTGCTGCAGAAGACGCGGCATCGCGTGAGGAGTTCAGGAGTCTTGACGAAAACGTGCAGGATCTCAAAAAAGAAGTCCTCGACCTCAACAGGGATCTGTTTTTGCTGGAAGAAGAACTCCTGTTTCCCGCGAATTCGCAAGTCGCTTTCTTTATTTCGCTGGATGTAGGGGAATACTTCGATCTGGACTCCGTCAATATCAAGATTGACGGCAAGGAAGTGAGCAATTACCTGTATACGCGCCGAGAAGTTAAAGCGTTGCTTCGTGGGGGCGTTCATCGCGTACATATGGCGAACCTGAAGGTTGGTGACCATGAACTCGTTGCAGTGTTTACTGGTGAGGGACCCCACATCCGGGATTACCGTCGCGGCGCGACTCTGAATTTCAGTAAGGGAATCGGCGCAAAGTACGTCGAGCTCGAAATTACTGATCGAGTTGAAAAACAGCAGCCCGAATTCGTGATCAAAGAGTGGGAGTGATCGTTGGTCGCTCGTCGCCTAAGGTTTTTCTCCGTTGTTATGCTGCTGCTGGCAGCGGGCTGGTATAGCAGCGCGTACGCGAAAGAAAAGCGAGAGCCGACGATCGTCAAGGATGCCGATTTCGGCGAGGTACTCTACTATTTCTACCAGGAAGACTATTTTCCGGCGATCGTAAGATTGCTCGCGGCGCGTGAGCAGTCGCGTTTGGAAAATCACGACTCCGAGTCTGAATTATTGCTCGGTGGTTTATATCTTTCTTATGGCCATCATCTGCGAGCGGCGGAAATTTTTGAACGTTTGCTGGCTGATAACGTTGACCCGGAAATACGCGACCGAACCTGGTTTTTTCTGGCGAAGATCTGGCAGCAGCGTGGCTATATGGCCGAGTCCCAGAATGCACTGGACAATATTCAGGGCGAGCTTCCAAAAGGGATGGAGTCCGAGCGTCACATGATGCAGGCGCAACTGCTGATCGAACGCGGTGATTACGATCAGGCGATCGCTCTATTACAGGATTGGCCGGGCAAGTCCGAATGGGCGAGCTACGCGCAGTTCAATCTTGGGGTCGCGATGGTCCGAAGCGGTCGCGTCGAAGCGGCGGCACAGATTCTCGATAATCTTGGCGGTAGTGATCCTTTTAACGAAGAACTGACCTCGCTGAGAGACAAGGCAAACCTGGCTCTCGGCTACGCATATTTGCAGGACCAGCAACCCGTCGCGGCCAAATCAGCGTTACAGCGGGTTCGGCTCGAGGGCCCATTCTCGAGCAAAGCCTTGCTTGGTGTTGGTTGGGCAGATGCGGAAGAGGCACAGTACCAGCGAGCGCTGGTGCCGTGGATGGAATTACGGGGTCGCGATCTATTGGATCCTGCCGTGCAGGAGGCCATGCTGGCAGTACCCTATGCAATGGCCAAGCTTAATTCCATCAGCCAGGCCGCAGACCATTACCTGAACGCAATCGAAGCATTTTACGAAGAATCCAATCGCATAGACGAGGCGATCGTCAAGATCGAATCGGGTACCTTGTTTGACGGGTTCCTGGCAGAGGATAGGGATTCAAGCGCCGGTTGGCTCTGGCGACTGAACAATCTCCCGGAAGGTCCGGAATCGCGTTACCTGTTTCACCTGATGGCAGCCAACGAATTTCAGGAAGGGCTGAAAAACTATCGCGATCTCGCATATCTCGATCGCAATCTCGACGAGTGGCAGGAAAGCATCGCGGTGTATCGTGCCATGCTCGAAACCCGTAAGCTGGCGTATGAAGAACGACTGCCGATGGTCGAGCAGAGTCTGGCCGAAGCGGATCTCGACGGCATGGCAAATCGCAAGCTGGAACACGACGCGCAATTGAACCGGATTGAACAAAGCAACGACGCACTTGCGCTGGCAACAACGGAGCAATTTGCGCTCTGGGGCGAAATCACAGCGCTGGAGCGGAACCCTGCGCTTAACGCCAACATCCCGGAGGCGGCGGAAGTACGAGACAAAATAGCGATGCTGAAGGGCGTATTGCAGTGGGAACTCGACAAGGAATTCAAGGTTCGACTTTCCAAGGCGCGAAAAGACCTTCAGCGAACGGGCGAAGCGCTCGTCGATACCCAACGTTCACGCCGGCATGTAGATGAAGCAATGCGCGTTGAACCCATGATTTTTGAAGGCCTCACTGCGAAAGTAGATGGCCTGTCGCCAAGAATCGACAGCATGAAGCAGCGCGTCGAAGTCAGCATGGCAGAGCAACGCGAATTCCTGCAGGGGATTGCGGTGGATGAGCTGCAGGCACAAAGGGAGAGGCTCGATACCTACACCGTCCAGGCCCGATTCGCGTTGGCAACAATTTATGATCGGTCTTCCACCGCGGCAAATGCGGAAGCGCAGGGCGGATCACAATGACTGTTCGGATCTGCAATTTTCTTGTTCTAATGGTGCTGGTAATCGCATTACCCGCCCAGGCAGACGTTAAGAAAAAAGACACGATTGCAAGCCTTGAAGACGAGGTATACCAGGTCCGGCCGGGCAAGCTGATCGTCAATAGCAACAATGAAGCGCGCAGCAGCTATCGTGCGTTCCTGGACTTGTTATCTGACGACCCGATGTTGCGCGCAGAAGCCATGCGCCGTCTTGCCGATCTTGAACTGGAGTCGACCGAAGCAAGTGAACTTGCTGAGAATGTCGATACTCTGAATCACGCGGGGTATGGCAGCGCGGTAGGCCTGTTTCATGAATTACTGGAGGCGTACCCGGACTATCGTCGAAACGACACGGTGTTGTACCAGTTGGCACGCGCCTATGAATACGATGGCAAGACAGACGATGCTCTTCGCGTATTGAATGAGCTCGTACAGCGCTACCCGAATACGCGTCTTATCGGCGAGATCCAGTTCCGTCGAGGCGAGATGCTGTTTTTGAAGAAAGACTACATTAACGCCATGGATGCGTACGTGTCGGTGACGCGCTTTGGTGATACGTCACGATTCTATGAACAGTCCTTGTACAAACTCGGCTGGGCACGATTCAAGCTGGCTATGCATGAAGAGAGCCTCGACCCGTTTTTCGAATTACTCGATCGCAAAGTGGCTGGAATCGAAATCGGGGAAGGCGAAGAGCGCCTTGAAGCCTTGAGCCGTGCCGAACGAGAGCTGGTTGAGGACACGTTTCGTGTTCTTAGCATCAGCTTCTCGTACATGGAAGGTGCTGAAACCATCGATTCGTACCTTGGCGCACGAGGGTATCCGGCATACGGATACGTTATCTTCATCAATCTCGGCGATTTGTATCTTGAGAAAGAACGATACGTTGATGCGGCCGAGACCTACGAAACGTTCGTCAGTCTGTATCCCGATCATCCGAAATCGCCGCTGCTCCAGGTCGAAGTCATCGAAGCTTACAAGCTGGGCGGGTTCCCGTCGTTGGTGCTTGCAGGCAAAAAAGATTTCGTCGAGCGTTATGGTGTTAGCACCAGCTATTGGGAGCTCAATACCGGCGAATCGAACGCATCTGTCGAGGCGCACCTGAAGGGTAGCCTGAACGACCTTGCGCAGTATTATCACGCCGAAGCGCAGAAAAACGGCAAGGAATCGGATTATCTTGAGGCGGCGATCTGGTACCGGACCTACCTGGACTCGTTTCCTGGCCAAGCCGATAGTGCAAATACCAATTTCCTGCTGGCGGAAACCTTGTTTGAGAGCAAGGATTTCCAGCAAGCGACACGAGAGTATGAACAGACGGCCTACAGCTACCCGCCGCACGAAAAATCTGCGGAAGCCGGGTACGCGGCCATACTCTCTTATCGCGCGTTTGAGGAAACACTCGTCGATGTGGCCCGCGAGGACTGGCACAAGCAGTATCTCGACAGCGGCCTTAAATTTGCGGACGCGTTTCCGGAGCACCCGGAATCCGGAGCGGTACTGACAACCGTCTCGGAAGACTTGTTTCAACAGGAAGAATTCGATCTGGCGATCGCTGTCGGACAAATGGTCGTAAGCAAACAGCCGCCGGTCGATCCACCACTGGCGCGAACGGCCTGGACGGTTATCGCGCATTCGCAGTTCGACACCAATAATTTTGCTGCCGCCGAGTCTGCGTATTACAGCCTGCGCGCATTTACACCCGCCGACGACCAGGTTGCTCGTCAAGAAATCAAGGATCGAATCGCATCGTCAATCTATAAGCAGGGCGAACTAGCGAGGGATGCCGGAGACCTGGATGCGGCCGTCGCCCACTTTACGCGCCTCGGCGAAGAGGTGCCGGATTCAGACATTCGCGCGACCGCAGAATACGATGCTGCCGCTGTATTGATTACGATGGCTGCCTGGGGCCGCGCCTCGTCCGTCCTCGAGTCGTTCCGACGGGACTACCCGGACAGCGAATTCTCGGATGACATCAATCAAAAACTGGCCGTGACCTACCAGGAAACCGGACGAAAAGCGGAAGCCGCAGCCGAATTTGAACGCATTGCCAGGGCGCCGGCGACGACTGCCGACGTTCGACGGGAAGCCATGTGGAAAGCGGCCACTCTTTACGGAGAGAGCTCATCCACGGCGTCAGAAGAAAGAGTCCTGACAGAGGTTGTCGATCAATATCCCGATCCACTATCAGAGTCGATTGAAGCGCGTTTCAGGCTACTGGAAATTGCAGAAGCAAACGGCAATGCTGCTTTGCGGACGCAACGTCTTGAAGATATTGTCTATGCTGACGCGACTGCAGGCTCACAGCGCTCGGATCGGACCCGATTCCTGGCCGCGAAAGCGTCACTGGAACTGGCAGAACCCATTCGCCGCAGCTTCTCGGTAATGAAAATCAAGCAGCCACTGGCAGACAGCGTGAAGCTGAAAAAAGCATTGATGGAAGATGTTTTGGACGCCTATGGAAAAGCGGCAGCGTATGGCGTGGCGGAAGTCACCACCGCCGCGACTTTTCGGCTGGGCGAGGTCTACCAACAATTTGGCATTGATCTGATGGAATCGGAGCGGCCGAACAACCTGGACGAGCTGGCGCTGGAGCAATATGACATGTTGCTCGAAGAGCAGACATTCCCGTTCGAGGAAAAAGCCATCGATCTGCATAAGGCGAACGCTGCCCGTGCGGCAGACGGCGTTTATGACGAATGGGTCAAGAAAAGTTTTGACGAATTGGCAAGAATGATGCCGGCACGTTACGCGAAAATGGAGCAGGGCGAAGATGTTTTCACAGCGCTTTATTAAAAAGGCCATGCAGGCCGGCCGAATCGGTGTCTATGCGCCGTTGCTGCTGTGCTTCGCCTTGATAGCGGGTTGCGGCGGCACGTCAAGCACGAAACCGGTTGCCGCCGACGGCTCCACCGAGGTTGCCGATCGGGATGTACCGGAGCGTGCGCGAACGATGTACGAACAGGCTGTCGCGGTCATGGCATCCGGCGACTATCTGGAGGCGCAGCTCAGATTTCAGGAATTCCTCCTGCAATACCCGTCATTCCCGGGCGCGCACGTTAACCTGGCCATTATATTTGCCAGCAACGGTGACGACGCCGGCGCAGAAAACAGCATTACCGAT
>Ga0316193_10003227_pt1 | contig 11706 bp, 10 predicted proteins | sample MerIslsedime2_MG_FD_207735 | JGI IMG/M metagenome (GOLD analysis project Ga0316193, IMG submission 207735) | Coastal sediment microbial communities from Maine, United States - Merrow Island sediment 2 | ecosystem: Environmental > Aquatic > Marine > Coastal > Sediment | place: USA: Maine... | reverse complement strand
AAATCACCGAAGTTAACATCGGTGTCGGCAATAAACCCGGAATTTTGATCAGCGGACACGATCTCAAGGACATGGAAGAATTGCTGAAACAGACCGAAGGCACCGGTGTGGATGTTTACACCCACGGCGAGATGCTGCCGGCCAACTACTATCCGGCCTTCAAAAAATATGATCATTTTGTGGGCAATTACGGGGGTTCCTGGTGGGCCCAGAACAAGGAATTTGAATCATTTAACGGACCGATTCTGATGACCACCAATTGTGTGGTTCCGCTAAGAAAGGACAACACCTATCTGGACCGCCTTATCACCACCGGTATGGCCGGCTACCCGGGTGCCAAACACATTGCAGATCGTCCCCAGGGCGGATCCAAGGATTTTTCCGAAATCATCGAACTGGCAAAAAAGTGCCGCCCGCCGGAAGAAATTGAAACCGGTAAAATTGTCGGCGGTTTTGCCCACAACCAGGTAATGGCCCTGGCCGACAAAGTGGTTGACGCCGTAAAATCTGGCGCCATCAAACGCTTTGTGGTAATGGCCGGTTGTGACGGACGTCAAAAATCCAGAAGCTATTTTACCGATGTGGCCGAAGCGCTTCCCAAAGATGTCGTCATCTTAACGGCCGGATGCGCCAAATACCGCTACAACAAGCTTGATCTCGGCGATATTGGCGGTATCCCGCGAGTCCTGGATGCCGGTCAGTGCAACGATTCCTATTCCCTGGCGGTCATCGCCTTAAAGCTCAAAGAGGTATTTGAGTTGGATGATATCAACGATCTGCCGATTTCCTTCGACATCGGCTGGTACGAACAAAAAGCCGTGGCGGTTTTGCTGGCCCTGCTGCACCTGGGGGTTAAGGGTATCCGCCTGGGGCCGACACTGCCGGCCTTTCTGTCACCGACCGTGGCCAAGGTGCTGGTCGAAAATTTTGACATAAAACCCACCGGCGAAGTTCAGGCGGACGTAGACGCCATGATGTCCGCAGCCTGATTTGAGCAGGATAATATTTAATATTTACTGCACAAACTGCAGCGTGTAAAAATGAAATTCCATCAGCCCGTCTTATCGGGAGACGGGCTGATCCGCATTCTCTTTAACCTGATAATCCTGCGCGCCTCGGCATAGCTATGCATAGCTTATTAAGCGCAGCCGGGTTGATCCTGCCTGCCCTGTGAAATCTTTTCTGGTCTTATTCCTCCGGGGTCCAATTGCTTTTTATAAATAAAGAATCCATTCATCCCACATTTTTAAATTGAAAAAGTCGTCGGCCTTGAATTATCCCCAAAAGGTATTACGTTCCTGAAAGTATCTTCATGGGGCTTTAAAATTAAAGAACGGAGAGATTTTATCATGTCAGAATACGAATATTTGGAAGGCAAACGCATTCTTATCGTCGACGATGAGCCGGATGTGTTGGACAGTCTGGAAGACCTTTTATCGATGTGTGATGTCACCAAAGCTTCGAACTTTTTGGATGCCAAAGAGTATCTGCAGGCCCGATATTTCGACATCGCTGTTTTGGATATCATGGGGGTTGAAGGTTACGATCTGCTGGAAATAGCCAATCAAAAGAACATCACTGCCGCCATGTTAACAGCCCATGCACTCAGTCCCGAAAATCTCATTAAATCTTATAAAGAAGGGGCCGCCTCTTACTTGCCGAAAGAAGAGATGATAAACATTGCATCCTTTTTAAATGATATCCTGGAAGCCAAGGAAAAGGGAAAGAGCACCTGGACTCGCTGGTATGACCGCATGGGGTCATTTTTCGAAAAAAGATTTGGCACGGAATGGAAGAAATCGGATCAGGAGTTCTGGGAAAAGTTCCCTTTCTATTAAATCGAAATTTCTAAAAATGGGGATGCCATATGGATGCGCAGGATTCGTTTTCCTCTATTGACGGCATCTGCGAGCAGCTCAAGCGGAACCGCTATATCACCGATCAATCGTTGGCGACGGTCGTTTATCTTTCCTACCATCTCCACAAGCCCATATTCCTGGAAGGAGAACCGGGCGTGGGAAAAACGGAAGTCGCGCTGGTCCTTGCGGAGCTATTGGCCACCCGACTTATCCGGCTGCAATGCTATGAGGGCCTGGATGCAGGCTCCGCTTTATATGAATGGAATTACCCTAAGCAACTGCTTCGCATCAAAATGGATGAGCAGTGCAGCCAGTCACCGGAAAAAATGGGCCAGGTGATATACACCGAGCCGTATTTGATAAAGCGGCCGCTGCTGGAAGCCATCATGAGCTCCCAGGAAAACACACCGGTACTATTAATCGATGAACTGGATCGCGCCGATGAGGAATTTGAAGCCTTTCTGCTCGAGATACTCTCGGATTTTCAGGTATCGATCCCCGAAATCGGCACCTTAAAAGCGACTCACAAACCCATGGTGGTCATCACGTCCAACAGAACCCGGGAGATCCACGATGCCCTCAAGCGGCGATGCCTTTTTCACTGGATTGATTACCCGGACCTGGACAAAGAGCTAAAAATCATTCAAGCCCGGCTGCCGGACATCGATGAATCACTGGCCCATCAGGTGGCCATCTTCATGCAGAACATTCGCCGACAGGATCTACTGAAAAAACCGGGCATATCCGAAACTCTGGACTGGGCCGAGGCCCTTCTTAAGCTCAATCGAAACGTTTTGGATGAAGAAACGGTTGAAATAACCCTCGGCTGCATTCTCAAATACCGTGAAGATATCCAAAAGTTTAAAACAGGTCTCTGGGCGGACCCGGATAAGCGAACCCAATTTCTAACTTCATTTTCAGACCGTCATGCCCAATGAGAAAATCGACATCCCCTTAGCGACCGCAGAAGGGTTAATCGACAATATCGTACGATTTTCCAACTTATTGAGAGACAACGGTATAGCAGTCTCGCTGCCCGCCGTTCTGGATACTCTCAAAGGCCTGCCCTTGATCGATATCTCCATTCTGCCCGAGTTCAAGATTTTACTCCAGGCGAATCTGATTTGCCGTAGACAGGATATCGTCAAATTTAATAAATTGTTTCACGACTACTGGTTACCCCGAAATCGGCTTGTGCGGGAAATCCCATCTGAAGAAGATGTCGATCCTGCAGAAGAACAAAATAGTGCCGTGTCCCCCAGTCCCGAAAATATTCGCGACAGTCGATCCCCGGAGCAACCGCAATCAACAGCGGCGCAAGACCGGGCGCTGCGCTACAGTCCGCGATCTCTTCCCAAGACTGTTGCCGGGGAAGAACTACAATTCGTAGAATCCAGGGTTCTGTATGAAGCCATCTGCCACCTGCTGAGGCCGCTGAACAACCGGCTGAGTCGCCGGTTTAAATTCACCATGCGTGGCAGGGAAATTTCACTGAGAAGAATATTGCGGAAAAACATGCAGTTTGGCGGAGAATTAATTTTTCTCGATTTCAAAAAAAGGAAAGTCAAAAAACGACGCGTTCTCTTTTTCTGCGATGTCAGCGGTTCAATGGATATTTATACCCGCATGATTCTGCAGTTTGTTCATGCGCTCAACCGCATCGATCGCCGGACGGAGATTTTCTTTTTCTCGACCGAACTTTCGCGCGCAACATTGCAGTTCGATAGAAGCAATTTTAATGCGGCCATATCCCGCATTCCGGAGCTGACTAGGAATTGGGGCGGCGGAACGCGCATCGGGCACTGCCTGCAAATTTTTAACGAAAGCTACGCCAGACGGATGCTTTCAACTAAAGATATCGTAATCATTTTCAGCGACGGTTGGGATCGGGGGGAAATCGATGTGCTCGAGACCCAAATGGCACGCCTTAAACGAAAGTCACATAAAATTATCTGGTTGAATCCCCTCATGGGAACGGCAGATTATCAGCCCATATGCCAGGGCATGCGCACCGCCCTTCCCTATGTGGATTCTTTTCTACCCATGGATGATCTTCGGCACATCGCGTTTCTGGGTCGCATGTTGGGGAAAATAGTTGCTTAGGTAATGAAGGTTTCAGGTGTCAGGTGTCAGGTGTCAAAAGTGCCAACAGATTCTTGTATGAAACTACACGAAATTAAAAAGCGAACCGCAGAATATTGAATGTCGAATGTCGAAGGATGGAATCGCTTCGCTAAACCTTTTTAAAATAGACAGAATACATTTATTCGACGTTCGATGTTGAACGTTCGATGTTCGATGTTAATTTATTTCTTCTTCGATTAAGCTGGCCGCTTTTCAAGCCAGCGGCCGTGCTAACTCCTGACACCCGACACCTGAAACCTATATTTTGCGACAATAAATTATCAGCGTGCTTGCTGCCTTTCAGGGGCTGCTTTTTCCGAGCGTCGTCTCGGAAAAATTATGGTGCCTTAGTGGCTGAACGATTGCACCTTATCTTCCTTTTTTTTCTTCTCTGCCAAAGCGGCGAGAATCTTTTCGGGAGTTATCGGAAGTTCCATGAAATCTATCCCGATTGCATCATAGACGGCATTCACAATCGCCGGGGCCGGGGATAACTGGGTGCCTTCCCCGGCCTCCTTAGCCCCGAACGGCCCGATGGGATCGTCGGTTTTCACTTCAATCGCCTCTATTTCCGGCATCTCCAGAAACGTCGGGAATCCATAGTCCAGAAAAGAGGGGTTCATCACCTGCCCTTTCTCGACAATCACATCTTCATAGAGGGCCTGTCCCATGCCGCCCACAACGGAGCCTTCGAGTTGGCCTTCCACCAGCATGGGATTGATGGGCCGACCGCAGTCATGGGCCGTCACCATCTTCAAAAGTTTCACCCTGCCGGTGTGCAGATCGACTTCCACCTCGGCAGCCTGGGTCATGAAGGAGTAATTCGGGGCAAAATTACCGTCTTCTTTAAACAGGGTGGTCGGTTCGGAGGCGGGCGCCATCCACGACCCCCGGCCCACTATGGGCATGGGCATATCCGCATACTGATAGCCTTTTAAGGCTTGCGCCAGCGTTAACCCCTTGTCCGGAGAGCCTTTAACAAAAATCTGGCGGTCTTTTGCCACCAGGTCGGCCGCATTGGCCTCCAGTTTTTCAGCTACAAATTGAAATAGCTTTTGCTTGGCCGAAATGGCCGCCAGTCTGGCCGCATTGCCGGCTCTGACCGTAACCCCGCTGCCGAAGGTTCCCGGATCCAGGGGGGTAATACCGGTGTCGGCGGCCGTAACCCGGATGTCCTCGATGAGCACACCGAGCTCTTCGGCAACGATCTGACCAATGACGGTTTCCGCACCCTGTCCGATGTCGGCGGCCCCCGTGAGCACATTTACGGCCCCGTCCCGGCCCAGCTGAACCACGGCCCCGGAACTGATGTGGCTCATGTTGCTGACGCCGCTGGGAAATGAAGCGCCGGCCAATCCCACGCCTTTGCCCAGGGGTAATTTTCCCCTTTTTTCCTGCCAACCGATGGCATCGGCGGCTTTTTTGACCGATTCGGAAAACCCGCAGGTATTGATAACAAACCCGGCGGGATGGGGAGCCCCGGCATGAATACTGTTCTTAATTCGAATTTCAGCCGGATCGACACCGATACGATCTGCGATGATGTCCAGCTGCCGTTCGACCGCAAAACGTGCCTGGGGAATTCCATGTCCCCGCATGGCACCACCCACGGGTTTGTTGGTATAGACATGGGAGCCTTCATAAATCAGATTCGGTACGCGATAGGGAATCATGAGAAAAAAGCAGGACAAGGCTATCATCGTCGGCGCCGTACTGTTATAAGCACCGCCATCCGCAACGGCCTGAAACTTCTGGGCGAGAATCGTGCCGTCCTTTTTGACACCCGTCTTGACCGTGATGTACATGGGATGTCTTTGCCGGGTGGAGATGAAAATTTCTTCCCGTTCATATACGAATTTTACCGGTTTACCGAGATGGATGGCAAACCAGGCAGCACAAAAATCCTTGGCGAACATGTCAATTTTTTGCCCGAAACCACCGCCTACTTTGGGTTTGATGATCCTCACCTTGCTTTCGGCGAGCTGCAGCGTATTGGATAAATTTCGCCTTAAAAAAAAAGGTATCTGGGTTGAGGACCAGACGGTGAGTTGCCCGTTGAGAGGGTCGTATTGGGCCAGGGCCGCATGGGGTTCGAGGGGGGCATGGTTGACCGCCTGGGAATAAAAGGAATGTTCAAAGACGTCGTCACATTCTGCTAAGGCCTTTTCGACATCGCCGAATTCTTTTTTTATAAAAAAAGACGTATTATTCTTGACACCCTCATGAATCACAGGAGCGCCTTCTTTTGCGGCCTCCAGAGGATCGAATACGGCCGGCAGCTCTTCATAATCCACCGTAATAAGCCCCAGTGCTTCTTCGGCAATTTCGGGATCAATGGCGCAGACGGCGGCGACATCATCCCCGATATAGCGCACTTTTTCTCTTGCCAGCGCGTGTTCATCCTTCGCCATGGGTACGATGCCGTACATTCGATCGGGGATGTCCCGACCGCTGACCACGCCTTTTACACCCGGCAGCTTCTCTGCCCTGGAAGTGTCGATGTGCAGAATCTTTGCATGGGGCACAGGGCTTCGCAGCACCTTCCCATGCAGCATCCCGGAAAGCACGAGGTCATCCGTAAACAGGGCGGTACCCTTTACCTTCTGGGCCGCATCCAGCATGGGTACGCGGGTTCCGACAACATTCAGTTCCTTTTCCATCTAAACCTCCTCACCGGTATTGTCACAGACGCTCATCACAGCCTCAACGATTTTCTTGTACCCCGTGCAACGGCAGAGATTGCCGGCCATCTTTTTTTTAAGCATGCCCTCCGTCGGGTGTTCGTCTTCCGTCAAGATCGCCTCGGCCGTCAATATCATGCCCGGTGTACAAAAACCACATTGGAGTGCCCCCTGGTTTATAAAAGCGCTTTGCAGTGGGTGCAGGTCACCGCCTTCAGCCAGGCCCTCGATGGTAATGATTTCCTTGCCGACGGCATCCATTGCCAGCATGATACAGGATAGATAGGCTTCGCCGTTGATGAGAACCGTACAGGCCCCGCAGGCCCCCAGATCACATCCGCGTTTTGTGCCCATCAGCCCTAATTGGTCCCGCAATACTTCAAGAAGCGTGTGATTCGGGGCAACCAGCAGCTCATGGGCGTCACCGTTGATGTTCAGTTCAATCACCTCTTTCATTCGCATGACCTCCTCGTGGCTTCATTCACAGCCCTTTGAAGTAATATTCCCATCATTTCTCTCTTATGCGCAGGAGAGAAAAGGGAATTCTTAACCGGCGCGGCTTCCTTGGATGCGAGTTTGGATGCTTCTGCCATGCTGGCCTTGCTCAAGTCCTTGCCGTCCAAAAAGGCTTCAAGCCGTCGGCCTCTGACAGGGTTTTTAGCCACCGCCGTGAAAGCAACCCGATACTCCTTTTTCTCCCTTGATGCCCAGAATGCTGCCCCCACAATGGGAAAATCGATGCTTTCACGGTTCGCATATTTGGTGTAGTTTGACACCCCATCCGCCGTTTCCGCCGGTATAATAATTTCGCTGAGAATCTCTCCCTTGCGGAGATTGAGCGGTGATTTTCCATCCCCGGAAAATAGCTCCTCCAACGGAATCTCACGTGAGCTCCCCCCCCCTTGCAATACAACCCTGGCATTCATCACCAGCAGCGCTGGTGCTGAATCACCACAGTAACTTGAATAGCAGGTCTCTTTTTTGTTAACGACATGGCAGATTTCACCACCGGCCTTGTAACAGGTCGGTCTGGCGCTTCGCCACCATTGGGATTGATTGTAGTATTTGCATCGGTTTTGCTGACAAAGATTGCCGGCGATGGTGCCCATGGTCTGATGATGAAAAGAACCGACCAAAGATGCCGCCCGGGCCAGGGCAGGCAACTTTTCCGCAATGAAGGGCGCTCGGGATATCCGCTTCAACGGCGTCAGCGCACCGATCCGGACAGCACCATTGTCACGATGAATGTAATCCAGGTCCGATATCGACTTTATGTTTACGAGCACCGGCGGCATCTCCACCCGATGCTTCATATTGACCAGCAGATCCGTTCCACCCGCGAGAATCTTGGCCGCCGGCCTATCTTGCAACATGGCAACGGCCTCTGCAATACTTCCCGGCAGTAAATAATCAAATTTTGGTAATCTCACAACTATTCTCCCACTATTGATTTAAACACATATAATTTCATGATATGAAATCTTTTTTTTGAACATATTCGACCTTACTATCATCCTGTTAAGGATGTCAAGGATTAAATATATTCCAACTATAACCATACAATATAGTCATTTTAGAAATAATTTATTTTTGTTGACGCAGGCCGCAGGAATGATGTAAGTTTCATTTTCGATGACATAGGTTCACGATATGAAATCTAACCAAAGCAACGAATCAATCTACCACGTACAGGCACTGATGCGGGCGCTGGACATTCTGGACTGCTTCAACTACCAGAACAGAGTTCTAAGTCTATCCGATGTGGTGAACCGTACCGGGCTCAACAAGACGACTGCCAAACGGTTGATTTCAAATTTAGCGGCCCGCGGTTATCTCCAGCTGGATCCCCAGTCGAAATGCTACCAGCTCGGTATGCGGCTGTTCGAACTGGGTGGTATCGTTTTTTCTTCATTCTCGCTGCGCCAGGCAGCCGCCCAACCCATGAATATTCTTCAAGAAGAAACCGGCGCAACGGTTCTGCTAGGCGTAAAAATTGAGGACCATCTGGTTTATGTGGATAAGCGCGAGGGACGCGGGCCGCTCCGAATTTCATCGGATATCGGCTGGCGGCGTCCGCTGCACTACGGTATGCTGGGCATGGTTTTGATGGCCTATCTGGAACCCAGAGAGGCAAGGCGGATCATTAAAAAACATCCCCTGGAACTTCACACACCGCTTTCCATCACGGATGAAGATGCCTTCAGTCTTCGTTTGGGAAGAATTCGCGAAGAAGGCTGGGTTTTGGAAAAAGAAGAGGCTGTCGAAGGTGTTTTGGGCGTTGCCGCCCCCGTAAGGGATTACTCCCGTCAGGTCGTGGCCGCCCTGGGGATTGCCTTACCCATGGGGCAACGCCGGCTGAGTAGACCACTCGACCGAATTATTGATCTGGTAAAAAGGGCCTGTGAAGATATATCCTCTGATTTGGGATATTTAAAAATTTAGGAAATCAAAAATGGAAGATTTAGAATCAATAACCGTCGGACAGATATTAGAGAGAGGTGCTGCTCAAGTCCCGGACAAAATCGCTGTGGTGGATGGGAAGTTAAGAAAAACCTTTGATGAACTAAACCGGATGACCGATGCGCTGGCCGCCGCCCTCGCGGACCTCGGCTTGAAAAAAGGTGATCGCGCGGCGATTTACATGAAAAATTCATTTGAGTTCATGGTTGCATTTTATGCCTTACAAAAATTGGGCGCCATCGCGGTATGGATAAATTCCATGGATCGCAAAAACGAATCCGAATTTGTTTTATGCGATTCAGAAGCCAGAGGACCAGGTTTTCAAATTTCAAATTAACTCTGATGGGAGGATCCCGCTATGAAAGATCGATACCTTAACGTAACGCCAGACGCGGACCGGAAGCAAGCGGCCCTGTTCGATAAATGGCTTTCAGGTGAAAACATCCCCTTTGCCGATGCGGATGCGACGGCGGCCTATCGGGAGCGGATCACACTGATCAAGGATGCCATCCAGTTGAAGAAAACTCCCGCCCGTATTCCCATCTGCCCATCAGCCGGATTCTTTCCTGTTCAATACGCAGGGGTCAGCATGTATGATGCCATGTATGACTATGACATCCTTGCCCAGGCCTGGGAGAGGTATTGTCACGACTTCACCCCGGATGCCTACAACGCCCCCACCACCATTGTCCCGGGTAAGCTGTTGGACATTCTGGATTTCAAGCTTTGCAAATGGCCCGGACGCGGCGTTTCCAAACAGCAGGAATACCAGTATGTGGAAGAGGAGTATATGAAGGCTGAGGAATACCAGGATCTTATCGACGACCCCACCGGTTACTTTATGAGTACTTATTTCCCTCGCATCTTTGGCAGCTTAAAGCCCCTGGAAAAGATGCCCCTGCTGCCCCCCGTCAACGAAATTCCCTGCGTCCCGCCGGCCGCCATTCCCTTTGGAACGGAAGAGGTCCAAGCGACATTAAAAACCCTCATGGAAGCCGGCAATGAGTCCGGCAGGTGGATAACTGCTGTGCGCCGCATCAACGGATCGGTCATGGGCAAGGGTTACCCGGCCTTTTCGGGAGGATTCACCAAGGCTCCCTTTGACGTCATCGGCGATACCCTCAGGGGCACCCTTGGCGTAATGATGGACATATACCGTCACCCAGAAGAACTCAGGGAGGCGTGTGAAAGATTAACGCCCTTCATGGTAAAGTCCGGCGTGGCCGCGTGCAAGGCCGCCGGTCACATCATGCCCTTTATCCCCCTGCACAAGGGCGCCGATGGATTCATGTCCGATGAGCAGTTCCGGACCTTTTACTGGCCGACGCTTAGAAAACTCATCATCGGGCTCGTCAATGAAGGCTGCATTCCGCAACTGTTTGCTGAAGGAGCTTATAATCAACGCCTCGAGACGATTTGCGATGTTCCAAAAGGCAAGACCGTCTGGTGGTTTGACCTCACGGATATGGATCGGGCCAAAAAAACTGTCGGGCAGGTGGCCTGCATAGCCGGTAACGTGCCCGTTTCACTGTTATGCACGGCAACCACGGATGACGTCAAAGCCTATTGTAAAAACCTCATGGACGTGGCCGGCAGAGACGGTGGATTCATATTCTCCACCGGAGCAGGCATGCAGGGAGCCAAGGCCGAAAATGTGAAAGCCATGATTGATTTTGCGAAGCGATATGCAGGAGGTAATTATGTCTGACAATTTGGTAGATGCCATGGTGCACATGCGGGAGCCGGAAGCATTGGCCCTCGCACAAAAGATGTTAAATGACGGTGTCCATCCGCTCAAGGTATTAGAGCAGTGCCGCGAGGCGGTGGAAAAGGTGGGCAAGCAGTTTGAACTTGGCCACTATTTTCTCCCGGAATTGGTCATGGCCGGTGAGATGCTGAAGAAGATATCAGCGATGACCGAGCCCTTTTTAAAACATGAGGCTGAGGATAAGACCGCACGTCTGGGAAAAGTGGTGCTCGGGTCGGTGCAAGGAGACATCCACGACATCGGCAAGGACATGGTGAAATTTTTGCTGGATGTCAATGGTTTCGAAGTTCACGACCTTGGTGTTAACGTGTCTCCAGAGAGATTCGTTGAAGCAATCAAGGAAGTTCAGCCGGAAGTTGTGGGTATGAGTGCGCTGTTGACCACGGTTTTTGAATCTATTAAAAACACGGTTGCGGCCATCAAAGCGGCGGGGTTGCGAGATGAAGTAAAGATAATGATCGGCGGCGGTACTGTAACTGAGGAAGTCAGGGCATATTCAGGCGCTGATGCCTATGGCAAAGATGCCGTGGTTGCAGTCAACCTGGCCAAAGAATGGGTCACTGCCAAGTAAACCCCAATGTTGCATAAACGGCATGGAGAAATCAGTTAATGGTTTGTTATTATTGTCGAAATTTTAATAATGTACTATTTTCTCGATATCGCATAAAGTGAATTCGAAGGATGGGTTGATTTTGGCATATTGTTTACCCTTCGGGAAAGCCGGAAGACTTCAGATCCTGCGTTGTAAAGGGATCGCGGTAAAGTGACTACAACTTCACCCTTTACGCCTTGACTCTGAAGCCCTCCGGCTTTT
>Ga0316193_10003226_pt1 | contig 11707 bp, 6 predicted proteins | sample MerIslsedime2_MG_FD_207735 | JGI IMG/M metagenome (GOLD analysis project Ga0316193, IMG submission 207735) | Coastal sediment microbial communities from Maine, United States - Merrow Island sediment 2 | ecosystem: Environmental > Aquatic > Marine > Coastal > Sediment | place: USA: Maine... | reverse complement strand
CTGACTTTCCAACTCACCGATGATCTTTGGAAAGCCGTCTTTATTGATACTGCCGCCGGAGAAACTGCTCTTGATTATATGGGAGGAATACAGGGTCATTGGAACGGTTTTCATCGACATCAGCTGCGCACCGGCGATCGGGTCCATGTTCCAGTTGTAGGTCGTGCGGCGTACGACCTCACCCGATGGCATTACCTTCTCCGACCAACCCGCCATCATATGGATGTGTTTGATCCTGGTCTTTAAGGACGGTTCAGCCTCAAGCGCATGGACCAGGTCGGTCGCGGGAGCCAGTAACACGATTTCAATATCGTCACGCTTCCTCAACAAGTCCCGAATCACCCGATTCAATTCCTCGCTGGAGCGCGGCATGTCACGATTGATAAGCGTTAAATCGGCTTCGGACAACAGACCGCGTCCCTCGGATTGATACTCTCTGGCTGCCCTGGATGAAGCGATATCGGGATAGGATGCCGCCTCGCCCCCGGTGCCTTGGATAACCGGTATCCCTGCCAGACCGATGCGGTCAAGATACCGCTCGGCGAGCACTTGCTTGCGGCCCGCATGCATACCGGTGGTGCCAACATAGACAATCTCCTCCGGGAACTCCGCGGCCAGCAATAGCAGCGCGATGCGATCATCCGGCTCCATGTCGACAATCACCAACAGGCCGCGGCTTTGACCACATGCCGATTGGCCAAGGCACAGAACAACAAATAACACACGCAATAGATGCGGTAGACCCTTGCTGACGATATCCATTGCTGCTGAAAGGTACCTTCGACTACTCACCCTGAAATGACTCCCTTTGAATCGAATTACTCAAAAACCTGGTATGTACCAACCCTGTTGGTAATAAATCCAAGCCTCGTATGGTGCAAATTTTCGAACATACCGTATGATATTGTCATCTATCTCACCGAAGAGACGTGTGTTCTTTTGGATCTGCCTGGAGGATAGCAGCTTCGGGTCACTGATAAACAGCGTGAGGTGGCTTGAAAGTATGTATTCTATTTTTATGCACCGCACAGGCAACTGAAACACCATTATGGCTGAGCGAAAACTCTTTGTAAGCCACAGTTCCAAAACAGATGACAATCTCGCGCTGTTGGTCGATATTTGCGCGGGCCTCGAGGGTCCATTACCCGCGGCGGGTAATCTGCAATACCACATCGTCTATGATCGCGATGGTACTATCGTTGGCGGTGATGATTGGTATCGTTCCATTGATCAGTGGATGATCGAGGCGAACGCTGCCATTATTCTGTTTTCCAGGGCTGCATTGTTCGACTCGGACTGGGTCAAAAAAGAGGCCGCCATTCTGGCCTGGCGTCAACAGCTCGATCCGGATTTCGTTCTGATACCGGTATTGCTTGATGGACTCACTCCTGAACAACTCGACAAAGGGCTGTTTGGCGTGCTGCGAATCCGCAACCTGCAATGTATCCGCAACGCCAGTGATGCTACGCAGGTGGTCACGGAAGTTCATCAGGCCCTGGCTGCAAAGGCCTCACTCCTGGACTGTACGGGTCGGGATTTCAATGGTACCAGCTTTGAGCCGATGGAAGGCATTGTCGCCCTGCTGATCGCAACACGTGCCGTGCCCGATGCATTAGCCCCCGCGGTAACCAGCCTGGGACTCAATCCACCGACCTGGCCACCAGAAGAACACAGGCGCAACGCACTTGCCGTCGCCCGTTACCTGGTCTCCGACCGTGGGGCCAGCCTGGAACGCCTGAATGACTTTCTCAACGCCATGAATCCCAGGCTGCCACAAGATGCCGCCGAAGAATTGTTTGCAAAACTCAGGGGGGTCTGGGTCAATCGGGCATCTGCAGCAGGTTTACCAACGGCCTGGCAGATGCAACAAGCGATCGGCCTGAACGGCAGCGATGTCGAGAACTACGCAGCAGAACGCTACTGTGAACGCGCCTGGTGTCTGGACGCTTCGTGGAAGCTGGTGCGAGTTGGATCAACCAGCCATACACTCGATGATATCCTGGCCGATATTGATGCGCAGATTTCAAGATCCCGGGCGTTCTCGCTGCCCCGCATACAGCGCCGGATCGAACATGCCACGTACCCCTACATCCTGGTAATTCCCCATCGGCTTATGTCGCCAGGGACCCCACAAGACATGGTCGAGGAATTGCGTCAGCGTTATCCGGGAGCCATTGTCCTGGTTGATGTCGGTCCCGGCCGGCCGGCCTGGCTGCCGACCTCGATTGATCTGCTGGACCCTCCACTCGACCTTGAAGAGGAAGAGAGGCAACTGGACGCCTTCGACGACACGCTGAATCTTTTTGACAACCTATACAGGAATCCCTGATGGACTATCGCCCGAAAAAGTTCGAACTGCCTAATGACGGCATACACATCAAAGGCGATGACCTCGATCATCCGCCCTACGTCTTCACTGACAAAGTCGCCATAGCCGTGGACGTCGCACTGGCCACCGGTCGTCCCTTACTGGTTTCGGGCCCGCCGGGCAGCGGTAAAAGTTCACTGGCCCCGGTCATGGCAACCCGGCTCGGCTGGCGATATCTGCACGAGATCTTTACCTCGCGCACCCGACTGGAAGACTTGACCGGCGATCTTGATCAATTGCGCCGCCTTAGCGACGCCCAGTTACGCGATGAAAAGAATCCGTTGCCTGAGCGTTGGGCTTACCTGGAACCCGGTGTCCTTTGGTGGGCATTTGATCGCGCCGGGGCAGTATTGCGCGGTCGTAGCCAAAGAGAGGTCGATAAGCTCAAGCAACAGGTCGGTGAAAACTATCACCATCCCCAGGATCCCAGCACGAACACGGATGTCGACCATGTCGTGATTCTGCTGGATGAGATTGACAAGGCCGACCCGGATCTGCCCAACGACCTGCTCGAACCGCTCGATCGGAAACGTTTCGACGTACCACAGGGTCCACCTGTACAAGCCAAACCCAAACAGCAGGTACTGGTGATCCTTACTACAAACGAGGAGCGAGAACTGCCACCCGCCTTCCTGCGGCGCTGTATCAGTCTGCGTCTCACTGACCCGGATCGCGCGCAGTTACTCCACATCGCCCACCATCATTACCCGCGGGGGCAAAAAAAACTACATTCTGACGTCGCTGACAAGCTGATCGAGCAGCGCACGGCTGCCAGGGAGCAAGACCTGCGCCCACCCAGTACCAGCGAGTATCTGGATGCCATCGAGGCATGTCGCAAGCTCAAAATCCAACCCGGTAGCGACCAATGGGCCCTGCTCGCGCAAGCCACGTTCGTCAAAGAAGACAACGAACGTGGCGGCTAGACGTCCTTCACGTCCACGCGGTGATATCGGCCTGGGCGACCTCGCCAAGGCGATCGTTGAACTTGATCTCGACAACAACCATTACCTGCACCTGGCTGCGCGCTGTCTCGGTTTCGAGGGACTGGCACACCCGGACAGCGGCCGGCCGCAAACCGCGGCCGATATGCGTATGCGCAGGCACCCGGCACGGCAAACCAAACAACCCCGGCGGGGGAGGGCCTTCGTTCCACCAGCGCCTGTCATTACGCCAGAACCGGCAGGCGATGTACTCACCAGCACGCTGGAACCCCGCCCGCCCGCCGCCGCGCAACCACCACCCGGCTGGTTGCAGGACAAAGAACCGGCTCCACCGAAACACCCTCAGATCATCCGCCAGCCGTTATTACTGCAAAATCGGGCCGCCGGCGTGCTCAAGGCTGCCATTGCGGTGCGGCGACCGGGGCGCCAGCTGGATATGCCACGTCTGATCGATCGGGTCATCGCCGGCCGTCCCCTGCACGAACTGCCACACCTGCCAGTGGGCAGCATGGAGCAGGGGGTCGACATGCTGTGTGATTACGGTGAATCCATGCAACCCTTCTATGCCGATCTCCAGGGTCTCGCGGACAGTCTGGCGCGACTGCTGGGTAGTTCTCTTTACCGTGTATTCGAATACGAGACTGATCCCGGCCGCGCGTTCGAGTGGACAAGCGCCGATGAGCCCCTGTTCTGGACACCCAAAGCCGGTCGACCGGTGTTGCTTGCCACTGACTTTGGGCGCGGCAATCCTCGCGGACTGCACCAGCGCTTGCGACCAGCGATATGGCAGGCCTTTCTCCGCCAGACACGCCAGGCCCGCGTGCCGGTGTTAGTCTGCTCACCTCTGCCACCCACAAGCTGGCCGCGCTGGCTCGGGCGTGACGTAAAAGTGATCCACTGGGATCCGCGCACCCGTGCCGGCTCAGTCAGTCGCCTGGTCGGGTCCGGCCACGAGATTGGCCGGTGAGCTGGCTCATACCTACCGACGCCGATCACGGTTTTGTCGCCAATCTGGATCGGGACGACGACAGTGTGCGACTCGCCAGGCTACTCGCACCCGCGCTGCGTATCGATGTCACCCTGTTACGCAACATGCGTATGCGCTATCTGCCGCGCAGCGATGCCGGTCTGGAAAGCGCGCTCTGGTTCAGTGACCTGGCGGTCTCGCGCAGTGCCCGCGCCATCAGCTTCCCGCCGGGAGTGGCGCGCCTGCTGACCGATGAACTGGATACTGATATCCCCAAACGTCCGACCCTGTCCGAGGTCGCCGGGTTTATCCAGCAGCATGCGGCAGACTGGCCACGTGAGACCCGTCTGGAACAGCGCCTGCGCCTGGCCGCGCGCGCAGACGACACCGCCGGGGTGCGCGAGGGTCTACGCAGCGTCCTGCGCTGGTTCGAACAGGCGGCCGACGACCCTGCGCGCCACGAGATACTGCGCTGGGTGCGCGGCGCGGTGCCGGAGCTGGTGCGACCGGAGTGGGCGCTTGAGGAGGCCCACTGGCTCACCCAAATTGCAGCCGCAACACTGGGGGACACCACCGGCGAGCTGGCCGCCGGCAACCTGAACGCCGAGGGTGTGCCATCCTGGTTGAGTCAGCGATTGCCTGCAGACCACGGTAACGAGCTGGGCCTCAACGTGCGGCCAGGGCAGTTGCAGTTTGTCGAGTCGGGCACCGGCACCCATACGCTGCCGGTCGGCCCTGCCATCCCGGCCCTGCTCGGCCTGCAGCCCGGTGAAAACAGTGAAACGTATTGGGAACGGATCTGGGCCGGGCAGGTCCTGCCCATACCACAGGACACGCGACGCCTGACCCTGATCACCCTGTCCGGTAACAGCTACGATCTGCTGATCGAAGAAGAACTGAAACCATCAGAAGAAAACATCGGCGCACAAGCCCGATTGCCCGAGCGCGTTCGCCTGTTACACCTGCCCGAGGAGGAGAAGGAGGCCTGGGAGTTGACAGAGCGTTTACAGGCCATGGGGATCTCGGTAATCGCGGTCATCGATAACCCGGACCAACCCCGTGAGGATGACCGAAGCCGGCGCGAGCCCGGGCACGATGATGTGCCGGCTATCCGGCTCTGGACCCGCCGTGGCGCAAAATACTACGCCAATACAGAGGCCATGGCAGACGCGTGGCAGGGGCTGGTGGTACGTCTGGACGATATACCGCTCCCGGAAGGCATACACGACATCTCACCGGTAGACCTGTTCGAGGGCGGCAACCGATTCAGCGAACAGGGCCTGGAACGGTTACGCGGCGCGTTAAGCGACGACACTCCCGCACTCACCATCTGGCTGGCCTATGACGCTGATGGCCGGGAACTGGCCATGCAACTGCGCCGTCAGATCATATCCAATGGCATCAGCTGCCTGGACAACAGCCTGCTCAAACCGGCCAAGAGTCTCTTTAATCAAATACGTGATGCCATGCGCAAGGCCGATGCGGTGTTCGTTCTGCACACCGACAGGGATAACAGCGGTGACTACAAATCCGAGGAAGTGGATATTGCCCGCAGTGTCCAGCGACCACTGTTTCATGTACAGCTGGGCACTGGCATCAAGCATGAGCTGTATCCCAGCGAGCCCGTGCTCACGCTCGATAACTTTCAACAACTGACGCCACAAGAGCTGCAACGGCTCATTACTGAATGGCAAGCGCAGAATTCGGAGGTGCTGGGTGACAATCTGGATGCCGCAAATAAAGCGAGCAAACCAAATGGTCATATCTTTCTCAGTTATGCCAGAGAAGATCAGGAAAAGGTCTTTTCCCTGGCAAGTTTATTAGAAGCGGAGGGTTGGACAGTGTGGTGGGGCAGGGAGAATTTACCGGCCGATCAACAAATTCCCCGCATCATTGATGAGGCCATACAGAACGCATCTTGTGTGTTGGTCTGCTGGTCCAGGTCGTCGATTGGTTCACGCTGGGTGATCGAGGAGGCTACTGAAGCAGAAACACAGGGTAAACTTCTGCAAGTGTTATTCGAGCAAGTAAGGCTGCCCGATGTGTTTAACAAATACCAATATATCGACCTGTCTGAATGGAGCGGCCAGCGCAAAGATGACGTCTATCAACGCTTGGTAGAAGCGCTGGCTGACAAACAGCCGCCAACGAATATAGATGAGAATACACAGAAAACCACTATAACTTCTGATGTGCAAGCACTGCTAGACCAGATCGATAATCCTTCGACCGAGCCGAAGGAAAGGCTCGCTATTGGCAATAAGCTGGCCGCGCTTGGCGATCCGCGTCACGGCACGGGCCTGGATGAACAAGGCCGGCCGGATATCGACTGGGTGGAAATATCTGGCGGGACCTTCCTCTATGGTGAAGAAAAAGAAACCCGTGAACTACCCGGCTTTTATATTGCCCGTTACCCCATTACCAATGCCCAGTATCAGGCGTTCATCGACGGCGGAGGTTATAAAGAAGCCCGTTGGTGGAAGGGGCTTGAGGGGCGGGCAGATAGACCAGAGAAATCTGGATGGACAGAATCCAACCGCCCAAGGGAAAGTGTGAACTGGCACGAGGCCATGGCCTTCTGCAGCTGGTTGTCGGACAAGCTGGGCTATACCGTGCAATTGCCGACCGAGGTGCAATGGGAACGGGCCGCGCGGGGAACAGATGGGCGCAACTATCCCTGGGGTGAAAGCTACCGTTCAGGTTATGCCAATACAAATGAAATCAGGGACAAAAGTGGACTCCATCATCTAAAGCAAACAACAGCCGTTGGTGTCTACCCGCAGGGAGGCTCGCCCGAGGGGGTGCAGGATCTGGTGGGCAATGTTTGGGAATGGTGTCAGAATGAATACCACAATCCGGAAAATACCGACCTGCGGGGCATTGAGCCTCGGTTTTTGCGTGGCGGCGCCTGGGCCAATAATCCAGGCGATGCGCGCGCTTCTACACGCTACAAGTTCAATCCTGGCTCCCGCAGCATCAACTTTGGTTTTCGGGTGTTCTGTTCGTCCCCCATGCCGCGCTGAACACTGTAGCGCTGGCCGCCTGTTCACTATTTGTAAACGTCAGTTCTCCTCTTCGGCGACTAACCGCCGGATGCACAGTTCACGCTGGCTCCTGTCGCGCGCATTCAGCCGCAGTTTGTTTGTAAAACGTATGGGCGGTTCTGTGTCATCTGTCATCAACAGGACAATGCGGGTCGGTTTGAGCCCTTTATGTTGTCTGTTTAAGGCGTATTCAAGTTCCTGGGGGCACCAGGTACTCTGTTTGTAAGCGCTGTTCCAAAGGGCGATGAAGGTATCGCTTTCATTGATCAGTGAACGAACCACATCGGACAGATCCATGCCTGCACCAAATATGCTTTCGTCACGGTTCACAGCCCGTTTGAAGCGATGCAACATAACCTCAACATGATCTGCGAAATCCGAGTTATCCCACACGTAGCTGATGAAGTAAGAAGGGGGGGCGGCCGCGTGCTGGCCTCTAGCAAGCAGTTCAGCTAAATCGATAATCTTCTGTGCTGAGTCGGGCCTCCATGTGTTTCGGAGCACCGCCAGGTCGTTGAATTGATCTTTCAACAATCCTCGGTAGATCCAACGCAAGGAATCATAGATCTCGACAGAGGTTCCGCCGAAAGAGGGGATTGCAATGACTGGTTTTTCTTTCTCGGCGGCGATCTGGCCCATCAGTTTTACTGTGAGGCGGCCGCCCAGGAGCACGAGTGCGTCGGCTGATTCCAGGGCCGATAGATTAGGGATCAGAGTTCCGTGCCACACATGATCAAAGTCCGGGTGTAGTTTGCGGAGGATGTTGATCGTGGAGGGGAGATCCTCAAAAATGGGCTCTGATCCCTCCGAACGGTTGATTTCTATAGTGGCTTTCGCGTCTTGTGATTCCCCCACGTAGCGGATGACACCTTGAACGACGTTATAGTCAGCTGATGCCACATGTGCGTCGGAGGCGAGTAATGCATGCCCGCGACTGGCGGCAACATAACCGAGTTCCTGACAGGCCTGAATAAAGGGCCTCTCCTGTTCAGATAACTCCCTATCATCGGTTCGTGCATAGGTTGGGACAGAACCCATAAAAATGATCTTCATGTGTTGCCTCGCAGTGAGTAGTTATCCTCGTGGACATTGCTGATGAAGACATTCTTCGTTTGGTTAGGCATGTTCTACATCCATTCAAAACAACGCCATTGCACCAATGAATCGCTTGACCCTACCAGATTCAGTCGGCTTTGTGAATGTTGCGCAACTGAACGAAGGCATTGAGCATATCCATGCTCCTGTCTGTTATTGAAAGCTATGTTTTATGGCATCATGGTGATGCCTTACGAAGTTCCTCTCTGTACCAACGTCCATGCCAGTGGACTCTCGGTAAGACCCCTCTGCAGCATTTCGATCGCAACCCTCTCTTCTGGGCGGAGCCCCGTCTGGGTCGAGAGTCTGCTTAACCAAGCGGCAGGACTGCTCGGTCGAACGCTTGTTAGTATGGCTCGAAGCTCGGGAGCAATTGGCTTCAGTTCGACTTCGAGAACTCCTCGATTTATCAGGAATGCTTCCATGCATGTCCGGAAGAACGGCCGAAGCGCTGTGATCCAACCCGCGCTCGACAAGAGTAACCCGAGGTAGATTCGATCCGAGGGGTCCGTCGACAGCAACCCATCCCGTTCCATAGTTTGGTACAAAAACTCGGTCAAGTTGAAGGTCACTGGCACATCCGACATCCACCAGTGCTGGATCATCCCCGTGGACAAGCTACGCACCACCTCGATTCCACGTCGGGCAGGATTTGGATCGTCCTCTAATGCAAAGAAGCCACTGCCCTGCAGGGATCGGTATGCCGACCATGCGTCCGGCGGTGTATGTTCGAGCGAGCCCTTCGTGGTCTTCCAACGCGCCACCGCATCCCGAAAGGCCTCGCGATCCGACTCGTAACCGTCCTTCAGTACGCCCAGCGCCATCGGGTCCGTTGTCGACGGCGGGGAGGGTACCACGACCGGCAGGTTTTCTCTTACGCGATCCATGTCGATGAAGAGACTCCGTGCGAACGATTGCTTTGCGCTCAACCAGATCTCGCTGACACACCACGCTCGTTCAGCGTAGTCATCGCCTTTTCTGCGCAATGCCACCACTGTCGATGATGATAGCAAGTCGTCGAGGCGCATCAACGTTCTCTCAAATATGGCCTGTTCCGCGTCCGTTCTCGGGGGCTGTGGCACACAGCAGTAGTCCACCCACAACCCTATCTGTCCAAGCATCCATCGGTCAAACGACTCGGGGTCGAGGGTTTGCAACTTTTCGCGGATCTTGGCCCGAGATTCTCTGCCGTCCCGTACGGCGTTCCCTCCCGAAAACGGACCGTAGCCGAGGATGCGCCGCGCGAGTTCTTCAGCCTGGAGCGTACCCTCCTTGTCTAGTTTGGGCACCGATGCCAAGCGTTGGACTCGGTCGGTGAACAGGGTGCGAATTACGATGCAAGTTCTTTTGACCAGTGACTGGAGCGTCCGAAGCTGCTGGCCAGAAGGGTCCGGAAAATCCGGGACGTCCCAGTGGTGTGAAAGAAATAGGAGTGCCATCGGCTGATTGTCCATTCCCATCCAGACATCCCTTTCATTGATTGTTTGGAACCGCTCGAAGGAAGTCATGCACCACAGCGTCCATGCGGACATGACCTGGAACTCCGCGCACAACGTTGGCCAGTCGTGCTCCTTTTCTAACTCCATGCAACAACACCTCCAGCACTGTCGGATTGATCTTAAGCTACGGCTGTGGCACCTGACTATAAGCACCGGCGACGTGAACCGAGCACGCTTTATCTGCCAGAGCGACAATGCGGGAGGAATTCTCGGTCGAGCTTCAGGGGGCGTGGTCTTTACCCGTCAGAAACCCTCGGTAGAGAAGGTCAAGAAGTCTTCCGGGTCGGTTCCCCTCCGCGGTTTTTCAGTCAAGTCGTCCTGTCGATGTTGCTCAGGCCGGCGAGGATTAACTCGACCATGCGCGAGACATCACGGGTGCGAAAGATCTCGCGATTCTCGTCTTCGCTCAGCAGCGGGTTAATACCGGCGATCCCGGTGTTGCGCAGGAGTTTCACCATGTCCGGGTAATCCCACCAGGTTTGTCCACACCTGTCATAGAGTGTACGCATTGCCTCGGCGTTGGGTGCGCGCCGCTGATAGTCCCAGGTTGCCTCCGGTCTGTCCTTTCCCTCCAGCAGGTCGATTGCCAGAGCGGCGGCACCGCCAAATGCACCGATCAGGAAGACCGGCTGATCGGCCTGTGCCGCCAGGACCACCTCTTCCAGAACACCCGGTATCCGGCCCGCATACCACTTCTCGTTCGATCCGATCCCTTTCTCGGGCGGTCCAAACTTCCCCCCCAGAATAATGCGGGCTTCGATTCCACTGTCTTTTGCCACCTGAGCCTCGCGCATATTAGACAATCCGCGTGCCCAGCAGTAGCGGTATTCGGGCGACTGGTCTGCTGGAAAGGGTTTCGCCTCGACCTCGTCAGCGATTTCCGTACCCGGACAGTCGTTCAGATCGCTCGGGCGTGCGATACGTTTCAGGCGTGCTACGTGGTTGAATTCGGCAACAAGATCCTGGTTGTAGGGCAGGGGCCAGCCCACAGTGTTTATGATACGCTCTATCCGTTCCATGCCCTCCAGGCTGTGGTGTGCACGAACCAGATCGAACAGCACCTGCGTGTATCCTTCATCACCCAGGTGTCCTCCGTAGACGAGGGTTACGCCCTTGATCAACAGATAACGGGAGAGTTCGATCATCGCGTCCTTGAGATGTAGCTCGTCGAAGCCAAAACGCTGAATGTCAGTGCTCTCGGACATTGAGAGCGCGATTTTTTGGCCTTTGAGCGGTCTCTCGGTGGCCTGTCTGGAGAGCGGTGTCGTCGTCGGGACATCGGTCTCACTGAGCAACACCAGTTCTTCCCCACCGAGAGGGGGATCCGGATAGAGCACCATCTTGGCATCCTTGGCGTAAAGCAGTGAGAGCAACTCCGGCGGACGCGCAGAGATCTCGTCACCCATCTGCGCCGCCTGTTTGAGCAGAACGGTCGAGGTAAGAAGACGCAGCGTCTCCTTGAGCAGAAGGTCCACCGCGGCCACAGCAGAAGCATGATTGATCGCCTCTTTTTCTTTCTTTTTCTTCTTCGCGGGGATGCAGGGCCAGCGAAATACGGGCACGTTGCCGAGATAGGGAAAGCTGCGTACCTCTTGTCGGTTGAACGCAGCTACGACCACGACCGGTCGCTGCTTAAGTTTCGCGAGGATGATCTCTTTACGGCACCACTCCCGCGTGGAGTAGTTGTCGGTCAGCACGCAGAGCAGCGAGCTGTCCTTGATACCTTGCTTGATAGCCTCGGCGAATGGAGAGCCGGCATCGATGTCCCCGGAGTCCACCCAGGCGCGAACGGG
>Ga0316193_10003224_pt1 | contig 11708 bp, 12 predicted proteins | sample MerIslsedime2_MG_FD_207735 | JGI IMG/M metagenome (GOLD analysis project Ga0316193, IMG submission 207735) | Coastal sediment microbial communities from Maine, United States - Merrow Island sediment 2 | ecosystem: Environmental > Aquatic > Marine > Coastal > Sediment | place: USA: Maine... | reverse complement strand
CGAACGCCAGAGCTTCGCCCACGCCGTGCTCCTCGGCGCCCTCTTCGGTCTCGTCACCTACGCCGCCTACGATCTCACCAACCTCGCCACTCTGGATGGCTTTCCCTTGAAGGTGGCGCTGGTGGACATGGTTTGGGGCGCGGTGCTGTGCGCGACCGTCAGCGCAATGACCTTCCTGGCATCCACGCGTCTGATCTAAAAATCCTTCGCGTTCGGAGCCAATCAATCCAACCGGTGGAGAACTGAGGCGGGGGATAGCCGCCACCGTCCGGTGCCGTGTTTGATCCTCGTTCCTCTGAGAGTTGATCCTTCAACCCAGGCATAATTTTTTCGAGATCTCGCACAGGTGCCAGGAGAGACTTTTTAACTTTCTTCTATTCTAGCCCTCACTTTTTCTTTCTTGCCCACTCGGGAACACAGGAGTTCGATCGCCTTCTTCGAAAAATACTCGTCGCCGCCTCGGCATGCCATTCCCGCTGCCGAGATTCTAACTAAAGAAAGTCTAGAAGTTTCTCCTGGCACCTTATTTTATTTAAACATCTAAACAACCTCATAATTGCCCCTTTGTGGAGGTGACACCGGGCGGGGAGCCAACCCCGGGTGCGTGCTAGGCTGCGGGTGTCAAAATTCGGGGGGAGGGAGATGAGCCGAGCCGGTGTCAAGACGCGCTTCATCGCCTCAAGAGGTACCGTTTCGGGGTGTACCGCGTGATCGCGGCAATCCACCGCCGCACACGTCGCTCACTCTATTTCTTCATCTGGGCGATTCTCGTGCTCGTTCCATGGGGCTCGGCATTCGCGCAGTTCGACTTCCGCGGCGAGCTGGTGGGAAGCCTGGTCTGGACGGACGCCGACAGCGAAGCGGTCCCTGGTGAGGAAGGGTCGGAGCAGGCTCGGGGGCTCGCGTCGCTGCGCTACCTGCCGGAGCTCCTGGCCGAGGCCCGGATCAAGGGGCAGACTGGCCTCACGTTCCTCGGCTCCGCCAACCTGAACGCGACGGCCACGCGGACGGTGGCGGACGAGTGGCTGACCGACTCCGAAGCGGATCTCTATCGTCTGTGGGCGCGGCTGGCTTCGCCGCGGGTGGAGTTCCGGGTCGGGTTGCAAAAGATCGCCTTCGGCTCGGCGACCCTGCTGCGGCCGCTGCAGTGGTTCGACGAGCTCGATCCGAGAGACCCGCTGCAGCTGACCGACGGCGTGCGCGCCGGGCTCTTCCGCTACACCGCGCTCAACAACACCAATCTCTCGCTGTGGGTGCTCTACGGCAACGACGAGGTGCGCGGGTGGGATGTCGTGCCGTCGGACCCGGACGAGGCCGAGTACGGCGGCAGGATCCAGTTTCCCCTGTTCAAGGGCGAGCTCGGAGTGAGCTACCACCACCGCCAGCTCGATCCCTCGGCGCTCTTGCCGGTGCCCCTGCCCGAGGCGGCCACGCCGCCGGAGCACCGGGTCGGCCTCGACGGCAAGTGGGATGTGGGCATCGGCCTGTGGTTCGAGGGGGCGGTGATCGAACGCGACACCGAACTCCTCCCTTACCGCTACCGCCACATGCTGACGGTGGGTGCGGACTACACCTTCGATCTCGGCACCGGGCTGACCACGCTCGGCGAACACTTCCGGCTTCAGGAGTCCAACGACCTCTTCGGCAGCGGCGAGACGGTACAGATCTCGGCGCTGTCGATGACCTATCGGACGAGTATCGTCGATCAGCTCTCGGTCATCGCCTCACACGAATGGGAGGGCGACGAAAGCTCCTTCTTCTTCGAGTGGCGCCGAACCTGGGATCGCTGGCGCCTCCACCTGATCGCCTTTTCGGCTCCCGAAGGCGGGGTGGTTCTCGGCGGACCGCCGACCGACGCCCTCTACTCGGGCAACGGTCTCCAGGTGGTGGCCGTCTTCAATCACTGACGCAGGATGGTGGGATTGTCATGAACCAGCATACGAGCCCGAACGGCCAGCTCATCCAGCTCACCGGAGTGACCAAGACCTACCCCATGGGCGAGGGACACATCGTCGCCCTCGACGACGTGAGTCTCGGGCTGCGGTCCGGCGAGTTCTCCGGGTTGGTGGGGCCGAGCGGGTCGGGCAAGACCACGCTTTTGAACATCGTCGGCTCGCTCGACGAGCCGACCTCCGGACAGGCGGTCGTGCTCGGCGAGGATGTCGCGGCGCTCAACGAGAAGCGGGCCGCGCAGCTGCGCAACCTGCACATCGGCTTCATCTTCCAGACCTTCAACCTGCTCGCTGTGTACTCGGTCTTCGAAAACGTCGAGTTTCCGCTGCTGCTGCTCCGGCAGCCTGCCGAACAGCGACGACAGGCAGTGACCGAGGCGCTCGATCGGGTCGGTCTGGCGGACCGCGCCACGTCGCGCCCGCACCAGCTTTCGGGCGGACAGTGCCAGCGGGTGGCGATCGCACGGGCCATCGTCAAGAGCCCGCAAATCGTCCTCGCCGACGAGCCCACCGCCAACCTCGATGCCGAGAACTCGCACAACGTCATCCGCATCATGGAGGACCTCAACCGCGACCTGGGAACAACCTTCCTCTTCTCCACCCACGACGAAAAGGTCGTGGGCTATCTGCGGCGCACGATCACCCTCGCCGACGGCCGCGTGGTGGCCGACGAGACCCGGAGCTCCGAGCCTTGATGTTGCTGCGCTTCGCGCTGAAGAACCTCAGCGGCGCCGGGCTGCGGACCGCGCTCAACGTCGCCGTGCTGTCGCTGGTCTTCGTGGCCATCGTCACCACCCAGGGGCTGCTCGAGGGAATGAACCGCCAGGCTTCGCGGGCCATGGTCGACGCCGAGTACGGCGGCGGCCAGTACTGGTCGCCGGATTTCGACCCTTATGACCCACTGAGCTACAGCCAGGCGCAGGAGCCGGTGCCGCCGAGGCTCCGGGACCTGGTCGAGCGGGGCGCAGCGGTCGAGGAGCTGATCGTCCAGGGCACGATCTACCCCGAAGGACGGGTCTTCCCGGTGCTTATCCGCGGCATCGACCCCGGTCAGGAGCTGCTCGATCTCCCGGCCCACGTGCTCAGCGACAGCACGGCGGAGATCCCAGGCCTGATCGGAGAGCGCATGGCCCGTTCGACCGGCCTCGGGGCCGGCGACTCGGTGACGCTGCAGTGGCGTGATCGAAACGGCACGTTCGACGCGCGCGACGTCACCATCGACGAAGTGATGAAGACCACCGTGCAGAGCATCGACAAGGGCCAGATCTGGGTGCCGATCGAGACCCTGCGCGCGCTGACCGGGCGCCACGGCGAAGCGACGCTGGTGGTGGTTCGGCAGGGCGAGACCGAGCATCCCGAGGTCGAGGACTGGTCGTTCAAGACGGTCGATTACCTGCTCACCGATATCCACAACCTGATCATGTCCAAGACCCTCGGGTCGATGATCGTCTACGTGATTTTGCTCTTCCTCGCCATGCTGGCGGTCTTCGACACCCAGATCCTATCGATCTTCCACCGCCGCAAGGAGATCGGCACCCTGATGGCGATGGGCCTCACCCGGCGCCAGGTGACCGTGCTCTTCACCCTCGAGGGCTCGCTGATCGGGGCCTTTGCCGCGGTCCTGGCCTTCCTATACGGCGCCCCCGCGCTGTGGTGGTTGTCGCGGGTCGGCTGGCGCCTGCCCGAAACCACCGACAGCTACGGCTTTGCGGTCGGCGAGGTGCTCTACCCCTACTACGGACCGTGGCTGGTTGTAGTGACGACGGTGATCCTGCTGGCCGTCACCACGGGCGTCAGCTACCTGCCGGCGCGCAGGATCCTGAAGTACCGGGCCACCGAAGCCCTGCGGGGGAAGATATTGTGATTCGGTTCCTCATCAAGGGGCTGCTCCGGGACCGCTCGCGGAGCCTCTTTCCGACCTTGACGGTGGTCGTCGGGACGGCCCTCACCGTGGTCATGTACAGCTGGATCCGCGGCACCGAGGCGGACATCATCCGCGCCAACGCCAACTTCAACACCGGCCACGTGCGGGTCATGACGCGCGCTTACACCGCCGAGGTGGACCGTACCCCCAACGACCTGGCCCTGCTCGGGGCCGACGAGCTGCTCGACGAGCTCGAACAGCGTTTTCCGGACTTCGACTGGGTTTCGCGAATCCGCTTCGGGGGCCTGCTCGACATCCCGAACGCCACTGGCGAGACGCGGGCGCAGGCGCCGGTGACCGGGCTGGCGGTGCAGCTCCTCGGCGAGGGCTCGATCGAACGCGAGGTCCTCAACCTCGATAACGCTCTGGTGCAGGGCGGGCTGCCCGCCGCGCCCGGTGAGATCGTGGTCAGCGACGAGCTCGCCACCCGCCTCGAGCTGGAACTCGGAGAGACCGCCACCCTGATCAGCTCGACGATGTACGGCAGCATGGCGACCACCAACTTCACGGTGGTGGGCACCGTCGAGTTCGGGGTGGCTGCGCTCGACCGGGGCGCCATCCTGGCGGACCTCGAGGACGTGCGGTTCGCGCTCGACATGAACGACGCGGCGGGAGAGATCCTCGGCTTCCTCGCGGGCGGGATCTACGACGAGGAACGCACGGCGCGGGCGGCGGACGAGTTCAACGCGTGGATCGGCGACGGTGGCGACGAGTTCTCGCCGGTAATGGGTAACCTGCGCGCACAGAGCGGGCTCGCAACGACCCTCGACCTCGCCGGTGCGGTGTCCTTCGCCCTCATCACGATCTTCGTCGTCGTGATGTCGATCGTGCTGTGGAACGCAGGACTGATCGGAGCCCTGCGGAGGTACGGAGAGATGGGCCTGCGGCTGGCACTGGGCGAGCCAAAGGGCCACATCTACCGCACGCTGATACTCGAGTCGGTCACGATCGGGCTGATCGGCTCGGTGATCGGGACCTCGATCGGGATTGCCTGCGCGTGGTACCTCCAGGAGAAAGGCATCAACATCGAGCCTTTCCTCAAGAACGCCTCGATGATGATCTTCAACGTCATGCGGGCGCGGGTCACCACGACCAGCCTGTTCATCGGCTTCGTGCCGGGCCTGCTGGCGACGATTCTCGGAACTTCGATCTCCGGTCTCGGCATCTACCGAAGGCAAACCTCTCAACTGACCAAGGAGCTGGAAGCATGAAGCATCGTTGGTGGCTCGTCGTGTTGCTCGGGTGGGCGATTGCGGCCTCGGGCAAAGCCCCCGATGGGGACGCGATCCTCGCCGCGGTGGACCGCAACATCGGCTCCGATAGCAAGGTTTCGACGGCGCACATGGTCATCGAGGGGCGGCGCGGGAGCCGCACGGTGGCGTTCAGATCCTGGATCCGCGGCATGGACGAATCATCGACCGAGTACCTCGAGCCGCCGCGTGAACGGGGCGTCAAGATGCTCAAGCTGGGAGATCAGCTGTGGGCCTACTATCCCTCCACAGACCGCACCATCAAGATCTCCGGCCACATGCTGCGGCAGTCGGTGATGGGCTCCGATTTGTCGTATGAGGACCTGATGGAGGACCCTCTCCTGAGCGGTCTTTACGACCCGGTGATCGAGGGCGAGGAGGTGGTGCTCGAGCGGCCGTGCTGGGTGCTGCACCTGACGGCGAAGCGAGACGACCTCGCCTACGACTCGCGCACAATGTGGGTGGACAAGGAGCGGTTCGTGATCCTGCGTGAGCACCGCTTCGCCAAGAGCGGCAAGCTCTTGAAGACCACCGACGTCACTGAAGTGGCGGAAATCGATGGCCGCTGGCTCGGAAAGACGATCGAGTTCAAGGACGCCCTCAGAAGCGTTGGCGGGACCACATTCATCGTCGATACGATCGATTTCGATGAGGAGATTCCCGAGTATGTTTTCACCAAGGCGATTCTGAGGAAGTAAGTCGGGAGCGTTTCATGGTCGTCACGCAGATGCTGGCCGATCGACCCGGAAAGCCGGGACACGGCTGATGTCCCGCCACGTCTTTCCGCTCGGCAGCCGGCACGCTCTGCGCGTCGAGCGCTGCGGCGGCAAGGCGGCGACGCTGGCGCGTTTGGCGCAGCTCGGTTTCGCGGTGCCTCCGGGCTTCGTGATCTCGGCATCGATGTTCGATCGTTTCGAGCGCCGCTGCGCCTCGGAGATGAGCGGCCACGCACGCGCGCCCGAGCCCGAGGCCCAGGACGACCTCCACCAGCGATTGCTCGAGTGCCCGCTGTCAGAGGCCGAACGCCGCGCGCTGCTCGAAGCCTACCGTCGATTCGGCGGGCCGGTCGCGGTGCGCTCGTCGTTCGTCGGCGAGGACGGTTCGAAGGACTCCTATGCCGGCCAGTTCGAGTCGGTGCTCGGGGTCGACGGGGAGGAGGAGTTCGCCGACGCCGTAAAACGGGTCTACGCCTCCCGGTTCCGGTGTCAGCTCGCGAGCTATCGACGCGCCCGCGGGCAGGTGCCGGCGGCCTCCAACGGCGGCGCGATGTCAGTGCTCGTCCAGCGCATGCTCGAGCCGGTGGCCGGTGGGGTGTCGTTCAGCGCCGATCCGGTCAACGGCCGGCGCACGGTGATCATCGAGTCGGCGGCCGGGCTCGGCGACCGCATCGCGAGCGGTGCCGTCACCCCCCAGCGCTATGTCGTCGATGCGCGTGGAGTGCTGACACGATTCGAGGCCGGCGACGGCGAGAACGTGCTCGACCCGGACCGGGCCCTCGAGCTCGCCGCCCTGGTGAGGCGGATCGAGGCCGCGCTGGGCGGTCCGCAGGACGTCGAGTGGGTCTGGGACGGCAAAGATTTTCACGTGCTTCAGAGCCGGCCGATCACGTCGCTGGCCGGACGCCACATCTATTCGCGGCAGCTGCTGGCCGACATGTCGCCGGGTCTGGTGACGCCGCTGCAGTGGTCGACCACCACCCGTAGCATGGTCCGCCACGTGTTTGGCAAGCTCTTCACCGAGCTGCTCGGCCGCCGCGACATCGACCCCACCCGTCTGATCACCCGGCTCCGATCGCGGACCTACTGCGACGTAACGCTGCTCGGTCAGCTGCTGGCCGAGGCCGGGCTGCCGGTCAACTTCTTCGAGGTGTTGTCGCGAGACGAACGGGCCGCCCACATCCGACCGCGGCCGACGTTGCGCTTTGCCGCCCGATCGCCGCGCATCGCGTGGTGCGCGGCGCGCTGGCTACGGACGAAGCACCGCGCCGACGCCTGTCTCGCCAAAGCCCGAGGGGAGCTCGACCGGCTCGGCGGCCGCGATCTTGCGGGCGTAACCTACGAAGAGCTGCTGAACGAGATCAGCGATCTCCTCGAGGTGCACGGCCACCTGCAGTGGGCCACGGTGCTCGGGGCCATGAACCTGATGGTGCGCTCGAAGCTCCTCCGCCACCTGGTGGCGCGGTGGGTGCCGGAGATCGATCAGCGCGACCTCCTCGGGGGCGATCGCAAGACGGGCTCCGGCTGGAACCTCGAGCTCGAGGCGGTGGCGGACGCGGCCCGCGAGCTCGGCGAAGAGCTCGCCCGGACGATGGTTGAAGGCGATGATCACGCCATCCGAGAACGCCTCGCCAGCTCGCCGGACGGCAGGGACCTCGCCGCAAAGGTGGACGCCTTCCTCGACCGTTACGGCTTTTTGAGCTCCGACGCGACAGACCTCTCGAGCCCCTGCTGGCGCGAGCAGCCATCAGTGGTCTGGGCCACCGTGGGCCGTCTCGCGGGGTCGCCGAGGGTGGATCCAGTCCGCGACATGGCCGCTATCCGGGAACAGGCACGGCGCCGGGCGCTGGAACAGCTCGGTTCCTTGCGACGAGTAATCTTTGAGCGGGTGTGGCGGTCGACCTCGCGCTATCTGGATCTCAGGGAACGGCTCGGGCTGCATCTGGCGGAAAGCGCCCACCGCCTTCGCCGGCTCTTCCTGACCGTCGGACGCCGGCTCGAGACAGAGGGTGTGTTGGACCGGCCCGAAGAAATCTTCCTCCTCTACTGGGACGAGGTCCGGCAGGTCTGCGACTGCACCATCGACACAGCCGAGGCGCTGGACCTGGTGCAGGAGCGACTCGACGAACTGGAGGGGGACGCGGCCTGGGAGGTCGAGGACACAATCTGCGGGCTCGAGGGCGCCCGCGACCGGCCGCTCGTCGAGCCCGCACCCGACTGTCTGACCGGCATCGGCTCGAGCCCCGGGCAGGCCACTGGCCGTGCCTGCGTGCTTCGCGACCCCTCCGCCGCCCCGGCCGAGCTGAACCGGGACCACATTCTGATCGTGCCGTTCACCGATGTCGGCTGGACGCCGCTGCTGTCTCGTGTGGGCGGGGTGGTCGCCGAGAGCGGCGGCATCCTGTCCCACACCTCGATCATCGCCCGCGAGTACGGTCTGCCCGCTGTCGTCAACGTCGAACGCGCCACCTCGCTGATCTCCGGCGGCGAAGCTATCACGGTGGACGGTGACCGCGGCCGCGTCTGCTTCGATCAACGCCAAGCGAACGAGGGGAGTGCATCATGAACGTATGGTTGCCGATCGTTTTCGCGATCCTGGGCTACCTGGTCGGGTCAATCTCATCGGCGCGCCTGGTCGCGCGGCTGGCCCGCTCGGACGAAAAGCTGGCCGACGGCACCAAGCTGTCGCTCGAGGGCAGCGACGCTACGCTCACCCTGGAGACTGTCAGTGCGACCTCGGTCTCTGTACGTCTCGGGTCTTCGTACGGCTTTCTCACCTACGTCCTCGACATGCTCAAGATCGTGGTGCCGATGGTGCTGGTCCGGCATTTCTTTCCGGGCGAGCCCTACTACCTGATCGTCGCGACCGCCGGTGTGGTCGGCCACGTGTGGCCGGTCTTCCACGGTTTCAAGGGCGGCCGCGGCTTGTCGGCGATCTACGGCGCACTGCTCGTCATAGACTGGCCGGGGCTGTTCGTGACCTCTATCTTGGGCATGATCTTCGGTTTGTTCGTGGTGCGTTCGGTGGCGGTGGCATACATGGCCGGACCGTGGTTCATCATGCCCTGGGTGTGGTTCCGCACTCACGACCCGGCAATCCTGGCGTGGGCGATCGTCGCCAACATCGTCTTTACCATCTCGGCGATTCCCGAGCTGCGGCAGTGGATGAAGATCCGCAAGGAGGACAAGTGGAATGACCCTGCGGAGGTGATCCAGCTCTCCGGAATGGGCCGCGGGATTTTGAAGATGGCCAAGAAGCTCGGGATTGTCAAGGTTCCCAAGGAGAGCCCGCCACCGCCAGCAGGAGAAGACGTCGAATGAGTCTCCCGGCGCACGATCTTGGCCGTTGAGACACAGCCGGTGACGGAGCCGGGCGCCGCTGCCGAGCCGGTCGTGGTGCTCGGCGGCTTTCTCAGCTCGCCCAGCTTCTACCGGGAGATGTGTGGATCGATCCGGACACTCCGGGAATGTGCCGTCGAGATCGCGGACGTCTGGCTGTGGCACTGGGCGGCTGCGGTATCGGCCCGCGGCTGGTCGCGGATCCTCGAGCGGCTGCACGACGTGGTGACGACACTGGCGCCGACATCGTCGACCGGCAAGGTAGTGCTGGTTGGGCACAGCGCCGGCGGCGTCATCGGCCGGCTCTACCTGAGCGATGAGCCGTTTCGCGAACGCACCTATGCCGGGCTCGAGCGGGTGTCGACCCTCATCACCCTCGGCAGCCCGCACCAGAACCCCGAGCGGGCGCGCCTGCGACGATACGTCGAACGGCGGCTGCCGGGCGCCTTCTACGCGCCACGGGTGCGTTACGTCACGGTGGCCGGGCGGGCCGTCGCGGGCTCTCGTGATGGGAACTCGAGACAGCGACGAGCCGGCTGGTTCTACGACCACCTGACCGGAAGCCGCGAGCTCTGGGGCGACGGTCTGGTGCCGGTGGAGTCGGCCCTGCTCGAGGGGGCCGAGGAGCTCGTATTGGACGGGGTGCACCACGCGCCCGTCTTCGGCACGCCGTGGTACGGCTCGCCCGACATCGTCGGGCTCTGGTGCCGCTGAGGATCAGCGCCCGGTCGGCGGCGGATTCGCGAACCGCTCTCTTTGTCCACCCGCAACCGCTCGAGCTCGGCAACGCCGTTGGTGTTCTCCGGGTTGAGCTCGAGTGATTTCTTGTCGGCGGCGATGGCGCGGTCGATTTCGCCGTTGGCAGCGTAGGCTTCGCCCAGGCTGTCCCAGGGATTCGAGCTTTCGGGAAAGGCGCGGCCTTTGCCGGTGGCGGATAAACCCTGGAACAGGGAACTTTGCGGGTGGCTTCGTTTACTGATCCTGGATACAGCGAAGGTTTTTTGAGAGCTATGGGGTACAGCCAACGATTCCAGCTGCAACCAGCGGTGAAGGGTTTGACGTAAATGATGTGGGGAAATCGATATCACTGGCAGACGCGATCAATGCCTTTGTGCGGGGGCAGCGGTGTGCGCCATATGATCCGGCGCCCATTGTTATAGAACAGGTCAAAGAGGATTGTTCGCCCGCTTACTTTCTCTTCCAGCGCTTGAGAATGCCGCCAGGAATAACGCCGATGAGGTGGGCGGTGAGGAACCAGGTGGGTTCCAGGTCGTAGCCAAGCAGGTACTTGCCAATTCCGTACGGGAACCACGCCACGACTCCAATGAAAATGAGAACGTGGGATAGTCGTTTTTGTGTCGATGCGTCGAATTTCAACTGGCACCTGTTTTCTGCTCGAGCAGCTGCAGTGCCATCACGAGCAATGCACTGGCGGCGGTCCAGGATGCGACAATTCGAATCCCAGGCTGCCACTGTTTCCTCGGTTTACTCCACACTCGCGCCACATAAAACAAGCCCAGACTTCCTCCGAGGAATGTGCCCAGGAGAGAGAGGACGAGGGGCTTTCCCGTCAGCCCATCAGGTGCAGAGTCCAGACCTAGGACAGCGGCGGCTCCAACTGTAACCCCCCAATAGATGTAGTTTTTTTGTTTTGTAGTGATGGCAGTGAGCAGACCCGCGCCAACGGCAACAAGCATGAGAAACACTTCCCTGTTGAAACCCAGCCCAAATGCGGCACCCACCAGACCGGCGAGCAGCGCAAACATGAAGCCCCGGGGGGCCAGGGTGATGTCCTTGCTTTGCTGTCCGATGAGCAATCCCACTGCGAGACTGGTGATGAGGTGACTCGGAACCAAGACGGGATGGAGCACAACGTTACAAAAATCACCAAAGCCTCTAATGGGGACATGTGCCAGGGCGAGTCGCGGGATGGAGACGGATACGGTAAAGACGGCCAGGGGAAGAATTGATTTTTTCATTTAGAGGATCCCGAACATGTAGCCGAAGCCATTGAGTACGAAGGCACCTCCCATGGCTTGCACAGCCATTTGGCCCTTCTTCCATCTGGTCAGCAGTCCAAACGAGATGCCGCCAATATGGATGAGGCCGGTACACAATACAAATCCAAGGGAATAGGCGAGGGGTGCTGCCGAGTTGGGAAGCTCCGTGCCGTGGGCGTGACCATGGAAGATGCCGAAGAGGCCACCGATGACCGCTGCGGCCCAAATGGGAGGCGTGACCTTGAAGGCGACCATGGCCCCAAGGACGACTGCGGAAGGGATAGGAAGTTCCTTTCTTTCGACTCCAGGCTAACACGGTGTTCGGGCGCCTTTTCGGGTCGCAAACCGGGCTCGCATGTATTGGTGCCAATAATACCAATATACCAATAGAAGCACCTATGTGCGCGAGACTGCCGTGGAGCACGTGCCTATAATGCTCGTCGAAGGGTGGGCAACACGATGAGCGGTGACCTGAGCCACATGGAGATCCTGCGCGAGATGCTGGCGAGCCAGTTGCTTGGCGTTCT
>Ga0316193_10003223_pt1 | contig 11709 bp, 10 predicted proteins | sample MerIslsedime2_MG_FD_207735 | JGI IMG/M metagenome (GOLD analysis project Ga0316193, IMG submission 207735) | Coastal sediment microbial communities from Maine, United States - Merrow Island sediment 2 | ecosystem: Environmental > Aquatic > Marine > Coastal > Sediment | place: USA: Maine... | reverse complement strand
TATTTTTGCCGGAATCCTTTCAGGTGCCGGCGGTGGCATCATCTTGAAGTCTTTCGGGTCGGCCGGCGGCATGGACATCCTTTCTATCATTCTATTTAAACGATTTTCCATCCGCCTGGGAACCAGCATTCTGGTTCTCAACGTCCTGATTTTAGCCTTTGCAGCCCATGTATTTTCGATGGAAGACGCCTTGTACACCCTGATATTTTTATTTGTTTCAACCCAGGTACTCAACGTGGTTATGTATGGTTTGAGCCAGCGCAAGGCAGTGTACATAATTTCTCCTCAGTGGGAAAAAATCCACAGGGGTATCATGGACACGATTCAACGAGGGGTGACTATCATCGGCGGCCGGGGAGGCTATACCGGGCAAGATATCCAGATGGTGTTCACGGTCATTTCACACCAGGAGCTGCCCCGGCTAAAAAAGCTGGTTGATGACATTGATTCCCAGGCGTTTGTTGTTGTCAGCGATACGCTGGAGGTGATGGGACGCAACATCGGTAATCAGCCCCACTGGTAAGTCCGGCCTGCGCAAATTTTAGGCGGCTTTAAATTCTTCTTTGCGGATTTCGTATCTGTTCATCAATTTGTTCAGCTGGCGGCAGCTGATGCCGGCATCACGGGCAGAGTCATTAATCTTGCCCCGGTTACGGGCCAGGACATCTTTTAGATAGTTCCTCTCAATTTCCTCGACACCCTGTTGCCGGACTTCGGCCAACGTAAGCTGCTTACCGGTGGGGATAAATACAGATGTGGCATCAGTTTCGAATAGCTCATTGGGAAAACTTTCCGGAGTCAACAACGATGAAGCCTCCAGGATATAGGCCCTTTCGACAAGATTTTCCAGTTCGCGGATATTGCCAGGCCATGAATATCTTTCGAAAGCATCTATGACGAGAGGGTGAATGCCCCTTATTTCCTTGAAAGAAAATTGGTTTAATTTGTTCAAAAAGGCCTCAACGAATAAGGGGATATCTTCTATTCTTTCTCTTAAAGGCGGGATTTCAACCGGAAATACATTCAGACGATAATACAGATCTTTTCTGAAAGTTCCCTCTGCGCCCATTTTTTTCAGGTCTTCATTGCTGGCTGCAATTACCCTGACATCCGTCTTCAGCGATTCATCTCCCCCCACCCGCTGATAGGTACCGTCCTGCAGAACCTGCAGCAGTTTGATCTGAGTTGCCGGTGTAATGGTGCCGATCTCATCCAGGAAAATGGTACCGCCTGTGGCAAATTCAAACTTGCCCAGTTTTCGGCGCACGGCTCCCGTGAAAGACCCTTTTTCATGGCCGAACATCTCACTTTCAACCAGGGTGTCCGGTATGGCCCCGCAATGCACGCTGATAAATTGCGCATTTTTACGATTGCTGTGCTGGTGGATCAATTGCGCCAGGACACTTTTGCCGGTTCCGGTCTCGCCTACCAGCAACACCGTGCTTTTGGTGGGCGATACGGTGCGAATTTGCTGAAAAACATTTTTCATGAGTTCGCTGTTGGTTCGCAAAAGATCAAAGTCGTCTATTTGCGAAAATTGATCGCGCAGATAGTCGAGCTCCGACTGCATGATTCTCGTTTTGTTCAAATTTTCCGAAACCAGCTTTAATTCTTCGGCATCAAGGGGATAGGTAAGGTAGTCATCGGCACCGGCCTTGACCGCATGGACGGCTTTGCGTATTTTGTCCTGCCGGGCCATGACAATAATTTCTGCAGAAGGATATAACTCCCAGAAAGGCTTGAGGGATTCCTTGTAGTTTTCCCCGGAGTCCTGGTCTTTGAGAACATCCAGATCAATGAAAATCAGGTCAAACCGTCTTTTTTGAAGCAGTTCCAGCGTTGCAGTCCTGTTGGCTGCTCTCTCAACGGTAAAGCCTGACTTGTAGGTTGAGGCAATCAGCGGATAGGCTTCAGATTCGTTGGTGACCACTAAAATCGATTTCATTCGGCGAACCTAGTCAACTGTATCTATTTCGATCATGCGATCGATAATTTCGACACGATCAACTATATCAGGAGAAGATTTGAATCACAAATAAAAAGAACCCGTCACGGGGGGCAAAGATAGCCTTGCCAAAGAGATCATTTTTTGATGTATTCATTTTGACCGGTCAAAAAGCGAAATTGATGATCAGAAGTGGTTTCAAAACCAAAACGTGCACCTTTCTATTGTCTCAGGATAAAGAAATAGACATGCATATCCGACTAACGCGTATCCTGCCCCGGCCTGTTTTTATGGTTTGGTGTTTTCTCCTGCTGACCCCTGGCGCCTGTGCCACCTATGATCCCGTTGCCGTTGACGAGGTTCCGTTCAAGAACCATTCCGAGACCAAAGTCGACGGCAATGTCAGGGTGACGGCGGCAGTCCTGACGAACCAGGAGAGCGAGCAGGTTTTCGGCGTCGACCTGGCGTTACGGTGGGTCCAGGCGGTATGGGTTGAGGTTGAAAATAAAGACAGCCATAATTACTGGCTGCTGTCTTCTGCTCTGGATCCGGATTATTACGCCCCCTCTGAGGTTGCCTATAACAGCCACCACTGGATATCCCCGAAAGCAAATGACCGGATGGACGACCGTTTCAGAAAACTTGGTTTCAGAAATCCCATTGCTCCCGGTAGCGTTGTATCGGGGTCCATTTTACTGCTAAACCCGGCCATTTTGTGACCCACAAAATCGATGAAGATATCGATGAAGTGCGCAACAGCTTTGGTGAAGACATGCTCTTTTCCCAGGGGCTGAAAAAATTAGGATGGGCAAGGTGCATGCCGGCTGTATCCCCGGAATTACCCCATCTCAATCTGGGCGGCGATCCCTATTTCACGGATGGGCTTTTGCTCGTATTACTATTTGATCGCCGTCCGATATCGATGCTGGAAGTGCAGTTTTTTGACTGGGAAAAACCTGTCGGCCGGCATATGTGAACCCCACCAAAGATCAGAAAAAGAATTGACTGACCCTTATAATTCGCCGAATCGGTTACCATTCGTTCAATGCTGCTTATACGTGTTCAATCTCGGTATGGTTGGATATTTCGGAATTGGTGGTGCACAGATCCTGGATGGATAGCTTGTGAACATCATCATTTCCGGTCAGCCGCGCGAAATCTTTGATCTCCTCAGTTGACACCCGTAAAAAATTTTCCAAGCCCCTGGCGGCGTTTTCAACATCTAAACGGGCTCTCAATACCGGATCCTGGGTGGCGATTCCCATAGGGCATTTGCCTGTGTTGCACACCCGGTACTGCTGGCAACCGATGGCGATCAGCGCTGCAGTGCTGATCGCCACAGCATCAGCCCCCAACGCCAGTGCCTTGGCAAAATCCGAGGAAATCCTCAACCCACCGGTAATTGTCAAACTGATATCGGTCGTGGCATTTTCATCCAGATATTTTCGAGCCCGATAAATCGCAAACAGGGTGGGTATGGAGGTGCTGGCCTTGACAAATTTGGGTGCCGATCCGGTTGCGCCGGCCCTGCCGTCAATTGTGATAAAATCCGGTCCCGCATAAACCGCAAATGCAAGGTCAGCCTCGATGTCTCCGGCCGCCATTTTAAGGCCAACAGGCTTTCCGCCGGACGTCTCTCTTAGCCAATCCACCCGGCTTTTTAAGTCCTCCCTGGTGCGGATATCCTTAAAATGGGAAGGGCTGATGATATCTTCACCCTCTTTGGATCCCCGGATCCCGGCGATCTCCGCTGTCACTTTGTTTCCGGGCAGATGTCCCCCCAGCCCGGGTTTGGCAGACTGTCCGATCTTGATCTCGATGGCATCCACCTTTTTTAAGTTGTCCTCGGTGACGCTATATTGATTGGGGACATACTCAAATATATAGCGGTAGGCGGCAACGAATTCTTGCGGCAGAATGCCGCCTTCGCCCGAACAAATGAGTGTTTTTAAGGCTGCGCTGCCTTTAGCCAGTGCGGTTTTGGCCTCTTTGGAAAGGGCGCCGAAGGACATGTGCGAAATATAAATCGGAGTTTCGATCACCAGCGGGGTCCCGGCCCGGGGGCCGATGACGGTTTGGGTGTTTACCGGATCCTCGTGATTGAGCGGCATCCTGGCCAGCTGGGCGCCTTTGATGAGGATTTCATCCCATGAGATGACCGGCTCTTTGGTGCGCATGGGTTCATCCACGGTCCGGCTGCTGCGGGCAATTTCTTGAATATCGGCAAAATAAGGCTCGGCCTCCGCCATGGTTTTCTGCAGATCGATGAGAGCGGGCGCATCTGTCTCTTTTTCCACCCCGTCTTCTTGGGACTCTGGGGCAGAATCGGCCTCATCCGCCTTGGAAAAATAACTTTTGGGAGATTCGCAGACCGGACACGCCCAGTCGTCAGGAAGGTCTTCCCATTTCTGGCCGGTTTTTTCTTCATCATGGACATATTCACAGACACTGCATATGTATCTTGCCATATTCCCCCCTAGACATCCAGGTTGGCCGGTTCGTAATACTCCCGCGGGTGCTTGCAGTAAGGACACCGCTTGGGCGGTTCAAGGCCTTCATGGGCATACCCGCAAATGCTGCATTTCCATTTGATGGGGGCATCCCGTTTAAAGACTTTGCCGGCTGCCACCATTTCAAGGAGCTTTTTAAAGCGGTCGTGATGCTGCCGTTCAATCTTGGAAATCTGTTTAAATAGAATCGTGGCGGCCCGGTTGCCATCCACCTCCGCCTCGGTTGCAAAACGGGGGTACATATCTTCGGATTCATACTGCTCGCCATTGACTGCTTCTTTAAGGTTCGTCAGGGTATCCCGGTCACCCATTAAAAGCCTGAGTTCTTCCATGGCATGGTATTTCTCGTTTTCGGCGACTTCCTCAAAAATCTTGGCGATATATCGATAGCCTTCTTTTTGGGCCATTTGCGCGAAATACGAATACCGGTTTCGGGCCAGAGATTCAGCGGCAACCGCGGCCTTTAGATTTTCATCGGTTTTGCTCATAAAAACCATCTCCTTATTGGATCGCGACCGGGTTTGATATTCAATCCTCCGGTCAAAAGATTGGTAGCACCCGGTGAGTTCGGCAAATGACGGGGCGGCAAAGGATGCCGCCCCTTCATGCCCAATGACGAAAACGGTTGTGGCGACCCCTTTAGAAATCTAAACTTGCGGGTTCGTAGTATTCCTTCGGATTTTTACAGGAGGGACATTTGGGCGGCGGCTCATTGCCTTCAACGATGTAACCGCAGACAGCGCATTTCCATTTTATCGGTTGTTCGCGTTTAAACACCGTGCCGGCTTCGACCATCTCAAGCAGTTTTTTATAGCGTGCCCGATGATGGGCCTCGATTTTGGCTACCTGTTTGAAAGCGATCTCGGCCGCTTTTTCGCCTTCTTCTGCGGCCTCCGCAGCAAAGCCCGGATACATGCTCTGCACCTCATAGTCTTCACCACCGAAAGCCTCCTTGAGATTGGCAACCGTATCTCCGATGCCGTTGAGCAGCTTAAGATGATCCTTGGCGTGCTGCATCTCGTTGAAAGCGGTTTCTTCGAAGATCTTGGCAATGTAATGGTAGCCTTCCTCCCGGGCAACTTCGGCAAAAAAGGTGTACTTGTTGCGGGCCTGTGATTCACCGGCAAATGCAGCCTGTAGGTTGTTTGTGGTCTTACTCATTGATTTTCTCCTTTCGTTTTTGGGTTGTTTATCAAGCTAGGGGCTTCGCCCCAACTGGAATGTTGGAATATTGGAAAAGTGGGTTGGGGTATTGGTAGACTGGGTTAATGGTCCGCCGAGCGCGGAGCGGAAATAAAATATAAAATAGATATTTTACATTTCTTAACCATTATTCCACTTTTCCATGATTCCATTATTCCAAATTGAAGCGTAACCCGAATCTAAATAATTAGTATTTTATTTCAATGTGTTAGAAAATTCACAAGACCTATTTTATAGGGGAACCGTTCCCCGATTGCTGCATTGTTCACAGATACCCTTGAGGACCACCCGGCTGGCAACAATTTTAAACCCTTGGCGAATTTCATCAGGTATGTCCAAGTTATTGTATTGATCGTTATGAAAATCAAGTATTTTCCCACAGGAAACACAGTGCAGGTGGTGATGGCTTGTCACGTTGGGGTCAAAGCGTTTGGCACCGCCGTATACCTCCACAAGATCCACCATGCCGATTTCAGCAAAAGTTAACATCGTACGGCTCACCGTATCGTAGGAGATATTGGGAAATTCTTTTTTGACAATTTGAAACATGGCATCCACGCTGGGATGTTCTGTGGAATTATGTAGCTCCTGATAAATAGCCATGCGCTGGGGCGTTACTTTGAGGTTGTTCGTTTTGCACGTTTCAATGAAATCCTGTAACAACGGGTTGGCTGGATCTTTTTGCATGTTGCACTTAAATAAGAATCATTCTTATTTGTCAAGAATTATCTTAATACGGATAGAGGAGTTTATCTCCAATGAAATACGAAAAAAGGGCGGACAATTTAATGTCCGCCCTTTTAGAAACTATTACATTTTCACAAAACAGTGCTTAGCGGCAGGGTTCCTGGCAGGTTCCTTCGATTTGAATTTTGTCGAACAATGAATATTGCTCGAACAGCTCGACAATTTCGGCCTTTAACTGGTTGGCCTTGTCCACGGCGTTCTGGTAGTCGGATTTGAGCAAATCGATTTTGTCCATGGTCTTTTCATATTCTTCTCGGAATAATTCGGCCCCTTTCTCAATGCCCCGGTCGTAGTCCTCTTTGAGCGAATTTAAGCCGTTTTTCGCGGCAAGGACATACTCTTCCTTCAGGGAGATCAGCTTTTCCAGGGTTTTTTCATACTCATCCTTTAATCTACTCGCACCTTTTTCTTCTGCAATCTGGTATTGCATGATCAACTCCTGGAGCAAGTCGTTGACCGAAACGATTTTATCCACCCGATAGGCATTGCTGCCGCAAAAGGCAAACCCCTTATCCAGGATTCCCTGGCGGGCATTGTCGAGGGCCAGGGAGATACAGTAGCGCGCGTTTTTGATGTCACAACTTTTAAGGCATCTCCAGGCGCATTTAAAGCCTATCTTTTTCCCGGCGGCGATATCCTTTAAAAAGCTGTTTCGGATCGCCCGGCCGGGCAGACCTACCGGGCTTTTTATGATTTCGATGTCATCCTCGCGGCAGGCGATATAGGCTTCCTTGAACCTTATATTGGCGTCGCATTCATGGGTGGCCACAAAGCGGGTCCCCATCTGGACGCCGCTGGCACCCAGTTTAAAAACCTTGTAGATATCAGCACCCGTAAAAATGCCGCCGGCCGCAATTACCGGAATCGTGCGGCGATATGTATCCTCAAAGGCCTTGATTTCGACCACAACGCCGGGCAATATCTGTTCAAGGGCGAAATCAGGATCGTCGATTTGTTCTGCTTTAAATCCCAGGTGCCCGCCGGCTCTGGGTCCCTCGACAACCACCGCATCGGGAATATCCTTATATTTCTTCGACCACGATTTGAAGATCAATCCGGCCGCCCGGGCGGAGCTCACGATCGGAATGACTTTAACCCCGGCCGCCCTGAGATCTTCAACCGGTATGCCCTTGATCGGCAGCCCGGCACCCAGAAACACAAAATCGATTTTTTCCTCAATGGCGACCCTGACAAGATCAGGATAATCATCGACTGCCACCATAATATTGACCCCGATGAGACCCGAGGTCTTTTCCTGGGCCTTGCGGATTTCCTTTCGCAAGATGATCGAGTTGGCATCTTTATGTTTGGCATAATATTCGGGATCCAGCATCCCGATTGAATTGGCGGCGATAACGCCGATGCCGCCTGCATTGGCCACGGCAGAAGCCAATCCTGATAGCGATATACCAACCCCCATGCCACCCTGAACAATGGGCAGCTTGGCTACGGCATCACCGATTCTGAGTTTCGGCATCTTTGGCCATTGAATTCCGGAAAAATCAAACCGGGGCCAATCAATATTGCGCAAGTCCAGTTTTGGTAATTGCAGCCCTTTTATCATACTAAAATCCATGCAAGGATTCTCCTTTCCCGGAGGAGACAACCATAACCGGGGCTTTGTTATAGCGGTTGTCAAAAAAACGTTCCGTTATTCGAACGTTTTTTTGCTACAACCACTTATACCAGCCTTTTGTATTTCGGAACTATTTTTGAAAAGCAGTATAAATAAATCGTCCTCTATAATAGACTAAACGACTGAAAAAGTAAAGAGGTAAAAAAGTCATAATTCTATATTGGTCCACTAAAAAGGGGCTCCGAACTGGAGCCCCTTTTGGTTATTTAATTTAAATGAATGTGCAAATGGAGTGATTTAAGCCGCTTCCATATCACGGCGGTCGGCCATATCCATCAGGACGCGTTCGCGGGCCTTGTCGATACCCAGTGCTTTGCGTTTCTTGTCGATGTGGGCAATCATTTTAGCAGCAATGTCATGGGGATCGACAGCAAAGCCCCATTTGCCCATGCCCCGTTCTTCAAGCTCTTGAAACAGATGCTTGTGGAACTTGGTGCCTTCGACGATGGGAAAGGTTACCCCGAATACGGTGTAAACCCCCGATGCCACGAAATATTGACCGATAGCGATGGCTTTTTCACTCATGAATTCCGGGGCACATCCGGCAACCGGCAGATCCGCAATGCTATCTCCCAATCCACCGGTTTTGACCATCTCGGTCACGGCTATCAAAATCCGGCTGTTGTCGACACAGGCACCAACGCCCAGTACCGGCGGCATGCCAACGGTCTCACAGACCTCTTTTAAACCCGGTCCGGCCAGATGGGCGGCCTCCGGGGTTGTCAGGCCGGCCTTGGCCAGCGCGATCTGTGAACAGCCGGTTTGAACAACCAGCACATCGTTTTTAATCAGCTCCTTGACCAGTTCCACATGAACATAGTCCTGTTTCATCCTGGGATTGGTGCACCCGACAACCCCGGCAACCCCCCGAATGCGGCCGTTGATAATGTTGTCGTTCAGCGGGGTGTAGGAAGCCCGGAAGGAACCACCGAGCATGTAATTGATGTATTCATGGGAAAATCCGTGCACGCCGGTGTTGACAATCTGGGGAATTTCAATCGGCATACTGCGGTTTTTAAAGCGCCCGATGGCCTGGATGACGATCTCATCGGTGCATCCCTTGGGATCGTGTTCATGAAACTCAACGTGGGTGGCCCCTTCGATATGGCAGCGCGGGTTGGTGGTAATCAGCGGAGTTTTATAGCAGTCCGCCACCTTCACCAGGCCCTGCTTGATACACTGGACATCCACGCCCATGGCATCTACGGCCCCGGTGACGAGAACGGCTTCGGTGGACATAAAATTGCCGGCATGGGGAACGCCGTGACGTACAAACATCTCTAACCCGGAGCAGCACATCCCAACCAGGTTGATACCCTTGGCCCCGGCATCTTTGGCGGCCTGTACCAGGGTCGGCTCGTTCACCGATTCCACCATGGACTCGAACAGGTTGGGCTCGTGCCCGTGGATGATGATATTGACCTGGTCTTCTTTTAAGACACCCATATTGACTTCCACCGCCACCGGTGACGGGGTGCCGAACAGGATATCGGAAATCTCGGTGGCGACCATGGAACCACCCCAGCCGTCGGCCAGTGCAGCGCGGCTGCAGGCCTGGGTGATGTTTTCATAATGTTGGTCCACGCCCATGGTAGAGCGGTGCATCAACTCCATAATCTCGCGCATGGCGCCGCGGGGAACAATTCCCTCCTTGCGCCAGGTTTCCAGGGTCTTGGCCGGCACCCGTTTGGCAAAGGGAATCTCGCCGTCAACCTGGGTGTAAGTGCGTTCGAGCTCGTGGTAGAGATCCATGGCGACATCGTAGAATTCGCGGTCCTCGGTTTCGATACCAATGGAGGCGGCGACTTCGATGCACTTTTGCGGGTTTTTGATGCCGTAGTCTTTAATTTTACCGTTTAACACATCCCGGAAAAGATCGAGCATCCCCATACCGTGGTCGGTGTGGGCAGCACTACCGGCACACACCGCCCGCGCAAAGTTGCGCGCCATGATGGTATCGATGGTGGCCCCGCAGACACCTACTTTGGAATAAGGGTCTTTGGCATTGAGACGGCAGGGCCCCATAAAGCAGTGTTTGCAGCAGGCCGAATCTTTTCCGATGGGGCAGGCCTTCATATTGGCCGCCCGGTCAAAAGCGGTTTCAACACCGTCTCTACGGGCTTTTCGAAGCATTTGGGCGGTTGCATCACAGGTGGTTACAGCATTAATATCCAACTCCTTTTTTCCGGAGATAATTTCGTTTTTAGCCATTTATTGCCTCCCTTTCTGGAATTATTATGATGGATTATAGTGGCTTGATTAATTAAACAGACGAGTTTACGGAAACTTGGTTTAGGCTGTTTTACAGGCTAGAAAATCAGTAATGGTTATCGGTTAAAACTAGATTAACGATTTTTGTCGCGTCATAAGCACACAGGTATCAGATTAGTTGTACAAATTCCATGCCAAAGTATACTAAAATTGTCGGAAATAAAACAATATTTGCGATAACCTACTAAAATCTAAATTAAATTACAGGTTGAACAAAACACTTTTTATTACCAAGAAGACCGACTATTTTGTCCTATGATACAGGTGTGTATCAAACGTTTTTGAGACGCTTTGGCAGCGCTTTGACCGGCAAACAGATTCGAACTTTGGTTTTTTCAAGCGATTGAATGCGGGGAACATGGAACTCGGAGTTCCGGATTTCGCCTTGACGCCGTCCCCGCTTCCAGCCCATAGGGCTTATAAGCCGGAGGGTAGGGGCCTATGCCCCGGAGTTTAGAGCCTAACACTCGAAGGGAGCATGGGAATGATGGGTTTGAAGAAAAAACAATCAAGGAATATTTTATAAGTATTGATCCAAGGCTAAAAAGTGTCTCATTCGTCTCATCGCAGCCGGATGAACGGGGATAATGGGGTGCTATTGAACTAACATATTTAGTTATTGTTTTTTTTGCAGGTTGTTGGTACGAATTTCGATTGTTCATACAATCGTCAACCGCTTTATATCTCAAAAATTTTTATGTTCATATGAGGCGATTTCTGCTATCTTAACAGATTATGTAAATTCTTATAATTTTAGCGGCTTGTCATTGGTTCAAAGAAATAAAAGTCCTGTATTTACACATACGGTTAGAAGGGATTTCAAAACCCCATCCAATCCGCCTCCGGCGGATCTTTGAAACCACTTCTTGACTCTCAAATATATGAAAGGAAGTCCTTATGTCTCAATCTGAAGAAAATTCTCATCCGGATGTTAAAATTTTCTCTCTGAGTACCTGCAGTCATTGCAAAGCAACCAAAAAGTTTATGGGTGAATGTACCATCAAATATGAATTTATCGATGTGGACATGCTCAAGGGCGATGAAAGAAAAGCCATCATCGCGGATGTTAAAAAGTTTAATCCCCGTTGTTCTTTTCCGACGATCATCATCGGTGAAAAGGTCATCGTCGGATTCAAGGAAAAGGAAATCAAGGAGGCTTTGGGAATGTAATGGATGCACAAGAACTATATGAGAGAATGCAAAAAGTTCAGGAAGCCAAAGGATATTATTTTAACGAGGATAAAGAGCGCGCGGTTGAGCTGCTGGAAGCCCTGCTGGTAAACAAGGAACGCTACGGTTACATGGGCTGTCCCTGCAGGCTGCTGGCCGATGACCGGGATGCCGACCGGGATATCATCTGCCCCTGTGTCTACAGTGTGCCGGATATCAAAGAATTT
>Ga0316193_10003222_pt1 | contig 11710 bp, 10 predicted proteins | sample MerIslsedime2_MG_FD_207735 | JGI IMG/M metagenome (GOLD analysis project Ga0316193, IMG submission 207735) | Coastal sediment microbial communities from Maine, United States - Merrow Island sediment 2 | ecosystem: Environmental > Aquatic > Marine > Coastal > Sediment | place: USA: Maine... | reverse complement strand
AATCCAGATGGGCTGGTCATCTGATTCGTCAAGCAGGACTTTGGTGATATGTTGCGAACCAGGTGTGATAGAATCCATTTCTCCTTCAGTTTCTACATTTCCAAGGAAAGCAATTGATTTTAAATATTCCGGTGAAGGATACTTATTGTCATGTAAACTCAAGTTAGGATATACTTGTGAATAAGCTTCAATGTAAGGGTCAAGCCAGTTGTCACCTGCCCAATTGTGACCATGCCAATGATATTGGGAACTCGAAGTTACTATGCCCTCAATGGTAAATTCATTTGCATAGAGTAGAAATCGTACCATGGAGCATTCATCGTCGATTTCTCCATCTGATGTTACAATAATCCGTGGTTTTGAATCCTCAACTGATTTGTTGTCCCCATTAAAAGCAGAACAAGAAGATAACAATGTGATAAGAATTATTAATAAATAATAAGGTTTAAATTTGATTGTAAAATCTATAATTTTCATTATTTTTCTTTTTAATCTTGAATTATTTCAACCATTTCCATCTTTCCGCCCAATCCATAAGGAATTCTTTGCGCCATTTTGAAACCGTTTTTGCTCCTTGCTGTTCTCCAATAAAATAGGCTTTGTCCGGATGATCGCTGTACCAATTGTTCCCTAGCTGATAGTCTTCGTTCGTTGGTTTTCCAGGCCAAGGAATAACGCTTACAAAAGAACCGGTTTCGGTTTCAAAGCCCGGGATATCGCTGGTCATGGCATAGGTGCAAGTTTCTGGCTTTTTGGAAGAATACCGTACGCCATAGTTGCCAGCTCCAAGGTAATAGCCAGGCCATTTTTGATTGGATATTTCTAAACTAAAGCAACTTGAATCTGAGGGTATATCTACTTCTGGTCCTTTAAAATACCACTCGACCACCGAGTACGTGGTCACAGTATCTTCAATAGAGCTGTTGCGGTTGAACACATTTTTTGTGCTGTAGCGAATAGGTCGAAAGGAGCCTCCCCAACTTTCTCCATAAGGATCGTCAGGATTTCCATTCATGACATAAACTAGTGATGGGGTATCGCCCATTTTGATGTGTCCATTGTAATGATTTTTGAAGTCAGCACCCATGGCGCCAATCCCTCGAATGAAATTATCATAGAATTGGTCATTTTTTAATTCTTCCGGTGATTCTGAATCGAGGAACCATCCTCTATAGGTTGCATTGGCCTCAATCATCCACAGATTGGGGTAATTTTGAGCGATGTATGCATATGCATTGACACTCCATTTTTTATTGGGTCCTCCAATCCAGTAAACCTTGATTTTTTTTTCTATCTCAGGGTCATCATGCAGCGCCTGGGCCAGATCTTCCAAACCTCCCCATACCAATATATAAAGTGGCTGATCATTTTCTTTTTTTGCGCATTGGATAATCCAATCTGAACCTTCAGAGGATTTACTCCAACCCTGGAAAGGAGCTGCCTCAAGGGATCCTTGTTTGCAAATACTTTTTAATTCTTCTGAAGTTGGAAAACCTGCAACATGAGCTTGTAGTTTTGGGAGATCCTTTTCATACAAGTCAATCATTTTAAGTAAATGCTCCTTTCTTCCTAAGCCATAAGGGGAAGAAATGAGTCCTTCAGTTTGAAAGAGGTTGGCATACATCATGAAATGGATGATGGACTGAAAATCATCAGGATCTGTTCCGCCGATATCACTAGAAATGATAATCCTGGCCTTAAATTGATCTTGTCTACCTCTGCAAAAGCTAATAAAAAGCGGAAGGATAAGAAGTATACTGAGCATACTGCGATTTTCAATCAACCGAAATTGGAACATTTCTTATAGTTCTTTTAATTTTTTTAGTAGTGATGCTTTCTTCTCCTAAATGGGAGGTATTCGATGGTAAAGTTACTAAAAAACAAATTAAACGAAAATAAAAGAAAATAAACAAAAAAATATTAGCTTTGAATATTCAACGTTTGAAAACCATATTTTAATGCTTGCGATTCAACGAAGAGAAAAAATTCTCGATCTTCTGAAAGAAGATGGTTCTGCTAAGGTGATTGATCTGGCTCGGATATTTAGGGTGACGGAAGTGACTATCCGTCAGGATTTGGAGAAACTTGGGAAGGATGATTTGGTGGTACGAGAACATGGGGGAGTTTATCTCAAAAATGTGGAAGCGCAGGTCAGGAGCCTAGCCTTGGTCAATGCAAATCAATTCAAGGAAGCAAAGGAAATGATTGCAGAAAAATGTCTGGAATTTATTCATCCTGGAGATGCGATCATTTTGGATTCCGGCTCTACAACTACAGAAATTGCTAAAAAGATCAAAAACATCAATGGACTTACTGTAATCACCAATGCCCTAAATATTGCTTTGATGCTGGGTGAGAACCCTAACATTGAGGTGGTGATGACAGGTGGAGAATTCAAGGCGCCAACACTTTCACTAACAGGGCAGAAGGCTGCAGATTTCTTTAGGGGGTTGAATGTTCAAAAGCTATTTTTGGCAACAGCAGGAATTTCGCTTAAGTCAGGATTGACTTACCCAAGCATTAGCGATTTAGTAGTGAAGAAGGCAATGATCGATGCTGCAGAGACCACTTACCTTGTGGCTGATTCATCCAAAATTGGTAAAAGCGCTTTTGCCAGTCTGGGAGCACTGGGCTTGATCGACTATATCATAACAGATAGCAACATTGATGAGAAACACAGGCAGGTTTTTCATGACCATGAAATTGAATTGATTATTGCAACCAAATGAAATGAAACGAAAATAATAGTAAACCGCTAAACATCCCCTGTATTGATTTTTCTTAATAAGTCCTTCAACTGTAAGATAAAGAAATAGCAGACCTTAAAGAATAACATATGAAAAAGCAGAAAATCACTTTAGGTGTAATCATTGGAAACAGAGACTTTTTCCCTGACAAACTTGTTTCTGAGGCTCGTATGGAAGTGCTGAAGGTTCTGGAAGGACAAGGAATCAGCGCTGTTCTATTGGGTGAAAATGACACAAAACTTGGTGGAGTTGAATCCTTTCAGGACGCAAAAAAGTGTGCTGATTTATTCAAGAAACGCAAAGATGAGATTGCGGGTGTACTCGTAGTACTTCCGAATTTTGGTGATGAGCGCGGTATTGCGGATACGTTGCATTTGGCAGATTTAAAAATACCCGTGCTTATTCAGGGATATCCTGATGAGTTAAATAAACTCAATGTCGCTAACCGTAGAGATTCCTGGTGTGGTAAGATCTCGGTATGCAATAACTTATATCAATATGGCATTAAATATACATTGACGACCAGGCATGTAGTATTGCCATCTGATGCTTCATTTAAAGCTGATCTTCAGCAATTCCTTGGAATATGCAGGGTGGTAAAAGGCCTGAAGAACGTACGGATTGGAGCCATTGGAGCCAGACCTACAGCATTCAATACCGTGCGGTATAGTGAAAAGATCCTTCAGAAAAATGGTATTTCCGTGGTGACATGTGACCTTTCTGAAATCCTTGGCAATGCCAACAAATTGGCTAAGGATGATATCCGAGTAAAACAACATTTGGAGAAAATCCATAATTATGCATCAGTTGGTAAAACTCCGGGTCAAGCACTTGTACAGATAGCGAAGCTTGATGTGGTCCTGAATGATTTCATGATCGCCAATGATCTGGACGCAAATGCGATTCAATGCTGGACATCGCTGCAGCAAAATTACGGTTGCAATGTCTGCACTAGCTCCAGTATGTTTAGCGAAGGGATGATACCAAGCGCTTGCGAAGTAGACGTTACAGGCACGTTGAGCATGTACGCCCTGCAATTGGCTTCGGGCTCACCTAGCGCCTTAGTGGACTGGAACAATAACTATGCGGATGATGATGAGAAATGTGTGCTTTTCCATTGCGGCAACTGGGCAAAATCATTCCTGCCTGATATTGTAATCAGTAATGCTCCTATCCTGGGATCTACGGTTGGAGTTGAAAATACCTATGGGGCATTGGATGGTCGTACACCAGCTGCACCTTTGACATTTGGTAGAATCAGCACTGATGATACTAAAGGAGTAATGAAAACCTACGTGGGTGAAGGTCAATTGACTGATGATGAGCTAAAAACTTTTGGCAACAAAGCTGTAGCACAAATCCCTAATCTGCAAGGATTGATGCAATATGTGTGTAAAAATGGGTTTGAGCATCACGTCGTGATGAATGCCTCGCATACCTCGGGGGCATTAAAAGAAGCTTTTGAGAATTACATGGGTTGGGAAGTGTATCATCATAATGGGTAAGTGATTTAAAAGAATCCTTTCAAGCTTAGCGCAAGACGAAAAATATGATTATTACAAAAAAATGATAGACAGAGAATTGCAATTAAAATCCGTACGCCTAAGGAAGAACCTCCTGAAGTACATTTATCGGGCGAAGGCCGGGCATACGGGGGGTAGTTTGTCGTGTGTAGATATACTCAATGTCTTATATAACCGAGTCCTGAATGTGGATCCAAATAATTTCCTGCAGCCGGACAGGGACAGGTATATCCAGAGCAAAGGGCATTCTGTGGAGGCGCTGTATGTTACCTTGGCAGATCGTGGTTTTTTCCCCGAATCGGATTTGGAAACCTTATGCCAGTATCAATCCCATTACATTGGTCACCCGACTAAAAAAGTCCATGGTGTTGAGCAAAATACAGGGGCACTTGGGCATGGATTACCGATATGCGTAGGTGAAGCTTTAGCGGCTAAAATGGATGGTAAATCCCACCGGATTTTCACTTTATTGGGAGATGGTGAATTGCCAGAGGGCTCGAATTGGGAAGCTTTCCTATCTGCGGCACACTACAAATTGGATAACCTGTACGCAATCCTGGACAACAACAAACAACAAATCACAGGCTCTAATCTGGAGGTGATGAATACTGATTCGATTAAGGAAAAACTGGAATCATTTGGCTGGGTTGTGAAGGAAGTTGATGGACACAATCCGGATGAATTGGAAGCGGCTCTCAATAACGGGCCTTTCGCAGAAGGAAAACCGAATTTTATCATAGCCCATACCATTAAGGGAAAAGGAGTGAGTTATATGGAGCGCGTGATCAAATGGCATCATGGTGTACCTAGTGCAGAGCAATTTGAACTGGCTAATAAAGAATTGGATGAGGCAGCTGCATTGATATAAATGAGGATAAATGGAATTAGATAAAATCAAAGAGAAAGATCTGACAATGGGCAAAGCCAACCTGGAGGTTTTTTCTGAAACCATTTGGAATTTGGCAGCTCAAGACAGAAATATCCTCGCAGTAACCAGCGATTCCAGGGGATCGGGAAAGCTTGTTCCATTTGGGCAGAAATACCCAAATCAAATAGTGGAGATAGGCATCGCCGAACAGAACCTTGTAGGTGTGGCGGCCGGTTTGGCTTCTGCGGGAAAGAAAGTATTTGCTGTATCCCCTGCTTGTTTTCTAACTGCACGTGCATTGGAACAGATCAAGAATGATGTGGCGTATTCTGACAATCCTGTTAAGTTAATCGGTATTAGCGCGGGTGTAAGCTATGGAGCGCTTGGCACCACACATCACAGTTTACATGATTTTGCAGCTTTACGAGCAATTAATAATATGACAATTGTAGTTCCTGCGGATAATTTCGAGACAGAGCAAGCGATCAAAAAAGCGGCAAACCTTGATAAACCGATCTACATCCGTTTTGGTAAAAAAGCCATGCCATTCCTTGGTGAAGAAAACCAAACATTTGAATTTGGAAAGGGCAGAGTCGTGAGGGAAGGAGCAGACCTGACTATCATAGGTTGTGGTGAGACGGTTTACCCGGCATGGCAAGCAGCTAGTGCACTGGAAGATAAGTATGGAGTAAAGGCCGCTGTGGTCAGCATGCATACCATCAAGCCGCTGGACACAAATTTACTAGATTATTTAGCAGCCAATGGCAAACCCATTATTACCGTAGAAGAACACATGGTGAATGGAGGTCTTGGTGAAGCTTGCGCTTCTTATTTGTTTCAAAAGGGAGTAAGCAATCAATTTAAAATCGTTGGTATTCCTGATGAATACACTGTTACTGGTTCGCAAATGGAAATCTTTAACCACTATGGAATTTCCCAGGATGGTATTTTTTTGAAAGCCAAAGAACTACTTCGAATTTAATCATGAAACACAGGATGAAACATATAACTCTTTTCCATATTCCTTTTCTGTTATTAACTCTGGCTATGTTTTTAGGATGTAGTACTGAGAAGAAAGATTCGCAGGAAGAGGCAAAAAAAGTTGCAGTCATTATTTCTACACTAAACAATCCATGGTTTGTGGTTTTGGGCGAAACTGCTGCCAATCGTGCGATGGAGTTGGGATATAAGGCAACTATTTTTGATTCTCAAAATAATACAGCACTTGAGACAGATCATTTTGAGAATGCCATTGCCTCAGGTTTTGATGCTGTCCTATTTAACCCTACTGACGCTGATGGATCAATTGCCAATGTTCGCATGGCGAAAAGGGCTGGCATACCGGTTTTTTGCATGGACCGTGAGGTAAATGCCACGGATGCTGCTACCAGCCAAATTTTATCAGATAGCTATGCAGGATGTGTCGCCATTGGCAAGTATTTTGTCGAAAAACTAAACAAGAAGGGCAAATATGTAGAGATTCTTGGTCTGGTTGGTGACAACAATACATGGAGTCGTTCCAAAGGCTTTCATTCCGTAGTAGATCACTATCCGGAGCTAAAGATGGTTGCGCAACAAAATGCAGATTTTGATCGAAACAAATCAATGGAAGTACTGGAGTCGATCCTGCAGGTACATCCCGATATCAATGGCGTCTTCTGTGGAAATGATGCGATGGCCATGGGAGCCTATCAAGCACTGGTATCGGCCGGAAAAGCAGAGAATGTAATGGTATTTGGATTTGACGGGGCAGCTGATGTGGTCAATTCTATTCAGCAAAAAAAGATTCTGGCGACTGGAATGCAGTTTCCAAAATTGATGGCTAAAACGGCGGCAACCTACGCACATGAATATTTTAATGGCAAACGAGACTTTGCTCAAAAAGTGCCAGTAACTGTTGAAATGGTTAATCAGGAAAATGTCGATGGATATGTGGCTTATGGAGGTGAATAAAAATGAGTAATGGATGATGAGTAAAGGAATTAAATACACCATTGGAATAATCATTGCAGGAATTGTGATCTACAATTCTATGTATTTCAGTCCCTTGGATAAAAAGCTAGCTGAAGAACATAAAATTGTCTTTGATGCAAATTCATTTGTCAACAGTATTTGGGAAAAAGAATTGATTAATGTGTATGATTCGGCCACAGATTTGACGGAACTGATCGCGATGCTCAATGAAGATCCTGAGCTTACTTTCAGGGATCAAGCAAATGCTCTCGGGATAGGCAATATCGGTTACTTCAGAGTGAAAGGTGAAGGGACTGTGATGCGTGTGACTGAGAACAATGTTTTACTGAAAGTAGCAGGCCAAATCGTTGAACTTGAAACTGAATTCATTTTTGGAAACGCTGTGCGTGATGCATCTGGGCTTGTCAAAGTAAATGATTATGACCTTACATCTGATTTTAATAGCATTTCTGAATCAATCAATGATAGAATAAGAAGAGAGGTAATCCCAAATTTCAGAGCAAAGGTAGAAGAGGGTAATACGGTTAGCTTCAATGGGGCCCTTGAGTTGAATAAAGCTCATTTGAATTTAAGCCTGCCGGAGGTGATTCCTGTTTCAATCCAAATTATCCCGTAACATGCAAGTCTTACTGGAAGCACAACATATTACAAAGAAATTTTCGGGTGTTACTGCGCTCAGCGAAGTTAGTATGCGAATTGAGAAAGGAAAAGTGATCGCATTGATCGGGGAAAATGGTGCAGGAAAATCAACCTTGCTTAAAATCATGTCGGGTATTTATACTGACTATGAAGGTGCTATATTGTTTAAAGGAAAAAAAGTAATTTTTTCGACACCTAAGGATGCCCAGGATCATGGAATTTCCATTATTCACCAGGAGTTAAACCTGATACCCTATCTTACTGTAAGCCAGAATGTTTTTTTAGGAAGAGAACTAATCAACAAACTTGGTTTTTTAGATCATGAAAAAATGAACAAAAAAACCAGCGAGCTAATGGAAAGGCTGCAAATGGAAGTAGATCCATTGGCCATGGTGAACTCATTAAAAGTGGGACAGCAGCAGGTAGTAGAAATAGCTAAAGCAATACTAACTGAATCTGAAGTTCTTTTTATGGATGAGCCAACCTCAGCGATTGGGGAAAGTGAAGTGGAGGTGCTATTCCAAATTATCGATCAGCTGAGATCTGAAGGAAAATCCATAGTGTACATTTCGCACAAGTTGGATGAGCTTTTTGCAATAGCTGGTGATTTTATTGTTTTAAGAGATGGGAAGGCGGTGGGTAAAGGCGAAATGAGTAAAATCACTCGTGATGAGCTCATTGGTATGATGGCTGGGAGGGAAATCAAGGTGACAAAAAAATCGGACAAGAAAAGGCCTGACAAGCAACTGCTTCAGGTGACAAACTTAACGCTAAAGAATCAGGAAAATCCTCAGCGACTGATTCTTAAAGACATTAGTTTTGACCTGAATAACGGAGAGGTCTTGGGAATCTACGGTCTGATGGGGGCTGGTCGAACAGAACTTTGTGAAAGCCTTTTTGGTCTCCATCGACGATCTTTAACTGGGAGTATTGTCCTGGACGGAGTTGAATCCCATTTTAATTCGCCCACAGAAGCCATTGAATCGGGGATGGCACTGGTTCCGGAAGATCGAAAACTGGATGGAATTGTACCCGGAATGTCAGTGGCTGAAAACATCAGCATTACAGTGCTTGACAAAGTACTACGATTTGGTCTGCTCAACAAAAAAAAGGAATCAAAACTGTACGACAAATATGTAGAATCACTCAAAATAAAAGTCAATTCCGAACGCCAACTCATCAAGACTTTGAGTGGAGGGAATCAGCAAAAAGTAGTGCTGGCTAAGTGGATTGAACGAGGGCCAAAGGTACTCATGCTTGACGAGCCAACTCGTGGAATTGATATCAATGCAAAAAATGAAATTTATGAGTTGATCACAAAGCTAGCCAGCTCTGGAATATCTGTGCTGGTTGTGTCATCAGAAATACCTGAAATATTGGCGATTTCAGATCGAATTCTTGTGATGGCCGAAGGTCAGATCACGGCCGAATTTGGAAGTGAAGAAGCTACGGAAAAAAATATAATGAATGCCTGCATTCCTGAATATGTGAACAAATGATATCGGTAAAGAAATATTCAAATATCGCAAAATATCAGTCATTGATAGCTCTATTTATCATGTGTCTGATATTGGCCTTAATGACAGAAAACTTCATGACCACAGACAATTTTTGGAACGTAATGCGGCAAATATCCGTGAACGTTTGTATTTCTGTGGGAATGACATTGGTAATTCTCACAGCTGGAATTGATCTTTCCGTAGGTTCCATTTTAGCTTTATGTGGAGCAATCACTGCGGGGTTATTAAAGCACGGAATTGCAATTCCATCTGCAAATTTATTCATCGGCTTCACTGTTTTTGGTGTGATAATCGCAGGCCTGTTGGCGGGTGGTGCATTGGGTTTTGTCAATGGCTATGCTGTCACTAAATTCAAAGTTCCTCCATTTGTGGCTACCCTGGCCATGCTCACTATGGCACGTGGTTTTACTATGTTATGGACAAAGGGGCACCCGATCACTGGACTTGGAGATTCCTTTGGTTTTCTAGGCACAGGCTGGTTTTTGGGCATTCCCATGCCAGTTTGGATATCGGGCATCATTGTGTTCGTTGCGGTGATTCTGACAAGTAAAACGCGCTTTGGTAGGTATGTTTATGCGATTGGTGGGAATGAAAATGCAGCAAGACTATCAGGAATTCCTATTAATAAAATTAAAATATGGGTTTATGCCTTGGCGGGAATTCTTGCAGCCGCTGGTGGTTTGTTGGTAACAGCAAGGCTGGATTCTGCACAGCCTAATGCGGGTATAAGTTATGAGTTGGATGCGATCGCTGCAGTGGTTATAGGAGGCACTTCTCTGTCAGGCGGTAGGGGAACCATCATGGGGACGGTCTTGGGCGCAATGATCATCGGGGTGCTCAACAATGGTCTTGTCCTGCTTGATGTGTCACCATTCTGGCAGCAGGTAATCAAAGGGATGGTCATACTCCTGGCAGTAATTATCGATAAAACAAATTCAAAAAGCGAATAGAATAAAAATGTCAGATTCATATATCCTTGCAATCGACCAGGGCACGAGCAGTACCAAAACAATTATTTTCGACGCTCAGGGTAAAGCCTTATTCAAAGCAACTGAACCGCTCAAAACCAATTATCTGGATGGCAACAGAGTGGAACAGGAAGCTGAAGAAATTTATCAGAATGTCTTGGCCTCAGTTAAAAAATGTTTAGAGGGCTTTAAAGAAGTTGGTGGTGATGCCAGCTTGATTCAAAGCTGCGGTATTTCAAATCAGCGTGAAACTTTTATTCTCTGGGATAGTAAGGGGCAACCACTATATAATGCGGTTGTTTGGCAATGCAAACGATCGATTGATGTTTGTAGTAGACTGGAAAGTGAAGGCCTTGGTAAAAAACTGAACCAGAAAACAGGACTAATCATTGATCCCTATTTTTCTGGAACAAAGGTTATCTGGCTTTATGAGAACGAATCCAAAGTCAAAGAGGCAATTGACAAAGGGGATTGTTTTTTTGGGACAGTTGATTCTTGGTTGCTTTTCAAAATGACAGGAGGGAAGTCCTACATGACAGACTATACCAACGCATCGCGTACCATGTTTTTCAACTTGAATAACTTGCATTGGGATCAGGAATTGTTGGCAGATTTTGGATTAACAAACCTGGATTTACCAGAGCTCAAACCATCCTCTTCTCATTTTGGCGTAACTAATTTTGATGGTTTGCTTGATCATGAAATCAGTATTTCCGCCATGATAGGAGATTCGCATGCTGCGGCATTTGGTGAGTGTTGTTTCGAGCCAGGCAATGCGAAAGCAACACTAGGTACTGGTAGTTCAATTTTGATGAATATCGGAAGCGAACCCAAAAGCTCTCAAAATGGAATGGTAACTACTATTTGCTGGAGTACGGAGGATCGAATTGATTATGCCCTTGAAGGAATCATTGTTTCTGCCGGCGCTACTATTGAGTGGGTCAAAAACCAATTGGGTTTGTTTGAAAACACTGGTGAATTAGAGAAAATATGTCTTTCATTAGATAGCAATGGCGGCGTATATATTGTGCCCGCATTCAGCGGTATGGGGGCTCCTCATTGGGACATGAGCAGGAAAGCAACCATTGAAGGGCTTTCATTTGATTCCACCAAAAATCATGTGATTCGGGCTGCGGTGGAGTCAATTCCTTATCAAATCAAGGACGTAATCGTAGCGATGGAAGCAGACTCAGGAACGCCACTTACCGAACTTAAAATTGATGGAGGTATTACATCTAACAAATTCGTAGTTCAGTTTCTTGCCGATTTGCTGGAAAGAAAAGTGACTAACATTGAAATTGCAGATGTTTCTGCTTTAGGGGCTGGATATCTTGCTGGTCTTAAGGTCGGAGTTTACCAGAGTATTGATCATCTTAAAACCTTCCAACAAGATGAGACGAGTACCTCGGCTGGAGCGGATGCAGAGAAAGTAATGAAGTATTATGAGGGATGGAAGAAGGTGATTGGTTGA
>Ga0316193_10003219_pt1 | contig 11717 bp, 10 predicted proteins | sample MerIslsedime2_MG_FD_207735 | JGI IMG/M metagenome (GOLD analysis project Ga0316193, IMG submission 207735) | Coastal sediment microbial communities from Maine, United States - Merrow Island sediment 2 | ecosystem: Environmental > Aquatic > Marine > Coastal > Sediment | place: USA: Maine... | reverse complement strand
TCCTCGATCGCGACGATCCAGCCGCCCTCGTCCGGTGGATCCCCCTGCGCCGCCAGGTCACCGCCGATGCTCACGAGCGCCCCGGCTGCTCCGAGCGAAAGGAGATGCCCGACGGCAAGGTCGGCGGCCAGGCCTTTCCCGATGCCGCCCGGGTCCAGGGCCACGTGACGCGGGAGCTCGATCGTCGATGCGTGGACATCGATCCGGATCTCGCCGATCGCGGAGTCGCCGGTGAACGACGCACTGGTCGGCAACGTGGTCACGCGGCGGGGGTCGTCGACGCTCGTCCGGTAGCCGGCGTCGAGCAGGACCGGAAGCACCGATGGATCGAAACGGCCACCGGTCAAGCCCCAGGCCTCGACCATGGTTCGGACCAGCGTGATCGTCGAAGGGTCGACGACCACGGGCCGCCCTTCGGCTCGGTTCAGTTGCGAGATGTCGCTGTGGTCGAGAAATCTGCTCCAGCGATGTTCGAGCTGGTGGAGGAGGTGCTCGGCCTCGCGCCACATGCGCGATCCCGCCGTTGCGGTGTCGGCCGTGATCGTGGCCTCCACGCGACTCGCCATCACGCGGGATCGGAATTCAGGAGCTGCCACTGGTGGTCGCTGCCGGAGCGGGTGGGGGAGCGGCCTGAGCGGTCGGCGCGGGTTGAACGACTCGAACCTGCGGCCGTGCGGTCAACACGATGGGTCCTGTGGACGGCGCTGGCGTCGGCGCGACCGTCGTCACAGGATCGGGGGTCGACGTCGGCGCGGGCGTGGGAAGGGAAGTCGGGGCGGTGACGGCGGAGGGTGGCGGTGGCGGTGGCGGAGTCGGAGTCGCTACGAGGACTGGAGCTGACGTGGCAGTCGATGCAGTCGCCTGGGCGATCCCCATCGTGGCCACGAGCCCGAACATCGTCGAGATGCCGAGGCCGGCCGCGACGATCCGCGCTCCCTGGGCGGGGTGGCGACGACGATGCGCTCTCCGCTCCGGGGTCGGACGAACCACGGGTCGCGTCAGGAGCGGGTCGAACATCGGCCCTCGCGGGGCCGGCAGTTCAGTCATCGTCGTCGCGTCCTTCGTACTCGTCCTCGTCCTCATCGTCATCGTCCTCGTACTCGTATTCATCGCGATGGTCGTCATCGCTGACGTATCGGGATGGGCTGGTCGTCGGTGTCGCCTTGGTGGTCGATGCGGCCGGCGTCGGGCTGTCGGCGCGAACCTCGATCGGCTCGGTGACATCAGCCACGATCACGCCGTCATCGGCGAGTGATGCAGTGAAGACAACGGTTCGCGTGCCATTGGTGAACACCACGGTCAGCGATGTCGGGGCATCCTGTGATGCGGCCTGCATCCAGCCGTCGTTGGTCGTCGCCTGATCGAGCGTCAGGAGCCCGGTGCTGGTCAGCAGGACGACGGAACCCGCGTCGTCGACGGCGTACTCGCTCAACGATCCGGCCACCGTGGTCGGTGTCGCAGCGATCTCTTCGACGGCCGGCACGGCGGTGGTGGCCGTCACCGGCGGAGCCGTCGTCACGGGCGGAGCTGTCGTGGGTTGCACGAGGTCGTCGGTGGCAGAGAGATCGCCGATGGCGCTGCTGTCGGCGGCGTTGAGGATGCCGATGTTGGCAGCAACCGCAGCGCTGCCGGCGAGCAGGACGCCCACAACCGCCGCGGCGGTGATCAGTGTGGTCCGCGAGGTGAGCGATCGGTCGGATGGCTGACGGCCGGGAGTTGAAGTCATGTCGGTGACGGTACGCACGGCCCCAACAGCGGGCGGCAAGCCCAAGGCAAACGTTCGGTAAGCGACCACGAGGCAGTACCCGAAGTGCGCGAAGGTGGCGACGTGCGAGTGCTGCTGGTCGAGGATGATCCGACCATTTCCGAGCCGCTCGAAGCGGGGCTCCGACGAGAGGGCTTCGATGTCGAGGTTGCATCTACCGGCGCCGCCGCCCTCGCGGCCGACTCGGCCGACCTCGTGCTGCTCGACCTCGGACTTCCGGACCTCGAAGGTCGCGTCGTCTGTCAACAGCTCAGGGAAGTCAGCGGCGTCCCGATCATCGTCGTGACGGCCCGCGGCGACGAGGTCGATCGAGTGGTCCTGCTCGAGATGGGGGCTGACGACTACGTGGTCAAACCGTTCGGATTCCGGGAGTTGGTCGCGCGTATCCGCGCGGTGCTCCGACGAACGTCGCAGATCGGCGCGCCGACCGCCGTCACCACGCTCGAGGTCGGGTCGCTCCACCTGGATCTGCGCAGCCGGACCGTGGAGTTCGGCGGCGCCGCGGTGGCCCTCACGCCAAAGGAGTATGACCTGCTGGTGTGCCTGGCTGCGGACGCCGGAGCGGTCAAGACTCGGGAGCAGCTGATGCGCGAGGTGTGGGACGAGAACTGGTGGGGATCGACCAAGACGCTCGACGTTCATGTCGCCTCGCTGCGCCGGAAACTGTCGCCAGACGTGATCGAGACCGTGCGTTCGGTGGGGTATCGCTTCGCTGCTGCGCCCGACGCGAGCGGTCCGTCGTGACCAAACGGTTGCTGCTGAGTTACCTGACGATCACCGTCATCGTCCTGTTGCTCCTCGAACTCCCGCTCGGCGTGTTCTATGCGCAGCGGGAGCGGGAACGTCTGGCCGCGGACGTCGAACACGACGCGAATGTGATCGCAACGTTGTACGAGGACGACCTGGAGGCTGGTACTCCGCTCGACCCTGTTGCCGCTGACACCTACGAGGACCGGACGGGTGCGCGTGTGGTGATCGTGGATGTGGACGGCATCTCACGGGTGGACACCGGTGGGGACGTCCCGCGTGACTTCTCGACTCGGCCCGAGATCGCTGTGGCGCTCGACGGCACGCGTGCCACCGGGACGAGGACGTCGGAGACACTCGGAACGGATCTGCTCTACGTGGCGGTCCCCGTGGCGTCCGGCGGGAATGTGCACGGCGCCCTTCGGGTCACGCTCGACACCAGTGACGTGAACGCTCGGATCCGCTCGTTCTGGATCGCCCTTGCCGGCGTCGCAGTCGTGGTGCTGGTCGCTGTCGGGGTGATCGGATGGCTGCTCGCTCGGTCGGTGACCCGCCCGCTCCGACACTTGACCGCCGATGCGGCGCGTTTCTCGAGCGGCGATCTCACGGTGGGTGACCAACGCTCGGAGGGGCCGCCGGAGATCAGGACGCTCGATGACACGATGAGCACCATGGCCCACCGCCTCGACGGGCTTCTCGCATCGCAACGGGCGTTCGTCGCCGATGCGTCGCATCAACTGCGTACACCCTTGACTGCGCTCCGGCTCCGCCTCGAGAACCTCCAGAGTCAGCTCGAGGACCAGTCGTCGCCGGCGATCGAGAGTGAGTTGGAACGGGCGATCGACGAGACGGGTCGTTTGACCGAGCTGGTGACCAACCTCCTCCATCTGGCGAGGGCCGACGAGCGGTCGCTCGGGTCGAACGTCGACCTGCGCACCCTGGTCGTCGATCGCGTCGACACCTGGTCCGCCGTCGCCGCTGAGCTGGGCGTCACGTTGAATGGACCGGAATCCACCGACGGCCCGGCGGTCGATGTGCGCGCGGTTCCGGGTGCGGTCGAACAGATCCTCGACAACCTGCTGGACAACGCCCTCGCCGTTGCGCCGTCGGGCAGCATCGTGACGGTGCGGATGGAGCGTTCTGCTGACATCGTCAGGCTGAGCGTGGTCGATCGCGGGACGGGACTCTCGGACACCGACAAGGCGAACGCGACGAAGCGATTCTGGCGCGGTGACGTGTCGACGCCGGGCACCGGACTCGGTCTGGCGATCGTGGATGCGCTCGTCTCGAGTTGCGGTGGCCGGCTCGTGCTCGATGACACCCCGGGCGGAGGGCTGACGGTGATGGTGGAACTCGAGTTGGCCTCAGCCCGGTCCGGTGGTGCACACGCCGGTTTGTGATACCCTGAGGGGTATGTGTAGACAAACCAACTGCAGATCGTGTGGCCGCCCGAGTTGGGCCGGCTGTGGTGCCCATGTCGAGCAGGTGCTCGGCCACGTCCCGCAAGACGAGCGTTGTGACTGCGACGCGACCGGGGCCGGTTCGAAGAAGGGCTGGTTTCGCCGCTGACCCGATCGGCGCCACCTGAGTTCGGGATGCGGTGACGCGAGCCACTGCTGCGGGGTTCGGTCGCAGCCGAGTCCGGGTGCCACACTTGGAGTGAACGCGGCGAACTGCCACGTGATCGTTGATCGGAGCCCATCATGACCCCCGCCCCCACACGCACACGCACCCCGCGCAGGCTGGCCGTCCTGTTCGGAGCGGCGCTGGCCGTCTCGGTCATTGCCGGTTGCGGCAGTGACAGCGACGAGGCATCGCCCGAGGAGCAGTTCTGTGCCGCCGGAGAGAGCCTGCGCACCGACGTCTCCTCGTTGGCCAGCCTCGACGTCGTCGCCAGTGGCACGGACGGACTGACGGAGAGCATCGACGCGATCAAGGGCGATCTGAGCGACATGAAGGAGTCGGGGAGCGAGGTGGCCGCCACCGAGATCGAGGCGCTCGAAACCTCGGTCGACGACCTGAGTTCCAGCCTGGACGATCTCGGCGGGGACATCTCGGCAGCCAATGCAACCGCCGTCGTGAGTTCGGTGTCCGCGGTCGGGTCATCCGCGTCAGCGGTGTACGACGTCCTCTCGTCGACCTGCCCCTGATCGGCTGGACCAGCTATTGCGAATTGGGCTCGCAATAGATTAGAGTGACCTCGATGGAGGGGGTCGAGACGCCGATCGACGGACGGCGCGCGCGTCGTGAGCGTGGTCGTCGCGCGGTGATCGACGCGATGTTCGCGCTCCTGCAGGAGGGCAAGATTCCACCGACAGCCGAACAGGTCGCCGATCGGTCCGGCGTTTCGGTGGCCTCGATCTTCCGCTATTTCCGAGGTCTCGACGATCTGCAGTACCAGACGTTCCAGCGGTTCCGAGAACGCTTCGAACCGCTCTTCACCTTCAGTGCGCCCAGGGGTGCCGCTCGTGGTGACCGGATCGACGCCTTCGTGCGGGCGCGCCTCGATCTCTACGAACAGGCGGGCGCGATCATGGCCGTCGGTCGGCTTCGTGCGCTCGAGCACGAACCGCTGGTTGCCGCCTCCGCCGAGACGCGCGGGCTGCTCGCCGACCAGGTGCGGGCCAACTTCGCGGCGGACCTCGCCGATGCGTCCCCGACGGCGTCGGCCGATCTCGTCGCGCTCATCGACGCGTTGACGTCGCTCGAATCGTGGGATGTCATGCGCAGGACGCACTCGCGATCGCGTCGTCAGATCGAGCGCAGTTGGGTGCTCGGAATCGCCGCGATCATCGCCACGTCTACACACTGAGGAGGAGAACGACATGGGGAGACCATCACGATTCGAAGGCACGATCGGTCGCACGGTCGCGGAGTCGGAGCCATGGTTCGACGAGCCCCCGCATCCCGGTGCCGATGCTCCCAACGTGGTGGTGGTGCTGCTCGACGACACCGGATTCGCCCAGTTCGGCTGCTACGGCTCCGACATCGACACGCCAAACGTCGATGCGCTCGCCGCGGGCGGTGTCCAGTTCACGAACTTCCACGTCACCCCCCTGTGCTCGCCCACGCGGGCGTCGCTGCTCACCGGCCGGTCGCAACACTCGGTGGGAATGCGGGCGGTGTCCAACTTTCGGACCGGGTTCCCGAACATGCTCGGCCACATCTCGAATCACGCCGCGACGATGGCGGAGGTGTTGGGCGACGCGGGGTATGCGACGTTCGCCGTTGGGAAGTGGCATCTCGCGCCGATGGAGCAGTGCTCGGCCGCTGGACCGTTCGAGCAGTGGCCGCTCGCCCGAGGTTTCGACCGGTTCTACGGGTTCATGGAGGGCGAGACCGACCAGTTCCACCCCGAGCTGGTTGCCGACAACCACCCGATCGCGCCGCCTGCCGGACCCGACGACGGATACCACCTGTCCGAGGATCTCGTCGACCAGGCGTTGCGGATGATCTCCGACAGCGTGGGTGTCCGCCCCGATCGGCCCTTCTTCACGTACCTCGCGTTCGGGGCGACCCACGCGCCACACCAGGCACCCGCCGAGTACCTGGCCAAGTACCGAGGCAGATTCGACGAGGGCTGGGACGTGGTCCGCCAGCGGTGGTTCGAGCGACAGCTCGCCCTCGGCGTGATTCCCGAGGGCACCGAACTCGCACCACGGAACCCCGGCGTGGACGCCTGGGACGACATCCCGGTGAACCAGCAGCGGCTGGCATGTCGGCTCCAGGAGGCGTTCGCGGCGTTCCTCGATCACACCGACGACCAGATCGGGCGGCTCGTCGACGGGCTGCGTCGGCTGGGTCAGCTCGACAACACCCTGCTCGTGGTGCTCGCCGACAACGGAGCGTCCCAGGAGGCTGGGCCCTACGGGGTCATGCACGAGATGAAGTTCTTCAACGGCATCTTCGAGACCCCTGACGAGGCGGTCGAGCGCATCGACGACATCGGCGGGCCGCACAGCCACACGAACTACCCGTGGGGCTGGGCGCAGTGCGGGAACACGCCGTTCAAGTGGTACAAGCAGAACACCCACGAAGGCGGCGTCCACGTGCCGCTGGTCGTGCACTGGCCCGATCGGATCTCCGGCGACGTGGCGGGTGCGCAACGTGATCAGTTCACGTTCGTCGCCGACATCGCTCCGACGATCTACGATCTGGTGGGGGTGACGCCTCCCGAGGTCTACCGCGGTGTCGAGCAGTTGCCCGTCACCGGGCACTCGTTCGCCGAGGTCCTCGAAGATGCAGCGGCGCCGGCCGCGAACGAGTTGCAGTACTTCGAGATGGGTGGCAGCCGAGCGTTGGTGGCCGGGGAGTGGAAGGCGGTCTGCAAGCACATCGCCGGCGCCGACTACGAGACCGAGCCGTGGGAGCTGTACCACCTCGCGACCGACTTCTCCGAGTGCCGTGACCTCGCAGCCGACCAGCCGGAACGGCTCGCCGAGTTGCAGGCGCTGTGGTGGCGGGAGGCCGAGCGACACGGCGTGTTGCCGCTCGACGACCGGATGTTCGAGCTGTTCGGTGCTCGATTCCGGCCGAACTCCCCGCACCCGAGCGACCGCAAGTACGTCTATCGGCCGCCGATGTCGCCGCTGCCCGGCCAGGCGTCCGCGGCGATCGCTGGCCGCAGTTTCGACCTGACGGCGCGACTCACGCGGGTCGCCGGCGACGACGGTGTGCTGTACGCGACGGGCACGGAGAACAGCGGGCTGTCGGTGTTCGTACAAGATGATCGCCTGGTCGTCGACTACAACGCATTCGACGACCACGTCGTGCTCGAATCCGAGGGCCGACTTCCCGAGGGCGACGTGACCGTCACCGTCGAGGTTCGGCGGGGAGCCAGCCGTACGGGCACGATGCGCCTGGTCGTCGATGGGCTGCCGAGCGGGGACGCGTCCTTGCCGTTGTTCATGTCGATGATGTCCTCGGTCGGCCCGAGCATCGGTGAAGACCATGGCTCGCCGGTGTCGACGCGCTACGCGGCGCCATTCCCGTTCGCCGGCACGCTGCACGAGATCGAAATCCAACTGCTGTCGCGTGAGGACGCCGAAGCCCGCGACGCTGCGGCCCGATCGGAGATGAGCCGACAGTGAGCACCACGATCACGCTCCTGGGTACGGGGAGCCCGATGGCTGATCCGAATCGGGCGGGCCCGGCGACGCTCGTCCAGGCGGGCGGCGAGCACTACCTCGTCGACGCCGGACGCGGCGTTCTGATGCGCCTCGCAGCGGCGGGTGTGCCGGTCGGGCAGCTGACCGCTGTCTGCATCACGCATCTGCACAGCGATCACATCACCGACCTCAACGACGTGATCACCAGCATGTGGATCACGACGTTCGAACCGACACCGCTGCGGATCATCGGGCCTCCCGGGACCAGGGACGTGGTCGGTCACATCCTTGCGTCGCTCGGCCCGGACATCGGGTACCGCATTGCGCATCATGAGGATCTCGTGCAAGGTCCACTGTTGGAGATCGTCGAGACCGACGGAATCGGCACGCCTGACGTCTCGGTGGGTTCGGTCGTGATCACGACGAGCCCGACCGATCACCGTCCGGTCGAGCCGAGCATCGCATTCCGTTTCGACCACGACGGTGTGGGGGTCGTCGTCGCGGGCGACACCGTGCCATGTGACGGGCTCGACGAACTCTGCGTCGGCGCTCAGGCGCTGGTGCACACCACGATCCGCAAGGATGTCATCGCCAACATTCCCGTCCCGCGGCTCCAGGACACGCTCGACTACCACTCCTCGCCAGAGGAGGCGGCGCAGACCGCTTCCCGAGCCGGCCTGGACACCCTCGTGTTGACCCACTACGTCCCCGCCATCCCGCCCGGTGGCGGAGACGACTGGCGGGCACTCGCCGCTGAACACTTCACCGGTCGCGTCGAACTCGGCGACGACCTCCACCAGATCATCATCGGTTGAGACGCGGGTCAGCCCCGCGTCTCAACTTGCGACCGAAGGAGACGCTCATATGCAGACACTGCGTACACCGGATGAACGATTCGAGGGACTGTCCGGGTACTCGTTCGAGCCGCACCATGCCGAGATCGCTGACGGCGATGGTGGCACCCTGCGGGTGCATTACGTCGATGAGGGGCCGGCCGATGCGGCGCCCGTGCTGTTGATGCACGGCGAGCCATCCTGGAGTTACCTGTACCGGCACATGATCCCGTTGCTGGCTGCCGCAGGGCACCGGGTCGTCGCACCCGATCTGGTCGGATTCGGCCGCAGCGACAAACCGACCGAGATGAGCGACTACAGCTACGCCCGCCACGTCGAGTGGATGCGCGAGCTGCTGTTCGATCGGCTCGATCTCCGTGACATCACCTACTTCGGCCAGGACTGGGGTGGGCTGATCGGGCTCCGCCTCGTCGCGCTCGACCCTGACCGCTATGCACGAGTGGCGGTCGGCAACACTGGCCTGCCGACGGGACACGGACCCGCCAGCGAGGCGTTCCTGGCGTGGCAGAAGTTCTCGCAGGAGTCGCCGGAGTTCCCGATCGGTCAGATCATCAACGGGGGATCGGCGACCGATCTGAGCGCTGAGGTGATCGCCGGGTACGACGCGCCGTTCCCCGACGACTCGTACAAGGCGGGCGCCCGGATCTTCCCGAGCTACGTCCCCACCAGCCCGGACGATCCGGCGAGTGCCGCCAACATCGCCGCCTGGGAGGTGCTCAGCCGGTTCGAGAAGCCGTTCCTGACGTGTTTCAGCGATCAGGACGCCGTGACCAAAGGTGGTGACGCCCCCTTCTTGGCGAAGGTGCCGGGCGCGGAAGGGCAGCCGCACGTGACGATCGAGGGTGGCGGCCACTTCCTCCAAGAGGACCGCGGCTCGGAACTCGCCGACGTGCTGATCCGCTTCATCGGATCCTGATGGTCGAGTCGGCTGCCGTCGATATGGAGTGGCGTGACCTCAGCCGACGTACGGCGCTGCAGTCGCACCGCCTGATCGGTTGGATCTACTGGGACCCGCGTGCGATCGCGAACTACGCGGCGCTCGGCGTCCCGAACGGACTCGGCTACTACATCGCCAGTCGCGGGGCGACGTTGGCGGCCGCCGGCAACGACGTGGTGACCGCCGCGTTCTACTCGATCCATCCCGACTTCGTTGCGCTCGGCCTCGATCAGTGTCGCGAGCACACGTCATTCGAGGCAGCGACCGAGGCTCGGGACGCTGCCGTGGTCGTGGGCTTGGGTGAGTACGTGCCCGAGATCTGCGACGAGCTGGCTGCGATGGCCGATGACCTGTGGGCTGCTGCCGATGCGCTGCCGGTGTCGGGTCGGGCGCTGTTCGCGTCTACCCGGGCGTGGCAGCGACCCACCGACGACGATCTGCTGTCGTCGTGGTTGGCCGTCAACTGCATTCGCGAGTGGCGAGGCGACACGCACTGGGCGATCCAGATGGCCGAGGACCTCAGCGGCACCGCAGCGGGGATTCTCGACGGTGCCTGGCGGAACTACGACGGCGACTGGCTGGCTCGCAGTCGCGGCGCCGACGACGCTGCCCTTGCCGGCGGTTTCGCCGAACTCGAAGCTCGAGGCCTCGCCGTCGCCGGCGTGGTCAACGACGCAGGCGTCCACTACCGCCAGGGGCTCGAGGATCGTCTCGATGACCTCACGACCGCTGCGTGGCGGGAATTGGGCGAGGGAGCCACGCGACGATTCATCGAGTTGATCGAACCGGTCGGGATGTGTCTCGTCGAGCGCATCGACGTGACCGCCGGACCGAACTGGATGCCAGCAGCACGCGACCGGGAGCCACGAACATGAGCAGCATCGAACGCAGCCGAACCATTCCGGCGCACCTCACCAGGGTCTGGGACGTCCTCGCCGACTTCGACCGCCTCGCCGCGTGGGCCGACAACGCCGACCACACGTGTTGGCTCGATGACGAACGTGCTGACGGTGAGATGATCGGCCGAGCACGTCGGGTTCAGGCCAAGCGGGTGGTCCTCGTCGAGACGATCACCGTGTGGGAGCCACCGGCCCGGCTTGCCTACGACCTCGGTGGACTCCCACCGGTGGTGAACTCGGCAGTGAACGAATGGCGGCTCGCTGTCGATCCGTCCGACGCCGAGTCCACGATCGTCACGTTGACGACCCACGTCGACTGTGGGCCACGACCGCCACAACAGCTGATCGCCCGTCTGGTGGGCCGTCGGCTCGCGGGGGCATCTGACACGATGCTCGACGGGCTCGCCGCGCATCTCGCGGCAACCGTCACGTTGGGCCCGGCACCGCGTGACGGTGCGAACGAACCATCGAAGGGAACAACGACATGACCGACAACCGACCCGACGTGATCGTGATCATGACCGATCAAGAACGGGCGGCGCCCCCGTACGAGTCCGACGGACTGCGCGCGTGGCGCGACGAGACCCTCACCGGGCGGAAGTGGTTCACCGACAACGGGGTGTCCTTCGAGCGGCACTACACCGGATCGCTGGCGTGCGTGCCGAGCCGGCCGACGCTGTTCACCGGTCAGTACCCCGACCTCCACGGTGTCACGCAGACCGATGGGCTCGGCAAGCTTCACGACGACTCGCGTCTGCGGTGGCTGCCCGAGGGCGAGGTGCCGACGCTCGGCAACTGGTTCCGCGCCGCCGGCTACGACACGCACTACGACGGCAAGTGGCACATCAGCCACGCCGACCTCACCGACCCGGTGACTGGCGAGACCCTTGCGACCAACGACGACGACGGCAATATCGATCCGGCGGCGGTCCGGCGCTACCTCGACGCCGACCCGCTGGCGGCCTATGGATTCTCGGGCTGGGTCGGCCCCGAGCCGCACGGTGCCCCGCTCGCCAACGCCGGTTTGCGACGCGACCCGTTGATCGCGGCGCGCGTCGTGGCCTGGTTGGAGGACCGCTACGCCCGCCGGTCTGCTGGCGATGCCGACGCGCAGACGCCGTTCCTGCTCGTGGCGAGCTTCGTCAACCCGCACGACATCGTGCTGTTCCCGGCGTGGATCCGCCGGGGCTCGCCGATCGCGACGGGCCCGCTCGATCCACCGCACGTTGCGCCTTCGCCGACCGACGACGAGGATCTCTCCACCAAGCCGGCGGCGCAGATCGCCTACCGCGAGTCGTACCCGACCGGATACGGACCGGTGGCGCTCGTCGGCAAGTCGTACCGAGATCACGCCCAGGATTACCGCGACCTGTACTACCGCCTCCACGCCGAGGTCGACGCCCCGAT
>Ga0316193_10003217_pt1 | contig 11718 bp, 10 predicted proteins | sample MerIslsedime2_MG_FD_207735 | JGI IMG/M metagenome (GOLD analysis project Ga0316193, IMG submission 207735) | Coastal sediment microbial communities from Maine, United States - Merrow Island sediment 2 | ecosystem: Environmental > Aquatic > Marine > Coastal > Sediment | place: USA: Maine... | reverse complement strand
CGGTATGGATATTGAAGCCGTTGCCGAGCGTGACCCGGACGCAATACTGACCGAAGCGATCCACCCGTCGGTTGGCCTGCAGGCCTACCAGTGTCGCAACCTGGCTTTCGGGCTGGGTCTTGGTGGCGATCAGATCAAGGCGTTCACCCGCCTCCTGACGGGGCTGTACCGCCTGTTCGAGCAACAGGATGTCAGTCTGGTTGAGATCAACCCGCTGGTGGTTACAGCTTCCGGCGAGCTGCTGGCGCTGGATGCCAAGCTGGATATCGATGATAACGCCCTGTATCGCCACGCTGATCTCAGCGAGCTGCGCGACCCCACGCAGGAAGACGAAAAGGAGCGCAGCGCCAGCGAGCATGGCCTGAATTACATCACCCTGGATGGCGATATCGCCTGTATGGTAAATGGCGCCGGCCTGGCCATGGCGACCATGGACCTGATCAAGTTGCACGGCGGCGAACCGGCGAATTTCCTCGACGTGGGCGGCGGCGCTACCGCGGACCGGGTTGCGGAGGCATTCAAGCTGATCCTGTCGGACAGCAAGGTTCGCGCTATTCTGGTCAACATTTTTGGCGGTATCGTGCGCTGCGATCTGATTGCAGAGGGTATCATCCAGGCCGTGCAGGAGGTTGGTGTCAGTCTGCCGGTGGTGGTGCGTCTGGAAGGTACCAATGTCGATAAAGGCAAGGCACTGCTGGCGGAGTCGGGCCTGAGTATTATCGCCGCGGAAGGGCTTACCGATGCGGCTGAGAAAGTAGTGCAGGCCGCCCGGGATGCCAATGCATGAAACAGGGTAGGTTGGGTTAGCCCGCAGGGCGTAACCCAACGTGCAAGCGGCAATGTTGGGTTACGCCCTGCGGGCTAACCCAACCTACATATAGTTCCGGTTGGACCGGGTCTGGAAACAGCGAGTGAGATAGGTGCTATGAGCATACTGGTCGATAAAAATACCAAAGTCATTTGCCAGGGGTTTACCGGCAAACAGGGCACGTTCCATTCGCAGCAGGCACTGGCTTACGGTACGCAAATGGTCGGTGGCGTAACGCCTGGCAAGGGTGGGCAGTCGCACCTGGATCTGCCGGTATTCAATACTGTGCAGGAGGCGGTGGACGGTACCAGCGCCAGTGCCAGCATGATCTACGTGCCGGCGGCGTTTGCCGCAGACGCCATTCTGGAAGCTGCCGATGCGGGTATCGGGATTATTGTCTGTATCACCGAAGGTATTCCGGTGCTGGACATGCTTAAAGTGAAAACCGCCCTGTCCGGAAGCAATGCCAGGCTGATCGGTCCCAACTGTCCGGGCATCATCACGCCTGGCAGCTGCAAGATCGGTATTATGCCGGGCGCTATCCACAAACCGGGCAGGATCGGCATTGTCTCACGTTCCGGGACGCTGACTTACGAAGCGGTGTACCAGACCACCCTCGCCGGTTTGGGGCAGAGTACCTGCGTGGGGATCGGCGGTGATCCGATTCACGGCATGGAATTTATTGATTGCCTGGAGCGCTTCGAGCGCGACCCGGATACCGAAGGTGTCATCATGGTGGGTGAAATCGGTGGCAGTGCCGAGGAGGAAGCTGCCGAGTTTATCCATGCGCATATGAAAAAACCGGTGGTCGCCTACATTGCGGGCGTAACCGCGCCACCCGGCAAGCGTATGGGGCACGCCGGCGCGATTATCAGCGGCGGTAAAGGTACCGCAGAGGCAAAGTTCGCAGCACTGGAGCAGGCGGGTGTAGCCGTTGTACGCTCTCCGGCTGATATGGGTGTGCGGATGCAGGACTTGCTGGCCGCTTCGTGAACACCGCTCGTCGCCCTGACCATTCAGCGCTGCGCCTGGTGATGGCGCAGATTGATTTGCTGGTCGGCGATATCTCCGCCAATAGCGAGCGGGTTATTGAGTCGGCGCAGCGCGCGCGTGATGAACTGGATGCTGACCTGGTCGTTTTCCCCGAATTGACACTGACCGGTTATCCCCCGGAGGACTTACTGTTGCGTCCCGGCCTGCAACTGCTTGTTGATGAGGCGCTGGACAGGATTCGCGCAGAGATTTCCGGTATTCATGTGCTGGTCGGGCATCCGGAACAAACTTCTGCAGGGCGCTTCAATACGGCTTCGCTGATCTTCCAGGGTGAGATACTGGCGCGCTGTCGCAAGCACCACCTGCCCAATTTCGGTGTGTTTGACGAAAAGCGCTATTTTGTGTCGGGCGAGGGTTTTTGTGTCGCCGATGTGGCAGGTGTTCCGCTTGGCGTGAGTATTTGCGAAGACATCTGGATGCCGGAACCGGCGCGTGCCGCAGCAGATGCCGGTGCCAGGCTGCTGGTCAATATGAATGCCTCACCGTTTCATACCGGCAAAGGTGACGAACGTGAAGCGGTGGTGCGCAAACGTATCGAGGAAACCGCCTGTCCGGTTGTGTATGTCAACCTGGTAGGCGGACAGGACGAACTGGTGTTTGACGGTGAATCCTTTGTGCTGGATCAGTCCGGCGCCACCCTGGTGCGGGCACCGGCTTGTACGGAAGGGCTCTACCCGGTCGATTTTGATTTGGTTGACGGGGTCCTGCGGCCGTTGCCCGGTGACGTGGCGCCACGTGCCGCTGAAGTTGCCAGTGTGTACCAGGCGCTGGTGCTCGGGGTGCGTGATTACATTGAAAAGAATGGCTTCCGTGGCGTCGTTATCGGTCTGTCCGGTGGCATAGATTCTGCGCTGGTGCTGGCCATTGCGGTAGACGCCATAGGTGCGGAGCGCGTCGAGACAGTGATGATGCCATCGCGTTATACCGCCGACATGAGCAGGGAAGATGCGCGCGCCGAAGCGCAGGCACTGGGTGTCGATTACCAGGAGATTCCCATAGAGCAGCCGTTCGAGGCCTTTCTGGAGGTCCTGTCAGGCGCATTTGAGGGAACCGGGGCGGATACCACCGAAGAGAATATTCAGGCCCGCTGCCGTGGTGTGATCCTGATGGCATTGTCCAACAAGCAGGGGCGGATGGTGCTGACAACGGGTAACAAGAGTGAGATGTCGGTTGGCTACGCAACCCTGTACGGTGATATGGCGGGTGGATTCGCGCCCATCAAGGATGTGCCCAAGCTGCTGGTGTACCGTTTGAGTGAATACCGTAACTCGCTGACGCCGGTGATACCGCAACGCGTGCTGGAGCGAGCGCCGTCTGCCGAACTGGCGCCAGACCAGAAAGACGAGGACTCACTGCCACCCTATGTGCTGCTGGACCCCATTCTGGAAGGCTACATTGAACAGGATATGAGCATCGACGCACTGGTCTCGCAGGGTTTTGACGAAGCTACGGTACGGCGTATAGCTACGCTTGTAGACCGTAATGAGTACAAGCGCCGCCAGGCACCACCCGGGGTGCGCATCACCCAGCGCGCGTTTGGCCGTGACCGCCGCTACCCGATAACCTCCGGATTCCTCGGCGCGCAGCTCGCTGAATGAGGCTTTGCCTGGTAAATTCGATTCCTGGCGCCGCTTTTAGTAGAGTTAGCTACCCAGACCAACCTCAACAGGGGAGCGATCCATGAAAAAAATCGAAGCCGTCATCAAGCCGTTCAAGCTGGACGACGTGCGCGAAGCACTGTCAGAGATTGGTATCACCGGCATGACTGCCATTGAGGTGAAAGGTTTCGGCCGGCAGAAGGGGCATACCGAGCTGTACCGCGGAGCTGAGTATGTTGTGGATTTCCTGCCCAAGGTCAAACTTGAGGTGGTGGTCAAGGAAGAAGACCTGGATCAGTGCGTAGAGACTATTACCAACGCGGCCCGCACCGGGAAGATTGGTGACGGTAAAATCTTTATTACATCAGTGGATCGGGTAGTGCGGATTCGTACCGGGGAAACCGACCAGGACGCAATCTAGGCGATTAATTGGGCTCTTGATATTAAAATCTTGAGCAAAAAATAACAAAGAATTTTCCTGTAGGAGCGGGCTTGCCCGCGAATGACCTGGTTACGGCAACACCACTATTCGCGGGCAAGCCCGCTCCTACACCGGTTTATTTGTTCAGATCCAGAATCCGCTGCGCGTCATTCGCCAGATCGACCATGCCCATTTTGGTATAGGCCTGCACCAGAACTTCCAGCGCCCCCTGTGCTGCCGGCGTGCGCTGGTAGTTTTCAATCACATACTTGGCCCTGTTGGCCGCCGCCACATAAGCGCCGCGCTTCATATAATAGTGGGCGACGTTGATCTCATATTTCGCCAGCATGTTGTGCAGGTGGACCAGGCGCTGTTTTGCATCCGGGGTGTAGCTGCTGTCGGGAAATTTTTTCACCAGCTGGGTGAAATCGTTGAATGAATCGCGTAATGCCCGGGTATCCCGCTCCGATGGTTCGCGAGGTGACAGGCGGTCTATGATATTTTCGCCGCGTGTATAGTTGGCCAGGCCCTTTAGATAGTAGGCATAGTCCAGGTGCGGGTTGCCCGGGTTGTTGTTAATGAAGCGGTCGGCCGTGGCAATGGACGAGTCCGGTTCGTCGAACTTGTAATAGGCGTATGCGATTTCCAGTTGCGCCTGCTGGGCATATTTGCCAAACGGGAAACGTGCTTCCAGCCTTTCAAAGGTGTTGATCGCGGTTTCATAGTCACCCGAATTGAGCGCTGACTTGGCGCGGTTATACAGTTCGTTGGCCGACAGGGTGTCCAGTTCATCCTTGCCTGCACTTGCACAGCCGAGGGTGAATAAAACCGCCAATAAAGGTATAAGAGGTAACCAGCGCATAAGCCTGCGTATCCGGGGGCAATCGTAACGGTGAAATTGTAAAGCGGCTTGCCCCCTGTGGCCACCAGATTCCATATTCCATGTCAGAAACCATTCGACTAGAAGGACAGATTCCTCAAGCGCTGGCCGGACGTCGCCTTGACCAGGCGCTGGCGGCACTGTTCCCGGATTATTCCCGCAGCCGGCTCCAGCTATGGCTCAAGGCCGGCAAGGTGCTGTTGAACCAGCAGCCGATGGTGGCCAAATATCGGGTAGTGGGTGGAGAACAGGTGTCGATTCTGGCCGAGCTTGAGATGGAAACCGAGGTGCAGGCGCAGGATATCCCGCTGGATGTACAGTATGAGGATGAGCATTTGCTGGTGCTGAACAAGCCGGCCGGCCTGGTTGTGCATCCGGCAGCCGGTAACCCGGACGGTACCCTGCAGAATGCCTTGCTGCATTATGATCCGCAGCTGGCTGCGCTGCCACGGGCCGGCATCGTGCACCGGCTGGACAAGGATACCAGCGGCCTGATGATGGTGGCGCGCAACCTGACAGCACATAAATCGCTGGTTGAGCAGTTGCAGGCGCGCGCCGTACACCGTGCCTACCTGGCCCTGGTGCACGGGGCACTGACAGCGGGCGGTACCATTGATGCCCCGATTGGCCGGCATCCACGCGACCGACTGCGTATGGCTGTGGTGGAGTCCGGAAAACCGGCAATCAGTCATTACCGGGTACTGGAGCGGTTTCCGGCGCATACACTGGTGCAGGTTCGTCTGGAAACCGGCAGGACCCACCAGATCCGGGTGCACATGGCACATATTCACAGCCCGCTGGTGGGCGACCCCTTGTACGGCGGTCGTTTACGTATACCGCGCGCTGCATCACCGGCCTTGCGCGATGCCCTGAGCGGTTTTCGCCGCCAGGCCTTGCATGCCACACGGCTGGAATTTATCCACCCGGCCAGCGGCGAAGCGGTCAGCTGGGAAGTGGGGATGCCGGAAGATTTCAGCCAGCTGCTCGATGTATTGAGATCGGAAGCATGATTTACCCAGACTGGCCTGCACCGGTGAATGTTAAGGCTGTAACGACGACCCGGCCGGGAGGTGTCAGCAAACCGCCCTATGAGAGTTTTAATCTGGCCGAGCATGTGGCTGACGAGCCGGCTGCCGTGCAGCGGAATCGTAATGATCTCCGGCAACGCCTGCGGCTGCCCGCGGCACCGGTCTGGCTAAACCAGGTGCATGGTGACACGGTTGCAGATGTTGCTCAGTGTGGCGAACACCCGTCTGCCGATGCGGGTTTCAGCACTCAAACCGGGCTGGTATGTGCGGTACTGACGGCGGACTGCCTGCCGGTGTTGCTGTGTGACCGGGACGCTACGCGGGTTGCCGCTGCGCACGCCGGCTGGCGCGGGCTGGCCGGTGGTATCCTGGAGAGCAGTATACGGGCGCTGGATACCGATCCTGCCCGGCTGATGGTCTGGCTGGGGCCTGCCATCGGGCCGGTGGCATTCGAGGTCGGCGACGAGGTCAGGCAGGTATTTGTCGACCAGCACGCGCAGGCAGCCGCGGCATTCAGCGCCACTGCCGGTGGGCGCTGGCTGGCCGATCTGTACCGGCTGGCCAGTATTCGCCTGCAGGCAGCCGGCGTGGATGCCATCTACGGCGGTGGTTTCTGTACCTTCAGTGACCGGGAACGCTTCTATTCCTACCGGCGTGACGGCATGACCGGACGCATGGCATCGTTGATCTGGCTGGATGAACCCCAACACGCTGTTTCCTGAAACTGCCCTGCGTCCGGGTACTGATCGCACACTGCGCTATACTTGCGCGCTGGTTGCCCGGCGGCTTGTTGGGTTTCGTTTGGTTCCGGCCTGGTCGGGTTAGGTTTATATTTATATGTCATTGCTATCCTGGATCCTGCTGTTTTCCCTGTTGGGGGGTGCGCTCAGTGTCATCGCAGCCGCGGTGTTCCTGCTGTTGCCGGAGGCGTTACGCATGCGGCTGTTGCCGCACGCCGTCAGTTTTGCCATCGGCGCTTTGCTGGGTGCGGCATTGCTGGGCTTGTTGCCTCATGCACTTGAATCGTTTGGCGGTAATGATTTTCACAGTATCACCGGTACACTATTATTGGGCCTGTTCGGTTTTTTCCTGCTGGAAAAGCTGGTGCTGTGGCGGCACTGCCATCATGAACAGTGTGAGGTCCACGTCCCCGAAAACAGCGATCATCACCACCCGGCAGCCGGTACCCTGATCCTGATCGGTGACGGCCTGCATAACTTCATCGATGGCGTTTTGATTGCTGCGGCATTTCTCACCGATCTCCATCTGGGTATAGTCACCAGCCTGGCGGTTGCAGCGCATGAAATCCCGCAGGAAGTGGGAGATTTTGCGGTGTTGTTGCACAGTGGGTTCAGCACCAAAAAAGCCTTTCTATTCAATTTGTTGTCGAGCCTTACCACCATAATCGGTGCGCTACTGGCCTATTACAGTTTCAAGGATCTGGAGCCTGTGCTGCCGTATGTGCTGGCGGTTGCAGCAGCCAGTTTTATCTATATAGCCGTGGCGGACCTGATTCCGGGTCTGCACAAGCGCGTGGAATTCAGTGCGACCGTCAAGCAGATGTTGCTGATAGGCGCCGGGGTGGGGTTGATCTATCTGACCCACGCCACGTTGCACACCTGAAACCTGATCGACCCGAAAGGGGGTAAGCCATGTTGAATTGGTACATGTTGACGCTGGTTGGCAAAGACCAGCCCGGTATCGTGGCCGGAGTGACGACAGCCCTGTTTGATGCGGACTGTAACCTTGGCGAAACGTCCATGATTCGCCTGGGTAAAAACTTTACCGTAATGATGATGGTGCAGGGCAGCGACACCGATGTATTGCGCAATGCGCTGCAGCCAGTGGTCGAGAAAATGCAACTTGCTCTGCATATTGATGCCATTGAGCCCGGCTTGCATCAACGCCTGGTGCCGGATGTTTGTATCCTGGTACACGGAGCGGACCGGGCCGGTATTGTGTCGCAGGTGACCAGCAAGGCAGAACGGGCCGGTCTGAATATTCTTGATCTTGAGTCAGATGTGGGAGGTAGCGAAACCGATCCGATCTACATACTGCAGATCGAAGGCATTGCGCAACAGGGCGTGGAAGCGATCCAGCAGGCGCTGGCACCGCTGCAGGCCAATGGTGTCAAGGTCGACGTACAGCCCATAGAAACACTCATCGGTTGAAACGTGGCTGTCCTGGATATTCTCATCTACCCAGATGAACGGCTGCGCCAGGTCTCTGAGCCGGTCGCGCAGTTCGACGATGCCTTGCAGGTGCGTATCACCGATCTGGAGGAAACACGGCTTGCCGGTCCCGGTGCCGTGGGGATTGCAGCGCCACAGGTGGACTGGTTCGAACGCGTTGTCATCGTGGATGTATCGGGTCGCAAGAAGACCCGCAGCCACGGCCACCTGATCCTGGTTAACCCCGAAATTACCGAATGGGAGGGGTTTGCCCTGGGCCGGGAAGGCTGTCTTTCGGTCCCGGATTACACCGGCAACGTGGTGCGCGCGGAACGCATCCATCTGCATGCCCTTGATCGCGAAGGCAATGAGCACGCGTTTGACATGGAAGGATACGAGGCGCGCGCTATTCAGCACGAAATGGATCACCTGGATGGCCTGCTGTTTCTTGATCGGCTGGTCAGCCGCCGCCAGGACCTGTTTCAGCGCAAGGTTTATAAGGATTAATCGCAGGCGTCCTTGAATTCCGGTGCATTTCCACCCATATAGTTGGTCATGTGAATTAATTTTCGGGGAGAACTCTTGTCATGCGGATGGATAAACTGACCTCAAAGTTCCAGATGGCGCTGGCGGATGCGCAAAGTCTGGCGGTGGGCCGTGACCACAATTACATTGAACCGGCACACGTTATGGCTGCCTTGCTGGACCAGGAAGGCGGCAGTGTGCGCCACCTGCTGACGCAGGCCAGTGTCAATACCAATATGTTGCGATCCAGCCTTGGCGAACAGCTGGACAGGCTGCCGGTGGTGGAAGGCACCGCGGGTGATGTGCATATTTCCAATGATCTGACCCGTCTGCTGAACCTCACCGACAAGCTGGCGCAGCAACGCAAGGACCAGTACATATCATCCGAACTGTTCGTGCTGGCGGCGGCGGAAGACAAGGGCCAGCTGGGCGAGGCGCTGCGACAGGCCGGCGCCGGCAAGGAGCTGATCGAGAAAGCCATCGATAATGTGCGTGGCGGCCAGAGTGTCGACGATCCGAACGCCGAGGACCAGCGCCAGGCGCTGGAAAAATACACCATCGATCTCACCGAGCGTGCCGAGCAGGGCAAACTGGATCCTGTCATCGGCCGCGACGATGAAATCCGCCGCACGATTCAGGTTCTGCAGCGTCGCACCAAGAACAATCCGGTGCTTATCGGTGAACCCGGCGTGGGCAAGACCGCCATAGTTGAAGGACTCGCCCAGCGCATCATCAATGGCGAAGTACCGGAAGGCGTAAAGGGTAAACGCCTGCTGAGCCTCGATATGGGGTCACTGATCGCAGGCGCCAAGTACCGCGGCGAGTTCGAAGAACGCCTGAAAGCGGTGCTAAACGACCTTTCCAAGCAGGAAGGGCAGATCATCCTGTTCATCGACGAACTGCACACCATGGTCGGCGCCGGCAAGGCGGAAGGCGCTATGGATGCAGGCAATATGCTGAAACCGGCACTGGCCCGTGGCGAACTGCACTGCGTAGGCGCCACCACGCTTGACGAGTATCGACAGTACATTGAGAAGGACGCGGCACTGGAACGGCGTTTCCAGAAAGTGCTGGTTGATGAGCCCAGTGTTGAAGATACCATCGCCATTCTGCGCGGCTTGAAAGAACGCTACGAGGTCCATCACGGGGTCGATATCACTGACCCGGCGATAGTTGCGGCCGCGACCCTGTCGACCCGCTACATTACCGACCGGCAGTTGCCGGACAAGGCCATCGACCTGATCGATGAAGCCGCCAGCCGCATTCGCATGGAGATAGATTCCAAGCCGGAAGTGATGGACCGCCTTGAGCGTCGCCTGATCCAGTTGAAAATCGAGCGCGAGGCTTTGCAGAAGGAGAATGACGAAGCGTCGGTCAAACGTCTGGGCAATCTGCAGGAAGAAATCGATTTGCTGGAACGCGAGTATTCCGACCTGGAAGAAATCTGGAAAGCGGAGAAAGCCGCTGTGCAGGGCTCGTCCCATGTCAAGGAAGAGCTGGAGCGCGCGCGTAAGGAACTGGATACAGCGCAGCGCGCCGGCGACCTGGCGCGCGCCGGTGAGTTGCAGTACGGGCGTATTCCGGAGCTGGAAAAACAGCTTGATATGGCCGCGCAGGCGGAAATGCAGGAAATGAAACTGTTGCGTAACAAGGTCACCGAAGAGGAAATCGCCGAGGTGGTGGCCAAGTGGACCGGCATTCCGGTGTCGAAAATGCTTGAAGGCGAGCGCGAGAAACTGCTGCGCATGGAGCAGGAGGTCGGCAAGCGGGTGGTCGGGCAGGAAGAAGCCGTCAAGGCGGTATCCGATGCCATACGCCGTTCGCGCGCCGGGCTGTCAGATCCTGCGCGGCCCAACGGTTCGTTCCTGTTCCTGGGGCCGACCGGCGTGGGCAAGACCGAACTGACCAAGGCGCTGGCCGAGTTCCTGTTTGACACGGAAGAGGCCATGGTGCGCATCGATATGTCCGAGTTCATGGAAAAACACTCGGTGGCACGACTGATTGGTGCTCCGCCCGGCTACGTGGGATACGAGGAGGGCGGCTACCTGACCGAAGCGGTGCGCCGCAAGCCCTACTCGGTAATCCTGCTGGACGAAGTCGAGAAGGCGCACCCGGACGTGTTCAATGTACTGTTGCAGGTGCTGGATGACGGCCGCCTCACCGATGGCCAGGGGCGCACGGTCGATTTCCGTAATACCGTCATCGTCATGACCTCCAACCTGGGCAGCCAGCAGATTCAGGAGCTGGCGGGCGAGGAGAACTACGAGCGTATGAAGGGCGCGGTGATGGAGGTGGTCGGCACGCATTTCCGGCCTGAATTCATCAACCGTATCGATGAGGCAGTGGTCTTCCACCCGCTGGGCCGCGAGCAGATTCGGGCGATCACCACCATCCAGATCGGCTACCTGCGCAAACGGCTGGCAGAGCGTGAGCTTGGCCTGAAACTGTCTGAGGCTGTGCTCGACAAGCTCGGTGAGGCCGGTTTCGATCCGGTTTACGGTGCACGTCCGCTCAAACGCGCCATTCAGCAGCAGCTGGAAAATCCGCTGGCGCAGGAAATTCTGGCCGGACATTTTCACCCGGGGCAGGTGGTCGAGATCAGTCTGGAGGGAGACGGGCTGCAATTCACTGCCGGCAGCGAGCAAGCCAGCGCAGCCTGAAAAGGCTTGCATTTCAATGGCAAAAGGCGGACTTAAGTCCGCCTTTTTTTACTGGTGCCGGATATTTTGGCTTGAAGGGTGGGGTTTGAATCCGTAGTATGGGTCGGTCTTTGGCGTCAGCCAGACCATAAAAAAACAGGAGGAGGAGTAATGGTTCCAAAGAAAGCCCTCTGGGCGCTGGTGATAGGTTCCCTTGCCTTGCTGGCAAGCCCTGTGTTTGCTGCAAAAGGGTTCAGCTACAGCTATGTCGATGCCGGTTACGAGTACACGGATATTGACGAGGATGATGACGGCTCGAGCTTGAAACTTGGGCTGGTAAAAGCATCTTTCGATACCTTCAAATATGTGGCGCTAAGGGCGGGCTTCAAGAGAGGCAAGCTGGAGGATCTCCCAAAGGGAAACGGCGGTAGCGCTGACCCGGATTATACGGAGTTCCAGGCGGGTGCATGGGGACACTTCCCGCTGATGAAGAAAAGACTGGATGTATTCGCGGGGGCTAACTGGTTCTTTAACAGCCAAAACAGCAGTTCCAGCGGCGTTTCATCTAAGAGTGATGCCGGTTACATTGTAGATA
>Ga0316193_10003214_pt1 | contig 11722 bp, 12 predicted proteins | sample MerIslsedime2_MG_FD_207735 | JGI IMG/M metagenome (GOLD analysis project Ga0316193, IMG submission 207735) | Coastal sediment microbial communities from Maine, United States - Merrow Island sediment 2 | ecosystem: Environmental > Aquatic > Marine > Coastal > Sediment | place: USA: Maine... | reverse complement strand
TTCCAACCATGTTCGCGGAAAAAATGAACACCCGGCCATGAAAAAAGTCGCATCTCATCCGGCGACGGGGACCATATTTCACTTCTGAACTGGGAAAGATATTCAAGAGATAATAACGGTGGTGCTTTGCCTAGCAGGTATTCCTGGCGGACCCCCGAGAATACAACCTGCAGGTCAGCGTCAAGCGCGTCAATTCTCCCCGCAACATCGCCGCCTCTGGCCTGCAGTACCAGCATATTCTCGAGACGGTGCATGACAAGTTCAAGGCCGGTATCGATTGTCCCAAGCGCCTTGCTGAAGGCTTGTTTAAGTTGTTCTGGCGGATGGTTTTTTAACAGAAATGATTGCCAGACTTCCCAGCGCTCCTTTTCTGACAGCCATTCCGCTTTCCATTTGTTAACCCGCCTGATTTCATTTGTCAGGGGCTCGTTGATGTTCTCAAGCCGGCTTTTCTTGGTCGCAATGGTCTGCCTGAGCACGAAAACCTTTGTATAATTGTAAGCGTCTGTTTCTTTCAGTTGATCAAACTCACTGGTAAGTGTCTGCAGGTCAGCGGCAATGGCAGCATATTCCGTTTCAATAGCAGAAAAATCTTCACTCTGTTCAAGGTCGTTTTCAAGACGTGCAAAATGACCGGACAGGTTTGCTGACAAGGGGATAATTTCTGACAATTCAGGGACTGCCATTTCCGGCTTTGGTATCGCCTCTGCGTTTTGAGTCTCTTTTAGCTGCTGACTCGCCGAAACATAATCCGGCACAAAAAAAACTGCCCATAACAGCACAATCCCCAAAATAGTATTTGCCGTATTTCTCATAATATCCGATATCTATCTTCATGTAAATTAAACTGTCTCCCACCTTTATAAATTATCTGGACGGCAGAACCAGGAGGGGGATGATATCTGATTCTGCCATAGGTTGCCGGGCGACTTCTTACAGTCCGCCCACGGCGATTTCAGCGCGCCGGTTCAGCGCGCGGCCTCCTAAACTGCTGTTGTCTGCAGTGGGGTTGAGCTCTCCATACCACATAGGTGCAATCCGTAAGGGGTTGATATCAAAGTTTTCAACCAGGTACTCCGCTACGCTCAAGACCCGGCTACGCGACACCCACAAGCTGGCTTCCTCTGGCCCGATACTGTCCGCGTAGCCATCCATCACGACAAAGGTAGAGGGATTGGCCTTCAGGAATCGACCCAGTCTGTCAAGCTGCTCGACATATTCGGGTTTGATTTCCGCACTGTTAAAATCAAACAGGATATCATCCAAGACGAATCCCACAATTTTTTCAACAGGAGTGAGCTTGACAACGGCGGTTTCCACGACATCAAACAATGCCCCCGACACGTATCCGGGGTTGTATAAAAAAGCTTCAAGGGGAATAACCCGTGAACTGGCATTGATGGAAGAAACAGCCTCAAGAAGTCGTTTTTCGGCCTCGCCGGTGGCGCTGCTGATCACATAAAAAGCGACATCATTATTTCCGGCAATTTCCCTGGCAATCACTTTTGGCTTTTTGCCCACATCGCTCACGACAAGTTTGCCGTCACTGAAAAGAAACACCACGGTTTTCCCGGAAAGCCCTGCGATAATCGTTCGCATCTCGCTAAGTCCTTTCCTCAGATCGGTTCCCCCTTTGGCTTCGTCGGGCAGTTGATCGATGGCCTCGCGAAAACGTGCCCGGTCATACGGTTGCACACCGTAAATGGCCCTAAATGGATTCGTATACAGATACAGACCGGCATTGAATCCCAGGTCCGGCAACAGCTCATTTCTTAACTTTAGGATTTCTTTGGCCACTACCAGTTTTGATTTGCTCGTACCCGGCAGTGTTTCCTGCATGGTTCTTGATGAATCGAATAAAATAATAAAATTGTCGGCATTTTTAATAAAATCAACCTCGGTCAGGACTTCCTTTTCGATCATCTCTTGGGTGATAATCTCCACAGCACCTGCCATGCCGACACTCCATACCGCCATTGCGCTTACCAGTAAAAACATAATCACAATTTTTCGCATAACCTTTTCCTCCTTTTTTAATGATTGTTTTTTTGCGTATCTGAGCCGTCTCTACTCAGATCATAGTCCTGTCTCTGGTTTGGTTCCATCAATCACCTTCAAAGGTTTTGTTCCAGTAGTCGGTGCGTTCGAGCATCTCCTGTCTGGTCTGCTCGTCGATCAGATATAGGGGGTCCTGGCTGACCCGAAGCTCCCAGCCGCCGCCCAAGGACTTGTATAGATCGACCAGGTTCGTGGCAACCGTCCCCTGGTTCGCAGCGAGCTGATCCTGTTGGGCAACGAGGCTTTGCAGGGTAGTAATGACCGTGTTGAAGGAGACTTCCCCCTCCTGGTACTGTACGGTCGCAACATTCACCGCCCTCTGGGCGGCCGACGTCGATGATTGCAGAGACACCTGCTGTTGCTGAGATTTGAAAAAAGCCACGATGGCGTTTTCGACCTCACCCTGGGCCTGCAGAACCGTCTGACGGTAGTCCTCCAGCAGTTGTTGGAAAATCGCGTCCTGGAGCCGGATGTTGTTCTTGAGTCGCCCGTACTGGAAGATGTTCCATTGAAAGGCGCCAAAGATACTGCGGCCGGTGGTTTCGGCGGTGAAAAGGTCGCCGAAGTCCCGGAAGCCGCCCTGGGTGGATACGTTGGTGCTAACAGACCCCCCTATGGAGAACTGTGGATAGAGATCGCTGACCGCATAACCGATCTGAGCGCTCTGGGCGGCCAGCTGTCGCTCGGCGGTACGGATGTCAGGCCGGCGCCGAATCAGGTTCTGGGGCATGCCCACGGCGACTGCAGGTGAAATTGTTGGAATCTGCTGCACTGGTCCGAGCATCGTGCGCATGTCATGCGGCGGTTGGCCCAGAAGAATCGCCAGTGAGTTCTTGAACTGCTGCAGCGACAGCTCGATCGACGCCAGGGAGGCCTGGGTTGTGTAGTACAGGGTCCGGGCCTGCTCCACATCCAGAACGCTGACCTCACCACCATCGAACTTCGCTGTGGTGATCCGCAGGCTTTCCTTTTGAAGCTTGAGGTTGTATTCTGCCACGGCCAGACGCTGCTGGGTGGTGCGAATGAGCAGGTAGGTCTGTGCAACCTCGGCGATCAGCGACACCATTATTCCGTCGTAGCTGCCTACGTTGGCTTCGAGCGCGGCCGTCGCCGACTCGATCTGACGTCTGAAACGGCCCCAGACGTCGGCCTCCCAGCTCAGGTTGAAACCCAGGTCGTAAACCTCGTAAGACTCTGCTTTGTTGCCACCCTTTTTTTCCGCCTGGCCGCTGACCTGCTGCTGCTGGGGATACTGGTTTCCCATGGCAATGGCCAGCTGCTGGCGTGCCTGCAGAACCCGCAGTCCGGCCGAGCGCAGGGAAAGATTTTGTGCCAGGGCGATCTTTACGAGCCGGTCGAGGATGGGATCGTTAAAGGCGGTCTTCCACCACTCCGGCGATACCGGAGCGCTACTGAGGGAAGGGTCCTCGTATTCGATCCAGTCATCCTGGACCGGCGCCGTCGGCACCTGATAATCAGGGCCCACCATGGCACATCCGCTGACAAGCAGGACAAGCAGCACACATAAAGCGAAGGATTTCAGCGGTCGTTTCATGGGTTTCTCCTTACTGGAGTGCCTTGGGCGCACCGGGTACCGGTTTTTTATGGCTGTCTTTCGCACTGCCGGTCATCACCAGCACCGAGCAGGTGGTTCCCACACGCAGGGGAATGTCCGGGGGCACAGGGGAAAGATGGATACGCACCGGCACCCGCTGGGCCAGCCGGATCCACTCGAAAGTCGGGTTGATGGTGGGCAGCAGTTCAAACCCCGTGCTGCCGTCCTGCTGGGCAATACCCCAGCCGATGCTGTCCACGCGACCCTCCAGGGGGGTGTCGGGGTAGGTCATCAGGGTGACCATTGCCCTGTCACCGGCGCGGATGTCGGCGATGGCATTCTCCTTGAAGAAACCGTCGATCCAATAGCTGTTCACATCCACCAGCGCCAGGACTGCCTGATTGGCCACCGCCTGGCTCCCCAGCCGGAGGTTGAGATTGGTGATGTAGCCGTCCACCGGCGCCTTTATCCGGGTGAATTCCAGGTTGAGTTCAGCCTGTCGGAGCGCAGCTAACGAGGCTCGGACCTGGGCGTTGGATTGCCCGACGGCACCCAGTTGCGCCCGGGCTTCGGCCAGACCGGCTTGTGATTCGGCCAAGGCTGCATGTGCCTGGCGGAGTCCGGCCTCAGCGCTGATCTTCTGCTGCAGCGACACCTCATAGTTGGCTTTGGTGCGTTCCACCGCTTTTTGTGAAGTGGCCTTTTTGGGCAGCAGGTCTTTTTTGCGCTCGTATTCCGCCTTGTTTTTGGCGATGGTGGCGTTCAGCTGGTCGATGGCGCTCTGGGCCTGTGCAATGGTCGCACGGGATGCGTTGACACCTGCCCGGGCTGCCTCGACTTGCTTCTCGAGGGCCTGTACGCTGTCGCCGGTTTCGTCCAGTTGCGCACGGGCCTGGTCGAGGCTGGCCTGGAACGTGCGCGGGTCGATCACGAAAAGCAGATCCCCGGCTTTGACAAACTGATTGTCCCCGATTGGCAGCTCGACAATCGGCCCGGACACCCGCGAGGTGATCTGGATAACGTCGGCACGCACCTGGCCGTTCCGGGTCCAGGGATTGGTGATATAGTCCTGGTATTTGAACAGGATCATGACAATGGCGATCAATACAACCGCACCGCTCAGGAGATATTTCAAGTACTTTTTCATGGCGTACCACCTCTCAACTCTGATCTTTAAATTCTTTGCTGAAGTAGACGCGCTGGACAGCGGCAATGACGATTGCGGTGGTCCACCCGAACATGATGATGCCGTTGGTCGCTTCAAAGGAACCGAGCAGGCGCCACTGTTCAGAGAGGACGATGTCACCGTATCCCAGCGTCGTGAAGGTGACCATTGAAAAGTAAAAGGCTGCCTCTAAACCCTGGATGGCGTCCAATGCAAGAAAGGTGATAGCCCAGATCAACATTTCCAGAAGCGAGGCAAGGGACATCATGACAACCACTGCACTGACCAGAAAGATGCGCATCAATCGCCGGGTCGGAGGGCCTTTTTTCGACTCAAACACCTGCATTACCAACACCATTCCTACGGCGTGTATTGACGTTGTCACCAAGATCATGCAGCCGGCTATAACAATGTTAACAAACATAATATTTCACCTCATTTATTTATACGCTACACCCTGATGATAAAGGTTCCGATAAGGACAGAATAAATGATCATCAACGCCACGGACACCAGCGGCGGATACCAAAAGTATCTCGACAGCCGGTAACGGTTTAGCAGATGGGACGTTACCACGGCAGCTATTGTTCCCAACAGGCTGACAACCAGCAGCGGTGGCATGAAAACACCGCCGATGGCAAATTCGTGAGGTATTTGATTCATAACCTTATAACGTTAATTAAAATCTTTCTTCTCGCCAAAAAGTCCAATCGATGGTGCCGCTACTGCCGGCGTATTCGACCAGTGCTTCGGAAACACCCCGGTAAGCGCCCAAAAGCCGGTAGAAGTTTTCGTTGTCCCGGTCACTTAATTGCAATTCTGCAGCCTTATCCAGGGTTTCTTCAATGCGTTTTTCCAGATGATCAATTATTCCAGCAAGCCTGGTACGCAAGGTATCTTTCTTACCGGCATCCGGCTTCTCAGACAAATATTGAAAGGTTTCCTCTACCTTGACACGCCAGGTCCGTATATCAGACTGCAGTTCCTGCACCAGGTAGGGAGCCTGCGCGGAACCACTCTCCGCAATCAACTCCTGCATCCGGTAGCTGAGCGCCTGCAGGCTGGTCAAAACTGCCTGTATATGCTGCGGCGATGCGCCTGGGAATGCCTTGCTGTCAATAAACCTCGCCCAGCCCCCGAGTTTAGTGGGCAGGGTAGACAACTCATGGGTATGAAAATTCTTTTCCCAGCCCTCAAAGTACGTCTTTTTGTGCTTTGGATCCTGGTGCATAGTGAACATCAGGTACTCGCAGCTGCGGAAGTAACGGCCAAGCAGGCGCAGAAAATTCAGTTCCGGTCGTGCAGAAAAGGGGAGGTTTGCAGTGATGGCCAGGAGCAGGAAAAGAAGGGCGAACATCAGCGCAGTGGTCGCCACACTGAGAAAACTGTACGTCTGTTCGTTGGTAATAGAGGCAATGGATATAAACATGGCCAGTCCGAATAACTTGCTCAGCTTTTGCTTTGGAGCAGCGAACAGATAGCAGATGGCAAAGGTCACCGAGAAGAGCAGCAGTCCCAGGCCAATGAAACTCGAAAGCTGTGGCATTACAAAGATATACAGGACAGCGCCGAAAAGGACACCGGTAGTAATCGGCAAGAACAGTACCGAAACCGGCAGCTGCGGGCTGGAGGCCAGGATCATTCCAAAAGGCCCGGCCATGCTCACAAAACCGCTTCCCCCGGGCAGGTCGGCAACATAGATCAAGGCAAGATAGGCCAGCCATAATGTGATCATGATTCGTACGCTGCCGGTGAGCCGGTCCGGATCAAGCACGAAACCGGCACGCGGTTGGCGCGTGGTTTTGGGCACACCGTCGGCCCGGTCGAAATTCTTAATATTACGGATGGTATCAAAAAGGGTTCGGGTCAATGCTTCGAAATGGAGCAGCCGGGTCCTTGTCACAGCCAGAGCCGCCCTGTGAAAATGTGACAGGGACCGCGCCCCGGCATCGTCCTGAGTCAGGTCGATGGTCGCCGGCCGGTGTTCAGGCGACTGGCCTGCCAGCATGCGTTCAATCTGGGTAAAGCGCTCATTGAGTTCGGCACCGAAGGTCGTCAGGTTGGGCAGCAAACTCTGAATATCCAGCACTTGCAACTCGGTGAAATTCTCGTGCCATTTTTCCATTGTCTCTGTGAAGTCAGCCGACAGGTGCTGATGTTGACGCCATTGCTGCCGCATTTCCCAGACTTCATAGGTGTCCATTTCCGCCGCGTCCAGGAGTTGGCTGAATTGGGTCTGTTCCTGCACCATTTGCGTTCTCAGGGTCTGCGTCTCACCCCCACTATCCTTGTTGTTCATCTGCCCCAGGTAGGCCTGATACAGCTGATGCTGGGTTGACACCAGTTTACCGGCAGCAGTGTAAAAGCTGCTGCTGGAACTACTCGGCCAGAGAAAAAGTGAAACAATGCTGTAGACCAGGATGCCCAGCCCGGTCTCCTGGGTACGGAGCATCGCGATATTGAAGGCGTTAACCGAATCAGGGCCGGCGCCCATACAGATGATGATGCTCACGAAGCCGCACACATTCCAGAAATACTGGTATTTTTTGCCGCCCATCATGTAGGTGCAAAAACCCACCCAGGCGGCAAGGAACAGCATGAACAACCAGCGCTCCTGGGCAAACAGACCGAGGATCGTCAAAGCGACAGCGACCGCCACCAGCGTGCCGAACATGCGCAGGGCAGCCTTGTTGAAAGACTGCCCGACCGTTGCCAGGCTGACAAAGGCCACCGCAAATCCCGCCCACACGGGTTTATCCCAATCCATCTGCAGGGCGATGCCATAGGCAATGGTCATTGCCAGGGCAGTCTTGATTGCTTCTTTTGCTTTTCTGGAACGAATCATTCCGCCTCTTTTTCCCCGGCAGCCTGCTGTAACCTTGCAACGAGTGAGGCGACCAATGGGGTTGCGCTGAGGCCGTGGGCGACGACACTCAAGACAATGGTACAGGTCACTGTCATCGTAATGATGCCCCCACCGGGCAGATGCTCGTGCAGCACGATCACCCCGAAAACGATACTTGCCAGACCCCGGGGTCCGAACCAGCCCATGAACAGTTTTTCATCGGTTCGCAATTTCAAACCGGTTAGCGCCAGAAAGACCGGCACCATACGGATCAGGGTGAGGCTGAGCACGGCGTAGAGCAGAACCTGCCAGCTGAGAGACCCGATCGACCGGCCGACCACGGCGGCGCCGAACAATACCCAGGTGATCAAGGCCAGCGTATCGCCCGTCCCTTCGGCGGTGAGCAATAGTTTGTGCTTGTGCTGCTTACTGACAATCTTACCGAACAGCAAGCCGCCCACGAAGCAGGCGATGAATCCGCTGCCACCGATCCATTGCGCCACTGCGAAGCAGGCCACGGATAGGGCCGGGACGGGCAGTTGCAGCCAGGTTTCGGTAACCCAGCCCCGGTTGCCAAAGCGTTTGAGCAGCAACCAGCCCAAAAAAGTCAGCCCACCACCAACACCACCACCGATACCGATCTCCTCAGCCAATAGTGTGATCGCGAGCATCGAAGTCCCACCTTCAACACCTGCTTCTGTGACCAGGGCGAGAAACAGGAAGAGGATGGGCACGCAGATCCCGTCGTTCAAACCACTTTCCACATTCAGGCTCTCCCGGATGTTGGACGGCAGCCTCTCGTCTGTCACCACCACCTTGCCCAGGGCGGCATCGGTAGGTGACAGTATGGTCGCCAGGATAGCGATCTCCAGCAGGGTCAGACCGCCGAACAGGACAACCCCGGCCCCAAATCCGAACAGGATGGTCAAGGGCAGACCGATCAGCAACAGACGCAGGGGAATCCGGGAAAACTGCTTGAGTTCGCTCAGATTCGCATTGGCGGCATCCGCGAACAGCAGCAGTGCCAGGGTCAATTCGGCCAGGGTTCTGAGGCCCTCAGAGTCTATTTCCCCGGTAAAGAGGTTCAGCCCGAGAGGGCCAATAGCCAAACCGAAGGCGGTAAAGACCAACGCCCCGTTAATGGGCGTCTTTTCGAGCCCGCCGCTTGTAATACTGTAAAGAAAAACGAACGTGCCTAATATTGCAAGATCTCCATACATGATATATTGCCTCCGACTATCAAGCTGACAAAAAACCGCTCTCATACAGCGGAGCGGCCCCCTGTGGCGTATAAACGGTAATATTGATGGGGAATGATCAGGACCTCCCCGTTTACCGGATCGTTTTTTCCATACGCTCCTTTAAAACTGAAATGGCTGGGCAATGATCATCTGGGTTTTGAAACCCTCATCCGATCCGGCAAAGTCGAGTCGTACCGTCATCCCCTTGGCCATTAGGCGAAAACCCAAGCCCCCGTCGTACTTCATGTCCGAGTGCAGTTTTTCGAACTCCCACTCCGGGGCCACGCGACCCACTTCCACAAAGGGCACGATCTGTACCCACTGCACCCCCAGGTATTTCTGTAACCATTCCCACCTGTCAAAAGGGTTCTGCCTCAGGGTCAGCCTGAATTCGGCACAGTAGTAAATCGCCGCCCGATCACTGAACCGATTGGAAGGATAGCCCCGCATTCTCCATAGACCACCCAGCGTCGCCCCTGTATAGGTTGGCGGGCGATTGTCTATGCTGCCATCAGCCTGAACATCCCAGGAGGGTGAGTATGCGGTCCAGAAATCCAGGGCCAGGATACGGCCCGAAAACCATGACGTCAGGGTTGATTTTCCCAGCTCAAAATACTGGTCCACTTCGCCCTGAATGGTGTTCCAGTTCCCGGAGCTATTAAACAGGTTAAAGTCTTCGGAGTACTTTATGCGCCAGGAGTTCCCTCTTTTGGGATTGGCATAATAATCGCGGTTGTCCCAGTAAAGACCGGCATCGATGCCGTTGGTCTTGATTGTGTTGTCGGCATCTGGGCCGTCGTTCTGCTGGGAACGGTAAAAGGGTCGGAGCTCCACAAAGGTGTCCCCACTCTTGAAAGGGTTCATGGAATAACCGCCGGCAGCCCCCTCTACCATATGCCCTCCGACAACCTTATAGGTGTTGATGATGGTGTCTTTGCCTGCGCCAATGGGAAGGAGGTACTTGAATTTGAAACGGAAAAAATTATCCCAGCCGTCTCCTTCAATATAATTGTCTTCGTCTGAATTGTTGTCGCCGGCTTGCTCATCTCTGAAATCCGGATTGCCATTACTATAGCTGTCTGCGTCGTTAAAGTATCCCACAGACATCACCGGGTCGAAAAACCACCGCCGGGTGAAGGGTATCTGCAGGTCCTTGCCGATGAGAAAACTCATGGCACTGCCGGAGGAGCCGGCAATGGTTGTCGACAGGAGGAGCGCCTGTGGTTGTGGCCAACCACCGACGCCATATACGTATCCGCCGGCCACGCCGAAAGTTTCGTTATAAAAAGCAAAGGGAAGGTTTATTTTAACTGATTTGACCTTTTCATCTGCTCCGACGGTAATGCCCACAGCATGGACATTCACCACTGTAATCGTCAGCAGGATGAATAAACTGATGCAGACGCTCTTTGTCAGGTTCATGTTGCCCCCTTTGTCATGCTTATTCCAGGTAATCAGTATTTTCATGTGAGGGTGCTACCTCTGCCGATACGGGACGGCATTCATGATGGTGTTTACCCTTATCGTCGTGGCTATGATAATAACCGGTCCCTTGTGTACCCGGGTGCTCGCCTTCGGCATGGTGCTCGTGTGGATGCGCAATGTGGTGAGAGTCTCTCCCGCCACCACCACCGCCGTGACCACCGCCTCCGCCGTGACCGTGGGCATAAACGGTAATTACGGAAAAGCCAGCTGTCGCCAGTAGGATCATCCCTGTCAGCAGGGCGATCCGTATTCCGTTTTTCATGCAATTCATGTTCTGTTTCCTTTTTGTTCGTTTCGTTCAACCTTGAATGATAAAACCGTCATCTCTGAACATGTTCCCTTCTTATTCAGATGACATTGTTCATTTCATCAATAATCATGCGGCTGAGTTTTTCCAGTGCCTTGCTTTTAGCCGCAACCAGGGCATCATAGTCAGGACCGGACACGGGTTGAACAATGGTCGCTCTTTTCAGATGTATGTTGTCTGCCTTAGCGGGTGTTTTCAGTATCCAGCTGACATTGAGCACCACAGCGTCCCCCAGTTTGCCGTCAAATTGATGGACATCAAATTCAATCCGAACCGATGGATTCAAACCCCCCGGCCAGGGGTATACCACCACCTGGTCCGTCCCCAGAAGGGTCGTCATGTTTTCGGCCATGACGGACAGGAAATCATCCTTTAAAAAGCCCCCCCATCGTTTGAATTCCGCAAGATTCAGTTGGCCTGGGGCCGGGCGGGTGACGATCTGGGGCCGGTCGAGTATCTTGGGGAACTTCAAGGGTCCGATGCCGATGAGAACATCTTTTAAGTTCGACTGACCACTGCCCGCATCCTGGATGACAGACATGGGTGTAAGCGTGTAAAAAGTTACCGGCGGGGTGCTGCCCTTGCACCCCAAGACCGCAACCGCTATCAACATTATTAACGCGATTGGCGCTGACATGTTTACTATAGGCTTCATTCGTTTTCTCCTTTGCCATATATTAACGCATTGGGCTGCCGTTCCAGAAAATCCACCAGCATGCGAATGGCGCTGGCCGCATCGGCGATTTCCCTCATGGCGCGGGTTGTTTCCTGGTTGAAGCTGGAGTCGGCGCTCAGTATCTCTTCTATGGAAACCAGGGTTTTTTGGGCCTGCGTCAAGGTGGCAACGACTTCCCCGTCACCGCCTTGTAAATCAGAACAGCGCCGATAAGGATGGCCACCAGGGGAACAACCCATACAATGGAAAAGGATTTTTTTGTTTTCACCATTGCTTGGGGTATTGCTGCGGGCGTTTCATGATGACTACTTTCCTGAGTCATGGTTTTCCTCCATACAATCCCATATCAGTCTCGGATCAAAACTCATGGCGGCGAACATGGTAACGACA
>Ga0316193_10003213_pt1 | contig 11730 bp, 5 predicted proteins | sample MerIslsedime2_MG_FD_207735 | JGI IMG/M metagenome (GOLD analysis project Ga0316193, IMG submission 207735) | Coastal sediment microbial communities from Maine, United States - Merrow Island sediment 2 | ecosystem: Environmental > Aquatic > Marine > Coastal > Sediment | place: USA: Maine... | reverse complement strand
ATTCGACGTCGCGTCCGGTCACCCGCTGTCGGGTATCGGAGATGTCACGGCGGCGGCCCACGGGGATGTGGACAACGACGGCCGCCCCGACGTCTATCTCTGCCGGGCCGGCGCGAACCAGCTGTGGCTGCAGGGCGCGGGAGGCTGGCAGGAAGCAGCGACCACATCCGGCGTCGCCGATGAGGGCCTCTGTGCCGACGCGGCCATGCTCGATGCCGATCACGATGGCGACCTCGATCTCTTCATCGTCAACGAGGACGGCCCCGACGAGCTGTTCAACAACAACCGGGACGGCACGTTCCGGCGGCTCGCAGCCGACCAGGGTATTGCGGGTGGCCCGGGCGGACGGCAGTTCCTTGCGGCTGACGTGGATGCCGATCGCGACGTTGATCTGATCGTGATTAACGACGGCCGTCCGCACGACATCTGGATCAACGACCGACTCTGGGCGTACCGCCCGGGCGAGGGCTGGGATGCGTTTCGGGCCGCGCCCGTCGCCGCCGCCCTGGCCGCGGACATCGACGCGGATGGCCGCAGCGAACTGCATGTTCTCGCCCCCGATGGCAGCTTGACGATCTGGTCGCCCGATGAGGGAGGCGTTTGGCAGCCGGCGCCCGCGGGGGAGGTGGAAGCCGGCGACGGCGGCTGGCTGACGTTCGCCGACTTCGACGGTGACGGGGTGCTCGAACGGCTGGTCGGTTCGGGCGGAACGATCCACCTGCCCGACGGTGGCGCGATACCCGAGGGGGCCAGCCAACTCATTACCCCGGCGTTGCCGGTATTGATCGATGCTGCCCGTGGGCCGGCGCTGCTGGCTGTGACGGTCAGCGGCGATGGCCGGGTTCTGCGCCACTGGGGCGCGGGCGCCGGTCGCAGCGACTTCCTCGCGCTGACCCTTAGCGGCAAGGAAGACCAGGCCGAGTCGATGCGCTCGAACCGGTCGGGGCTCGGCGCGCGGGTTGCCCTGCGCAACCTCGATCGCTGGACCGTGCTGTGGACGCTGGGCAGGCACTCGGCGCCTGGCCAGAGCCTGCAGCCGCTCAGTATCGGGCTCGCGGGCCGGGAGGCGGCCGACTACGCCGCGGTGGATTGGTCGGATGGGGTGTTTCAGACCGAACTCGATCTGGCGTCCGGCGAGCTGCACCGGATTACCGAGACCCAGCGACAGCTGTCCAGCTGCCCCGTGCTGTTCGCGTGGGACGGGGAGCGTTATGTCTTCGTCAGCGATTTGCTCGGCGTCGGCGGCCTCGGGTTTTTCGTGGCGCCCGGCCGCTATGCCGAACCACGTCCCTGGGAGTACTTTTTGCTCCCGGAGTCGGCTGTAGCGGCGCGGGACGGCCGCTATGTGCTCAAGATCGCAGAGCCGATGGAGGAGAACGCCTATCTGGACGCGCTGCGTCTGCACGTCACCGACCTGCCACCGGGCTGGGACCTCGTCCACGATGAACGCATGGGTACCGGTGCGCCTGCTGTCAGCGGCCGGCCGATCACTTTCCGGAGCGAACGACTGCCCGCGACAGCGACCGACGGCCGCGGCGTGAATGTTCTGCCCGAGATCACCGAGGTCGATGGGAGAGCGGCGCCGGCAGGACGGCTCGACCCGCGTTTCATCGGGCGGCTCGCGGCCCCGCAGGAGTTGACCCTGGAGTTCGATGAGCCCCTGAACCCGCCGGGCCAGCGGCCGGTGCTCGTGGCCGACGGCTGGGTCGAATACCCGTATTCCCAGACGGTATTCGCCGCCTGGCAGGCCGGAGCCTCCTACGACCCGCCGAGCCTGCATGCGCGTACGGCGGACGGTCGCTGGCACCTCGTCCACGCGGCTTTCGGCTATCCCGCGGGCATGCCGAGAAGGATGGCGCTGCCGCTGGCGGCGCTCCCGCCGGACACCCTGGCCCTGCGGCTCAGCACTAACCTCGAGGTTTACTGGGACCGGGTCGCCGTCGTCTACGAGGAGCCCGTCGAAACGGCGCGTTCGCTGAGCCTGGCGCCGGTCACAGCCCGCCTTGCGAAGACGGGCTTCCCCCTGCGTACGAACGGGCCACAGCGGCGGCCGGATTACGACTACGGCAGCCGGGTGTCGTTCTGGGACGCGCGCTATCTCGAGGGCGCCTACACGCGGCTCGGTCCCGTCTTGCCGCTCGTGGAGCAGGCTGACGATGCCGTCGTGGTGATGGGCTCAGGCGAAGAAGTACACGTCGAGTTCGAGGCGCCGCCGCCGCCGCCGCCCGGCTGGCGGAGACGGATCGTGCTCGAGGCCCGGGGCTGGGCGAAAGACATGGATCTTTATACCCGCGACGGTGGCCAGGTTGGTCCGTTGCCGCGGTCCGGGCCCGCGACGCGCGGGGCCGGGAAGCGGCGGGATGAACTCCACGCCGAGTACAACCTGCGCTTCCAGGGGGGTCGGTGACGGCAGCGTCGGCAAAATCCCGGGCGCGTCGGCGACGCCCCCGCCCCGTCGTCGGCCCGGGTCTTCGCCGGCTCCTGTTCGTGGTCTTTGGGCTGTTTTCGCTGCTGACGATCAACTCCGTCTATCTCAGCGGCGTTACCTTTCTCGAATGGCTCCGCGGCGAGACCTTTCAGGGTTACTTCTATCAGCTCATGTTCCTGGCGCACCTGGCGCTGGGCCTGCTCCTGGTCATTCCGTTCATCGTCTACGGCGCGCTGCATCAGAACAATGCACGCGGGCGGCCGAATCGTCGCGCGGTCAACGTCGGCTACGCGCTGTTCGCCACCGGGGTGCTGCTGCTCGTCTCGGGCCTTGTGCTGACCCGGGGCATCCCGCTGATCGAGGTCCGCCATCCGGCCGCCCGCGACCTGTCCTACTGGCTGCACGTCGTCTCGCCGCTGGTCGCGGTCTGGCTGTTTGTGCTCCACCGCCTCGCCGGGCGGCGGATCAACTGGCGCTTCGGCGCGGGCACAGGGCTGGCCGCGCTGGCGGTGTCCGCCGTCGCCATCGGCATCCAGATGCAGGACCCGCGCCGTTGGGATGCGGCCGGCCCCGCGGCGGGCGAGCAGTATTTTCTGCCCTCGCTCGCCCGCACGGCCAGCGGTGATTTCATTCCCGCCCGCGCGCTCATGCAGGACGAGTACTGCGCCGAGTGCCACGCCGACGCCCACGAGGGCTGGTCGCAGAGCGTGCACCGGTTCGCGTCGTTCAATAACCCCGCCTATCTGTTCTCGGTTCGCCAGACCCGGGAATTCGCTCTCGCCCGCGACGGCAATGTGCAGGCCGCGCGCTTCTGCGCCGGCTGCCACGATCTCGTGCCCTTTTTCTCCGGCGCTTTCGACGACCCCGACTTCGACGACATCGGGCATCCGACCGCGCAGGCCGGCATCACCTGTAGCGGCTGCCACGCGATCACCCACATCAACAGCCGCGTCGGCAACGCCTCCTACACGATCGAGGAACCGCTGCACTATCCCTTCGCGTACAGCGAGAACGAGGCGTTGCGCTGGATCAACCGCACCCTCGTCAAGGCGAAGCCGGAATTTCACCGCAAGACATTCCTGAAGCCCGTCCACCGCACGCCCGAGTTCTGCGGCACCTGCCACAAGGTGCATCTGCCGGAGGCGCTCAACGGTTACCGCTGGCTACGGGGCCAGAACCATTACGACAGCTTCTTGCTGAGCGGCGTCTCGGGCCACGGGGTGACGAGTTTCTACTACCCGCCCAAGGCGATCGAGACCTGCGGCGGCTGCCATATGCGGCTGGAGCCGTCGGAGGATTTCGCGGCCCGGGACTTCGACGGCTCGGGCAGGCTCACCGTGCACAATCACCAGTTCGCCGCCGCCAACACGGCGGTGCCGAAGATGGTGGGGTTGCCCGACTCGGCGATCGAACCCCATCGCGAAATGCTCGAGGGCGCCCTGCGTGTCGACCTCTTCGGACTGCGCGAGGGTGGCACGAATCAGGGGCGGCTGCTGGCACCGCTGGGGCCGGCTCTGCCGGAACTCGAACCCGGTGGCGTTTACCTTGTGGAAACCGTCCTGCGCACACTGACGCTGGGCCACATGTTCACCCAGGGCACAGCGGACTCCAACCAGGTCTGGCTGGAGGTCGAGGTCACCGCCGGCGATCGGGTCATCGGTCGCAGCGGCGCCATGGATCCGGCCGACGGCTCGGTGGATCCCTGGTCCCACTTCGTCAATGCCTGGGTCGTGGATCGAGAGGGTCGGCGGATCGACCGGCGTAACGCGGAGTCGATCTTCACGACGCTTTACAACAATCAGATCCCCCCCGGGGCCGCCGACGTCGTGCACTACCGGATCGAGGTGCCCGAGGATGCCGATGGGCCCGTCGCGATCACCGTGCGCCTGAAGTATCGCAAGTTCGATACCCGCTTCCTGCGCTACATCCAGGATGAAGATTTCAGATTCAACGACCTGCCCGTTACGGTCATCGCCACCGACAGCCTCGTCCTGCCCGTGGCCGGCGTTGCCGGCGCCGCACCCCGACCGCCCTCGGGCGTCGTGGAATGGGAGCGCTGGAACGACTATGGCATTGGTCTGCTGCGCAAGGGCGGCGCCGGCGAACTGCGCCAGGCCGAGGAGGCCTTTGCCCGGGTCGAGGCGCTCGGCAGTCCGCACGGGCCCCTGAACCTGGCCAGGGTCTATCTGCGGGAAGGACGTCTCGACGAGGCGGGCGCCGCGCTCGGGCGCGCCGTCGAATCCCGCCCGCCGGCGCCACCGTGGTCGATCACCTGGTTCAAGGCGCAGCTGGATCGCCAGAATGGCTTCCTGGACGAAGCGATCGCGGGCTTTCGTGAGCTCGAAGACACCCGTTTCAACGAGGCCCGCGATCGCGGCTTCGATTTCAGTCAGGACTACCGCCTGCTCAACGTGCTTGCGGACACGCTGTTCGAACGCAGCAAACTCGCCCGTTCCCGAGGCGATGACGCCGCCCGCCAGCGCTATCTCGATGAGGCCGAGGCTTCCTACCGCGAAGCGCTGGCGCTCGATCCGGAAAACGTGGCCGCGCTGTGGGGACTCGCCCAGATCGCCGCCAGCACCGGCCGCTCGGAGGAGGCGGCCCGTTGGCGTGCGCTTCACGGGCGCTACAAACCGGACGATAATGCGCGGGACCGGGCCGTGGCGCTGGCCAGACGGGCAGATGCCGCCGCCAACCACGCGGCGGAAGATGTCGTGGTCTACGACCTCCAGCGCCCCGGTGCCTATGGCCTTAGCGCCGCCGATGTCTCGAGGACTGCACGTCATTGACCCGATCTGACGATCACGAGCCGGCAGGTAAGCGCCCACCTGCCGGCGATCCGGCCGCTGCGCCCGCCGCCGACGACGCCGTAATCGGTGTCGCACTGCGGCGTTCCGCCGTGGCGGCCGTCGTGATCGCCGTGCTGATCGCTGTCGTGCTGGCCCTTTCCTCGCGCGAACCGGCGGAAACCACCGTTGACGAGCGGCCATTGGCGGCGCCTCAGGTCGCGCCCGAGCCGCCAGCCGCCGTCCTCCCGGACCTCCCGTTCACCGACGTCACGGCTGCGGCCGGCATTCGCTTCGAACACGAGAATGGAGCCGAGGGCGAGCGTCTGCTGCCGGAGACGATGGGCGGCGGCGTCGCTTTCACCGATCTGGACGGCGACGGTCGGCCGGATTTGCTGTTCGTGAACTCCACCGTGTGGCCCTGGTCCTCCCGATCCGCGTCGGACGCGCGGCCGGCGCTCTATCTGAACGCCGGCGATGGTTCCTTTGTCGAGGCCGGCGCGGTCGCCGGCCTGACCGCCTCGTTCTATGGCATGGGCGTCGCGGTCGGCGATGTCGATGGCGACGGGTTGAGCGACCTGTTTTTCACCGCGGTCGGTGCCAACCGCCTGTACAGAAACCTCGGCGCCGGTCGTTTCGAGGACATGACGGCGACCGCCGGCGTCGCCGGAGCGGATGACAGCTGGAGTACCGGTGCGGCCTTCCTCGACTACGACCGGGACGGCGATCTCGACCTTTTCGTCGCGAACTACGTCAGCTGGTCCCGGGAACTGGACTTCGAAGTTGACTACCGGCTCGCAGGTATCGGTCGAGCCTACGGTCCGCCGACCAATTTTCCGGGCAGCCACGCCTATCTCTATCGCAACGACGGGGGGCGTTTCACCGACGTTTCCGAAGCCGCCGGCGTGCAGGTCGTCAATCCGGGGACCGGCGCGGCCGCCGGCAAGGCGCTGGCTGTTCTCGTGGACGATCCTGACGATGACGGCTGGCCTGATATCGTCGTGGCGAACGACACGGTCCGCAATTTCTTTTTCATCAACCGCGGTGGCCGTTTCGAGGAGGCCGGGGTCGTTACGGGCCTGGCGTTCGATAATGCCGGCTCCGCGACCGGCGCCATGGGCATCGACGGCGCCCGTTACGGCAACGATGCCCGCTACGCGATCGCGATGGGCAATTTCGCGAACGAGATGACGTCGTTCTACGTCGCGCCCGACGGCGCGCTGCAGTTCACGGACGAGGCCATCGTGGCCGGGATCGGACCGGCCACGCGGGCCGTGCTGAGCTTCGGACTGTTTTTCTTCGACGCCGACCTCGATGGAAGGCTCGACCTGCTCCAGGTCAACGGCCACGTCGAAGACGACATCAATCTCGTGCAGCCGAGCCAGCAGCACCGCCAGGCGGCCCAGCTCTTCTGGAACTGTGGCCCGACCTGTCCGAGGGAGTTCGCGGCCCTCCCGCCGGCGGTGACCGGTGATCTGGCGCAGCCGCTTGTCGGCCGCGGAGCCGCCTACGCGGACTACGATGGCGACGGTGATCTCGACGTGGTCCTGACGGAGGTCGCCGGTGCGCCGCGACTGTTGCGCAACGACCAGTCCACGGGCCACCACTGGTTGCGGGTCCGTCTGCGGGCCCGGGGTCCCAACCGGGATGCACTCGGAGCCCGCCTGCGGCTCGTCGCGGGCGATGGGTTTCGGGAGCGGCGCGTTTCCCCCACGCGCGGCTACCTGAGTCAGGTTGAGCTGCCGGTCACTTTCGGGCTGGGTGCCGAGGCGCAGTCCGGGGCGATCGAGGTCCACTGGCCGGACGGCGCACGAGAGCGTTTCGACAACCTCCCTGTCGATACCGAATCCGTGCTCGAGCAGGGCCGCGGGGCCCCGGTCCCGGCGGGCTGAGCGGGGCCTTCATGGTATCCTTGTCGGCTGCTCCGGAGCTCGTGTAAGCGGGGGCCCGGCCGTCGCTGAGGGTGGCTGAGGCCGAACGATGAGCCGCAGCCAGAGGCTGGCGTAGCTTCCGCCGCAGGGGAGTCGGATCGTCCAGGGAACGGACGACGAATCGGCCGGCAGACAGGTCAGTACTCTTAAGGAAGCGCCCGCCCGGCGGTGGACAGCATCAGACAGGAAATGGAATTGGACCGAACCAGCTTGCGTCGAGCCAGCGTGCTCGCGGCCATCGCCGCCTCCTTTGGCGCGGAAGCGGTCGCCGCCGATCTGTTCGTGGATGTCACCGATCAGTCGGGTCTCGACTTCATCCACTTCAACGGCATGAGCGGCGAGCTGTACTTCCCTGAAATGATGGGCTCCGGCGTGGCGCTGTTCGACTACGATGGCGATGGCGACCTGGATGTCTATCTGGTTCAGGGCCAGATGCTCGGCGGCGAAGCGATTGATCGCGCCGTCTTCCCGCTGCCCGGGAAGCCGCCGCTGAGCGACCGGCTATACCGGAACGACGGCCCGGACGCGGACGGCGTGCCGCGATTCACCGACGTCACCGCCGCCACGGGCCTGCTGGCCACGGGCTACGGCATGGGCGTCGCGGCGGGCGACTACGATGGCGACGGCCGCGTCGATCTCTACGTGACCAACTTCGGCCCGAACCAGCTTTGGCGCAACCTGGGCGGCGGACGCTTCGAGGACGCGACAGATGCGGCCGGCGCCGGCGATTCGGACTGGGGCGTGAGCGCCGCCTGGGTCGACTACGACCGGGACGGCCATCTCGACCTCTATGTCGGCAACTACGTCGCCTACACGCTGGATAACGCGAAGCCCTGCCGTTCGACCACCAGCGCCCGGGACTACTGTTCGCCGAAGGTCTACGAGCCTTCCGTTGACGCCCTGTTGCGCAACCTGGGCAACGGCCGCTTCGTCAATGCGACGGCTCAGGCGGCCGTCGGCAAGGCCTACGGTGGGGCACTGGGGGTCATTGCGGCGGACTTTGACGGCGACCGCTGGCCGGACCTCTACGTCGCGAACGACGGCGTCGCGAACCAGCTGTGGATCAACCAGCGCGACGGGACGTTCCGGGACGAGGCGATCCTTGCGGGTGTCGGCGTCAACATGGACGGTTCGCCCGAGGCCAGCATGGGCGTGGACGCAGGGGATTTCGACGGGGACGGCGACGAGGATATCTTCCTCACCCACCTCGCCCGGGAGACCAACACGCTCTATACCAACGACGGGTCCGGCTGGTTTGAGGACCGCACCGTCGCCATGGGGTTGGCCAACCCCAGCTTTGCCTCCACGGGCTTCGGCACCGCCGGGCTCGACTACGACAACGACGGCTGGCTGGATATCCTTGCGGTCAACGGCGCCGTGACCCTGATCGAGTCACAGGTCGAAGCGGGCGAGAAGCATCCCCTGCGCCAGCACAATCAGCTATTCCAAAATCAGGGCGACGGCCGCTACCGGGAAGTGACGGATCAGGCCGGCCCGGCGTTCGCGGTCTCGCTGGTCAGCCGTGGTGCCGCCTTCGGGGATATCGATAACGATGGCGATACCGATGTCGTCATCGCGAACAACATGGGGCCGGCGCGGGTGCTGCAGAACGCGACCGGGCAGGATGCCGGCTGGCTCGGCCTGCGCCTCGTCACCGGTCCGTCCGGAAGGGATGCGTACGGGGCCCGTGTCGCGCTCGAAAGATCCGGCGTCGCGGCGCTGTGGCGGCGCGTCCGGGCCGACGGCAGCTACGCCTCGTCCAACGATCCGCGCATCCTCTTCGGCCTCGGCGACGACGCGCCCGAGACGGTGTCCGTCCGGGTGATCTGGCCGGACGGCAGCGAGGAAACGCGAACGGGTCTGGTCACCGGCCGCTACCACACGCTGGTGCAGCCGGGCGCCAAAGAAAGCTGAAACCAGGGAATCCATTTCGGAATCCGGAGTCTGATCGACCCAGTATGAATAGAAATTACCCCCGTCCCCGGAGCCTGCCCGGGCTCATCGCCCTCGCGATGATCGCCCTGATGGGCGCACGCCCGGCGTTGCCCCAGGATACGGGGCCGTCCCTCGAACTCGTGCCCCATCCGGATCTGGCCACCCTCGATCCCGCTGTACGGGAACGTCTGACGCCCGGCGTCACGTTTTTCCGCGAGCAGCGCGGCACCCTTGATGGCTCGGCACTGGGACTCGCCTACGGCCGGATGGGGATCAACTATCTGGCCCATGAGCAGTACGATGCCGCCGGCGCCTGCCTGCGCAATGCGGCGGCCCTCGATAGCGGCAACCCGCGCTGGCCCTACCTTGTCGGCTATCTGTATGAGGCCACGGATCGCCCGGACGATGCGATCGCAGCCTACCGCGTCAGTCTGAAAATCAATCAGGGCTACTGGCAGGGATTTCAGAGGCTCGGCGAGGTGCTACTCGAGACCGATCGATTGGATGAGGCGGACGCGGCCTTCGACGTCGTTCTGACACGAAACCGGGACGAGCCCCGGGGGCTCATGGGAGCCGCTGACGTGGCCCTTGGCCGTGGCAATGCCTCCGAGGCCATCTCTCTGTACCAGCGCGGTCTCCGAGGCGATCCCGAGGCCAACCTGTTCCACCGACGGCTCGCCGAGGCCTATCGCCAGCTCGGCGACGAGGCGGCGGCGAGTCGCGAGGCAGCGCGGGCCGGCGACCGCCCCCCCCGGCTGGTCGATCCTCTGATCGCCTTTGTCGATGCGCATACGCGGGGTGTTGCCTACTATCGCGAGGCGGCGAAAAATGCCCAGGCAGCGGGCGACATTCCGATCGCGATCAAATTCTATGAGATTGCGACGTCACTGCAGCCGGACGACATCGAATCGCTCCTCGCGATGGGCGAACTCAGAGGGGCTGTCGGTGACCTCGACGGAGCGCTCTCGACCTTCGCGCGGGTCACCCTGCTGGATCCCGACAATGCCCGCGCCAACTATTTCACCGGCCGCTTGCTCGAATTGCGTGGCGACGAACTCCAGGCCGCCGCGTTCTACGAGGCGGCGATCACGACGACGCCCGAACTGGTCGAGCCGCGGATGCTGCTCGCCAACGGTTTGATGCGCCGCGGTGACTATCTGAAGGCGGCGGATCACTATGCGGTCGTCGCCCAGCAGCTGCCCCGCAACGTCGAGGTGGCCTATCTGCTGGGGCTCGCCTGGATAGCGGGCAATCAGTGCGAATGGGCCCACAAGTCTCTGCGGCGTGCTGTATCGCTGCAGCCGGGGGACCGTCAGGTGCTGACGGCGCTCGCGCGGGCCTATTCGACCTGCACGGTCGTGACGGACGAGCAGCGGACCGAGGCGCTGCAGGCAGCCGCGGCGATGTACGAGCGCTCGGCTGACGGTGCCACGGCCGAGACCCTTGCCATGGCCGCCGCCGCCAACGGAATGTACGACGATGCCGTGGAGCTCCAGACGCAGGCGATCTTCGAGGCGCTGAGGCGCGGGGATCAGGCGGAGATCAGCTGGCTGCGGCAGAACCTGGCCCGCTACGAGGAACAGCAGCCGGCCGTCCGGCCCTGGCCGCCGGAGTCCGAGGTCTTCCGGCCCAGGGCACTGAAGCTGCAACCCGCGCCGGCCGCCGCGGGCTAGGCAGCTCGCGGCAGGCGGGCATTCGAACATCAGGAACTGACCGGCGGATCGACGAGACCGCGGTCACCAGGGAGAAGCAAGAGAATGGCTTTCAAAAGCGAACAGGAATTGCAGGCCTACGCCGACTGGGCGAAACAGGAACTGCATGGCATGGCGGAACACGTGCGCAACAGCGATCTGTTCCATGAGGAAGTCGTCGGGCATGCTGTCTGGACGCTGCCCCACCAGATCTTCATCGGCAAGGCCTGGCCGAAATCCAACCGCAACCGGGCCTACTGGATCATCTCGGGCACCCAGCTGCCGACCGACCATATCGACGCCGGCCTGGCCGATTCGGCCCGGGACGCCGCGCGCCACTTCTCGATGAAGTGGCAGCTGCAGAGCGCCCGCCTCGAGAAAATGGATCAGAACCGGGAGGACGTGCCGAAGGACGACGTTAACTGGGACGCCATCGCCGCGAAAATGCAGGCCCAGGCCGAGGCGCTTTACAAGCTGGCCGAACAGGAGGAGCCCTGGCGTCCGACCCAGGGCCCGCTGGTCGATTCGGAGGAAGGCGGCAGCGAAGCGCTCACTTGATGCGCTTGACGTAGACCTGCTTGTTCACGCCCTCGACCGAGAGGCGATAGCCACCCATAAAGCCGCGTTTGATCGTGATCATCGGGCTGTCGGCCCGCCACATCATGCGGCCGCTGCGGGTCTGCTGCCACACCTGGCCGTTCTCGAGCTGAAAGACCGTCTTGCCGGTCCAGCCTTCGAACTCGCCGACATAGCGGCTTTTTATTTCCTTCAGTTCCTTGCTCTGGCCTTCTTCGGTCCGCTCGCTGCCGAACGACTGTTCGGCGCTGGTCTGCGGCACCTGGCTGGCCGACGGCGCGCTGGCGGCGACAGTTTCGGGGGCGGGCGCCGGTGCTGCACTCGTCTCAACGGCCGGTGTCGGCGCGGGGCTGGATGCCACGGCCGCGGGCGGCGCTGCAGCG
>Ga0316193_10003212_pt1 | contig 11732 bp, 7 predicted proteins | sample MerIslsedime2_MG_FD_207735 | JGI IMG/M metagenome (GOLD analysis project Ga0316193, IMG submission 207735) | Coastal sediment microbial communities from Maine, United States - Merrow Island sediment 2 | ecosystem: Environmental > Aquatic > Marine > Coastal > Sediment | place: USA: Maine... | reverse complement strand
GTGGTAAGAGAATTGATAATAAAAAAAGAACAATGAGTGCAGCCAAAGCGACCTATGATTTCTTAACCAAGAGTTTTAATCCCAAAATCGACCAAAAAGTATGGCAAAATCTAAAAGGAGAGCTTCAGCAAGCGTTCAAAATTGAATCATATGATGGCAGGAAACAAAAATTTCGTGACATATCAGGAGAACCTGACATCAGTTATGATGAAGTCAATGAGAGGCTCAAACAAGTCCACAAAAAAGATTTTATTATGGCTGCAAGCAGTCATTTGGCTAGTGCGATGAACCTATTCAAAAGCCTTCCTTGGGGGATTTAATCCTCCTTGTGGATCGAGAATAATGACCATCCTAATAAAGGGAGACACACATTATTTCCGTTCCTTTTTAGGTGAAAGGCCTTTTTGCCCTTCATCAACTTGAAATCAAGAGAACTCAACTTCAACTTAATTTAGTGTGTGAATTGTTCCAATTCTTCATATGAGGGTTTTTGACCATTGCCTTGCGACAGGGCTTCGCAGCGACTGTAAGGAATTCTGACAATTTATTTTTCGCTCGCTATTGCAGTTCAAGATTATCGAATCACGAATCAGACCGAACGAATAATCATCTCGCCTAACCTCATCTTCAGATCTTCGGGAAAGATGTCGTTGGCCGCTTCAAGGATAACCTTAGGCTGGCCACCAAAGACCTGGTAAGCATGATTTAGAACCCGATTATCCCAAACGGTATTGAGATAGTCCTTTATCAGTCTTTCCGAGAAAATTGCCGTTCTCCATCCACCCAATTTGCTGACGATATAATAATTGGCGCACATGGCATAAAACCGATTCCTGTCTTTGAAGGAACTCTTATTCAATGACGGGATATTGTCCCTGTTTTCTATGAGCCACGCCAGCGACACCATGTCGTGGGCTACCACCGACTCCGATGCGATTACCAAACCGTTCTCTGGCTGGAAGATATATCCTTCATCCGGACCATAAGTGGTGAGTATTTCATCTGCTGCAGAAACCACCAGCCGCTGCTTCTTCAACAAGGTTTCGACGGTATTACCTTCGGCCGTCTTCTCCTGCAATGTGGAAGCATCTCGATGGTATTCCAGACGTGTATCTGTTCGCCAATAGCCCACCACAGCCTTCAAACCCAATGTTGTGCCTACGATGACATGGCGGGAGCAACGGGGCATAAGAATAATGTGTTCCACCTCCCTAAGTATGTTAGGCATCATCAGCCCATTCTTCCAGTTGGAGCCCACTGTCGGGATGTCTTCATAAAAGGCGTTCCATCCGGCTTCCTCGAAAAAATGGATCTCCCCTCCTGCCGACCGAACGGCTCGAGCCATGCCGGAAGTCTCCATAAACCGGCGAGAGCTGCCTTTCACTCCGCTCGGTGAGAGTTTAACGTGTTCAATGCCTGACATATCTCCTACGAACACCCGACCTGCTCCTTTTTCCTTAAGAAGCTCAATCATTGTCCCGATGGCGATGGGGTGTGTCGTGGCCGGATAGGGGTTACCTGAGTTTAGGGCCGGCTTAATGAATACAGCATCGCCTTTGGACAACCAGGAAAAATCGGTGGTCGAATTAACTGCAGAACGAACCGCCGATTTCATAGCCCGTTCGGAAGGTTCTCGGTTCACCCCGGCCAGAAAGACTCGGACAGTGTTTTCTCCACTCATTGTTTTCACCTCCTATCATCCCTTTTTTTCTCAAGAATATTTTCGAACACAGCGTAGCTCTTTCGCTCTTCATCAGGCTTCATGAAGCCCTTTGGAAGATCCGGCACCGGTTTTCCGATGGATGCAGCCATATCCAACCCCAGAGGATTGTAGGGAAGAAGGGATACACTGTCAGCGCCGGCCTGGCAAAGGAAGTCCACTACGGTAGAAAAATTCTCCCTGGTGGCCGTGATTCCGGGCACCAGAGGCAGTCTGGGATGAACCTCGAGATCAGCCTCTGAGATGAGGCGGCGGAAGTTGTCAAGAATGCGTCTGTTGGACCTTCCGGTGTATTTTATATGCATTTCTCGGTCTGCGAACTTAATGTCGTAATAAATGAGATCTATATGCGGGAGTATTTTCCGCTTAAAGACAGAGTATTCAAAGTGGCCCCCCGTTTCTAGTGTGACGTGTATTCCCTCTGCCTTCAAGAGAAACAACAGCGATTCTACATAAGAAGGATACATCGTACATTCGCCGCCGGAGAGTGTCACCCCGCCCCCGGAATGGCGGTAGAAGGAGCTGTCCTTCATGAGAACTTCCTTCAACTCACTCACCGGGTAGTATCTGCCTATGCGCCTGAGACCGCCTCCCGGACAGACAATGGCGCAGTCTCCACATCGGACACATTTCTCTCTTGAGATGCGACCGGGAAGATTGAAATCAATGGCGGACTCCGGACAGGCCTCCGCACAAGAGCCGCATTGGATGCATCTCCCCGAATAGAAGGCCATCTCCGCCTGTGGCTCCTGGGTTTCAGGGTTGTGACAGAATATACAGTTAAGGGGGCACCCCTTGAAAAAGACGACGCTCCGAATGCCGGGGCCGTCCTCGAGGCTACCCCTCACCACATCAACGATAAGGGGATAGAGTGATTCCATCTTAGACGATCCCTAATCTATGTTCCAGATCCCTGGCCATGAAACCGAACTTGTAGATATAGTTCAAATTACCGTCCACTTCCACCTCATTTTTGAGTAGCGAGTCGACGATGTCCTGGTCACCGGAAAATAAAAAGTCCCTCAGTGCTTGGGCATTCTTAAAGGTAACTTTCACATCCCATTGATTCAAAGCCTCTTCGTGGACGACCATATCGCCATCCTTGAAAACAGCGGACGCCGCGACTCTGTTGTTTTGGGTAGTAAAGACATACCGACCACTGAAATTCTTTATGTTTTGCTTGTATCCCTTGAGCAACCAGAAAGCGGAGTCCATGCCATAGAGAAGGAACTCAAGGAACTTGTCCGTAGCGACTCCACTCAGTTCTGTCCTCAACATACTGTTTGCATTTAACCATTTTCTCAACATTCCACTGAAATTCTTTATGTTTTGCTTGTATCCCTTGAGCAGCCAGAAAGCGGAGTCCATGCCATAGAGAAGGAGCTCAAGGAACTTGTCCGTAGCGACTCCACTCAGTTCTGTCCTCAACATACTATTTGCATTTAACCATTTTCTCAACATTGTGCCTCCTTTTCTTTCAAGGCAGTTTAAACGGCGGGTTAATAACTAGCTCGTCCGGTAGAGAGACGGTACTCGGTGCGATCGATGATCTCTTTTTGCATCTCGCGGGTCAAATCCTTGAAATAGGCGGTGTAACCCGATACCCGTACCAGGAGATCCGGGTAGTCTTCAGGATTATTAACCGCCTCGATGAACTTGTCGTGGGAAATGACATTGAACTGGATCTCCATACCTCCATCACCGAAATAGCTCTCTACATAGGCAACGAGGTTATCCAGCATCTTTTGATCATCACCGTCTATTGGGTTGAACTTGAGATTCAGGGCCACGCCGTTGGAAAAACACTCCGGCGGCAGAATCGCCACAGAATGCAAGGTCTTGACAAGATCAGGTGTGACTCCCGATACGGGAGTTATGCCGCTGCTGAAGTTTTCACTGGCTTTACGCCCGTTGGGAAGAGCCCCCATCAGCCTTCCGAATCCGGCATGACTGGTCATGGTCCAGTATCCGACGCGGTATTTGCCGCCGCGGTAATTATTTATCATGTCGAAGGCTTCATCCAATAGCTCTACGATCCGGCAGACGTTTTGATTGGCCATTGGATCTTCGTTGCCATATTTGGGGGTCTTTTCACTTTTGGAAAGCCTCAACCGTAGCGCTTTATCATTGGTGTCACCCTCAAAGTTCCTTTCAAGTGCTCCGATGAGATCTGCGAAGGTAACTCGTTTCTCTCTGGGGTCAGCGCCCTCCCTGAAAACCACCCTTTGAATGGCACTCAAGGAATCGGCTACATCTGCAAGGCCGATGATGGTCGCCCCGGATGCATTGATGGCCGCCCCACCTTCAATGAGGTCCTTTCCGTTTTGCATGGGACCTTCGAAGAAGGCTGAGAGGATAGGGGTGGGGTAAAAGCACTGGTGCGTTTTGCCAAAGAGATTGTTCAGAGCCGTTGACTGTTCGATTAACCATCGGGTTTGCGTCTCGAAGGCGTTCCAAAACTCACCGAAAGTATTAAAAGTAGAGGGATCGCCCGTCTCCGGGCCTATTTGTCGTTCTCCTGTGTGCCTGTGTGTTCCATTGAACATGGATAGTTCCAGTGCCGAGGTTAGGTTCAACAATATAGCGGCCGAGTGGCCATAGAACCGACCGTTACTCCCGGGTTCTACGCAGCCGATGATACCGTAATCTCTTGCCTGCTCGGGAGTTTCTCCTTTGGCTTTAAGTGCTTTGATCACCGCTTTATCGTTGTGAAGTGCCGGTGTGGCACCTGTCACGATATTGGCCTCACAGAGTTTTTTTAGATAATCTTCTGAATTTATACCCTGGTAATACCTGGCGTTAAGGTTTGGATCACGCAGCTTCATCAATTCTGTTGCTCTGAGTATGATGTAGGTGAGATCGTTCACGGCGTCCGTGCTGTTCCTGTCCACTCCGCCGATGGTGATGGCCTGGTTGGATCCGGTCCCGCCGAATAGCTGCTCTGCTGCGTCCGGTATGGCTGGGACGTGATCGCCTATCTTGAGCCAGAAGTGACATAGCAGGTCCACGGCTTTCTGGGTATCGAGATTTCCGTTATTTATATCCCGCAGATAAAGGGCATAAAGGATCTGATCCAGCCTGCCGAGACTCAGACCGATATTAGGGTTCTCCAAGTGGATGGCCGTCCAGCAAATCCAAATGGTGGTCAACCCTTCACGGAAGTTTTGGGCCGGGAACTCGGGAACACGCCGGTAGGTCTCAGCGATTGCGCGAAGTTGCTCTTTGAGGTTCCCTTCCGTCTCCAGATCGGCCAGTTTTTCGGCCTCCGTCGCCAGGTTCCGGGAATAAAAAATGATCCCTTTTAGCACCTCCTGGATGGCGGCGTAGAACTCTATTGTGGAAGAAGATTTCCCATCTTTGTTTTTCTCAGCCTCATCGATGATCCCCTTTAGCCCAGATTCTAAAACCTTTGAAAAATCCGGTATTGTGTGGGAGATACACTCCGGCTTGCTGGTCAGGAAAAAAACAAGGTGCTGGACGAGTTTTATTTTCTTTTGATCTTCTCTGGAAGCTCTCTTCCGGGTAAGCTCTAATATGTTTTTCTCCATCCAATGGGGGAAGATATCTAAATTGAGGACTTCCACCTCATGGGAGTGGATATGGTAAGGGTTGCTATTCCTCTCAGAAATGGTCCAAAGTTCCGGCCAGAGGTTCAGGGCAAAAAACTCCGGATAGAGCGGCACGCCCTTAAACTTACTCGTCGTTGAGCCGGCAAAGGGAGAAGTGTCCTCGATATCGAAGGGTTTTAACCCGTCTCGTGTGTACTTGTAACCCCGCGAATGTCTGACTATCGCCTTGCGATTTTCCAGGACCTTTCTGTACATCCTGGCTTTATCGAGAATGGTGATTTTCTCCCTTTCAAACAGGCCGTTCTCAATACTGAATTTAGTCACAAGTTTGGCACGTTCGATACATATTTCCGGGGCAGCCTTGAAGTATGCTTTTCTTAATTTCCTCACACCTTCGGTAAGCTCGCAGCTTTTCAACAAAAAATCACGCGAGACTTCTGCACTAATTTGTGGCATGATTATGACTCCTTTCAACTTATTTGCCAGGATCATCCGACAATTTTGAATGGAAACAAAGCTATTACAAGCCCCTTACTATAGAGACTCCAGAGCTTCTCTTGTCTGTTCCTGGTAGATATTCGCTTCACATTGTTCAAAAATCTGGGCTGCTCTGGAAAGGCATTCCCGAGCTTGACCCGTTCTTTTTTTTAATTTGTGCAGAATTCCCATATCATAATAAACCTGGCCCATAATTCCATTGGCACCAATCTCGCCTGCGGCCTCAATAGCACGGTTAAAATGAACCAATGCCTTCTTCTCAGCCACAGGCAGGTATCGAATCAGAAAGGCGATATTTCTAAACATATTGGACAAGCTGACAGGTTCCAAACGTAAGGCCAACTGAAAAAAAAATTTTCCGAGGATGTATTCAATCAATACAATACCGAACTTCCTCTCATTTTGTTTACAAGATTCTAGTTTTTCCTTGATCATATTCAATCCGAGTGCCATGCTGCCCTTACGAATCATTACCACACCTAGAAATAAGTAGGCGGGAGACCCAATGCTTTCACACCCGCAATTCATTCCATATTCCAATACCTTTTGGAGAGGAGGTTCAGATTCTCTAAACTGTTCGCTCTGGGCAATGCTCATGCCGAGGAAAAGACCAGGCCACTGAAGATAAAAAGGATCCTTGGCAACCTCTATCGCTTTTTGATAACATTCGATGGCTGATGATAGCTTTCCTGCAGCCCAGTAGGCGTGTCCAATACTGATATGACCCACTACCAGGCTTCTGCTGCTGGAATGTTTTCTTCCGTAATTAAGAAGGATTTTTCCAATCTCAAAGTTCTTTTGACTTTCTCCCATATAAAAGTAGTTGAAACTCATACCGCCTAGAGATTGGAAAAAAAGGGTTGAATCCGAATCTATAGTTTCGCAAATCTTTTGAGCCCTTTCTCCGTATTGAATTCCTTCCTTAAAAAGACCAAGTTCGGCACAGACCCATGTAAGCGATGTACAGGCGGAACAGATAACCAATTGATTTTCGATTTTTTCTCCAAGTTCCAGCGCTTTTTTAAGGTATATATAGGAATCTTTAATCTTCTCCCGACAAAACAGGGCAAAACCAAACCAGGAGTAAAATATGCCAATCTTGGCTCTGTCGGCCATGGTTTCGGCAATGTTCATGTGAGAGCGCATCAGTTCTTCGAGGCCCTTGAAATCGCCCCGGTAATAAAAAACCAGAGCCCAATTGATTATAATATCGATTAACACTTCCTTCTCATCCATTGTCTTGTGCAATTTCCCGCAGATGAGATCAAAGGCCTGCTGAAAATACTGATGTGACTCTTCAACGGCATATCTTCTCAGACTTTTTCTCCCGGACTTCATCAGATAAAATACGGCTTTAATGTCTACTCGAGCCTTAGCGAAGTGAAATGCCAGCGTTTCGTAAAACTCACTTAGGCGGTCATGGAACATCTGCTCCATAACAGAGGCAATGCGTTCATGAATCGCTTCACGATCTTTTTTCAAAATACTGCTGTAGATGACTTCTTGGGACAATGCGTGTTTAAAAATATATTCCAGATCGGGTTGGAGTGATTGAGTTCGAATGATATCAAGATGTTCTAAATCACTGAGACATCCGTCAATACCCTCTTTGGCCCTTGTTACACTCTTAAGAATTTCGTAAAGAAAAGTCCTTCCGATGACTGAAGCTTCCTGTAGAATTCGTTTTGTCTCCTTCCCCAAACGGTCAACCCTGGCACTGATAACACCGTGGATCGTAGGCGATATGTCAAATTCAGTGATCGATCGCGTCAGCCTCCAGACGCCGTTGCTACGGACCAATATTTCCGATTCGATCAAAGAATTGATTACCTCTTCCAGATAGAAAGGGTTGCCCTCTACTTTTTTGTTAATAAACTTGAGCAAGGAAAAAGGGATAGAATCATCTCTCAGCATAGATTTTACCATATCCAGTGCGTCAGAAGGTGAGAGATCCAGGAGGTGAATATCCTGGTGCGACATTTCAATGCTGCCGATATTATAATCAGAAAAAGGACTATAAGGAGATCTGTATACACAAAGAAAGAGGGCGGAACACTCGGGTTCCATTAAAAGGAAACGAAGGAGGTCTAGAGAAGAAGGATCAGCCCAGTGAAGGTCTTCGATACAAATGATAGTTGGTGCTCTCTGGGCCAAAGCCGAGAGAATTTTTTGAATGGCTTCATGTAGCCGATTTTTCCACAACTCAGGACTAACTTCTTCAAGCTCTGGGTATCTAACTGAAAAAAGACTCCCCACATACGGAGCCAATTCCTCTTTCTCCCCAATCAGGAACTCTATGCCCAATTCGACTTTTTCTTTTACTTTCTCCGAAGTATCGTATTCTTGAATTTTAAATGCTCGATTAAGAAGATCGGTTAACGGAAAGTAGGGGATGTTTTGAGTATAGGGGTATGCATGACCCTCTCGCCATTGGATTTTTTTCAGGTTCAATGTTGCCTTGAACTCTTCGACAAGTCGGCTTTTTCCAGTACCTGCATCCCCACAAATGGAGAAAATCGATCCTTTTCCATTTTCAAGTATGTGAACAGCATGTCTCAGTCTATCTATTTCGACCTTACGCCCAATCAAATTGGCTCGCAATCCATGGATTCGACGTACTTTTCTCGGCGGTGCTTTTGGGGTAAGAAGCCTATAAGCCTGGAGACTTTCGGTTTTACCTTTAACCTTTATGAGACCTATATCCTCATAATTAAAATAACCTTCGGTTTGGTAGTATGTATCAGGAGCAACCAGAATGTTTCCCGGTTGGCCTAACCTGCTCAGCCTTGCCGCCAGATTAATGGGATCGCCTATAATACCGTGTGTTCCTTTATCCAGGCTAATCTTTCCGGTCACCACAAGACCAGTACTGATGCCGGAATGCATTAATAAAGGTTGTCCCACCTTTTCTTCATACCTTGGGCTTAAGGATTCGACCAGATTGTGAATTTCTCTGGCGGCCCGGATTGCCCTGACGGGATCATCTTCATACGCTCTAATCGCACCAAAAATCGCCAATACAGCATCACCGACAAATTTTTCGATAAAGCCTTCATATTTAGCAACGACTTGAGCAATCTCACCAAAGATACGACTGGTAATTTCTCTAACTTCTTCTGGGTCAAGCCTCTCATACATAGCGGTATAACCGGAAAGATCAGAGAAAAGAACGGTGACATGCTTTCGTTCACTATCAATTGTCGGTATTGTTTTTTCTGTTTTGACCGCCCCATCTAATTCATGGCCGCACTCGTCACAAAAGATGTTATCTGGCGAATAAGGATTGGAGCAGGATGGGCATAAAAGTTCCAATTCAATACCACATTTTTTACAGAACTTGCCTTCTTCTCTGTTATCAAATTGGCATTTATGACACTTCATTTGTGATCCCGTAAAAAAAATTCATTTTAAAAAAGAAATTGAATTAAATATCCTTGCAACAAGCTTCGGGGAATACACTCGCTGTTGCAGCTTAAGGAATGATACTTCAACTTCCCAACAGAATAAACAACCACAATCTGTGAGGCGTAAGGCAGACACATTTTGAGGGGTCTTTCCATAGAAAAACCTCCTGAATAGAGGTGTAACGATCGAAGCAACAAAACATTCTATCGGGAGAAACGAATTGAGAAGGAGGTCAGCAGAACAAGAATTATTTCACAACGGGAATCGAATAGAGATAGAGATCGGTTTTGAAAAGAGAATATGTTCAAATAAGTATATTAGGGCCGTAATTGTGTCAAGAAAATTATTCTTAATCTAAACAGTTGTGCCATCTTGTGCCATTGATTGGCGAGATGTATCTATGGAAAGGAGGGATGTGTTGATTGCGGTTTTCTTGATAAGCACAACTTAGCATGAATAACCAAAGATTAAATCGCCTTTGAGAAAGATACAATAAAACCACAAGAAGATTCCAAGAAAATTGGAATCTCCCCGGGAAAAAGAGGTGAATTAGTTTTTGAGTATGACCTCAACCTTCTTATTTTGTTCTTTCTGGTTTGATGTTCTTCATGAGAAATTCGGGTTAGCGTGGTGCACAATACCCACCTGGAACGCCTTCAGGGGAGAGAACAATCTGCCATAACTGGTTTACTCTGGCACGAAAGGCACCGGCAGAAAGCAAAAGATAGAATTTCCACATTCTGTAGAAACGCTCACCATATTTTTCTTTGAGATCATTCCAGCTGTTGTGAAAATTTTGAAACCAATGCATCAGTGTTTTATCGTAATCAGGTCCGAAATTGTCCCAGTCTTCAAGAACGAATAAATTTTCGATGGCACTGTTTATTTGGCTTGCTGAAGGCAACACGGCATGGGGAAATATATATCGCCCGATCCATGGATCAATTTTCTTTTCAGATTTATTGTTGCCAATGGTTTGTAAAAGGAAGAGACCATTCTTTTTTAGACATCGATGAACCACCTGCATAAATGTTGTATAGTTTTTATAACCCACGTGTTCAATCATACCAATGGAAACAATCCGATCAAAAACGCCTTTCAGGCTTCGATAATCCTCTATGCGGATTTCAACTGGCAGTCCTTGGCAGAGTTCTTTTGCAAAACATGCCTGTTTTTTGGAAACGGTGATGCCGACGACTTCAACTTGATAGCGTTCGGCGATGTACTTAGCGGTTCCTCCCCATCCGCACCCGATATCGAGAACACGCATTCCCTGTACCAGCTGCAATTTACGGCAAACCAGATCCAGCTTTTCTTCTTGGGCGTCATCAAGGTTAGATGCATTTTTCCAGTAACCGCAACTGTATATTTTTAGCCTGTCGAGCATGCACTGATAAAGGTCGTCGCCGATATCATAGTGATGTTGGCAGTTAAGAAAACATAAAGACGGCTTCTGAAGATTAAACAGCCGGGCCTTAATATTAGAGAAAAACGCCTCCCTGGTTTTGACTTTTGAATCAAGTTTTGCTTTCAATACTTTATGAATGAATTCATCAAGCCTTTCGCAATCCCACCAGCCGTCCATATAAGCCTCACCCAGGCCCAGCGAGCCTTGGGCCAGCATTCTCGGGTATAGTTTTTTATTGTGAACCTGAATGTCCCACGGACGGCCCCCATTAATTTTAACATCTGCAAAAGATAAAAGGTGCTGTATTTTATTATAAAATTTATCGTTACCCATGACTTTATCCTTTCTATTCTTTGGTAGGTCAAATAAAGTTGGGATAGAAACTTTTTATTTCAAAAATGCTAACATTAATCTAAAAATTATTCTAATAAAAAATTTTAATCAAACAAGATCTTTTGTCAACATCAAAGGGAGCAGGGACCAGACAGATTGATATTGGAATAGCCCTGAGCTAAGGGGCCGCCAAGTCTTCTGGTATCTCAAAAAATATTTGACTCGCCAAGGAAAGTATTATATATAGATCATTATTAACTGTTGCGATATTTTTATAGATCATTACAAGGATATGATAATGGCTCGAAAACCAATCGAAAACCAATTGCCGTTACCGGTTCGTCACGTGCTTAAAGAACTGGGGATGTTGATTGTGACTGGACGCAAGGAAAAGCAATTAACCCAGGCGGAACTGGCAAAACGTGTAGGTGTTGGTCGAATGACCGTCGTCCGGATGGAACATGGCGCACCGGAGGTTGCCATCGGTTATTATCTCACGGTTGCGTGGATACTGGGTCTGCCAATACTTTCCTGGAGCGATTTTGCCGGAATGCGTGCAAATTCATCCGTTGCCGCATATCTTGAAAAAATTCGTGAACATTTACCCGAACGGGTTCGAACAAAAAAGGGTGAAATAAACAATGACTTCTGAAGCTTTTGTTTGGATCTGGCTGCCGGATGCCACTGAGCCGGTATTATGCGGCAAGTTGCAGGAAGATGCCGGAGAACTCCAGTTTTTTTATGGCAAAAGCTATCTTCAAAGAAGCGACGGGATTTCATTGGATATACGTGAGCTTCC
>Ga0316193_10003211_pt1 | contig 11734 bp, 9 predicted proteins | sample MerIslsedime2_MG_FD_207735 | JGI IMG/M metagenome (GOLD analysis project Ga0316193, IMG submission 207735) | Coastal sediment microbial communities from Maine, United States - Merrow Island sediment 2 | ecosystem: Environmental > Aquatic > Marine > Coastal > Sediment | place: USA: Maine... | reverse complement strand
GCGGGCTTTGGAAACCATCGGTTCGGTAAGGTCTGCGCTTTCAATTTTTACTCCCAACTCCGGTGCCTCGACAGACCCCGCAGAGCGAACACTGACAAGGCACCGCCTGTCCTGAATAACCAGCAACTGCTGGAAAACCCCATCGACGAACCTTACCGTTCCGTATTCACCCTGGAAATAGGTCGCATAAGCGGCGGTAAGGTCAAAGCTATAAGGAGGCACAGGCGTCAGGGATATGGAGGTCTCTTTCATCATCTTTTTCATAGGACACGAATTATACCGCTTTTCATAATTATCTTCCGAAATAAGGAATTGCGGCATAAGTGGTTGTAGTAAAAAACGTTGGAATAACGGAACGTTTTTGTACAACCACTATAACGCAGATTTACGCAGGAAGTTAAAATACTAACTATTGCGAGTTTCAACCATCCAGTGTCTATTGCCTGGTCGGCTGGGTCAGTTGGTCGGTTTTGGCAGTTGCGGGTTGCGCAAAGCGTGCAGCCCATTTCGTGTTAACGTTGTCTTATTATAGGAATCCTTCGAGCGTCAGGAGGGCTGCCTTTCTATCGAGCCCGCCACCGTAACCGGTCAACTTGCCGTCAGATCCGATGATGCGGTGACAGGGTACGACAATCGAAACCGGATTTGTTCCGACTGCACGTCCCACGGCCCGGGCAGCTTTGGGGCGACCCAGGGCCTCGGCCACCTGACGATAGGATTGCGTCTCGCCCCAGGGAATGCTGTATAAATGCGACCAGACCAAGCGTTGAAATGGGGTGCCCCTCAAATCCAGCCTGATATCAAATAAGCGGAGCTGCCCGATAAAGTACCGGTTGAGCTGGATGCTTAACCCGTGTTCGGAGGCTTTATTATCCCTGAGTTCGATCCCCTCGCGTTTCCAGCGGTTAACGAATCTTTGCGCCTGCTCCTCAGGCTTCATAAAGACAACGCCCTGGGGCGAATCGGCAATGACATACGTGCCCAAAGGACCGTGATGATAGCTTAAAAGGAAAACTTCTTTTTTTGGGTTCGGCCCATCGGGTTTGCATATCTTGCACGCCCTGTAACAGTTCGCACGGGCTTCGGTTCTCGAATTGAAATAGCGCTTGTTTTCCGGCTTTGTCCGTCTGCCTGCGGGGCAGTCGGGCCGGCAGTAGATCTTGGTGGTGCGACAGGCGGAAATAGGTGCAGAAGTGTTCATGTTTCTCCGTGGTATTGAGTGATTGAAATATTAGATTCAGCTCGAAGTTTAGAGAAATAGATCCGCTGTGTCAATGATGCACTCCCATGGATATCCCCGGGTATTTCTCGATTTAAAATCTCCACAAAATGATTTTCGAGGATCCTGTTTTATCACCTTTGAAGTTAAGATTTCAGGAAGTTCTTGCAATTGTATTTTAAATATGGGATGAAATTCAGTAAGGATTGCCTGACTTTTATACTGGCGACGTTCCTCAAACCAAGTTCGAATTGGGTGGATAACCAATCGGCCTAACCAGCAATTCGACTTTTCCTGTACGGATTTCCCGCTATCCCGGCACTAGCACGTCTCTCGAACAGCAATCAGTTCAATACTCAGACCGCTTGTCACTATCATCACTCCTGCTGCGTATAGAAAGCGATATTTCCAGTTACTTAAAATAAGTGCTCGGTTTTTCATGTAATTTCTTTATTATGTCAACAATCAACGAAAGGAGGGCACCATGGAAGGGGGAAATATCAATTACGAAACGCTGATCCGAATCACCAAATCCATCTCCACGATCCGTGATCCAGAGGAAATCGTGCTGATAACGGTCGAGGGGGTAACCCATGCGTTAAACGTTAAAGGCTGTGCCTTGTTTTTGTTTAGTGCTAAAAACGATGAACTTGAAGTTGCCGGAAGCTATGGTTTGAGCAAAGAATATTTGAGCAAGGGGCCGGTCAGCGCCCTTCGATCAATCGCTTCAGCGCTGCAGGATCTTCAGCCGGTAGCCATTTACGATGTTTCTGACGATCCACGAATTCAATATCCTGAGGCAGCCCGAAAAGAAGGGATTTCTTCAATTCTATCAGCGCCGATCATCCTCGGGGAAAAGCTGTTCGGTTGCATGCGGGTGTACACTGCCGAACCCTGGGAATTTACCCTGAATGATGTGAATTTTGTCCAGGCAGTTGCCCAGGTAGTCGGTATGGCGATCGAGATGAGTCGAATCAATAAGGGATTAAAAGACAGTATCGACATTCTCAAAACGATGCGAGATCCCAAAATTCTGAGGTACAAAAAGCGAACCTCGTAGGAAGGCGTGCCAAAGCGGTTTACCAGCGAGGAGATCATCCAGACCAGCGCTTGGCGCATCATTTTATTGTGATCTACCCGGAATCCGGCGTTCGTTATTGATCGCAATTTGAAGATTCGACTTTTACATCGTGATGATACAGGCCAGACAAACTATGATTAGATGTTATACCGCTTTTCATAATTTTGTTCCGGAATAAGGAATTGCGGCATAAGTGGTTGTAGAAAAAAACGTTGGAATAACGGAACGTTTTTGTACAACCACTACAACATGAAATTGACAGTTTACCGGAACCGGGGTCTAATGTGGCTTATTGCCCCGGTTTTTTATTCAGTATCGTCTCTGTGAACCGTTTCCGGGGAAAATGCCGGGACACAGACAGCGATGTATTCTGCACCATCTTTTCCCGGCGTACTGTAGCGTATCCATTCATTTGCCCTGACGATTACCGCTTCACCGGCATTTATTTCCAGGGTTTTCGTTCGCGTTTCAACGCGCAGCATTCCGGATAGGACGATCGTGTATTCATCAAATTCCGGCGACTGTCCCGGCTCTTCCCATCCGGACGGGCTTTTCATGCGAGCCACACTGAGTGCATCCGTTTCTGAATTCACCCGGCCGATATACTCTTCAATTATTTTAATTTTATTGCCGACTGCCTGAATGATTGTGGGGCCTTCAAGTTTTTTAGGCATGCGTGTTCTCCACCTTTCAACTATAGGAGGCCCTGATAGGCACCACCGTCGAGCAAAAGATTGTGACCGGTGATGAAGCGGGCCTGGTTACTGGCTAAAAACGCAGCTGCGGCACCGAAATCAGATGGATCGCCGATTGCTTTGCACGGTACGGCGTCCATCATCTCCCGGGTGACCTCTTCTGTCGATCTGTTCTCCCGGGTGGCACGTTCCTGCACGAGCTGATCGATTCGTGATGTTTTGTGGATGCCTGGCAGCAGGGCATTGACGGTGATTCCAAAAGACGCCATTTCGGTGGCGACGGTTTTCAGAAAGCCGGTCAACCCCGCCCTGGCCATGTTGGACAACAGCAGGCTGCCGATGGGCTGCTTCACCGAAATCGATGTGATGGCGATAATCCGGCCCCAGCCCCTTGCCTTCATAGACGGGATGACGCCATGAATCAGGTGCACGCCGCTCATAAGGTTTAACTGGAGGGCTTTTTCATAATCCGCCAGGTCCGTGCTGGCAAAGGTACCCGGCGGTGGTCCGCCGGCATTGGTAACCAAAATCTCGGGATCTCCCAGAGACTGCCTGACCTGTTCCAGCAGTCGCTTGATATCCTCGGTACGGCTGACATCGGCTCCAAATCCCAGAACTTCAGCACCTGTTTGAGCAGCTATTTCTTCGGCGGCCTGTTTGGCTGCATCCGCGTTCCGGGAACAGATAGCAATCCGGCATTGCTCGGCCGCAAGCTGCTGCGCGCATCCCCGCCCCAGACCGCGGCTTGCAGCTGTTATCAGCGCGATTTTTCCACTTATTCCGAAATCCATTTGTTACCTCCATATCACAAAAATCATACACCTAATATTGGGTGTCTCAAATTATAAAGATGGATCATTTTAAAATTTTTTCAATGTTTCTTTTCAATTTAGGCTGCAAAAAAGTTCAACGACACCACCGATAATCATATATTTAGCCCGGACATTTCACCAAACGGAGAATTTCATGGGGAAGGCATTTCGAGGTGAAGCTGTAGTCAACCTACCGCAAGCCTCGAATAACGCTGGCCATGGAAATCTCCGTTTGGCACGAAGGGTACATATTTTCAGGTCGTTCATCCGTTATTCGCGTTACAAATTGCACACCGGGTGGATTACTCATTATTTACGAGAACCCGACGATATTGTTTCTTTTTAGCCAATGGCTGAAAAGATTTCATGCAATGTTCGGGTTAGTTGCATAGCAATGGGTATAAAATAATCAGGATGGCCACGTGCCGGCGGTGCCGGGATTAACCGGCTCGCCATTGACTTTGGATTTAAAATCTTTATTTTTCTGTCACACCCTATAACTAAACAAAGGAGATACGATGTTTCAGAAACGTGATGACAGCGGTTATAAACCAGCCATACCCGGCATTGAGATGAAGGCGCTGGTGCATGGAGAGAAGACCCTGATGACAAAATTCCTGCTGAATAAAGGCAGTGCCATTCCGCCCCATGCCCATCCCCACGAGCAGACCGGCTACCTAGTAAAAGGACGATTGAAATTTACCATTGGTGCCGAAGAACATGACGCCCGGGAAGGGGACTCCTGGTGCATTACCGGAAATGTCGAACATAAGGTCGAGGTCCTGGAAGACGCCGTCGTTCTGGAAGTATTTTCACCGGTGAGAGAAGAATATTTATCGGCGGAGAGAAGCGATACTTAGAAGGCATTTCAATAATCTCTTGTGTCCCAATCCGCCAGAGGCGGACATGTTTCTGCTTGGGCATTCATTTCAAGTCCTCGCATTGACGTTTTACCGTGCAAACAACCACGCAACACTCAATCCGGAACCAGAATCGAGTTGATCCGGGCGATTAATCAAAATGAACGCTGTTATGGACGCGGATAGACGAAAAACAAAGCAGGTGCTCATCGAAGAACTGCAGGCCCTCAGGCAAGAAACTGCCCGGATTGGAGGCCTGCAGGAAGAACTGATAGAGATGCAACGTCAACAGCGATTGCTTCGCCGGCAACTGGATGAGCGCTGCCGCGACATTGAAACCGAGTGTACCGAAAAGGATCGCGCCGCCAAAGCCCTGCAACTGGCCGAGTTGATCATCGACAACAGTCCGGCCATTTTGTTTCGTCGTCTGGCGGCCGAAGACCCAGATAAGCGGAAGATGGTGTACGTATCCCCCAACATTTCCCGCTTCGGCTATACGGCGGAAGATTTTTTAACCGGCCGGATAATGTTTCGCGATATCGTATACCCGGAGGATTTGAAGCGAATCCAGAGTGATATACGTGAGTTCACCGACCAGAATGCCGAGGATTACACCCAGTTCTATCGTATCGTCACCCGGGGCGGGAAGGTGCGCTGGGTGGAGGACCGCACATCCGTGGTTGAGGATCCTGATACCGGAGTGCGATACAACCAGGGGATCGTGATCGATATCCACCGGCGAAAAGAAGCCGAAGAGCGCCTGCGCAGGAGCGAGGAGAAGTACCGCCGGATCGTCGAAACAGCAGGGGAGGGCTTCCTGCTCATGAATGATGCCCTGGAGATCGTAGATGCGAATCAGGCATGCGGACGAATTGTCGGTTTTTCCCCTGAGGTGTTGATCGGTAAAAATCTGCTTGAAATCGTTACCGAGGAGTATCGCCAAATTCTATCAGCCAACCGGGAGGTTATGTCCGACCATACCTTTCGCCAGCTCGAATGTGATGTGGTTGCCCGGGACGGCCGGAAGGTGCCGGTTCTCATACACGGCAGCGCCCTGCGTGACGATACCGGTGCGATCATCGGCAGAATGGCGTTTGTAACGGACATGACCGAACACGCCAAAGCGCTGATGCTGGCCGGAGAAGTCCAGAGAAGCCTCCTGCCCCGGAAAGGTCTCCGGGTTCCTGGTTTGGATGTGGCCGGCAGGAATCTGTCCTGCGATGAAATCGGCGGGGACTATTTTGACTTTTTGCATGACGCGCAACTGCCGGAAAGCAAATTCAGTGTTGTTGTGGGAGACCTTACCGGACACGGCGTGGATGCGGCCCTGTTGATGACCACTGCACGGGCTTTCCTGCGCATGCGCGCCTCCCAGCCGGGCACCATCACCGAGATCGTCACGGAGATGAATCGACACCTGGCCGGTGACATCCGTGAAACCGGAAAGTTCATGACCCTGTTCTTTCTCGCCATCCCGGCTGAAAGGGACCGTATTGAATGGGTGCGCGCCGGTCACGAACCTGCCTGGCTGTACGACCCGGATTCTGACAGTTTCGAGGAACTCATGGGCCCGGGCATGGCGCTGGGTATCGATGATGGGTTCGTTTATCAATCCAGCAGTAAATCCGGTCTCAATAACGGACAGGTAATCGCCTTGGGCACGGACGGCATCTGGGAGGGACGCAACACGGCGGGGGAGATGTTCGGCAAATCCCGCTTTCAGGAGATCATCCGCCACCATGCCGACGCCGATGCCGAGGCGATCCTTGATGCTGTTTTTCAGGAACACGCCCGATTTACCCGGGGCACCCGCGCCGAGGATGACATCACCCTGGTGATTATAAAACTTGTCCGCTGAAATACATAGATTCATATAAAGTTGTAAAAGCATTCCCCTCATTGGGCTTCGTTATAGTGGTTGTACAAAAACGTTCGGTTATTCCAACGTTTTTTTCTACAAACACTTATGCCGCAATTCCTTATTTCGGAAAATAATTATGAAAAGCGGTATAAATTGTCAAATCTTAACGGTATCGATTATCAGATGGAAAACGACCGATTCAAACGTAAACTTACCGCTATCCTCAGTGCCGATGTAAAGGGATACAGTCGCCTGATGGGTGAAGATGAGGAAGCAACCGTACAAACTCTGCAGGAATACAGGCGGGTAATGTCCGGTCTCATCGAACAGCACCGCGGGCGGGTGGTAGACTCGCCGGGGGATAATCTGCTGGCGGAGTTTGCCAGCGTGGTGGATTCTGTGCGCTGCGCGTGGAATATTCAAAAAGAACTGAAAAAACGAAATGGTGGTTTACCTGAAGATCGCCAAATGAAGTATAGAATCGGTATCAACATGGGCGACGTGATAGCAGAGGGGGATAGGATTTATGGTGACGGCCTCAATATCGCCGCCCGGCTGGAAGGACTGGCACAAGCGGGCGGCATTTGTATATCCGGAACCACGTATGAGCACATTAAAAACAAGCTGCCGTATAGATGTGAATACCAGGGCGAGCAAACCGTAAAGAATATCAAAGAACCGGTGCAGGTGTATCGGTTAATTATGGGACCGGGAGCAGACGCTGAGAAGGTTGAAGAAAAGCGCTCCGGATGGGGGCCCAGGAAGATGGCCGCATTGGCTGCCGCAGTGATTCTGCCGGCTGCTGCTGCAATTGTTTTTTTCGGATATTTTATTAAGCCAGAATCGGAGTCGAAAACGGAATTGGACTCCCGCCAAAGAGCAGGGTCTGCCATTGGCGCCAAGGCCTCGATTGTCGTGCTGCCCTTTGCGAACCTGAGTGGTGATCCGGAACAGGAGTATTTCAGTGATGGGATCACTAACGACATTATTACAGACCTGTCAAGATTTCGCGAAATATTCGTTATCGCCGGAAATACAGCCTTCACTTACAAAGGGAAAGCGGTGAAGATTAAAGAGGTCGGCCAGGAGTTGGGTGTTCGATACGTGCTGGAGGGGAGTGTCCAGAAGCTGGGCGATAAGCTCCGGATAAACGCGAAGCTCGTTGATGCCGTCTCCGGGCATCACATTTGGGCCGAGCGTTATGACCGGGACCTGAAGGATCTGTTTGCCGTACAAACCGAAATTGTACAAACGATTGTGACAACACTTGGTGTAAAAATCCATGCCGTGGAAATGGCACGGGTAAAGGGCAAGGGCACCAGCAGCCTGGAAGCCTACGATTATCTGATGCGCGGATGGGAGTATTATGCACGCCGGACACGCGCAACCCATAATGACGTACGGCGGATGTTTGAAAAGGCCATCGAAGTCGATCCCAACTTTGCTTCGGCCTATGCCGCACTGGGTGAATATTACCGGCGAACGGTCTCCTATGGGTGGACCGAATTCAACGATAAAGCGCTACAGAAAGCCGAAGATCTTGCCAGAACGGCGATTATGCTGGATGACGCCAGTTCCTCTGCCCATCGAGTGCTCGGCAGGGTATACCTCCGTCAAGGACAATACAATCTCGCTGTCTCGGAACTGCAGCGCGCCCTTGAGCTGAACCCGAACGATGCCATCAGTCGAATGACTTTGGGTGCCGTTATGCTCTATTCCGGGGAACGGGTTGATGAGGCGATCGACTTGATGAAATCATCTTTGCGTTTCGACCCGAAAGAGTCCCCCGGCAACTACATGGAACTCGCCATCGCTCAATATTTGAATGGAGACTACGCGGAAGCGATAACCACCCTGGAAAGGGGCACCGTGCTGTGGCCTGATTTCGCCGGTTACTCCATAGTATTTGCGGCAGCATACGCCCAGACGGGCCGGACTGCGGAAGCTGAACAGGCGGCCCGGGAATATATGCGAAGCGACCCATTTTTCGAACTCGATTCATACGGCTCGGCTTTTCGGAATCCCAACGACCGGGCGAAGGTCATCGACGGACTTCGCAAGGCCGGATTTAAATAGGGCACAATTACGAAATTCGTCCGCGTATTTTGTGAATATTTTTCAAAGGAGAATCAAAATGAAGCCGTTTCCTTATCACACCCTTTCCAAATAAGATTTGACAATCCGCCGGTTACCCTCTATGTTTATCAGGCTCACGTCGAGTTTCGTGATGCACTGCAATGCATGTTCGACTTACGGCCTGCGGGCCCTCTTCTCCCTGGATGCGGATAAATCAACCGAAACTCGTTTGATGCGGAGAGTTCCCGATAAAATCACATATGCCTAAATTTACCTTTAACTATCGGAATCTTACCCGCATATTAAACCCTTTTCGTTTTCAAAAGGATTTCGCGCCTGCCGCGCCTGTTTCCACCCCCACCAAGAAAATTGAAAACCTCAATAACCTTAGCGCCTTATCAGACAATCTACCGTCGAAGTATTCTGTCTCGGTAACGTGCCGGCATTACCCCGGCTACGACTCACACTTTCCTTTAATGCACCCGCAACCGCTGAACAGGCAAACCGAAGATGATCGGACGCATCTTCGATTAACGACCTATCTTAACGAGCAGCAGAATCTGCCGGAGGATATTGACAACTTGCATCGAATTTTGGCCATGCAACACGTCATTCTCGAAATCGGTTGTGGAGCCTGTGAGGCGGCCCTTGAAATTGCCCGAAAAAATCCTGAGTGGGGTGTGATTGCCACTGATAAATATGCTTGGGACGTATCGTCTGCCGAAAGTTCGCACTATCAAAAATTGGCATGGGAATGGAAGTCTAAGCGCCTTAAGGTTCAGCAAACTGTACCGGCCAATCTGGTTATTCTAAGGGCGGAAGCTGAAATCTTGAACTTTATTCCTGATCAGAGGATTGATTCGGTTCTACTGGTCAACCCGGAACCGCTCGTCGGTCAAGCCTTTCTTGATTTACTTTCCAAGCACCTTTTCTATGCCAAAATCAAACATGGCGACAGGCAGATTGTCATCCTACCGTTTTCCAGGGAAATGGGCGTGGCAACCTGTGGTGGCTGCGAATTCGAACACGCCGAGGATTGGTCCATGGGCCTGGGGTTTATTATGGCCAGTAGGTTCGAATTTCAAAAAGTAGAAAGGGTCCAATGGGGTGTTGATCTGAGAGGGTCATCAACTTACAGTAAAAACTCCACCCAAACGAATGTGTATCTTCACGGTAACGAACTTTAACCCGATTACATGCCGTCCAGGCGCTTGCCGGTGTCCAGACAGTAAAAAAGAAACCTGCAATGAAGAAAATAATTCTTACAATCTTGGCGGCAATCTTTATCGTCGTGCCCGTTTATGCAGGCAAGCATTAAGCAGTAATCCAGATTTTTGCTGATATCAAAAGTTTCGTACTCCATAACAACCGTTTAGCACTGCTATTTTTCTCGCCCCGCTCATTTTTCCAAATTCGGACGATCTCGGACCAGGGCCTTGGCTTGCACCATGCACCAACCGCCGTAAAATTGCCTACGATGTCACTGTGCATCACTCCTTGATTTTTTATACCGTTTCCTGATATTCGGAATCTATCTACAAATATTTGCTTGTTTTGGTACTGGCAAGCAAGCCCAAGTATTGACCTAACTCACGATTTCAATATAGTCTCAATGTATCTTTAAAATTCAGAATATTCTCGAGCCACAATATGTGGGGTTCAACACAATTTTGAAAAATCAACAATACTTGTCTTTCTCTTTGCGGGTTTGCTAATATTGATCATAGAACAATATGGCAAGAAGTGCGCAGCGATTTTGGGCTAATCCTGATACAACACTATTGGCAATAGCCCTTGGTCCAGATATTCTCAATGCATCTGTATAGTGATAAGATCATAGAAAGCCCATCTTTCATCAAATTAATATAATCCTATTGTACGAATAGCCTGCCTATCTTTTTGAGTATTCAACACCTTCCGTCTCAGCTATACTTGACAATTTATAATCATTCCATAGCTTATTGGATGACACAATGTGGTTATTTCCTATCTTCCATACTGCGGGTGGTCCTTGCCATCAGGTTGTACGCAAAATAAATCAAACACCTCACCCAACGTCAATTAGGTCTGAGTATCCATGAGTGAAAACAACGACTTGACCACAAAACCCATCCCCGGGCTGATTGCGAAGCTGGCCATTCCTGCCAGTATCGGCATGTTTTTCAACACCATGTACAATGTCGTGGATACTTATTTCAGTGGCCTTATATCCACCGAAGCTATTGCTGCGCTATCATTGTCCTTCCCGGTGTTCTTCGTCATTCTGTCCATTGGGTTCGGCATCGGCACCGGCACAACCGCCTTGATCGCCAACGCGCTGGGTTCCAGTGATAAAAAACTGGCGCGTCTTTACGCGATTCAATCCGTAACATTCACCATCATATTGTCCATGGTGCTGATGGTGGTCGGTCTTCTTACTGCTCCCTTCCTTTTTCGGATTCTTGGAGCCAGTGACACATATCTGTCTATCTCGTTATCATATATCAACGTCATTCTTTACGGTATCATGTTTTTCACTTTGACTTATGTCTTGAATTCAATCTTGACTGCCCAGGGTGACACCAAATCATTTCGCAATGTTTTGATTATTGGTTTCTTCCTAAACTTGATCCTCGATCCCTGGTTTATCTACGGCGGATATGGTTTGCCGGCCATGGGTCTAGCAGGTGTGGCATTGGCAACGATACTCATTCAACTATTCAGCACCCTTTTTATGGGTATGCGTGTTATCCGATCCCAATTGATCTGCCGTGATTGTTGGAATATGCTCTACCCACGTCGTCTAATTTTTTGGGATATTGCCAAACAGGGATTTCCCGCCAGCCTGAATACCATGAGCATTGCCCTCGGCATTTTTATCATTACCTGGTTCCTCAGCAAATATGGACAGCCCGCAGTAGCTGCTTACGGCATCGCAACTCGAGTAGACCAAATCGCCTTATTACCTATCATGGGACTCACCACCGCTACCCTGACCCTGGTGGGCCAGAATAACGGTGCTGCACTTTATCACCGCTGCCGTGAGGTGTACCGCAAAGCTCTGCTATACGGTATCCTCATCACCACAGTAAGCATGCTTATCGTTTTCTTCTTCCCTCATTCCATCATGATAATTTTTACCGACGATATA